>LXNJ01000078.1_pt1 | contig 62979 bp, 55 predicted proteins | sample 809081 | NCBI WGS metagenome assembly LXNJ01 (sample SAMN04870510, study PRJNA318959) | sponge metagenome | biome: sponge; feature: marine sponge reef; material: water | host: Petrosia ficiformis | place: Greece: Milos, Mediterranean Sea | collected 2013-05-29 | depth 5-7 m
ACCTCCGCGCCCGCGTCGACGAGCACGAGCTCGCCGTCCCTCATCGCGCGATGGTTGGCGGAGTAGTGGAGGACGAGGGCGTTGGCGCCCGAAGCGACGATGGGAGCGAAGGCCGAACCCTCCGCGCCTTCCTTGCGGAACGCTCCTTCGAGCACGCCTTCGATCACTCGCTCCGAGACGCCGGGACCGATCGCCCGTGCCGCCGCCCTATGCCCGGTCGCGCTCGCACGTACCGCCCGTCGGATCAGGGCGACCTCGCTCGCATCCTTGAGCAGACGGAGCCCGTCGAGGATCTCGCCCGGATCGACGACCGAGCGCGGGCCGGTACCGCTCCTCTGTCCGGCGGTTCGCGCTCGCCCCAGGGCCGCGGCCACCTGCATCCAGACGGCGGGACGACTCGCGGGAGACGTTACGCCCTCGGCGGACGGTCCGACTCTGAAGAAGATGGGATCGGCTTCGTCCAGGAGGGCCGGCAAGCGCTCTCCGACCTCGGCGACGGGATGGCACTCGTCGGCCCCGTGGAGAGCCCCGGCCTCCTCCGGCGTAAGCCTGTGGCCCTCCCAAAGCTCCGAGCGGTCGTTCGGTGGAGTGACGAATAGAACGAAACGCGGTCGTTCGCCCCCGACGAGAACGGCGACCGCTCCCGGTTCGGCGAAGCCGGTCAGATAGTGGAGCTCGCTGTCAGGGCGGTAGCGCAGCTCCACGTCTCGCGAGCGAATCAGCGGGGGCGCCGCCGGCAGCACCATGACCCCATCCCCAAGGGCCTCGAACGCCGCGCGCCTTCTGCGACCGTAGGCGTCGTCCATCGTCAGGGACCGTCCGCGCGGCTCGGGCCGTCCGTCAGCCGGGGCTCCCCCTACCTCCCGAGATCCATCTCGAGACCTACCGAAAACGTCCGCCCCGGGCCGGGTTCGAAGTAGCGGCTGCCGAAGGCGTTCACGACCACGGAGCTGTTGTAGGATCGGTCGAGGATGTTGGTGACGGCGAGGAAGGGAGAAAAGCCGATCCTGCCTGTCTCGAAATCGTCCAGGCCCAGACGGAGATCGGCTGTCAGGAAGGCGGGAGAGCTGTGTTCACCGGCGTCGTCCACGGGCACCTTGCCCTGGTAGAGCGCCCGCAGCTCCCCGAACACCGGGCCCGATCCCGTCGACACCACCGCATCGAGCCGATCCGGCGCGAGCCCCGGCACGCGGTTGCCCGAGTAGTCGTTTCCCTCCGGCGCGTACTCGTCGAAACGGGCGCTGACCATGGTGTAGGCCACCCGGACGCTGCCGACATCGTCGAGCAGGGCCCTGAGCGAGAGCTCGACCCCGGAGTGCGACGAGCTTCCCGCATTGCGGTAGAAGGTGCGTCCCGGTGCGCTCGCCACCTCGAAGGGCACGAGTTCGTCGGTCAGATTAGAGCGGAAGACGACCGCCTCGAAGATCGCTCCGCCCGGGGCGTCGCCGCGAAATCCGCCTTCGACGGTAAATCCGCGCTGAGGTCCCAGATCGGGGTTGATGCCCCCGGCGCCGTCCACCCGGTTGGCGAGCTCCGAGGTCGTGGGCGTCTCGAAGGAGCGTGCCGCCGACGCGAAGAGCTCGAAGCCGCCGGCCCGGGCGACCAGGCCGACCGACGGCGAGAGCGCGTCCATGGCCCGGGAGCCTGAGTCGTCGAAGCCGTCGGCCGTGAAGCGATCCTCGGCGCTGAAGCTGATGCGGTCGTAGCGCAATCCCGCCAGCGCCGAGAAGACTCCTCCGGGGCCGTCGAAGCGAAGCTGTCCGAAAACCGAGGCCGCCTGCACGTTCTCGCCCTGATCGAGTCTCAGTTCGGTGCGTTTCCCGCCATCGTTACCGTAGTTCTTGCGGTCGTCGGCCATGAGGTGGTACTCGACGCCTCCACCCAGGGTAACGGTCCCGACCCCGGTCTCGTGACGCGAAGTTGTGAGACCCCTCAAGCCTCCGGCGGCTCGGGTCAGGTCGATAACCCGTCCGGGAATGGGATTGTCGACGTCCCGCCAGATCCCCCAGGCGGCGAATTCGGCGTCGGTGGATGCCAGAGGGCCGTTCCACGAGACTCCACCCTGACCCTGGCGCACATCCTTGCCGGTCTTGCTCACCACGTTGAAGCGGTACGCCTGCCGGTCTCCTTCGTCGAGAAGCGTCTGAGAGAGTGAGCCGGGATTGAGCGCGGACAGATCGACACCGTTCGCGGTCGCCTTGACCACACCTCCTCGGAAGGGAGCGCTCCAGACGGCGTTCACGACGGAACGCCTGCCGCCGCCGTAGACGCCGCCGTCGTTCGCCACCGGATTGGTACGGTAACCGTCGTATTCCAGATGCGAGTACGCCATCCGGTAGATGGTGCCGCCCGAGGCGTCGCCCGCCTCGCCCCGTAGCGAGAGGAGACCGTGCGATCCTGCCGCCGCTCTTACGCGGGTAAGCGGACCCGTGTCGCTCCCGTCGTCCAGGGTGCTCAGATGAAGCACTCCGCCGGCGGCGTTGCCGTACACCGAGGCGGCCGGGCCCCGCAGCGCCTCCACCCGCACCAGTCCGCCGAGATCGAGATGGTCGAGCGTCGATTGGCCGTCCGGGAGCGTCGCCGGTATGCCGTCCACGAGCACGCGCACACCCCTGACGCCGAACTGCGCCCGCGGACCGTGGCCCCTGACCGACAACCGCTCGCCCACGGCCATGTTGAAGCGGTTTTGGATCTGAACGCCGGGCACCGCGCGGATCGCCTCTTCCAGATGTGCGCCCGCGTTGGCCCCGGTGAGCTCGTCGCCCGCCGCGACTGCCACCGCATAGGGCGACCCCAGGCCTATGGGGGAGCCGAGCACTTGCACGAGTATGGGGTCGAGCTCGATGACGGGCTCCTCCGCCACGACCGTGTCCGGCTCCTGCGAGGCAAGGGAGACCGAAGGAGCGCCGACCGCAGTAAGAACCAGGAGGGCCGAGAACGGGAAAAAGCGGGGCATCGCCGTAGGAAGCAGGAGGATCAGTGGAGGTTGTAGACGAGGATGACTGCCGGCACGTTCGCGGCTTCGGGCAGGTGCCGCACCCAGCTCTCACCGCCGTGCCGCACGGTGATCGACGCCTCCCCGTCGTAGGGCGGCTCACAGAGCACCAGCATACCCCGGGCGTCGGTCAGCGTGCGCAGCTCGACCCCCTCCGGGCCTTCCTGCGGGCTCCAGCGGAGCTCTTCGCCTTCGATCTCGGGCAGGTTCGGGGGCGGCATGGCGAGCGGCGGATCGCCCTTCTCACCGCGCGGCCACTCCACGTCTCCGCTCCATCCGACCGCGACCTCGGCGCCGGCAAGGGGAGCATTTCGCCCCATGAATCGGGCCAGAAGCGGCGGACGAACTGGGTCGCCGCCCTCCGGGAAGCAGGCGTAGGCGAGCGACTCCGGCGTTCGGGGAGCGTCGAGATCGAGCGCGACCACCGACCCGAGCGTCGCCTCGAAGGCGGTCAGTCGGGAACGGAAGCCCATGGTGTCAAGGAGCGGATGGCGCACCTCGATGCTCTGCCGACCCTCGGCCAGGCCGGGCAGGACGAAGGATCCGTCGGCGTTCACCTCGGCGTTCTCCCCCGTTCCGGCGATTCTCACGTAATGCGAAGCGAGCGTGGTGTCGCCGGCGAGGGCGGCGACGTCGGCGGCTCCGGGATGGAGGTCGGCGGCGGCGGAGTCGGGCGGAACACCGGCCGCCGGACCCGTTACGTATTCGACCCTCCCGCCGACCGTGGCGGTGGCGGCTTCGAGCACGATCGTCCCGGTCCGGTCGCTGACGCGCCATGTGGCGCCCCCGCGGATGCGTCGGAACGCCCGCCCGAAGATCTCACCGGGAGGTTGCGCCCACATGGGCATGTCGATCTCCCAGTCTTTCACTATCCAGGTTCCGTTCGGCATCGCCGTGAAGCCCACGAAGCCCTTGGCGGGTTCCAGATCTCGCGGATTCGGGACGTTGACGTAGGTGAATTCCAGTTTTTCCAGGGTCGCGCTCTCGATGTCCAGCCACATCGTTCCCTCGATATCCGGCAGAAACCGGTCCGGGAGCGGCCCGAAGGTCAGGCCGAGCTCGCCGTCTCGGGAGCGCAGCCCGAAGCAGTGCGAGTTCAGGAATTCGTGGGAGAGGAAGGCTGCGGCGTCGGGCGCATAGTACATGGTGCCGCCTTCGTGGTCAGGCTGTACGAAACCCCCGTCCACCAGATCGTCCACCGGTATGGAGTAGAAGGGCGCCACATCGCGGGACGGCTGGAAGCTCCGCTGTTCGTCGAGCACCTCCCGTCTGCGACGGTCGGTCACGTGGCGGTAGTTGAGCAGGGTGTAGCGGTAGACCGCGTTCTCGCTTGTCCACTCCGCGGCTTCGAGCGCCTTGCGTATCTCCTCCCAGACCTGCGCCATGTTTCGACCTTCGTCGGGGCGGACGTCGCAGCGCTTGGCGCCGTACACGTCGATGCCGCTCAGTCGAATCGCCTGGACAGTGACTCGGACATGCCTGAGAACCCCTGCCCTAGGCACTTGGAACGGTCCGTCGACAAAGCGAGCGAAACCGATCCGTTCCACCCGCAGCGTGTGCGAGCCCGGAGCGTCGGCCTCCAGGGAGAAGGCTCCGCGAGCGTCGGTCAGGGAACGGTCGACCACCTCGCCCCCCGCGTCGATGAGCACGATCATGCTGCCTTCCACTCGCTCCCCGTTCTCGTTGGTCGTTACCACGCCGTTCACCTCCTGAGCGGAGAGCGACTCGGGGTACGAAACGAACCCCAGTGCAGGCAGCAGCGCGAGGGTCGCCGGGCGGAGTCCGCGGACCAGGCCCGAGAACCGACCCAGGTGATCGGGCCCCGGACCGCTAGTCATCCGGCTCCGTTCCTACGTACTTGAGTCCGCTCCCGGTTATGAAGAGGGCCACCTCGTCGTCTGGAGCCACGGCCCCGGTAGCGCGAAGAGCGACGGTCGCTGCGGCGGTGGCACCGCCCTCGGGCGCGGCGAAGATGCCGGTGTGGCGTCCGATGCGCCCGACCCATGCCGCCATATCGGAGTCGGAGACCGCGACGGCCGCTCCCCCGGAGTCCCTCAACGCCCTGAGGATGAGGAAATCGCCGACCGCACCCGGGACCCGGAGCCCGGAAGCGTAAGTGCGCGCGTCCTCCCACATGCCGGCTTCCTCCACGCCTCGCTCCCAGGCACGGACGATCGGGGCGCAGCCTCTGGCCTGCACGCTGAACATCTTCGGGCGTTCGGACCCGATCCAGCCCAGGCTCTCCATCTCGTCGAACGCCTTCCACATGCCCACGAGCCCGGTGCCGCCTCCCGTGGGATAGACGATCGCGTCGGGGAGCCGCCCGCCGAGCTGCTCGAAGAGTTCGTAGCCCATCGTCTTCTTGCCTTCTATCCGATAGGGCTCCTTGAGGGTGGAGAGGTCGAACCAGCCATGGCGGGCAGCGCCCTCGGCTACGATCCGGCCGCAGTCGCTGATGAGGCCGTCGATAAGCCTGACCTCGGCGCCCAAGGCCCGCATCTCCTCCAGGATGGGCGGCGGGGTGTCGTCGGGCACCACCACGTGTACGGGAAGGCCCGCCGCCGCGCCGTAGGCCGCCGCCGCACTCCCTGCATTTCCGGCGGAAGGCAGGGCTAAGGCCTTCGCGCCCAGCTCCAGCGCGCGCGATACGGCCATCCCCAGCCCTCTCGCCTTGAAGCTGCCAGTGGGATTCTGACCTTCGTCCTTCAGCCACAGCCTGCCTACACCCATGGCCGCGGCCAGCCTTTCGGACTCGATGAGCGGAGTCCAGCCCTCGCCCAGGGCGACCCTGCACTCGGGCCGACGCACCGGCAGAACCTCCGCGTAGCGCCAAAGATCGGACCTTCGCCCTCGGAGACTCTCGGGGGTGAAGACGCCTCGGAGAGGGGCGAGGTGGTAGCGGACGAGAAGCGGCTTGCCCGCGGGGGAGAGGCGGATGAGCTGCTCGCTCTCGAAGCGCTCGCCGGTCGCGCTGCACTCGAGATGGCTCGCTCCTGGAAAGGTCGGGGTCGCCTGCGGATCGACGGTTCCCTCGAATCCGAGGTCGGTAGCGGGAAGAGCCTCGGCCTTGGTCGAGGAGGAGGTCATGTGAGTGTGGCTTGCCGAAGTGAGGACGTCCGGTACCGTCGGCTTGTCGGTCGGAGCGGGCGTCGGCGAGGGTGCGTCAAATTACGGTCGCGGCTCCTGACCGTCCAGCGGGTGCGGGATCGGCGACATGCTCACCCCGGCGATGCCGGTAAACTGCGGTCCGGCGCCCGGGGCAACCGTTTAACGCACGCCGAAGTCATATTTGCACATGGGCCGAAAACCAGCTCGCGGGCCGAGCGAAAGCCAGGTGATCAGACGCGCCGCCAGGGGAGACCCCGAGGCGGTGAAGGTTCTGTATGATCGCTACTCGCCTCGGGTGTATGCCGTCGTGCGTCGAATAGTGGGCGATGACAATTCGGCCGAGGACTGTACGCAGGAGGTGTGGATGAGGGTGTTCGGGGCGCTGGATCGCTTCAGAGGAGAGGCTCGTTTCTCGACTTGGGTGCATCGGATCGCCGTGAACGCGGCCCTGCAGGAGGTCCGCTCCGCCGACGCTCGCAGGAAACGGGAGGAGTTCGTCGCCTTGGACCGGAGGATCGAGGCACGGACCGGCGACCCGCTCCTCAGGCACCGGCTGGAGCGGGCCCTCGACCGTTTGCCCCTCGGGATGCGACGGGTGATCATCCTTCACGACGTGGAGGGATTCACGCACGAGGAGATCGGTCGTAAGCTCGGGGTCACGTCGGGCACGTCGAAGTCACAGCTCTTCAAGGCACGCGCAAAGATGAGAAACATGCTCACCCAAACGGTGAGCGAACCGGAATACGGAGTTGGAGCATGGGGCACCTAAATCGAGAAACCTTGGCCCGGCTGGTCGGTGAAGACGGCAGCCCGGAAGAAACCAATCACATCGGAGACTGCACCGTATGCAGGTCCGAACTCGCAGGACTCAGGGATCAGACCGAAGCCCTGGGAAACCTGCCCGACCTGGCGCCTCCTCCCGGCGATTGGCCAGTCCTCGAGGCGCGCCTCCGGGCGGAAGGGCTCATAAGTGACGGTCGCACGGACGGCATCGCGGGGATTAACGGCGGCGCGAGCCGTCCCCGCGGATGGCCTGGAACCTGGGCGACCGGGTTGCGCGGAAGCTGGATGACCGCAGCCGCAGCGCTCATCGTCTTTTTCGGCGGAGCCTTCACCGGGGCGCAGTTCGGCTCGAGCTCGGAAGAGACCGCCTCCGCAGGCGGGGCGGTAGACGCCTTGGCTTCCGTCAACTCACTGACCACGCCGGAGGAGACGGTCGAGGCCCTGCTCTTGACCGAGGCCCGCTACATCTCCCTTCGGGCCCACCTTGAAGATCTCACCGTCGGTGGTGCCGGAGGAGCTCCCGTCTTCGACCCTCGCAGACGTTTCGTCGCGCTCGAACACGTCGCCGCCGTGAGCCAGGCCGCTCTTAGGCAGTTGCCGGGAGACCCCTACCTGAACGGACTGCTTGTTTCGGTAATGGGCGAGCGGGAAGCTACCATCCGTTCGATATCGTCAACCACAGGAGCATACTGATGAACCTGACCCGCAGACGCGCCGCTTCCACCTTTTTCTCCACCGCTGCTGTCGCCTGCGCCCTGAGCGCACTCGGACCGAGCGACTCCCACGCCCTTCCAGTGCAGGAGCGCGCACCGGTCGCCGAGGTCGAGAGGGGCTGGCTGGCGATATCGCTCACGAGCTTCGTCCGACCGGGCGGCAACGTGAGGGAGGTATATGTCTCCTGGGTGGTCCCGGACGGACCGGCCGCGCTCGCCGGAGTCCGGGTCGGTGACCGAATACTCGAAGTCAACGACCGGCCCGGTTCCGATTTGCTGAGCGGAAATCGAAGTCTGCGTCCCCGTTTCCAGGTCGGCGAATCGGTTCGTTTGCTCCTCGAGAACGAGGGTGAGACCCGCGAGCTCACGGTGGTGCCGGTGGCGGTGCCGCTGAGCGTGTCGGTCGGGGACGCCGGCGACATGCTGGACTCGTTTCGCGTGGTATGGCCGCGGACGATGGATTCCCTGGAGATGGTATGGCCGCGGACGATGGATTCTCTGGAGATGGTATGGCCGCGGATGATGGATTCCCTGGAGATGGTATGGCCGCGGATGATGGATTCCCTGGAGATGGTATCGCCGCGGACGATGCATTCTCTGGAGATGGTATGGCCGCTGACGATGACGGAAGAGATGATCGCTGACTATTCGTTGGCTATGGATTCCATGGCCTCCTCCTACTCCTTCGCGCAGGACGCCGCCACCATGCCGGACTCGATGATGTTTCAGCTGCGGCCCGGACCGATGAGGCTCACGGTGGCGTTGGATTCGCTTGGCCTGACGGCGGTCCGGTATCCCCTATTCACTCATCTCAGTTTCATGGGTCCGGATTTGGACCTGACGGTATGGACGAGGGCGGCGACTTCGGCAGATTCGATTCAGTCGGTGCGTCGGCTGCGCCCCGACTTCAGCCCGCTCTACCCCTTCCTGTTGGGACGGAACCGCGTCGCAGGCGCGATGCTGACCGAGGTGTCACCCGAACTGGGCAGCTACTTCGGCGTGGAGGGAGGCCTGCTGGTGGTGGATGTCGAGGAAGGTTCGCCGGCCGATCAGGTCGGGTTCGTTCCGGGCGACGTGATCGTCGAGGCCAGGGGAGAGGCGTTAGGAGGATTGCTCCTCGAGCTGCGGCGCACCTTCAACTCGCCCGGACGCGAGGGCACCGTGCTGACGATCATGCGCGCAGGCGAAAGGATGGAGCTGACCATCCGTTAACAGCTCCTACTCGTAGCGAAGCGCGTCGATGGGATCGAGTATCGATGCCCGTCGGGCCGGCCAGATGCCGAAGAAGATGCCGATCCCGGCGCTCACGCCGAGAGCGAGGGCCACTGTCTCGGGGGAGACGACGAGCTCCCATCCGAACCGGTCTTTGGCGAACTCGGAAGCGCCGTAGCCCAAGGCGACGCCGAGCAGGCCGCCCAGCAGGCACAGGGTGAAGGCCTCCACCAGGAACTGGGAGAGTATCGCCTGCCGGGTGGCGCCGAGCGCCTTGCGGATGCCGATCTCCCGGGTGCGTTCGGTAACCGAGACCAGCATGATGTTCATGATGCCGATTCCGCCGACGAGAAGGCTCACCCCGGCGATGCCGGCGAGCAGATAGCCGAAGGTCTCGTTCGCCTCGTTGAAGGTCTCGATGAGTTCGGCGGAGTTGCGGACGTTGAAGTCCGGATCGTCGCCCGGGCGGATGCGGTGTTCGCGGCGCATGACCCGATCGATCTCGGTGTAGGCGAAATCGAGCTCGGCCACCGTCTCGGTCGAGGCGTAGATCGAGCTCAGTCGGTCGCGGCCGCCCATGACCCTGTACTGGGCCGTGGACTGCGGAATGAAGATCTGGTCGTCGGGTCGGTACCAGCCTACGTCTCCCTTCTCTTCCAGTACGCCGACCACCTCGAAGCCGATCCCCCTGATCTGGATGCGCTCGCCTATCAGATCTTCCGGTGGGGTCTCTCCGAGTTCGTTCGGGATGTTCGAACCGAGCACCGCGACCCTCTGCCTGCCGTTCACCTCGCCCTGGTGAAAGAGGCGGCCGTGCTCTATGCCGTGGTTGTAGATATCGAAGTACTCCGGCCAGACTCCGGTGACCTGCCGGTAGGTGTTCCAACGCAGATAGGCCGTGGTGTGGCGGGAGGAGATCTCGGGCGAGATCTTGAGCAGACCCTGAGTCTCGGCTCTGAGAGCCTCGGCGTCCTCCACCGAGAGGTCGGCGTCGCCGCGCCCCACTCCACCCCAGAACTGCTGCCCCGGACGAATGGTCAGGACGGTGGTGCCGATCCTGTTGATGTCATCCTCCACTTGGCGGCGGGCGCCTTCGCCGAGGGCGACCATGGCGATCACCGCTCCGACTCCGATCACGATGCCCAAGGTGGTCAGCACGGAACGCAGGACATTGGCCTTGATCGCGGCCATGGCTACGAGAACGATTTCAATGATCAGCATCCGATGTCTCCCGAGTTCTTTTCCCGAGTTCTTTGCCGGACGATCAGCGACGTCCGCCTCTGCCGCCCGGCAGGGGCGACGAGCCGCCCCCGAAGCGTGCGCGCATCTGGTTCAACCACGCCTCCTGTTGGGCGCGAAGCTGCGCGGCCCCCACCACCACCAGGGTCTCGCCCATCTCGATCCCGTCGACCACCTCCGTTCGGTCCCAGTCGTTGAGACCGATCTGGACGAGACGAGGCACGGGCAGGCCGTCGTCGCCTAGGACGAAGACCACGGCCGGGCGTGATTCGCGCGCCTGATTCGGCATGCCCGTTCCCGACACTCCGCCACCCGGCATCGCTCCGCCCATACCGCCGCCCATCGAGCGCATCGCGCCCAGCAGGGCGCGCATCGAGTCCTGGGTGATCTCGCCGGCGGCCGCCTGGGCCCTGAGCCGCTGGACCGCCGCCGTGCCCGTCGGCGGATCCTGGTCGGAGCCGGCATCCTGAGCCCCCGACTCACCGCCGCTCTCGTTGGCGCCGTTGCCACCGGACCCGTTCACCCCTCCGGCCGCCAAGGCTTCGGCCGTCATCGGGCGGCCGCCCCGGTTGCGGTTTCCGGTTTCAGGCGTCGATCCGCCGGACTCGCCGGTCGAAGCAGCCGCGCTCGCACCCGCAGATGACGGAGCGTTGCCGGTCCGGAGCGCTCCGGCACCTACGCCGTCGGCCGCGCCGCCTCCGAAGCCGCCAGCCATCGCGCCCCCTTCGCGGCCGGCGAAGCCCGCCCGCATGATGCTGCCGAGATCGAGGGCTTCGGGATCCAGTCCGAGCGCCATCGCCGCCGGGCCCACGTCCGCCGTCTGAACGATCGCCGTGTTCGGCACCAGAAGCACGTCTCGCGCCTCGTCGATGAAGATCTCCACCTCGGCGTTCATCCCGGGCCTGAGCAGGCCCGTGCTGTTGGGCAGGGAGATGATGACGGGAAACATGGTCACGTTCTGGATCACCTCGGCCTGTGGTTCGACCTTGTCGAGCCGTCCTGGGAAGTTGGTGTCCCGGTAGGCCTCGACCTGCACCGAAGTGGTCATGCCGGCGGTCAGTTGACCCATGTCGGTCTCGTCCACCCGGGTGCGCACCTGCATCTCGTTGAGATTGGCCATGACGAAGAGGGTGGTGCCGCCGGAGACGTTGCCGGAGGCGGACTGGATGACCGAGCCCTCTTCGACGTTCTTCTGCAGAATGGTGCCCGCCATGGGTGCCCGGATGCGGACGTCGTTCAGCCGAAGCTGTGCGAGTTCCAGGTTGGTGGTCGCCTTCACCAGATTCGCCTGAGCGTTGGCGTAGTCGAGCTGGGCGGCTTCGTTCTCCGACGGCGTGATGACTCCCGCCGCAAGCAGCTCGTTCGAGCGATTGCGCTCCGCTTCGGAGTTACCCATGCGCGCCTTCGCCACACCCAGGTCCGCCTCGGCCTGGTTGAACCCGTTCTGGACGTCGCGCGGATCGATCTCGGCGAGCAAAGCGCCCGGCTCGACGTCGTCGCCTACGTCCACGAACAGGCGCAGCACTTCGCCAGCAGCCTTGGACTTGACCTCGACCCTGCGGATGGGCTCGACCTCTCCGGTCGCCTCGGTCGTGATGGTCAGGGTGCCCCTTTCGACCGACGCGGTTTCGTAGGCGGGACCTTCCTCGATCGGTTCGGACGAAGTACAGGCCCCGAGAGCCGCCGCCAGAAGGAGGCCGCTCGAGAGAGTCGGGAGGAGAGGGAAACGGGCGTGGGTCTTCATGCCGGCGCTCCTTGCAACTCGTTGAGGAAGTCGCTCCAGATCTTCCCGTCGAGGAGATGGACCTGCCGCTTGGCGAGGGCGGCTACGTCGTGTTCGTGCGTTACGACGACAATCGTCTGACCGTTGTCGTTGAGGGCTTGCAACTGCTTGAGGATGCCGGCGCTCGTCTGCGAGTCGAGATTGCCGGTGGGCTCGTCCGCCAGCAGGATCGCCGGGTCGTTGACCAGGGCCCTCGCGATGGCGACCCGCTGGCGCTGTCCGCCCGACATCTCGGGCGGGCGGTGAGCCATGCGATCCCCGAGCCCCACCAGTTCGAGCTTCTCCTTCGCTCGGCGGGTTCGTTCGCGCGATCCCACTCCCGCGTAGATGAGCGGAAGTTCGACGTTGTGCAGCGCGGTCGCCCGAGGCAGCAGGTTGAAGGTCTGGAAGACGAAGCCGATCTGGCGGTTGCGGACGTTGGCGAGGCGATTGTCGGAGAGCTTGCTGACCTGTTCGCCGTTGAGCCAGTAGTCGCCGGAGGTCGGCGTGTCCAGGCATCCGATCATGTTCATGAAGGTGGACTTCCCGCTACCCGAGGGACCCATGATGGCGACGAACTCACCCCGCCTGATCTCCAGATCGACATCGCGCACCGCCTTCACGGTTTCCGCGCCGAGAAAGTAGTGCTTGGTCAGCTTTTGGGTCTTGATAATCACGTCGTTCATCGCAACTCCCTCCCGAGAACGGCCTCGAGCGAAGCCCGGGCCAGCGTGTAGTCGTAACGCGCCCCGACGAGATCGGCCCCTGCCTGATCCGCCGCGGCTTGTGAAACGAGGATGTCGAGGATCGTCGCTACGCCGGCCTCGTAGCGCTGTCTCACGACCCTGAAATCCTCTTCGGCGACGACGACCGCCTCCTCGGCGATCTCGATGCCGAGCTCCGCCGTGCGCAAAGTGTTGAGGGCGGCATCGGCCTCCTGGCGGGCCGCCAGCCGCGCATCTTCCTCCTGGAGCCTCGCGACCCTCAGAGTCATCTGCGCCCTATCGAGGTTGGACTCGCGCTGGAAGCGGTTGAAGATCGGGTATGAAACCGAAAGCCCCATGTTCCAGCTCGTGGAACCGCCGGTGAAGGATCTCTCCTGGTTGTTCCAACTATACCCGCTGTTGAGGTTGATGTTGGGCAGGTAGGCGGTCCGGTTGACGGACACGGCCGCCGCCGATGCATCCGCCGCCTCGACCGCCGCGACCACCGTAGGCGACGATTCCTCGGCGAGCGCCATGATCTCGTCGTCCGTAAGCGGCAGCGGTGTCGGTGCCAGATCGGACGGGAGCTCGGGCACCACTGGGGCGGAGACCCCGACCTGACGACCGAGGGAGATGCGCGCCGCCCGCAACGCCGTCTCGGTCTCGAGAAGCGCCTGACGCGCGTTCACCACGTCGAGTCGCGCCCGCAGAGAATCGGAAATCGTGGCCCGTCCCACCCGCAGACGGGTGACCACGAGCTCGAGGTTCTGCCTGGTGCGCTCGAGCTGCGTGCGACGGACCTCGACGAGCTCCTCCTGCCGAAGAGCGCCGAAGAAGAGGTTCTTGGTCTGGAGGATGACGTTGTGACGCTGGTTCTCCCTGCGCGCCAGAGCCGCCCGCTGATCGGCGTCCGCGGAGCCGAGCTGGATGAAGCGGCTCCCGCCTTGGAAAATGGGAACGCTGGCCGAGAGGCCGGCGCTGTATGAGTCCGAGCTTCCCGCTACGATCTGCCCGGTGTTGGGATCGAGAACGCGCGAAGAGCGCAACGACCCGCTGCTGTTGGCGTTGACGCTGGGCAGGAAGGAAGCCCACGCCGAGCGCTTGGCCAGCGAAGCGTTCTCGACGGCCTGCTCCTGCTGCAGCATCTGGGGAGAGCGGTCAAGGGCGATGGAGACCGCCCGGTCCAGGGTGACGCTCTCGCCGGGCTGGACGGGTTGACCTAACACGGGAGCGACGGCACCCTGGAAGGCGAGAACGCCGATCGAGCAGGCGGTACCGAACGCAGCCCGCACGTCTTTCGTCCTTCGATCCGTCGTCCGGTGATTCGATTGCGACAAGTTAAGTCTCCTGAAGTTCGACAGCCAATCTACGGACCCGGGCCGCAGTTGATTCGTTAGCCGTTCGGGCGACCATCGCCGTCCTCGCCTCCGGTATTCCGACGCCGGGCCTCCTCCCGCTCCGCCCGTCTGCGGTCGTATTCGTCCAGCAGCGTCTGGTAACGGTCGGCCTGTTCCTCGGTGAAAACCGCCTTGATCTCTTCTCGGGTCTCGATGATCAACTCCCGATAGCGAGGATCGTACTCCCGCTCGAATTCGTCGTGCAGCTCTCTCATGCGACTGCGCTGGTGAGCCAGGATGGAGTCGATGCGGGCGAGCTGGTCTTCAGTGGGATTCACCTGCTCGTACATCGGCGTCCGGCCTCTGCGACCGCGCTCGTCCTCGTCTTCGGTCCGGTCCTCGGTGGGCCGAGGCTCGACGTCGGCGGCGACTCCCGCTCCGGACCCGCGCCCCAAGGCGAATCCGACGAGGAGACCCGCCACCAGCACCATGGCGATCACCGCGCCTGTAACCAGACGCACTCCGGTTCGGGTCATTTTCAGAAACCGTCCGAGACGAACATGACCACGCCGGCGCCGCTGCGGCCGGCCGCGTCAAGGGTGGCGGGAATCGTCGCGCCCTCTATCCCGGAAACGAGGAGCTCTTCCACGCCCACCATCGCGCCGCCGGGTCCGGTACCGGCCTGCATTCCGGCGTCCCCGGTCGGCGGGCGGCTGATGAGCAGGGCGCCGACGGCGGCAGTGACCGCAGCCGCAGGCAGGAGGGCCCGCGCCCAGGCCGACATCACCTCGCCGAGCGAGAGCGGCGCTGTGCGCCGACGGCGCGCCAGTTCGGGGAGGGATCGCGAGAGAACCGTCTCTCGGAAACGCACCCAGTAAGCCGGGTCGGTACGGGCGGGGTCGAGACGCTCGAACGCCTCGCCGAGCCGGTTCGCCTCCCTTTCGGGGCCACCGTATCTCATGTCTCTGTCCTCATGATCCCGGGGCGAGGCCCCGCTTGGTAAGTTCCACTCTCATATGTTTTCTCGCGAAGTGCAGGTGCGATCTGACCGTTCCTGCGGGAAGCCCGAGCTTCACGGCGATCTCGCGGTGCTTCCACCCCTCGATGTCGTGGAGAACGACCACCTCTTTCTGCACCTCCGTCAATATGTTCAACGCGGCCCGGAGGCCGTCCCGCAGCTCGACCGTCTCAGCGAAACGATCCGGCGTCGGGTCGCGCGAGCGGGCTCCGGGCGGCAATTCGTCCGTGGTCCGGAGCGCCTCTCTTCTGACCAGATTCCGGGATCGGTTGCGGACGATCGTCAGAAACCAGCCTGCGAACCGATCCGGCTTCCGGCATTCGTCGAGCTTCTGGAGGGCGACCATGAATGACTCCTGGGCCGCGTCCTCCGCCTCCTCGTGCGTGCCGGTCACCGAAAGGGCTACGACGTAGGCCGTCCGCTGGTATCGCTCGACGAGAGCGGAAAATGCTTCCGTGACTCCGTCGCGCGCCAGACGAACCAGCTCGCCGTCTCCCCGAGGGTCCGTTTTCATTGACACCCCGTGTTCGGGGGATGTTGAAAGGACGCGGCGGGATATTCGGCGCCCAGATCCTCATCCTCCCAGACGGCGATCATTTCCAGACGGGCCGGGGCAGGCACCGACGGGACGAGCGCGAGATACGCCCAGCGCGCGATCTCTTCCGCGGAGGGCACGGTTCCTTCGGGGAGAAGGGAGTCGAGGTCGGCCCCGTCCCAGTCGGCGGTCAACCCTTCCCAGGCCGAGTCGAGCAGAGCCAGGTCGACCAGGAAACCCGTCTCGGCATCCACGCGACCGACTAAGCGAGCCTCCACGGTCCAGGTGTGCGCATGCGGGCGGGCGAGAGATCCGAACCGCCGGAGATTGCGCTCTTCGGACCAGTCCGAGCGACGGTAAGCGTGGCTGGCGCGAAAACGCCAGCGCCTGATGAGCCGCGCCTCGGACGTCCTATTCGGGCCCCGGATGGTGGCGGCTCCGGGCGGTGGAGCGCGCAGGGCACGGTCCGACCGTCCGGCGGTCGGCGTCATTTCCCCAGGCCCAGTCCGCTCCCGGTCAAGGCGGCGAGAGCTTCCTCCCCGTAGAACATCTTCACGTAGCGCGCCTGCGTCTCGGTCACTCGACGCACGACCCAGACCAGACTCACGTAGTCGGGCTCGCGCGGCTGAGCGAGCAGCGTCATCCCCGTCTCGGCAGGCAGGCGATTTCCCTTGCGGCAATTGCAGCGCGAGCAGCTCGTGACCACGTTTTCCCAGGCGTTGGTCCCGCCGCGCGAGATAGGCAGCACGTGGTCCCGCGTCAGGAACTCGCGACCTCCAAGTTCTCGGCGGTGCCTGCCGCAATACATGCAGGCGTAGCGGTCGCGCGCAAAGAGGAAGGTGTTGGTGACCTGGCGCCTGAACTTTCTGGGCACATACACGAAGGAGACGAGCCTGATTACCGCGGGCCAGGGCACCACGCGCCTCTCGGACCGAAATCTCCGGTCACCCTCCCTTTCGAGGATCTCGGCCTTGCCGTCGAGCACCAGGCGCACGGCGCGGCGGGACGGCACGATGGTCAGCGGCTCATACGACGCGTTCAGTGCCAGGCATCCCACGGTTCGAATCTCCTCGATGTGCTCGTTCGGCCAGCCCTCGGGCGGATGGATCGTCTCCAACCCGGCCTGCTACCCTCCCGGCGCTTCGAGGGTGCCGCAATTTGCGCAGAGGAGGTGTGCGGGTCAAGCCGAGGGCAGCGGCTCAGCGGGACGCGGCGCCATTCGGAGCGTCGCGACAGCGAGGGATGGGAGGTGAACCGTCCGAGCCGGAGGAGCTCGCCGGATAGGACGACTTGGGGTGCACGGAATCGCCGGGGAATCCCGGTTCCAGCCGGTAAATCACCAGGCGCGTGACAACCTTGGGAGTAGCCTGGTATCCCTGAGCGCGGCCTCCGACCGGATAGTGTCAGCTCCCTGTCGTCAGCATCCCCGCGCACGGCTCGCCGTTGACGCGGCGCAGCGGGTAGAGCGCCACTTTGTCGGCGTAATCGTAGTAGTCGATCACCCTGCGCCCCAGCTCCTGCCCTTCCTCGTAGGCCGCGACAGCAACCACCGCACTGTCGGCGTAGACGCCGCGGAACTCGTAGGCGAACATGTTCTTCTCGGGATTGCGGATCCTTGCGTAGCACCCCGTTGCGGGGTCGATCACCGCACCAGCAACCAAGTAGCCTCCGTGCCCACCGAGCCTGATGTCGGCGATGGCCGATAGCACGATGTCGCCCTGTCCGTCCGTCCCGATCTTCGGGCCGACTGTCGCTTTGGCGGCCTCCGCAAGCTCGGCGGGGATCGGCAGCATCCCCATTCGGCCGCTTCCGTAGTAAGCGGTGAGCCAGTCCGTGTCGTCGGCGTAGGTCGTCACCACGAACGCGGCAGCGGCGAAACCGGAGGGTCTGGCCCCCCGCCTACATCAGCGCGACCGGATCCCTGTCGATTCCAAGCCTGAGGTCGCCCGCAGGGAGCGAGTAGTCGCGGGCGAGAGCCGTGCACAGGACCCCGAGCGCCCTCGGCGAGGAAGAACGAGCGAGGAGGTGCCAGCGCCAGCGACCGTGGAGCCTTTCGATGGGAGCGGGGGCCGGCCCCAGTACCTCGACGGTGTCGGAGAGACCCTGCTCGCGCACCCAGTCGCGGACCCAGCCCGTTGCGGATTCGGCGCACTCGCAGGCGCGTTCGCGATCAGGCGAGGAGAGCACGGCCTTCATCAGGCGGACGAAGGGCGGATAGGCGGGAAGCGCGCGATGACCGAGCTCCCGTTCGGCGAAGGCGGCGTAGTCGTGGTCTACAGCAGCGGTGATGGCGAAGTGGTCGGGAAGGCGGGTCTGGACGATGACGGCCCCGCCCAGCGGTCCTCGTCCGGCCCGTCCGGCGACCTGACTGATGAGCTGGTAGGTGCGTTCGGTGGCTCGGAAATCGGGAAGGTGCATGCCGATGTCGGCGTTGATCACACCCACGAGCGTGACCCGGGGGAAGTCGAGCCCCTTGGCTATCATCTGCGTGCCGAGCAGGATGTCAACCGCTCCGGCCTCCACCCGGTCGAGGATGTCGCGGTGAGCCCACTTCCCGGAGGTCGTGTCGAGGTCCATGCGCGCGATCCGGGCCCCGGGAAACTGCTCCGCGACGATGCGCTCGACCTGCTCCGTGCCCAGTCCCCTGTACGAGAGCGCGTCGCCCCCGCACAGACCGCACCGGTCGGGGGCCGCGACGGAGTGCCCGCAGTGATGGCAGGTCACGACGCGGTTCCTGCGGTGAAAGGTGAGAGAGATCGAACAGTTGGGACAGACATCCACTTCGCCGCACTCGCGGCACTGCACGAACGACGAGTACCCGCGCCGATTCAGCAGCAGGATGCTCTGCTCCTGGCGGTCGAGACGGTTGTTCACGGCCGCCGTCAGTCGCGGAGAGAGCACGGACCGGGTCTCACGGAGATCGACGACCTTCACCTTGGGAAGCCTGCCTCCGCCGACGCGCCGGGGAAGATCGAGCTTCACGTACTTGCCGGCTCGGGCGTTCTGCCAGCTCTCGAGAGAAGGGGTGGCGCTGCCGAGCACGCAGACCGCGCCCGAGCGGTGCGCGCGCACCACCGCCAGATCCCGGGCTAGATAGGCGGGCGTCTCGTTCTGCTTGTAACTGGAGTCGTGCTCCTCGTCGACGATGATCGCCCCCAGGTTTCGGACCGGGGCGAAGATGGCGGAACGGGCTCCGATCGCGATGCGGCGTTTCCCCCGTCTGAGCTGTCGCCAGGCGTCGAAGCGTTCGCCGTCGGAGAGGCCGGAGTGGAGAACGGCCACGTCGTCCGGGAAGTGCGCTCGGAAGCGCCGAACCGTCTGCGGCGTGAGGGCGATCTGCGGTACCAGAACGAGGGCGCCCTTGCCGCGCGCCAGGGTCTCGCGCAGAAGGTCGATGTAGACGAGGGTCTTGCCCGAGCCGGTCACGCCGTGGAGGAGGAAGGGTCGGGGCCGGCTCCTCCGGAGTGCGCCGACCAGCGCCTCCGTGGCTGCGGCCTGGTCGCGGGTCGGAGTCAGCTTCGGAGGGGGCTTGGGTAAGTCCGCGAACGGATCGCGCACCTCCTCGAGATCCCGGACCTGGACGAGCCCTTTCTTCTCGAGACCGGTCACGACTCCTCTTGAAAACCCCCAGGCTCCGGTAACTGCTGCGAGTCTCGCCTCTCCGCCCCCGGATTCGAGTCTCTCGTAGAACTCGCGCTGACGAAGCGCCCTGCCGAAGGTGGCGTCGCGTTCCTCGAGGGTCGAGATGAAGCGGACGAGAGCGACCGCTCGGACGGTTCGCGGGAGCGGATCTCGCGGCGGGAAGGTCTCCATCCTGAGCGCGCCTCGTTCGGTCAGGGAGCGGATTTCGGGCCAGATGGAGCCCATCCCGAGTTCGCGGGCGATCACCTTCGCCGATACGGGGCGGGCTCGCGCGAAGACCGCTGCCAGAACGCGGGCCTCTCGCGGTTTGGCGTCGACGGCCCTTTCGCCGGTAACGACCAGGAGTTCACGGGAGGAATCGGATAGAACCGTCGGCAGGGCCGCGCGGAAGCAGAAGCCCTCGGAGGCGGCATAGTACTCGGCCATCCACCGGCAGATATCGAATATTTCGGGGGAGACGGCGGGCAGGCCGTCGTCGAGAACCGCCAGAACCGGTCGGATGGAGCCGGGCTTGAGCTCGTTCGCATCGGGAGATGCGCCCCCCGTGACCCAGCCGATGAGCGTTTCCCGGCGAAAGGGCACCATGACCCGGGTGCCGAGCTGGGGAAGCGGACCCGCGACCCTGTATGTGAAAGATTTGTGTATGGGGAGTGGCAGCGCCACCTCGACGAGAGTTCGGCTCAAATCGGCACGCTCAATCCGCGACCGAGAAGAGGAAGATCGACTCCTGCGGGTCGGGGGGGGTCACCTCGGGGCCGTCCGGACCCATATGGACGTTGATCTCGCTGCGGACGCCGATGTCGTCGGGCACGTAGATGCCTGGTTCGACCGAGAAAGCGACCCCGGGAAGGAGAACCCGGTCGTCGCGGGTCTCGAGGTTGTCGAGATTGGGACCGCTGCCGTGGAGATCGATGTCCATCGAGTGGCCGAGCCGGTGAACGAAGAACTCTCCGTAGCCTGCCTCGTCGATCACTGCCCTGGCCACGTCGTCCACCTCGCTGCCTCTCGTCTCGGCGCCCTCGGCCCAGCGTTCGCGGAGGAAGCGTACCGCGCCGTCGCGGGCTTCGCGCACGGCCTCCCAGATCGCCACGGTGCGCCCGTCGGGTTCTCTGCCCATGAATCCCATCCAGGTCTGGTCGGCGTAGGCGCCGCCTTCATGCGATCCCCAGAGATCTATGAGGAGAAGGTCGCCGGCGGAGATCGTCTCGCCGTCACCGATGGGCGCGTAGTGGGGATCCGCCGCGCGGGGTCCGATGGCGACGATGCACGACGGTCCGACCACGAGCCCCGTCCGGGTCAGTTCGGAAACGATCCACTCGGTGAGCGCCCCTTCGCAGGTGGGCGATCCCGCTCGGATGGCGGAGGCGGCGCGCGCAAAGGCGTGTTCGGCGACCGAGGCGACGATCTTGGCGGCCTCGCGGTGCTGGGCCACCTGGCTCTCGCTGAGGACGGAGTGGAAGCGGGACACCAGGTCGCCCGACGAGACCAGCTCGACGCCGTGTGAGAGAATCACCCCCCCGATGCCGGCGGGAAGGTAGTCGAGCGTGGGCACCGCGCCCCCCGGCGAAACCTCCGCGGCGAGGCGCTTCCTACCTTCGAGCAGATCGGCGAGTCGCTCGTCGAGCTCGCGCCAGCCGGAATAGCTCACGGTGGGGAAGGGCCAGTGCCGCCACGAAGAGGCTTCGATGGCGTGGATGAGAGCAACCGGATCGCCTTCCGCCGGGATGAGCACGAACGCCCGTCGCGTCGTCTTCCCCAGCCCCAGCATGGTCACCGCGATCGGGTTGACCCCGTGAAACTCGTACAGGAGCCAGCCGTCGACGCCTGAGCCACGGAGCTCCTTCTGGACTCGGCGGACACCCGCTTCGGTGCACAGAAGGGGGGTTGCGACATCGTTGTTCATGGGCGTCGGTCCGGTTCAGGAGTGCGGGTCTGGAACGTGTGCAAATCTACACGGCCCCGGCCCGAATTACGACCGCGCACCGTCCGACGCCGCCTAGGCCCCGGCCAGAGCCCTCACCACCGCCACCACGCCTTCGGCGGTGCGCTTGGGAGCGTATCCTCCTTCGAGCGTCACCACCGTGCGCCCGGCGCAGGCCCGGTCCGCAGCTTCCATGACCTTGCGGGTCATCCAGGCGAGGTCCGCGGGCTCGAGCGTCATCGATCCCAGCGGATCTCCGGCCATGACGTCGAAACCCGCCGAGACGAGGACGAAATCGGGAGTGAAACGAGAGAGAGAACGGTCGAGAGCCTCCTCGAAACGGGAACGGTAGGTCGGCGCGGGCGTTCCGGCCGGGAGGGGGACGTTCATCGTGAACCCCTTCCCTGCACCGACTCCGGTCTGGCCGGTGTCTCCCGTGTACGGGTAGTGCGGCGACTGGTGGAGCGAGAGAAAGAAAACCGAGGGGTCCGCCTCGAAGATCTCCTGGGTTCCGTTGCCGTGGTGTACGTCCCAGTCGACTATCAGGACCCGCTCCGCAAGCCCCTCGGCCTGGAGTCCGTGCGCGGCCACGGCCACGTTGTTCACCAGACAGAATCCCATGGAGTGGTCGCGGGTGGCGTGGTGACCGGGCGGTCTAGCAGCCACGAAGGCGTTGGCCAGCTGGCCGGCGGCCACCTCGCGGGCCGCTGCGAGCGCGGCGCCTGCGGAGCCTGTCGCCGCCGGCCAGCTCCCTCCCGACACCACGGTGCTGGGATCGAGCGCTACCAGCTTTCCGTCCCTTGCGGCCCGAGCGCAGGCGCCTTCGACCACCGCAAGGTGCTCGGCGGAGTGCGCGCGCTCCAGCTCCTCGCGACCGGCGGCCTCCGCTTCGCGCTGTTCCACCTTGTCGTGGAGGAGGAGGAGGTTCGCACCGAGAGCGCTCGCGATCGCGGGCAGCCGGCCCTGGTGCTCCGGGTGCCCCCAGCCCGTGTCGTGGCGGGACGATTCGGGGTGGAGGAAGAATCCGGTCGGCGCCGTTTCGCTGTCCGGCGTCATCCCCGGCCGGTCCTCACGCGTCGGCCCTCGCGCAGGCCGGTCTTCACACCCCCGCCGGGACTCGCGCCAGCCGTTCCTGCACGGTCCTGACCTTGCGGCGGCGGCCTCTGAGGGCGATGAGCGCGTCGCAGGCCGCAGACAGTGCGGACATCGTGGTGAGGTAGGGTACGCGGTGCATTATGGCCGACCGTCTCATCTTGTAGTCGTCGAATTGGGACTTCTCGCCCAGCGGCGTGTTGACGAGCAGCGCGACCTCGCCCGAGACGATCTCGTCCACAATATCGGGCCGCGCCTCGCCCACCTTGTTCGCCCTCGCAGCCGGGATACCCAGCCTGCGCAGGTGATCGCGGGTTCCCTTGGTGGCCGCGATCTCGAAGCCCAGGTCCTGCAACCGTCTGACGATGGGCGTGATGGTCTCCTTGTCGCCGTCGTTCACGGTGAAGATGACCCTGCCGCTCTCAGGAAGGACGTTGCCCGCAGCGAGCTGGGCCTTGGCGAAGGCCATGCCGAAGGTGTCGTCGAAACCCATCACCTCCCCCGTCGAACGCATCTCGGGACCGAGCACTATGTCCACGTCGAAGCGGTCGAAGGGCATGACGGCCTCCTTGACCGCGATTCCGGTCAGCGGGGGGTCGGGATCGAGTTCCATGTCGGCGAGCCGTTCGCCCGCCATGAGCCGAGCCGCGATCCTGGCCAGTGGAGCTCCCGTGGCCTTGCCGACGAACGGAACCGTGCGAGACGCCCTCGGGTTGACCTCGAGAACGTAGATGAGCCCGTCCTTGATCGCGTACTGGACGTTGATGAGCCCGACCACGCCGAGCTCGAGGGCGAAACGTTTCGTGAGCTCCGAAATCTCGTCGAGAATCGAGCGGGGCAGCAGGTACGGGGGAAGCACGCAGGCAGAGTCTCCGGAGTGCACGCCGGCGTCCTCGATATGCTGCATGATACCGCCGATCAACGCCTCCTCGCCGTCGCAGAGCGCGTCCACGTCGGCCTCGAAGGCGTCCTCCAGGAACGAGTCCACGAGCACGGGATGGGATTCCGAAGCCCGAGCCGCCTCCGCGAAATAGCGGGCAAGGGCCTCCTCGTCGTAGACGATGCGCATGGCCCTGCCCCCCAGCACGTAGCTGGGTCTGACCAGTACGGGAAAGCCGATCTCGCGGGCCGCGGCCAGCGCCTCCTCCTCGCTCCTGGCAATGCCGTTCGGAGGCATGCGCGCGCCGATCTTCCGGCAGGCGTCGGCGAAGCGATCGCGATCCTCGGCCCTGTCGATCGCGTCGACCGAGGTGCCCAGCACGGGAGCCCCGAGTTCATCGAGGGCGCGCGCCAGCTTGAGGGGCGTCTGACCGCCGAGCTGCACGATCACGCCCTTGGGGCGCTCCAGCCTCACCACCTCGAGCACGTCCTCCAGGGTCAGCGGCTCGAAGTAGAGCTTGTCGCTGACGTCGAAGTCGGTGGAGACCGTCTCCGGGTTCGAGTTGATCATGATGGTCTCGTACCCGGCTTCGCGCAGGGCCAGCACCGCCTGCACGCAGCAGTAGTCGAACTCTATCCCCTGGCCGATACGGTTCGGACCGCTACCCAGTATGACGACGCTCTCCTTTCCGCTCCTGACGCTCTCGTTCTCGCTCTCGTAGGAAGAGTAGTAGTAGGGAGTAGCGGCGGGAAACTCGCCCGCGCAGGTGTCGACCACGTTGAAGCGGGCGGTGATCCCCGCCGACCACCGCCGTTCGCGCACGTCGGCCTCGGTTTCGCCCCGCAAACGGGCGAGCTGGCTGTCCGAAAAGCCCTCTCGCTTCATCCGGCGGAGGAGATTGTCGTCCGCTTCCTCGGTGTCCCGATACTCGCGCTCGAGCTCCAGGATGATGGAGAGCTGATCGAGGAACCACGGATCGATGCGCGTCGCCCTGCGGATCCGCTCGAGCGGTATGCCCGCCTCCAGGGCCCGGCGGATGATGAAGGGGCGTTCGGGCGAAGGCCTGGCCATCTCGCGGAGGAGGCTCTCCGAGTCGGTGGCGATCAGGCCGTCGTCGTCCGCGCTTGCGCCCGTCGTCCATCCTGCGCGTCCGGTTTCGAGTCCGCGAAAACCCTTCTGCCAGGCCGCGCGGAAGTTCCTGCCGATCGCCATGGTCTCGCCCACAGACTGCATTTGCACGCCCAGGGTGTCGTTCACCTCGGGGAACTTCTCGAAGGCGAAGCGCGGGATCTTCACCACGCAGTAGTCGAGGACCGGCTCGAACGAGGCCGGAGTGGTACGGGTGATGTCGTTGGGGAGCTCGTGGAGATGGTAGCCGACGGCGAGCTTGGCTCCCACGCGCGCGATCGGGAACCCCGTGGCCTTCGAAGCCAGCGCGGAGGAGCGCGAGACCCTCGGGTTCATTTCGACCACCAGCATCTCGCCGTCTTCAGGGTTCACGGCGAATTGGATGTTGCAGCCGCCCGCGGCCACGCCGATTTCGCGGATGCAGGCGATCGAGGCGTCCCGCATGCGCTGGAACTCGCGATCGCTCAGAGTCTGCGCCGGGGCCACCGTTATGGAATCACCGGTGTGGACTCCCATGGGATCGAAGTTCTCGATAGAGCAGACGATCACGACGTTGTCGGCTCCGTCGCGGACCACCTCGAACTCGTACTCCTTCCAGCCGATCACCGAGCGGTCCACGAGGATCTCGGTGATGGGCGAGGCGTCGAGGCCGCGCTGCGCCAGTTGCCGGAACTCCTCCAGATTGTAGGCGATGCCGCCACCGGTGCCGCCGAGGGTGAAGGAGGGCCGGATGATGGCGGGATAGCCGGCGTCCTCGACGATGGCGAGGGCTTCGTCGAGGTGCCGGGCGAAGCCGCCGTGAGGGAGCTCGAGCCCTATGCGACGCATGGCCGCCGAGAAGTGTTCGCGGTCCTCGGCCATCTCGATCGAACGGGCGTCGGCGCCGATGAGCTCGACGCCATGGTCGTAGAGCGTGCCCGCGCGGTCGAGCTCCATGGCGACGTTGAGGGCGGTCTGGCCGCCCATGGTGGGGAGGATGGCGTCGGGACGCTCGCGCTCGATCACGCGCTCGACCCACTCCGCGGTGATGGGCTCGATATAGGTGCGGTCGGCCAGATCCGGGTCGGTCATGATCGTGGCCGGATTCGAGTTGACCAGCACGACCCGGTAGCCCTCCTCCTTGAGGGCCCTGACCGCCTGCGTACCGGAGTAGTCGAACTCGCACGCCTGACCGATGATTATGGGACCCGAGCCGATCAGCAGAATCGATTCCAGGTCGTCGCGTCTCGGCACCTAGCGTTCCCCGTACGAGGCCGGGCGGGCCGCTCGACCCGGGATGAGCTCGTCCTCGGGCCGCCACGGGCTGCGAGGTCTCATCCGACCCGCTTGTTCGACTCCGCGCGGACGGCTCGTGAGAGAATCAGGGCGAAGCCGCCCCACACGAACGCCGTTATCAGCGCCATCATGATCCAGGTGACAATGCTCACGGGCAATCTCCGTCTTTTCCGGTAGGCCAGCTAACTGCGGCGGTCAACGCCCCGGACGCCCAGAAGTTCCCCGGCCTCGCGCATTCCGTCGATGACGTTCTGGATGTGCTCCTTCCGCTCCAGTCCGATCAGCGAGATGCCGCGCGCCACTTCTCGGCGGTCGACTCCTGCGGCGAAAGCCTTGTCCTTCAGCTTCTTTACGACCGACTTGGGCTTGAGGTCGTCGATCCCGTTGGGGCGGACGAGGCAGCAGGCGAAGATCAGGCCGCTTAGTTCGTCGCAGGCGACCAGGTGGCGGTCGAGCGCGGATGTCGGTTCGACGTCGGTTCGGTCCGGCCAGGTGTGGGCGAGGACGGCTCGGAGCAGCTCTTCAGGATAGCCGACAGCCCGCATGTGCTCGACTCCCCGGTGCGGGTGCTCGTCGGGATGCCTCTCCCAGTCCAGGTCGTGAAGCAGACCGGCAATTCCCCAGAGCTCCTCGTCCTCCCCCTTGAGTTTCGCGTAGCGGCGCATCGCGGCCTCGACCGCGTACATGTGCTTGCGCAGGCCTTCGTTGCTTACCCACTCCTCGAGCAGAGCGAGTGCCTGGGCCCGATCGAGCGAGCCCTGGCTAGAGATAGGGGTTCTCCCCCGACGCGTGATCGGTGATGTCGTGGACCGCGTCGAGTTCGGGGACGGCCTCGCGGAGCATGCGTTCGACCCCCTGCCGCAGGGTCATGCGCGACAAGGCGCAGCCTTGGCAGCCTCCGCTCATCTCCACGTAAATCTCGGCTCCGTCGACGTCCACCAGCGAGATCATGCCGCCGTGCGCCGCGATAGCAGGGTTGACGTTGCTGTCGAGCACCTCCCGCACCCGGTCGGCGATCCTGCCGGTGGGCGGGCCGTTGCGCTCCCGGGCGGCGTCGCCGTTCTGGCCGGGACGGACGCCGCGTCGCGAAGCCGGGATGACTTCGAAGGCGCTCTCGTTCACCCGTTCGACGAAATCCACCTGGGCCCCTTCCACATGCGCCATGTCGTCCTCCCTGACCAGGACCGAGAAGCCGTCCGCCCCGAATTCGCGCTCGTCCGCGCCTCTCTCCGCGAGAGGCACCAGGGCCAGTTCGAAGCCGAGGGGAGTTCCGACGGCGCCTTGACGGACGCGGACGCGGAGCGCGTCGGTTTCCGCTCCATCGTCTCCGAGGTAGGAGAGCACGGCGTCGCGGGCTCGGGGCGTGAATTCAATCATGGGCGCGGGGGAAGCCTGTTGGACATGTGAGCGGAACGGACGGGCAGAGCGAGGCGCACAGGTGGAATTATAAGGGTTAGAAGGCGCGTGCGGGAGGGCTGTCGGGGTAACCGGACGGACGGGGCGTCGCAGGTCGGAACATGCTGATCGTCTTGAGCTCGGAGGGGATCGTCTGCCGGGGAGGATCTGTGCGATCGCGCGACCGGCCGGGTCGAACCGCGCACGGGCAACGAGCGGTCACGTTGATTCCAAGCCCGCCCGCAAGTAACTTTGCGCCCGACAGACCGCCCTCCTGCGGGGCCGGTCCCGCAGGACCGGGGCCTCGCGCCGCGTCGCCGGACCGCGGCCGGCCGACCTGCCCACCGTCGACTCCGTCGGCCGAATCCCGCCTCCCCCCTTCGACCGCTCCCTAGCCCATGCCTTCCCCCGCCGACCTTATGGACCGCCTGGTCTCTCTCGCCAAGAGGAAGGGGTTCGTCTTCCAGTCGTCCGAGATCTACGGCGGCGCCGGTTCGGTGTGGGACTACGGTCCCCTCGGAGTCGAGCTGAAGAAGAACATCAAGGACCTGTGGTGGAAGGAGATGGTCCACACCCGGAGCGACGTGGAGGGGCTCGACTCCGCCATCATAATGAATCCCCGGGTCTGGGAGGCGTCGGGGCATGTGGAGGGCTTCACCGACCCGCTCACGGAGTGCGGCTCCTGCCACAGGCGCTTTCGGGCCGACCTGCCGGATATCGAGTCGGGTCGGTGCCCGGTGTGCGGCACCCGCGACGCCTTCACCGAGCCGCGGATGTTCAATCTCATGTTCAAGACCTTCATGGGGCCTGCGGAGGATTCGAGCACACGGGCCTTCCTGCGTCCCGAGACCGCGCAGGGCATCTTCGTCAACTTCATCAACGTGCAGGGCACCGCTCGCCAGCGCGTCCCCTTCGGCGTGGCGCAGATCGGCAAGGCCTTCCGCAACGAGATCACACCCGGCAACTTCATCTTCCGTACCCGCGAGTTCGAGCAGGCCGAGATGCAGTTCTTCGTGAAGCCGGGGGACGACGAGGAGTTTTTCGAGCGCTGGATGCACGAGCGCATGGCGTGGCACCGGTCGCTCGGCGTCTCTCCCGAGCGGTTGCGATTTCACGAGCACGGCCCGGAGGAGCTCGCGCACTACGCCAAGAAGGCCTTCGACATCGAGTACGAATTCCCGTTCGGCTGGAAGGAGTTCGAAGGCATCCACAACCGGACCGACTTCGACCTCGCCCGCCACGAGGAGTACTCCGGCAAGAGACTCACCTATATCGAGCCGGGTACCAACCAGCGTTTCATCCCCTACGTGATCGAGACCTCCATGGGCGTCGACCGGACCGCGCTCGTCGTCCTCGCCGACGCCTATCGCGATGAGGAGATCGACGGAGACAGACGGGTCGTGCTCGGCTTCGATCCCAAGCTGGCCCCGGTGAAGGTCGCGGTCTTCCCGCTCGTCAAGAAACAGGGCATGCCCGAGATGGCGCACGCCATCACCGACTCGCTTCGCGACGCGGCGATTCCGGCGTTCTACGATCAGGCCGGGGCCATAGGAAGGCGCTACCGTCGTCAGGACGAGATCGGCACGCCATGGTGCGTCACCGTAGACGGTCGGAGCATGGAGGACGGTACGGTGACGGTTCGCGACCGCGATTCGCTCGAGCAGGTGCGGATCAGCGCCGACCGGCTCGTCGAGCGGATACGAGACCGACTCGCCGGCGATCCGGCGACCGTTTGACCGAAACGACAGGAAAACCAATGAGCGCAACTCGATCGGCAGTCTTCACCTCCCGCTGGGGCATGCTGCTCGCCATGCTGGGCATGGCCGTAGGTACCGGCAACATATGGCGCTTCCCACGAATCGCCGCTAGCAACGGCGGAGGCAGCTTCCTGGTGGCCTGGGTGGTCTTCCTGCTCGCGTGGTCGATTCCGCTGCTGATCCTCGAATTCGGGATGGGCAAGAGCACCCGCAAGGGCGCGATCGGCGCGATCGTGGCCACCATCGGCCCCAAGTTCGCGTGGATGGGAGCCTGGGTGGCATTCGTCGCCACCGCCATTCTCTTCTACTACTCGGTGGTGATGGGATGGACGCTGCGCTTCTTCATCGGCACGGTCGCGGGTCAGGTCCCGGGCGAGACGCCCGAGGCATTCTGGGAGGGCTTCCACTCGACACCGGAAGCGCTGCTCACCCATCTGGCCGCCATGTCGATGGCCGTCTTCGTCGTGGCGAAGGGGGTGAAGGGGATCGAGACGGCTGCCAAGTTCCTGATCCCGTCGCTCGTCCTTCTCGTCGTCGTGCTTGCGATACGCGCGGTCACTCTTCCCGGCGCCAGCGAGGGATTGGCGTTCCTGTTCACTCCCGACTGGTCGGAGCTCGGCGACTACCGCATCTGGCTCGAGGCGCTAACGCAGAACGCCTGGGATACCGGGGCCGGCTGGGGGCTTGTGCTCACCTACGCCATCTACATGCGCTCGCGCGAGGACACCTCGCTCAACGCGTTCGTCATCGGTTTCGGCAACAACTCGATGTCCCTCCTCGCCGGGATCATGGTGCTATGCACGATCTTTTCGATCATGCCCGGCGCGGCGGCGGAGATCACCGGCGCGGGCAACGAAGGGCTCACCTTCATCTGGGTTCCGCAGCTCTTCGCGCAGATGCCGGCGGGTCGCTTCTTCCAGGCGCTCTTCTTCCTCGCGCTCCTTTTCGCCGCGTGGACGAGCCTGGTGGCGATGGTGGAGCTCTCGGTCCGCATCCTCCAGGACCTCGGCCTGACCCGAAAGCGGGCACTGACCCTGGTGGCGGGGGCGGGCATTCTCTTCGGCGTACCGAGCGCGGTCGATCTCGGCCCGGTCTTCCGCCCGCTGGGGCTCGACATCACCACCGGGCTGCCCTTCTTCCAGAACCAGGACTGGGTCTGGGGCGTGGCCTTGATGATCAGCGGGTTCTTCTTCGCCTTCGTCGTCCTCCGCTACGGGGTGACCAAGTGGCGCGAGCGCTTCATCAACCACGAGCATTCCGATCTGCGCATCGGACGCTGGTGGGACTGGGCGATGCGTCTGGTGGCGGTCGAAGCCGTGGTGCTGACCTGCTGGTGGCTGTGGAGCGCCCTTTCCCGCGATCCCGAGACCGGTGAGATCGTCTGGAGCAATACCTTGACGCTCTTCTCGAGCTTCAACATCGGAACGGTGCTCATCCAATTCGCCGTCGTGGCCGCGGTTCTGTTGCTTGCGAACCGGTGGATGGCCAATCGGGTGGCGCAGCAGGAGGGCGGGTCCGAGTGAGCGCGGAGCGCGCCGAGCGCGTCTACTCGCTTCTGGAACGCGAGTACCCCGACGCTCATTGCGAGCTCGACTTCGAGAACCCCTTTCAGTTGGCGGTGGCGACTATCCTATCCGCTCGGACCACGGACGTGCGCGTCAACGAGGCCACCCCCGCGCTCTTCAGCCGTTTCCCGACTGCGGAGGCTCTAGCCGAGGCCGATCCCGCCGAGGTGGAGGATCTGGTGCGCACTACCGGATTTTATCGGAACAAGGCGAAGCACATCGTCGGTTTCGCTCGCGGTCTCGTCGAGAAGCACTCCGGCTCGGTGCCCCGGGCCATGGCCGAACTGGTCCGGTTGCCCGGGGTGGGACGCAAGACCGCCAACGTGGTCCTCGGGAACGCCTTCGGGATCGATGAAGGCGTGGTTGTGGACACGCACGTCAAACGGCTCTCCCGGCTGCTGGGGTTCACCGAGGAGACCGATCCGGTCAAGATCGAGCGCGATCTCATGGCCCTCTTCCCCCGGGGGGCCTGGACCATGCTGGCGCATCTCCTCATCTGGCACGGCCGGCGGGTCTGTGTGGCGAGACGTCCGCGCTGCTCCGAGTGCGCGCTCGCCGACGAGTGTCCGTCGGCGGAGGTGGGTTAGTCCGGTGATGCGAACCGCCGAGTTCTTCACCGAGCCCACCTCCAGCAGCCGGTGGCCGACCGCCGGATCCGTCCGACGAGTTGGACGTGCGGAGACCGTAGGCGCCAGCATCGGACCGAACAGACTCACCTGACCTCCGGCGCCACGCGCTTCACGATCACGGTCGGCGTGTCGAGGTCGTCGATCTCCACGAACGCCGCTAGACCGTCGGGGCCGAAGGCCGCCGGCATCGCGGTAGCGCCGGCCGGAAAGGTGCCCACATACCTGCCCTCGGACGTGATTACGTCGTACACGCGACCCGTCCGACCAGGGAAAGAAGAGAGCCGGCACCGCTCTGGGCGAACCGCCGATGTTCGACGGTCACACCGGTTTCGCCCGTCTCTCCCCATGAGGCCTGGACGGCCCTCTCGAGCTGACCCGAATTCGCCGGGACCTCTTCCCGATCCTCCGAAGTCGGCCACGAGACTGCCCTCCATCTAGACCACGAATACCTGCCTGCGGACCACGTCTCGGGTGCTCCAACTAATCATCTGTTCAGCACTCCCGGCTCGGACCCTGAAAGATCCGATACCTCGGCTTTTGACGCCAGCCGCACCCGGGGCATCAAAACCAGCAACATTATCACCACGACACCCTTGATCACGTCCTTGGCCAACCACTCCAAGAGCTGGAGCGCACGGCTCTCCCCGTTCGGGTAAACCACGATACCCGCACCCCCAATGACGACAGCTATCGCGGTCAACGCGATCATCCACTTCGCCAGAGCACTATTCCGTACACCGCTGAACTTCCGCTTCAGGTAACTCATGCGATCACCTCCAGTTAACGGATTCTGCTCGTGAGGTCGGGAACGATAGGCGACAACCTCTTGGTTCAAACATTCGATGTTTCCTTCGGGGCGGCAAGGGCCGTCGTTTCGGACGTGTCGTACCTGTACCGGTCCCCGGCGAAGGAAGCCACCACCAGCAGAAGCGAGACCGCCGCCGCCGCGCCCCCGGCCACATCCCCGAAACGGGCGTAGACGGTGAGCACGTCGGTGGTCTCGACCGCATGCACCCTGTATCCGTCGGTGAAGAGCTCGATCGGGTCGCTCACCCGGCCCACCGGATCGACGAAGAGCGATATGCCGGTGTTCGCCGCCCTCGCCACGCCCATCCGGTTCTCGATGGCGCGCATCACCATGTGGGCGGGGTGCTGCCAGAGGGCCGTGGTCCGGGCCCAGAGCTCCTCCTTGCCGTACCAGGCGTCGTTGGTGAGGTTCAGGAGGATGTCGGCGCCCCGCTGTCTGAACGCGCGCGCCGCCTCCGGATAAGAGGATTCGTAGCAAATGAGGGGGGCGTAGGCCGCGTCCCCGACCTCAACCATGGGCCATCCTCTCCCGACGCCGTAGGCGCCGAAGTACTCAAGCGAGCCGAGAGCGTCGGCGGGGAGGAACGGAACCCTCTCGACCACGGGAACGAGGTGGCGCTTGTCGTAGCGGTAGTCCCGGAGTCCGTCCTGCGCCACCAGGAAGGCCGAGTTGAAAGGGGTCAAACCTCCGTCCTCGTCGTACTCGAAACCCAGCCCGCCGAAGACTATCGGCGCTCCTGCGGCCGCAGCGTAACCGCGAAGTCTCTCCACGGCCAGCTCGGCGGTCTCGTGCGCGGGAAATACCCCGGGCAGAACGACCTCGGGGAGAACCACCAGATCGAGGGCGACCGGGCTCGTACTGCCCGGAGCCCCGTCTCCGGGTGCATCGCCCCCGCCGACCTCGCTCGCGAGCTGTGCCATGAGTCGGTCGAGCGAGGCGAAGGTCGAGTCGAGGGCGACCGAGGCGTCGAGCTTGATGTGCTCGGGTATGTTGGGCTGGATCACGGCCACCCGGGCGGCGGGCCTCGTCTCCAGGCTATCGGCCCGCCACACGCCCCAGGCCATCGGGAGGACGCAGAGTGCGAGAGCGGCCCCGGCCTGACCGACCCAGCGATCTCCTTTTCGGTGAGCCAGGATCGCCGCCGCTCCCAGTCCGTTCACGGCGGCGATCCAGAGGGTCACGCCGCGCGCGCCCACCAATTCGGCGATCCCCACCAGCTCGGGCGTTCCGGTAAGCGAAGTGCCGAGTCCGAGCCAGGGAAAGGCGAGCGTGTCGGGCCAGTGGGCTCTGAACCACTCGCCTCCGGTCCAGAGCACGGGCAGAGCGATCCAGATCGGCGCACCGACCCGGTGAACCGCTCGGTGGAGCCCCCATCCCACGAGCGCGGCGAGCCCGGTCAGCATCGCCAGGCTGGCTAGAAAGGCCGGCACCGCCAGCCAGGTAAACCAGATCAGGGCCACCATGATCCAGTAGAAGACGAGTCCGAAGTAGATGGCCCCGAAAAGGATGGATCCGCGCACCGCCCTTCGTCTGCCGTCGGCGTCCCCCGGAAGCGAGCAGATCCACACCGCCAGCGGTATGAGCCCCACGAAGGGCGGGACGTACATATGCAGCGGTGGATAGGAGAGCGCCAGGACGACCGCCGAGAGGGCGGGAAGCATTCTCTCCCCTCGCCGGGGCCAGAGCAGCGCCTTCACGGATCGGGGCCGCGACCTACGGCCCTGCCAGAACCACTTCCCTTCCCTCCGCCGCGGAACGATAGGCGGCCTCGACCAGCTTCATGAGCTCCACCTGGCACATCGGGAGGCGGTACTCGGGCGCGTCCTCGCCGCCCCAGCTCTTCACCGTCCAGACGAACTCGTCGATCTGGCGGCGGTAGGCGTTGGTATAAGCGTCCTCGCCGCCGCTGGGTCGGGGAAGCCGGGGCGTGACGTCGGTCGGTCGGCCGCCCACCTCCTTGGAAACGGTGAGTGGCGGATAGTTCACCGAACCCTTGGTGCCGATGGCACCGGTGAACCAACTGTCGTAAGTGCCTCGGAAGTTGTTCCCGACCTCCACGGTGAAGGCGGGACCGTCCCTCGCGACAAACATCAGCGAAGCGGTTTCCTCGACGTCGCCCCCCTCCCGAGACAGCACGCACGACACGCGAGCCACCTCGGGGTAGCCTGAGAGCCATAGGATAAGGTCGATCACGGTCACCCCCAGGTCGACCAGCGCGCCGCCGCCCGCCAGATCACGGCTCTGCCGCCAGGTGGGCGCCTGCGGGCTGCTCCGCATGAGGCGCGAACCTCGCACGGAGCGTAGCTCGCCCAGTTCTCCCGCCGCGACGAGTTCCCGGATCGCGACCGCCTCCGCCCGGTAGCGGTGGGGCATTCCCACGGTAAGCGAGCGACCGGCCTTCTCCGCCGTCCGCAGCATGCGCATGGCTCCTTCCGAGCTGATGGCGATGGGACGCTCGACGAAGACGTGCTTGCCTCGCTCCAGGGCCGCCATCGCGATGGGTTCGTGCGTCGCGTTCGGGGTCGCCACGACGACGGCGTCGAGATCGAAGTCGACGATCTCGTCTGAATCCATGACGAGCGGGACCTCGAAACGTCGCGAAAGCATCTCCGCCTTGCGCTGGTCCACGTCCGCGAGGGCCATGAGCTCCACGTCGGGGCGCTCGGCGAGAATGGGCAGGTGGGCGACCTGGGTGATCGCACCGGTGCCGATCACGCCGACACGCACGCGGGACGAGTCCGCAGTCGCCCCTTCCGCAGTCCGCATTTTCGGGTTCATCGCAGCTCCTCGCCCGGCGCTCTTCGGCCCGAGACGCGGCGTCCCGACACCGGTGCGGCCATGAGCTGCGCAGTCATGTCGCCGTCGAACGCATCTTCGATCAGAACCTCCACGAAATCGCCCGGGCGGACGCCGACCGCGGCTCCCTTCGACGAATCGCCCTTCACGGGGCCGACCGGGGGCCGACTTCCTTCAGGGCGCACGTGCGTCACCCCGTCCACATCCACCGCTTGCGATTCGGTACGCGCCGTGATCGAATCGCTTTCAACACCGTCGACCAGGGCGAGAGCGACGGTGCCCACCCGCTCTTCCGCAGCTTCGGCCTCGATCCCGCTCACGAGTTCGTTCAGCTCCTCCATGCGCCGCCGCACGATCCCGGTTCCCGGACGATCCGGCATCGCTCGCGCACGTGTGCCCTGCTCGGGGGAGTAGGGGAAGATGCCCGTCCGGTCGAGCTTCAGCTCCTCGAGCAGGTCGCAGAGCTCGCGGAAGTCGCGGTCGGTCTCACCCGGGAAGCCCACTATAACGGTCGAGCGCAGCGTGATGCCCGGCACCGCGTCCCTTAGCCAACTCACCCGCTCCCTGATGGTCCGGCGACGCTCCGGACGGCGCATGAGCCGGAGGATGCGGTCGCTGCCGTGCTGGATGGGCATGTCGAGGTAGTCGACGATGCGGGACTCGTCGGCCATGAGCTCGGCGAGTGAGCGCGTGATGCCCGACGGATACATGTAGAAGAGTCGGTACCACTCCACGTCGGTCTCGGCCAGGAGAGCCGCAAGGAGTTCGGGAAGCAGCGGGGCGCCGCGGTCCCTGCGCCGGAGATCCCGTCCGTACCAGGTGGTGTCCTGAGAGACGACGTTGAGTTCGCGGACGCCGGCCTCGCCCAGTTGGCGCGCTTCGTGAACAAGCTCGTCCAGGGGATGCGACCGGTGCAGGCCGCGCATGAGGGGAATGGCGCAGAAGGCGCAGGTGTGGTCGCAGCCTTCGCTCACCTTCAGAAAGGAGGTGTGAAGCGTGTCGCTCATCACCACGCGCAACGGTCGCTCCATGAGCGGCACCGTCGGCTCCTCCAGCAGTCCCAGATCGCGGAGCGAGGGGATCAGGCTTCCCGCCTGGCTGAGTCCAAGCAGGAGATCGACCTCCGGAAGCTCGCGTTCGAGTTCGGTGCGGTAGCGTTCCACGAGACAACCGACCACCGCCAGCGCCTTCAGATCGCCCCGGGCCTTCATCTCGACAGCCTGTAGAATGGCCTCGATCGACTCTTCCTTCGCAGCGTCGATGAAGCCGCAGGTGTTCACGACCACCACCTCGGCGCCGTCCGGATCCGGGAGCAGTCGGGCCCCGGCCGCCAAGAGCGCTCCGGCGATCCGCTCCGAGTCGACGGTGTTCTTGTCGCACCCCAGTGTGACCACCGAGACCCGCGGGCCCGCCACCGGTCCCAGGGACCTTCCGGCCCGCGCCACGGCGAGCGGCGTGGTCGAGTGTCCGGTCGCCCCTGTGAGGGGGAAGACGGGAAGCTCGCGCGAGCTTGCGGGCGCGGTGAGAGTCCGGTCGGCGACGCTCATCGCGTTATGACCGTCGTGCCGGGCGGGGGAACGAACTCGAACCAGGCAGGGGCGAGCGCAGGGGCCAGATCAATGGCGGACAGTGTAACGACCCTCACGGTTCCGTTCTCGTCTTCGACCCTGATCTTGCGGAGGATGTGCTCTTCGAGGTCGATCCAGAGCTCGGCCGCCGCGAATCCGGCCGTCTCCCGAGGCTTCACCCTGACCCGGTGGGCCGCTCCCACTCCTTCGAACTCCTCTTCACCGAGGTAGCTGGCGGTGTAGCGTGCCGCGGGATCGTCGAGGAAGTCGTGGAAGATGTTGTGCGAGCCGCCCGAGCTCGCGGCCGGGTACCTTATGGCCTGCCCCTCCTCCATGCTGGGATTGTAGAGCCAGACCCAGGTGCCGTCGGCGATCACGAGGTCGCCTGCGGGTTCGGTGAAACGCATGCCGAAGTAGAAGGGGCGTCGGTGGCAGAGGCGGCCCTTCCCTGCATGCTCTTCGCCCAGAAGCGCGATGTCGAGGCGCTGCTCGAAATCGGCGCAGAGCGCATCGATCCGTTCGTGACGAGAAGCCGCCAGCTCGAGAACCTCGATCCCGGTGGGTGTTTGCGCGCTCGTGCCGGAAACCGCGATGACCGAAGCGACGACGGCCCACGCCAGCCCGCGGCGGGTTGCGGGACCACCCCCAGTTGCGGGCCCCCAGGGCGTCCTGGGCGAAGCTCGAGCTCCTTCCGTTAGCATCTCCTTCACTCTTCTCCCCTTATAATCGCATCGAGTCGGTCCAGGCTCACGAGCACCTCTCGCCCGCGCGCGCCGTCCGCCGGACCGATGATCCCGGCATCGTGCAACTGGTCGATGACGCGCGCCGCTCGGCCGTATCCCACCTTGAGCTTCCGCTGAAGAAGCGATGTCGAGGCGCTGCCGTTGGATACGCAAACCATCGCCGCCTCTCCGAAGATCGGGTCGCGGTCGGCAGCGGACTCGGTTTCGGAACGTCCGGCCTCCTCCTCGGCCTTGGCGCGCACCTCCGCCAGAATGTCGTTCTCCCGTTCAGGCGTCCTATACCCCTCAACGCCGCTCGCGGCCATCTCGGCGTACCACGCCATCAGTCGTTCGGTGTCCGAGGTGGAGATGAAAGCGCCCTGAATTCGCACGGGCTCGCCTTCGCCCGGCGGCAGGAAGAGCATGTCGCCGTTGCCCAGCAGGGCTTCGGCGCCGTTCATGTCGAGGATTGTGCGCGAGTCGGTCTTGGAGGCGACGCGGAACGCCAGCCGGGTGGGAAAGTTCGCCTTTATGAGGCCGGTGATGACATTGACGGAAGGACGCTGGGTGGCGACGATGAGGTGGATACCGATGGCCCGGGCCTTCTGGGCGAGCTGGGTGAGCGGCTTCTCCACTTCCGACTGGACCGTCATCATCAGATCGGCCAGTTCGTCTACCACGAGGACTATGTAGGGCAGCGCACCTCCCTCGTAAGTGGCGTCCTCCCCGGCGGTCCCTGCGACCGGACCCTCGTCCACCAGTTCGGCCCCTTCCTCGACCCTGGCGTTGAATTCGCCGATCGAACGCACCGAGTTCGCCCGCAGCAGCGCATAGCGACGCTCCATCTCGATGACCGCCCACTCCAACACCGCAGCCGCGTCGCGCGGGTCGGTGACCACCGGATGGCGGAGATGAGGGAGACGGCCGTAGATCGAGAGCTCGACCATCTTGGGGTCGATCATCAGCAGGCGCAGGCTGTCGGCGGAGTGCCGGAAGACGAGCGAGGTGACGATGGTGTTCAGACACACCGACTTGCCCGAACCGGTCTGGCCGGCGATGAGGAGGTGGGGCATGCGCTCCAGTCCGGTCACGTAAGGACGTCCTCGGATGTCCTTGCCGAAGGCCATAGGCAGAGTGCTCCTCGCGTACCGGAAGGAATCGTCCCCGATGATCTCCCGAATGCCTACGATGGCGCGCCGGGAGTTCGGCACCTCGATGCCCACCGCACCCTCTCCCGGGATCGGCGCGACGATGCGCAGGCTCTCCGCCTTGACCGCAAGCGCGAGGTCGGGCGCCAGGTTGACTATGCGGGCCACCTTCACGCCCCGGTTGGGGATGATCCTGAACTGGGTGACGGCGGGTCCGGTCTCGCGCCTGCCCGGCCGGCACTCGACCTTGAAGGTCTTGAGGGTGTTGACGAGCTTCGCCTCCCTGCCGTCGAGAACTTCCTCGGAATCGCCTGGACGCGAAAGAGGTTCGGGAAGCAGGTCGATGCTCGGGGTGAGCGAATCGGCCGGATCGGGGGCGGTGACCGGGCGGGCCGGGAGGCGGTCGCCGCCTGCTCCGGACGGCCCGCTGCCGGCGGGTTCGATCTCTTCGGTGCCGGAAGAAGCGTCGGCTCCGGCGGCCTCTCCCTTCTCCGTTCCGGCGGGAGACTCGCCACCGCGGTCGTCCCGACCGTCCACAATCCCGTCGGACGAGGCCTCGTCCATCCGGTCACGCCCTCCGCGACTCTCGTCCGGTCCTGCGGCAAGCCGCCTCTTCTTCCGCGCTTCGACCGCACCCCGTGCCGTGCGCCAGCTTCGGACGGCAAGCCACGCCACCGCTCGGGCGAGGCGGGGCACGCCGGCGGAAACGGGGTTCCAGCCGAGCGCGATCTGCGAGAGGGCCGAGACCCCGACGAGCGTGATCACGCTTCCGCCCAGCCAGCCGAGCGTCCCGACCAGGGGCACCCCGACGAACTCGCCCAGCCGGCCGCCGGACCCCGCCCGGATCAGGTGCGCAGCGGTCGGCGCCAGAGCCAACAGTCCCAGTTCGAGCGCCAGCCAGCGGGCCGGCCGCAGGCGAAGCGGTCCGTCGCTGCCCCGGGATAGGGTAAGCCAGGTCATGGTCGCGAAGGTCACCGGCACCAAGGGCGCACAGACGCCCGCCGCCCCCGCAAGCGCACGCCGCAACCAGGCCCCGAACGGACCTATCAGGTTGCCGTCGGGGAAGCGAATCGAGCCCTCGGGGACGGGAATCAGGCTGAAAGTCGTGAGCAGCGCGATCCCGGAGAGCCCGAGAACGAGAACGACCCTCGTCCCCATCCCGGCGGGCGCGGCTGCGGCGTCACCGCTCCGCGAGACCTGCTTTTTCGGACGCCTCGCCTTCTTCGGACGCTTCATATCCTTGGCCGTTCGCGCCCCCTTCGACGATCGGGCCTTCGACCGGCGCGATGTCGCTGCCCGGCCCGCTCCCCTACGCTCCTTCCTGCGGCGAGCCATCGGGCTACGCTCCTCCCGTGAAACGCTCCACGAATCCGGTGTCGAACTCTCCCGCGATGAAGGACGGATCGTCGAGGATGCTTCGTAGAAACGGAATCGTCGTGTGGATGCCCTCGATGACGAACTCGTCGAGCGCGAAGCGGGCGCGTCGGATGGTCTGTTCCCGGTCGGCCCCGGAGACGATCACCTTGGCCAGAAGGGAGTCGTAGTACGGCGGAACGGAGTAGTCGGCGTAAGCGTGCGTGTCGAGACGAACACCTGGCCCGCCGGGCGTGTGGAAAGTGGTGATTCGTCCGGGCGAGGGCGCGAAGTTGCGTTCCGGGTCCTCGGCGTTCACCCTGAACTCGATGGAGTGTCCCGTGATCGGCGGCGGTGTCGAACCAAACGAGAGCGGTTCGCCCGCTGCGACCCGGATTTGCTCCTTTACCAGATCGACGCCGGTGGTCTCTTCGGTGACCGGGTGTTCCACCTGGATGCGGGTGTTCATCTCCATGAAGTAGAAGCCGCCGCGAGCGTCGAGCAGGAACTCCACCGTGCCTGCGCCCACGTAGTCGATCGCCTGCGCCGACCGCACCGCAGCCTCCCCCATCGCTTCCCTGAGCTCCGGAGTCAGGGCGACGGACGGCGCCTCCTCGAGGAGCTTCTGGTGGCGACGCTGGATCGAGCACTCCCGCTCCCAGAGATGGGTCACGTTGCCGTGACGGTCGCCGAAGATCTGGAATTCGACGTGGCGGGGGGCGACGATGAACTTCTCCAGGTAGACCCCGGGATGACCGAAGGCCGCCCGGGCTTCGTTCTGCGCGCCGGTGACCTGCGCTTCGAAGTCGTCTTCGCCTTCGACGATGCGCATACCCTTTCCGCCACCGCCCGCGGTCGCCTTCACCATGACCGGGAAGCCGATCTCGCGAGCGACCTCGAGGGCGTCGGCGGCTCCACGCACGAGCCCCGGCGACCCGGGCACCGTGGGCACGCCGCTGTTCGCCATCTGCCTGCGGGCGTTGGCCTTGTCGCCCATCGCCGTGATCTGGTCGCCCGTCGGCCCGATGAAGGTGATTTCAGCCTCGGCGCATATCTCGGCGAAATCCGCGTTCTCCGCGAGGAAGCCGTATCCGGGATGGATGGCGTCGGCCCCGGTGATCTCGGCGGCCGCCAGGATCATCGGAATGTTGAGGTAGCTCTCGGCCGCAGGAGCCGGCCCGATGCACACCGCCTCGTCGGCGAAGCGGACGTGCAGCGACTCCCGGTCGCTCTCCGAATAGACCGCTACGCTCTCGACGCGCAGTTCGCGACAAGCGCGGATCACGCGCAGCGCGATCTCGCCGCGGTTCGCGATCAGGACCTTGTTGAACAAGTTCGGTCCGGTCAGTCGGGATCGATGCGGAAGAGCGCCTGGCCGTACTCGACAGGTGCGCCGTTCTCCAGGCAGATCTCCACGACGGTCCCCGCCACCTCGGCCTCGAGTTCGTTCATGAGTTTCATCGCCTCGATTATACAGAGAGTGTCTCCGACCGAAACCCGCTCTCCACGACGCGTATAGGGTGGCGCGTTAGGCGAAGGCGCCCGGTAGAAGGTCCCGACCATGGGCGCGTTAACCTCGACGGTTTCGGAGCCCGATGAGCCGGGGTCGGCCTCGGTCTTCGGCGCCGATTCCTCAACTGCGCCGGCTGGTGCGGGTGGCGGCGCGATGGCCGCGGGGGCGGCCTGAACCACCTGCGGCAAAGGCGGCTTGACGATTCGGACCCGGGTCTCCCCCACCTCGAGCTCGAGCTCGTGTACGCCGCTGGCCTCTACCAGGACGACGAGCTGTTCCAAGTACGTCAGATCGAACTTGTTTTCCTTCATTGGCTAACCTCCGACCCGGGACAGGTACTTGTCTTCGCGACGGTCGATCTTGATCACGTCGCCCTCGTTCACGAAGAGGGGCACCTGGACCACGGCCCCGGTCTCGAGCGTGGCGGGCTTGGTCGCGCCCTGGGCGGTGTCGCCCTTGAAACCGGGATCGGTTCGGGTCACTTCGAGCTCCACGAAGTTGGGTAGCTCGACGCTGATGACGTCGCCCTCGTGGGTCAGTCCGGCGCACTCCATGTTCTCCTTCAGGTACTTGAGCTGATCCTCGCCAACGAGCTCCCCGGCGATGGGGATCATGTCGAAGGTTTCGGCATCCATGAAGTGATGGAGCTGGCCGTCGCCGTACATGTAGTTCACCGGCCTCCGCTCCAGCCGGACATCGGTTACTTTTTCGCCCGCGCGGTATGTCCGGTCGACGACCGCGCCGGTAAGAACGTTCTTGAGCCGCGTACGCACGAAGGCGCCGCCCTTGCCGGGCTTGACGTGCTGGAAGTAGGTGATGGACCAGAGGTCGCCGTCGATCTCGAGCACCATGCCGTTGCGGAAGTCTGCCGTGGTGGCCATCTGTTAGCGGGTTCGGTGCGTCGGAGGATCGTCGGCGCGCAGCACTCCGTCGAGTCCGCGCAGAGCTAAAAGATAGCCCCTCACGCCGAATCCATATACGACGCCGACAGCCTTGGCCGAAACCAGCGACTTGCGGCGGAAAGGCTCGCGCCCTGCGGTATTCGAGATATGCACCTCGACGAAGGGGAGACCGGAGCCGACCAAGGCGTCGCGCAGCACCACCGACGTGTGCGTCAGCCCACCGGGGTTGATGATGATGCCGTCGACGTCCTCCCGGGATTCCTCGATCTCGTCGACCAGCTCCCCTTCCGAGTTCGACTGGAAGAACTTCACATTCAACCCGAGCTCGCGACCGAGCTCCGCGATCTCGCCGTTCACGGAGTCCAGGCTGAGGCTCCCGTAGGTCTCAGGTTCCCGCTTTCCGAGCGCGGCCAGGTTGGGACCGTTGACGACGAGTATCGTGCGCGCATCGGCAGGACCGCCCGGCTTGGACGCGGCGGACGGTTCGCTCGAACGGTCCACAGCGGAACCCTCGGCGCGCGCGGGCTCCGTAGCGGCCGGACCGGCGACGGGCTGCGCGGAGGTGGACGCATCTTCGCCGGCCAGATGTTCGAGCGCCGCCACGCACTCCTGTGCGATCTCGCCCAAGGGGTTCCGAGCCAGGATCCTGCGATAGGTCTCCTCGGCCTTTTGGCGGTACCCCTGGCGCAGGTAGAGCGCCGCGAGGGTGAGGGTTTCGATCGAGAACGGGGAGTCCTCGTCGCGGTCGGTCGCGTCGCCCTCGGCCGACCGGATTGCGCGTGACGGGTCCGGTCCTTCCGCTTCCTCCGCCCCGACGGACGGGACGCTCTGTTCGGCGAGCAGACGCCCGACCTCGCTGTTGTCCGGATCGAGCTCCCGGGCCGCCGCCGCCGCCGCCAACGCACCTTCCCTCTCCCCCAGGTCCTTCAGGACGCGAATCCTGACCACGTGGCCCGAACACCGGTCCGGGTCTCGAGCCAATCCCTCGTCCAGCGTCGCCCGAGCCTCCTCCAGCCGTCCCAGGCGTCTCTGGAGTTCGGCGATCGAAACGAAGGCCGAGCCGCTGACCTGCATTAGGGCCTCGAGGCGCGCGCTCAGTCTCCGAGTGTCGTCGATCGTGTCCGATTTGCTCATGCGATCTCTTGCGGAATTCGAGCCGCGGAGGAGAGCGGCTCTCCCTAAACTAGAAATTGACGGGCCTGCGGTCAACTGACGGGGAAGCACTCGGCGGCGTGCGCTCGGAATGGTTGCGGCGCCTCCACGAAGATCTGCAAGGTGAAGAGGATGTCCCACGACACCGGGGACCTCGTGCCAGGCAGGAGTCGGGCGAGACGCATGCCGGAAACCGGGGAGGGCGGACGGATCTCGGGTTTGAGGCAGGTGGACGAGGAGGTGCTCTGCGGTTATTCTTGTAGGCTGTGCACGTACCCCCGCCGCTCGTCCGCGAGTTCCGATTTCGGGGTCGAACACCCTCATCGCAGCCAGCCGCCCGCAGCGCGGCGCTTCCGCCCCCGAGCGGTTTACGGAGTCAGGCCTATGATGCGTCAGATGCGTGACGCCACCAAACCGATCATGATCGTGGCCGCCATAGCGTTCGTCGCGCTGATGGTGTTCGAATGGGGAGCCGACATCACCGGCCAGTCCGCCGGCGGACTCGGCGACGTCGGGTCGGTCAACGGTCGCAAAGTCAGCTACGACGAGTACATCCTTACCTACCAGTCGCTCTACCAGCAGGCGCAGGCGGTGCAGGAAGAGCCCATCCACTCGCAGCAGAATCGCGAGCTCGAGGATCAGGCCTGGGAAGAGATCGTCATCACGATACTGATCGAACAGGAGCTGGAGCGGCGCGGTATCACGGTAACCGACGAAGAGATCGCCCGGCTGGCTCCGATCGCGCCGCCCCCGCAGTTGGCGGCGGCGCCCGCGTTCCAGGACGCCGACGGGAATTTCGATATCTCTCTCTACCGGAACTGGCTCCGCGTGGCGCCGCCCCAGGAGCTGCTCCAGGTCGAGGAGCTCTACCGGAGCATCCTTCCGAGAGAAACGCTCTATCGTCAGCTCCAAGTCGGCAAGTTCATCCCCGACGCCGAGCTGTGGAGGAGCTACCGGGACGCCAACGAGCAGGTGACCGTTCGCTACCTGGCGCTCGATCCGCGAAGCCGGTACCGCGAGGCGGAGGCGCAGCCCACCGAGGAGGCCATCCGAGCCTACTATGCGGAGAAACGGGACGACTTCATGATTCCTGCCGAGGTCGAACTGCGCGCGGTCGTTATCGACAAGTCGCTGACCGCGGCGGATTCGGCCGCCGTAGAAACCTTGGCCGACAGCCTGCGCGGGGAGATCCTCGGGGGCGGCGACTTCGCGGAGATCGCCGGCGCTCGGTCGGTGGACGAGGGAAGCGCGGCCGCAGGTGGAGATCTAGGCACTTTCCCTCAGGGTACCATGGTGGCGCCTTTCGACAGCGCCGTCTTCGCCGCACCCGTCGGGCAGACGGTGGGGCCGGTACGCTCCGACTTCGGCCTGCACCTGATCGAGGTGACCGACCGCTGGGGAACCGACAGCGTATCGGCGCGACACATCCTTCTTGCCTTCGAGCTTTCGGAAGACCGCGAATTCGCCTTGCTCGAGCTGGCCGACTCGCTGGAGGATCTTGCAGAAGAGGTCTCGCTTGGCGACGCCGCCCTTCAGACCGGGCTCACGGCCTCCGAAGTCACGATGCGAGAGAATTTCCGCTTCATAACCGGTGTGGGCCAGGCGTGGGAGGGGTCCGACTGGGCGTTCGAAGAGGCCGAACCCGGAGACGTCTCGCCGGTATTCGAGACCGATCTCGCGTTTTACGCCCTCGAGCTCGTCGAGCGGCGGGCGGAACGCTTCCTGACCTTGGAGCAAGCCCGAGCGGCCATCTCGGCGACCCTGCTCTTCGAGCTGCAGATGGAGCTGGCCAGAGACGAGGCCGCCGGACTCCTGGATCGAATCGTCCAAGGCGAGGCGCTGGAATCGGTCGCCGAAGAGGCAGGCATCGAACTGGCTGAGGCGGGACCCTTCACCCGCGACGACAACGTTCCGGGGCTGGGGAGATGGAACGAAGCGACCGGCACCGCCTTCGGACTGCGTCCGGGCGAACTGAGCGAAGTCGTGAGCACGCCGGCCAGCGTCTACCTGATCGAGCAGATGAGCTTCGTGCCGGCGGATTCGGCCGCCTGGCTCAATCAACTGCCGATTCAGCGCTCCATCGAGAACACAGTGGCGCAGCAGACCGCCTGGAGCGACTGGCTAAACGCCCTGCGTGCCTCTGCGGATGTCGTCGACCGGCGAGCCCAAGTGATTCAGGCCCTCGAGGAGCAGTCCGAGCAGCAGCCGGCCATGCCGCCCATCTTCGAGTAAGGCCTCTACTTCCCGTCCGAAGTGGTCAGGCTGCGTGTCCCGGAGTCGCTTCCATCCTCACCGGCACCCGAAGCGAGCTGGGCCGGATCGGACGCCGTTCGATGGATGCTCTTGCGCTCCTTGGGAATCGTCAGTTCGCGCTGGACCTCCCGCACCGAGCCTTTGAACTCCCTGATTCCCTTCCCCAGGGAGGATCCGATCTCAGGAAGGCGCTTGGCACCGAAGAGTAGGAGGGCGATGAGAAATACTACTACGAGTTCGCCGATTCCGGGGGTGCCGATCATGTCTACGCTCCTTTCGGTGTAAGGTCGGTCAGATCAAAGCCACGAACGGACCACGAGCGCGACCACGATCACTCCGATCACGGTCAGCGCGTTTGCAAATATAGTGAACGACAGGGTGAAAGCAAGCACCAGCAGGTCGACGGAGAGCGGACCGAAGGTTATCTCCACCGAGGTGGTGAGGGCGTCGCGGGCCGCGCTGTCAGCGAGCAGCCTTTCGCAGAGCAAGGTCAGCAGCCCGCCCAGAAGAAAGCCTAGCACCAAGGTCAGGACTCCTCTCCACGCCCGATGGGAAGTGGCTTTGTTCATTCGGTCCGGACCCTCCTGTTCCCTGTTCGAAGAGCCGGTCGGCCAGCACTCGTTCTGGACCTAGACCGGGAGCGTATAATCTGCCAGAATCGGCGAGATGTGCAAGGCCCCGGGTCGCCATACCGATGACCTCGACCTCCACCGGCCTTCCTCCGCGCCGGGTCGCCAACTTCTCGATCTCGTCGTAGATCGGTGCCGCGGATCGACTCTCGGCATCTTCCAGATTCATGGAGACCTGGATCCGCCCGGTGGACGGAAGAGCGATGCCGAGGGCGCGCAGACCGGCGAATCCGCCGCCCGTCTCCCGTATGAGAGAAGCTATCTCCCGCGCCGCCGCCAGATCGAGTCCCTCCAGGTAGACGTTCCACGCGAGGAGCGGTGCGCGGGCAGCGACGCAGGTGACGCCGGCACTGGGATGCGGAGCCCTTCGAGGCCCGCCCGCCGGAGACTGAAGGTCCGGCTCACGGCCTGAGGAGAACCCCCCTGCGAGGGCCTCGAAGCCACCGCGCCGGATCTCGGCGAGACCCCGACCGGGCGGATCGGAAGCCTGGGCGTAGTAGTAGACCGGCACGCCGAGCCCGGCTATGCGTCGGCCCACCCTGTGCGCCGATTCGACGGCATCCGCCATCTCCATCCCACGAAGGGGTAGAAACGGAAGCACGTCGAGCGAACCGACCCTCGGATGCGCACCGGAGTGCCCGCGCAGATCGATGGAGTCGCGTGCGAGTTCGGCTGCGAAGAGGCAGGCGTCCTCCACAGCGGCCGGATCTCCGACCACTGTGGCGACGCTGCGGTGGTGATCCGGGTCCGACGAGTGATCGAGAAGCTCGGTCCCGGGCCGGCTCAGCGCGTCGACCAAGGCCGCCACCAAGGCAGGATCCCGCCCTTCGGAGAAGTTGGGGACGGCCCCGAGCACGCGACTCACCTCGCTACCATAAGCCCGACGTTGTTCGGCTGGGTCTGGAACGCCCAGTTGAAGATCACCACGGGTTCGTTCGACTCGGTGAACCCCAGCATGTCGGGGCGGATCACGCCGTAGTGGCGCTCTCCGTCGTCTCCCGTCACCCTCAGAACGTAGCTCGTCTGCGTCTCCAACGGCATCGCGTCGGACACGTAGCCCGAGGTCGGAGCCCTTCGCACATCGACGCAGTTGGCGTCCGAGCCCGGACCGCAGCGGAGCGCCGTGGTGCGGAACGGGGTGGGGAAGATGGCGGTGCCCGGCCCCGGGACCATGAACCAAGCCTCTGACCCGACCTCGAGCCGGAAGTGTCGCAACCGGGAATCTCCGTCCACGATCGGATCGTTTTCCTCCGTCTCCTGGAAACGGAATCCCGAGAGCTCCCGCCTCTCGTGGTAGTCGTAGATGATCTCGCCGTGGAAGTCCGGGCGGGGAGTGGCTTCCGCCCAGTCGCTCAGCACCCCCTCGTGGCCGTGGTGATCGACGGCCGCCACCGAGTAGCGCACCGTTCCGCCGTTCTCGGCACGGCTGTCGAGGAAGCTCTCGGAGTCGGTCTCGCCCACGAGGATCAGCTCCCCGTCCGATTCCACGTAGACTCGGTAGAAATGCCAGTCTTCCGCAGTGCGTGAGTACTCGTCCCATCGAAGGTAGTTCGCATCGTCGAGCGGTATCGCCTCGATGAACGTGGGTGCGGGTGGAGCTCCGAAATCCGGCACGTTCGTCAGGACGACCTCGCTCGGGGCCTCCTCACCGGTCTCGACATCGAAGGTCGAGACGTAGTATTCGTAGGTGGAGTTGGCGTCGATGTTGATGTCCAGGTACTGGCAGTACGAGCTCTTGCAGTTCGACACCTCCGCGATCAGAATGAAGTCGCCGTCGCGCGGATCCCGGGAATAGACGAGGAACGACTCGCCGTTCCAATGGTCAGGCAAATCCCACTCCACGGTGACGGCCCTGGCGTAGTAGCTCGCACCGAGATTCGCCGGCGGCTGGGGACCCCCCAGGCAGCAGAGGAGATCCTCGCACGCGGTGACGATCGTCAACATGCCGGTCAGGAGCAGGGTGATGGACAGTTTCTTCATGTGGTTCCTCGCTCTCCGCAGGGATGGCCGGGAGCTTCCCGGAGTATGGGTCGATGTTCGCCCGGTTCCGCAAACCTCGTGCCACCCCGGAGGCCACTCTCGGACCGGAGATGGTCTGCCACCCGGCGAAAGAACAACTGTCGGCGACCGTCGCGTGTCCTTTATTTCGGACGCGCCGGGTTCTCCCTACCGGAAACTGCGGGTTCGCCCGCCTCCGGCTTCGGGGTTCCGCTGCTCGTAGTCGAACTTGAGATCCCGGTTGTCGAGCAGGGCGACCTCGAAGCGGAAGCTCCAATTGCCCGTTGCGGTCTTGAGGAAGTCGAAGTGCGCCTGCCAGCGGTGCAGGTCGCGCGTGAGACGTATGATGTGGTCGTTGAAGGCGTTCCGCGAAACGTCGTACGAGGTCCGCCAGCTCAGGTCCCACATGTCGGTGGGCTTCATGGTGAAGTCGCTCGACACCATCTGGCCCGTGTTCCTACCGAAACCGCCACCGTCCTCCCCCCCGGCGCGGGGACGCTGAAGAGAATACGACAGCTGCACGCGCCATCCGCCACCTGCGGCTCGGCCGCCGCCAGCACCGCCGATGTTCTGTCCACCTGCCCGGTTCTCGGTGGCGAAGCCCCTGGGAGCGGTCTGTGGGATGATCGAGGACTCGTCGTTCGTCGTCGCGTCGTCGAACGGGGAGAGGGTGGCGGGTTCGTCGTCCGCACTCGTGCCGTCGCCGCCTCCCAGCGCTCGGGTCAGCCACCGGAACAGGGACGACCCGGAGCCCATGCCGAAGCCGAAGTTCATCTGTGAGAGATGAGGCGCGAAACGGCGCCCGGTGGGCAGGTCCTCGAAGAGATCGTGTTCGACCGACACCGTGAGCCCGCGCAGGAAGTCCGAGGAGATCTGATTGTTCAGGCGGGTGGTTTCGAAGCCGTCGAGAAAGCCGCCTTGCGAGTCCGCCACCACGAAATCGTAGCGAACCACGCTGGTGCGGAGCGAAAGCAGGTTGACCGGGGTCGTGCGCTGAATGCGTCGAGGGCCGTCGCTATCGGCCCCTGCGGTCAGAGCATCCGATACCGGTTCCGCCTCCTGCACGGGCGGTTCCATCCGCTCCTCGGAAACGGCGGTGTCGCCGGCCGCAGGGTCGTCCGGCCCCGGCACACCTTCCACCTCGGCGGTCGCGCCGGTCGTATCCTCCTCGGCCAGGCCGACATCGACATCCGATTCGACCTCGCGCGGCTTGGCCTCCCAGGTCTGGTTGACGGTGAGCGAGATGACGTTCTTCGGCTGGAGCGCGCGGGCTCCGAACACGTCTCGCTGAAGTTGGGAGGGTTGAGCTCCCGGACTCCATTCGTACTCGAACGACGGCGAGAACTTGTGGCGGATCATCTCGAATTCGCCGAAGCCCGGTCCGAAACCGTAGATGTCGGTCTTGAGGTTGGCGCCGAACGAAGTGCGCACCGGCGCGGCCACGAAGGATTGCGCCAGAGTCGAGGTATCTGAACGTTGCAGGTTGCCGGAGAACCTAACCGAGGGTGTTATCGTCGTCGAGCCGACGAGCTGTTGCTGGAAGTCGATCCCGGTCGTCCAACTCAGCGTCGCGTCGGCGATCGAGCGGGCCGGGACTCCGACCACCAGCTCGTTCGTGTCGGCTGAGTCGCCCAGGAGAAGGTAGGCCTCGGGAACGTCGAGCGTGAGCTCCTCGTTGAGGTCCACGTTCTGGCGGATGGAGAGATTCCCAAGCGAGAGCGAGTGCCTGATTCCGGCGTTGAGTCGGTCGTTGGAAGCGCTGCGGATGTCGAATATCTCCGGCTGCGGACGGCTCGTGGTCGCGCGCGAGAAGGAGGCCGAGCCCGACCAGGTCATGTTGTTGAAGAGACCGGCCCGGTTGGCGGGAGCAGGAAAGAGCGTAATGGTGGAGAGCGAAAGGTTGGCTGTGGGCAGAGTCCATTCGGTCCGGTCGTCCGAGAGGTATTGGCGACGATTCGCGCTTAGGGCGAGCGAACCCCAGTCGAAGCGCCGGCTCACACCCCCCTGCGAGTCGATCGACTGGGTCACCTCGGTCGGATCGAAGGAGTTCTGACGCACGAAGTCGGTGTCGGAGGCGAAGCTTCCCGCCATGCGGATCTGCGTCCGCTCGTCGACCTCCCAGTCGTGCCGGGTGTCGAAGGCGAGCTTGGTGCTGCCGTCGACCCCCCAGTAGCGACGCGCGGTCAGACTGCCGCTCAGGAACTTTTTCGCCAGGTTGTACTGCGCGGACCCGCTCAGAGAAACGAAGTTGTCGCTGAACCAGTCCACCGCCGTGGTGGCGTCCAGATAATCGTTGATGGCCCAGTAGAAGCCCAGGTTGCTTATGCGACGCTTGTATCCGCTCGAACCGCGGATCACGTCGTTGACGCTGAAGCGGGGCGTGAGAATGCCCGACTGCCGACCCTCGGCCAAGCTCTGGACGATGAACGGGAGCCGCATCACCGGCACGTCCTCGAAGTAGAGGCGCACGTCTCGCCCGACCAGCACGGACTCGTTCACTATCTTCATGTCGCCCATGGCGAAGTGATAGTGAGGTTTGTCGAGCTCGCACGAGGTGAAGTGGCCCGCAGTGAGGAAGAGCGAGTCCGCCGTGGCGAAGGGCATGTCGCCCTGGACGGCCCAGGTCGTGCCGCCTTCTCGGTATTCGGTGCTGGCGCCCCGAGCCGAGCCGTAGGCGTCGCCCACGTGGTAGACCAGGGCGTCCGCCTCCAGAGGTTCTCCCTGCGAATTGGTCAGCGACGGGTTGCCGCGCGCGCTCACCAGGCTCTGGCCCTCGTCGTACTCGATGGTGGTGTCGGCCTGGACGTTGATGTCGCCTCGGGTCAGCCGCACGCCGCTCGAACCCTCGCCTCTCTCCAGCAGAAAGCGGCGCGAGATGGCATCGAAACTTGCAAGTTCGGCCTCGTACGTCGTGACAGAGAATCCGGGAAGCGCGAGGAGAACGGCGGCGACCGAATCCGACCGATCGAGGTTTGCGTTTCCTGTTCGCAGCTCCTCTTCCCGTATCGAGTCCGCCACGAAGAGAGCGCTGTCGGCCCCAGTGGGCCTCGCGAGTCGTTCGAGTCGTTCGAGGAGCCTCAGCCGCAGCGAGTCCGGTTCCTCGGCGCCGGCCGTCTGCCCGGCGACGATCTCCGGGACTGCGGCCGAGAGAGAGAGGACGGCAAGCAGCGGGAGTGCGCGGGAGCGGCGCAGTTTGAGCGGGAGCGCCATTCGGATTATCCTGCCGCTACCGAGTCGGGGGGAGGATCGAGGTCTGCGTCGAGTTCCTCGGCGGCCTGCTTCTTCCTGCGATAGACCAGGACCGAGAGCCAAATGCCCACCTCGTAGAGGAGGACCAGCGGCACCATCATCAGGATCGTCAGGGAGATGACGTCGCCGGGAGTGATGACGCTGGCCCCCGCCGCGATGGCGACGATGGCATGACGGCGCTTGGCACGAAGCCACTGCGGGGTCACGATCCCGATCATTGAGAGGACGAGTACGACGATGGGCAGCTCGAAGACTACCCCGAAGGCGATAAGGATCTTGACGATGAAGCCCAGAGTGCGGTTGATCTCGAGGTCGGCCGTGAGCGAGCCTTCCTGAAACGAGTTGAAGAACTCGAGCGTGACCGGGAGCGCGACGAAATAGGCGAGGCTCATCCCGGCCAGGAAAAGGAAGACGGTGAAGTAAAGGGCGGGCACGATCGCCCGGCGTTCGCGGGTCTCCAGCGCCGGCGAGAGGAACCTCCATACCTGCGAGACGACGATGGGCGACGCCAGCACCAGCCCCAGATAGAGCGCGAGCTTCAGGGTTACGAAGAACGGGTCGGCCGGCGAGAGGTACTGGAGCATGAGGTCGGGATCGTTCGCGACCTCGCGCACAGGCGCGATGAGCAGTTCCAGGACATCGAAGAGATAGACGACGGCGAAACCGATGCCCATGCCCACCATGATCGCGAGAAGCGACCAGAGAACCACCCAGCGCAGTTCTTCCAGGTGGTCGAGGAAGGGCATCTCGCCGCGGGGATTCGAACGCCGACTCAAGAATGACTCCTCAGGTGACGGCCCCGCGCACTCCCATTGGCCAAAGTCAGCCTTCGTCCGGGGATGGATCCACGGACCCGAGCGGGGTCAGCGTTAATTCCGATTGGTTGCGGGTCATGGCCTCGCGCCGACGAACCCGGATCATCTCCTCTGCGATCCTTTCAAACTCTTCGGCGTCCTGAAAGTTCCTGTAAACGGAGGCGAAGCGCACGTAGGCCACGTGATCGAGAGCCCGCAGCCGGTCCATGACGAGCTCGCCGATCTCGCCGCTCGAAATCTCGTTTCCCATGGTGCCGGAAACCCGGTCCTCCACGGCGTCGGCGATGCTCTCGAGCTGGACGGGCGAGACCGGTCGTTTGGCGCACGCGGCCCGCATGCCCTTGATGAGCTTGTCGCGGCTGAAGTCCTCGGCGGATCCCGACCTCTTGGAGACCTGAGGCGTGCGTTCGGCGACGTACTCGTAGGTGGTGAAGCGAGTTTCGCAGTCGGCGCACTCCCGACGACGCCTCACGGCCCTGCCCTCCCGGCTCTCCCGGCTGTCGACCACACGGTTGCGGCCGGTGCCGTTGCAGCTTGGACAGCGCATCCCGCCTCCGGCGACTATCCGCCGCCGACTTCGGCGAGCTTGTCGGCGGCGACTTCGGCTATGTCGGTCCCCGCATAGGTGTTCACGATCAGCTCCAAGCTGGCGATCCCTTCGATGCGGTTGCCGGTCTCGAGCTGGATCAGGGCCATCTGGTAGAGGGCGTGGGGGGCGCGCGCGGCGGTGGGAAAGCGGGAGCGAAGTTCGCGGAAGCCGGCGAGAGCCGTGTCCGGGTCGCCTTCCAGATGGGAAATCTGCGCGAGATGGAACGCGGCTTCGGGGGCGAGATCGTGATTGGGAAAGGTCGTCAACAACTCCTCCAGGGCCATGCGGGCCGTACCGAGCGAGCCGTCCTGCATGAAGCTCAAGCCGGTCTCGAAGAGCTCGGACGGATCCGGGCTGCCCTCGTCGCGCTGGAGCGTCGCGCCGTCCGCTACCGTGGTCTCCGCCTCCCGGGCTCCTCGAGCAGCGAGTTGCGCGAGAGCGTCGTCGAACGTGGCTCGCAAGGCGGCGATGCCTCTCTGGTTCTCGCCGACCACGCTCTCGAGCCGGACGAAGGCGTCTCTGATCTCGCGCAGTTCGCCAAAGAGCCCGCCGCGCAGGTCGAATATCTCATCCGACTGGTCGTTCAGCCTTCCCTGCGTGCTGCCGGTTTCGCGCAGGATCTCCCGGATGAGTCGATTCTGCTCGGCGAGGACGGAATCCTGGCGGACCGCGATCCTGCGCATGTCGAGATGCATTTCCTCCAGGTCGCCGCTACTGGCGCATGCTCCTGCGGCCAAGACGAGCATGCCTGCCGCCAGCCTGCCAATCGCCGCCCGTTTCACCGTTGACTCCGCCACCTTGCTCTCCTCGTGCTCACCTGCACCCGGCGACCGGTCCACCGCGTTGGCCGGCCGCTGTCGCTTCGTACACCGTCCCGGCGCTGCGGGTCGCCCCGGCGGTGCTCTCCACGCCGGCCGTGGCGTGGAGATGCGTCTAAGTCCTATTGCCGATTCGGCGGATTGATGGAGTTCGCACCCGCCGTTATACGGAACTCGACCCGCCGGTTACGGGCCCAGGCCGCCTCGCCGGATCCTCGGTCCGCCGGCTGTTCCTCGCCGAACGAAACGAGAGAGAAGCGCGCCTCGGCCAGCCCGAATCCGGTCAGGAAGTCCCTGATCGCCACTGCGCGACGATTGCCCAGCGCGATGTTGTACTCGGTGGAGCCACGCTCGTCGGCGTGGCCCTCCAGGCGAATCTGAACCTGAGGGCTCGCATTGAGGATCTCGGCCTTCTCACGCATGAGGGCTCGTTGGTCGGCACGTATCTCCGAAGCGTCGTAGTCGAAGTAAACCTGCATCTCGAGGGTGGAGCGCGCCGACTCGATCGCCCTGTCGCGCGCCGCTTCATCGGCGCGGCGTGCTTCGGCTTCGGCCTGCGCCCGGGCGATGGAATCCGCGCGGGCTCGGGCGAGCGCCTCGGCTCGGGCGGCCGAATCCGGGTCGGGGCCTACGGGTGCGGGAACGGTCTCGACTTGGTTTCCACCACAGGCGGCCAGGACGACGGTTACGGCGAAGGCGGCCAGGGTGAGGGAGCGGAAGGTCATCTGGTTCACTCGAATGCATGGTGGATTCGGACCCGATCCCGCGCCCCGCGGGCGCATCGGGCTGGGGACGGTCGGTAGGCCGGTCTTGGGTAGCCTTTGCTGGGGAAACTGCCTACGGCCCACAGGTGTCAATGTGCAGACGGAGGGCATGAGTGTCAAGTCGAATCGTCCGCCTCCACGGGTTGTCGCGCGGTCGCCCGCGGCCAGGTTCCTAACGACACGTCACCTTACCGGGTGGAAGGGAGCCGGACCACGCCGGCAGCCCCACCTGCCTGCCGCCGACCAGCAGACGCAGACGCCCTGACGCGACGTCCACGACGAAAAGGCCGTAACCCCAGGACCTCTCTCCGACAAAGACTATGTGCCTCCCGTCGGGTGCCCAGCTCGGGTCCTCGTTGTTGCCCTCGGAGGTGAGCTGCCGGAGCCTGTGTCCCCCGTTGGCGAGATCCGCCACGAGAATCTGGTATCTGCCGGTCCGTACCCGACCATGGAAGGTGACGAGGTCGTCGAGCGGCGACCAGTCGGGTGCCGCGTAGTGGCCGGCATTGCCGTACTCGTAGGGCGACAGCGTCTGGGCGCCACCGCCTCCGCCGGGCATCACCATGATCTGAGGAACGGCATCGCCGAAGCGATTGGTGTTGAACGCCAGTTGCGACCCGTCGGAGGAAAAGGTGGGGGAGAGGTCGTAATGCGCTCCGCCGGTGAGGCCGGCCAGGCAGCAGTCGCGCTCGATATCGTACCCGAAGATGCCGCTGCGCGCGCTCCCGGTCACTGCGAACACGAGCTCGCGCCCGTTGGGATGGAAGGAGGGAGTGATGTAGTCGCCCTCTCCCACTACGGGTTCGAGCATGCGTTCGGCCCGGCTCTCGAGATCCATGAGGTAGAGGCGGGGCAGGCCGGTCCGGTAGGAGGTGTACGCCAATCGGCTCAAATCCGGCGACCACGTCGGAGAAAGGACGATGCTCCGATGAGCGGTGAGCTGCGTGAGTCCGTGTCCGTCGGAATCGATCACGTAGATGTCCTTGTGGTACCGATTGTCGGTCATGGTGAACGCGATGCAGCTGGCGGCCATCCCAGGCGAGCCGGTCGCCCAACGCACGATCTCGTCGGCGGCCCGATGGACCGCCATGCGAAAGCCGTCCGACTCGGTGTCCGGCACACGGAACCGCCCGGTCTGCTCGGTCACGCCGTAGAGGACATCGTGAAGGGCCACCGCGAGGACGAATCCGTCACCCGCCCCCTCCACGGTGCCGGTTACCAGCCAGGATGCGCCGATCCGGTCCCAGAGCGCGAAGTCGACGGTGCCTCCCACCAATGCCGCCGGAAGTGAATCCAGCACCTCGAAACGGTCGGAGTTCACCAGATCGTTGGCGATTATCTCCTCGATCTCCCACGCGACCGCAACTCCGCCGAACGTGCCCGTGAAGGGCTGGATGCCGAGAGCCGGCCTAGGCTCGTTCTCGTACACCAGTCCTAGGCGGACGCCGGGAATCTGCTGATCCTGAGCGCTCGCGGGGGACGGAGCGAGAGCGCACCAGGCGGCTGCGGCGGCAAGGGCGACGTTTCGGGAGGCGGCTGTCATCGGTTCACTCCTGTAGTCGGGGCGCGGTCCGCTATGGAAACACGGACAGGATGGGATCGGCGGTCGGGCCCTGGGTCCGGGCATCCCCCGAGGGCCGGAAGTCGAAGGCCACCGGCAGCCGCTCGTAGGGAAGTCCTTCCGGGAGGGGGCCGAACCTGCCCTTGCCGGCGCAATCGACCACGGCGCGCAGCGCCTGGAAGTCGAAGTCGGTGTTCCCGGATCTCGCGAGGAACCTGGCGTCGGTGACCGATCCGTCCTTGAGAATCGCGAACGCCACCGTGGTCTCCCACCGCCCCTCCGCCGGACGACGGAAGCAGCGGTTGATCTGCCGGATGATGTTCTCGTAGTACTCGGGATATTCGCGACGCACTCCTTCCAGACGCGCGTTGATGTCCTCGCCGGTTTCTTCGGCATCAGCTTCTTCCGTGGTGGTCGCTTCCGTCGTCTCGTCGGCCACCTCGACGGGCTCCGACACGTCCGCCGTCAGCTCCGGTTCGCGTTCCGGCACCTCCGGTTCCGGCGCTTCGGCTTCATCCACGGGATCGGGCTCGTCCGGTTCGGGCTCGTCCTCCACCATCGGTTCCGGTTCAGGTTCCACCACCGGCTCCGGTTCGGGTTCCAGGGCTTCCGCCGGCTCGGCGGCAGGGGTCTCCGTGACGATCTCTTCCGCGGCATCCTGTTCGACCTCGGCCAGCTCCATAGGCGCGGGCGAGACCAGTTCGACATCGGGAATCACGAACTCGACCTGCGGACGGGTCGTCTTGGTGGAGAGCCAGGCCGCGACCAGGACGACGAGATGAACACCGGCCGAGAAGGCCAGGCTGAAGCGGTCGATCCTCTTCGCCTCGCTCATGCTTCAGTTTTCGCTATGAGGTTCGGCGACCACCGACCAGGAGATGCCGCTGTTGGCCACCGCCGCCATGACGCGCACCACGGGGCCGAAGTCCGCGAGCGAATCGCCGCGGATGTAGACGCGCTCCACGCCCGAGACCTCGACTATCTGCGCGAGGCCGGAGCCGAGCTCGTCGAGATCGACCGCCGTTTCCTCCAGATAGACCGTGCCGTCGGCGGCTATCGTGATATAGAGGGGGTCCTCGCCCGCCGTGAGCGGCCGCACCTCCGCGCGCGGCACCGAGACCTCGATTCCGCCCTGAAGGATCGGCGCGGTTATGATGAAGATGATGAGCAGCGTGAAGGCGACGTCGACCAGACTGGTGACGTTGATCTCGGCCCTGACCGAGATCGGCTGTTCGCGAACCCGCCTCGGCACCTGGCAGCCCCCCTCAGACGTTCTCTTCGCGGGCCAGCGTTCCCACGAATTCGCTCGAGAAACCTTCGAGCTCTGCCCGCACGAGCGCCAGCTGCGCGGCGAAGTAGTTGTAGGCGATGACGGCGGGAATGGCCACGGCCAGCCCAGCCACGGTGGTTATCAGGGCCTCGCCGACCCCGGGTGCGACCGCCATGATGTTGCTGCCGCCGGCTCCCGCGATCCCGAGAAAGACGTTCGTGATGCCGATCACCGTACCCATGAGGCCGAGAAGCGGCGAGACCGATCCCACTATCGCGAGCCAGTGCAGCCCGTTACCGAGTTCGTCAAGCTCTTCGCCTTCTGCCTTTTCCAGGATGAGCCGCAACGCCTCCAGTTGGACGAGAGAGATGCCGCCGCGACCGTTCCCGAATCCGTCGGCAACGTGAAGATCCTTGAGGAACTCCATGCCCTGTTTGAACACCCGCGCGTAGGGAGAACTCCGAATCGCGCGTATCATCCGATAGGCCTCGTCGAGATTCGTTGCCTTTTCGATCCTCTCGATGAAGGCGTCGGCCTGGTGGCGCACCTTGGCGAACCTGCGCCACCGGCTGATTATGAGGTAGAGCGAGCAGAGCGAGGCGACGGCCAGAACGCCCAGAACGATCCTCGTCGGCAGAGTGCCCGACGTGATCATCCCGATGACGTTGGTCGGAGCGCGGGTCTGGAGGAGGAGCGGTGTCGTCATCTCAGCGAGTCCCAGGTCCTGGCGAGCCCGTCTTCGAGCCTGGTTCCGGGGCTCCAGCCCAACTCCCTGAGTCGCCCGGCGTCGAGAACGCTCCGGCGCAGTTCGCCCGGGCGTTCGGGCGCGTAGACGCGGGTCACCCGTTTGCCGGCGACCCGTTCGATGGCGTCGGCCAGCCCGTTCACGCTCGTGGCAGCTCCAGTGCCCACGTTATAGGCCCGCGACGTGGGTTCGGGCGCATGAGACCGAGGATTCCGCAACCGTGGCGGCGTTCCGCGTTCAAGCGGCAGCGCGCCTCGTGAGAGAAGGAGATTGGCCTCCACGACATCGCTAACGTGGACGAAATCCCGTTCTTGACAGCCGTCTCCGATGATCGTCAGACTCCGTCCCTGGGCCAGGCACCCGCAGAAGATTGCGATTACACCTGCCTCGCCGCGGGGGTCCTGACGCTCGCCGTAGACGTTGGCGTAGCGGAGCGAGATCACCTCGAGAGCGGCGGTGCGCGCGAAATGTTCCAGGTAGAGCTCACCGGCCAGCTTGGCTATGCCGTACGGAGCCTTGGGATTCCTTGGGTCGTTCTCTAAAGCGGGCCGAGACGCTTCTCCGTAGATCGCGCCGCCCGAGCTCGCGAAGATAAGGCGCTCGACCCCGGTGGCGGCGGCCTGCTCGCCGACGTTGATGACCCCGAGCACGTTGGTCCGGGCGTCGGAGGCGGGATCGAGAACCGAGACACGGATGTCCGCTTGCGCGGCGTGGTGGCTTACGACTCGGAAGCGCCCCTCCCTCATCAGCTCGGCTACGGCTTCGCGATCGCCCACGTCGATCTCTACCAGTCGAGCCCCGGAGGGCACGTTTTCCGCGCGGCCGGAGCTGAGATCGTCGGCGACCCAGACCTCCCAGCCTTCGGCCAGATAGGCGTCCGCCAGATGGCTGCCTATGAATCCCGCGCCCCCGGTGACGAGCACGCGACCCGGGGCGGGCCTCGTCGTGTCTTCCGCCCCGGAACCGGCCTTCATCTTCGATACCCCTCGTCGGATCCCTCGGCGACGAAGTGGGCCGGTTCGATCATCACCGACCGCCAGGCGGCGCAACCGATGACGATGTGATCCATGACGGGAATGCCGATCAGGCGACCCGCCTCGACCAGACGTTCGGTCACGAGCCTGTCTTCGTCGGAAGGCTGCGGATCGCCGGAGGGATGGTTGTGCACGAGGATGACGGCCGCGGCGCCCGCGACGATCGCGGGCCTGAAGACCTCGCGCGGATGGACGAGCGAGGCGTCGAGCGTGCCTCGGGTGATGAGGTGGTCGCTGAGAGCACGGTTGCGGGCGTTGAGGAGTAGGGCGTGGAACTCCTCTTGCAGGGAGTCCCCCAGGCGGACGCCGAAGCGTCGGTAGACGTCGGCGCCGCTGCGGATGTACTCGGCGGCGGCGCCTGGTTCCGAAACCGCTCGTCTGCCGAGCTCGGTCGCGGCGAGGATTCTGGACGAATTCGCTTCCCCGAGGCCGGGCAGTCTCTTCAGGTCGGCGAGGTCGAGCGCGGCGAGTCTGCGAGCGGAACCCGAGACGGTCTTGCTCAGATTTCTGCCGATGTCGATGGCCGATGAGCCGCCGGAGCCGCTGCCGATTAGGATGGCGATTAGTTCGGAAAGGCCCAGGGCGCGCGGTCCCAGCTCTGCAAGTCTGTCTCTCGGCTGTTCGCGGTTCATGTTCGCTCGTGTGGATGTTCCAGTCCGGGTGAAACACCCAAGGTCGCGAACGCTCCCCGATTTGGGGATGGTGAAACGGGACACTCCGACAAGAGAGGAACCGCCCGCTCCGAACCGCAGCGCGCGACGGACCTTCACGAGTCCGGTGTCCTGGGGCGCTGCGCTCGCCACGGGCGCAGATAGCGCGGCTCCCAGGAAGCCGGCGGCACGGGCTCGAGCGGGGCGTGGGGGGAGGTCCCGGTCGTCCCGCCCCCGTCGAGCTCGAGGAAGCGCAGAAGACCGTCGACCGAGGGAACTCCCGCCGGCGGCGGGAGCACCTCGAAGCCGGCCTCGGCGACAAGGTCGGCGTGCCTGAGGGCCCCGTCGCCGCAGAAGCGGGCCTCCCGAGGTGGGGGCCTCCGTAGCGCTTCTCTCACGGTACCGGCGTGGGGCGGAATCAGCCAACGTCGCTCGATTTCCGAGAAGCATCCTCCGAAGACCCGGTCCTTCCTGGCGTCGAAGAGGACGTAGCGGGCGGCCCGGGCGCCGGTGCGGCCGAGCGCCGCCGCGGCCAGGCTTGAAACGGGCCAGAGTCGGGCATCCAGCGCTCGCGCCAACCCCTTGGCGGTCGCGGCGGCAACCCGCAGCCCCGTGAAGGACCCCGGCCCTTCGCCCACCACTATGTCGGTGACCTCCGGCATTTCGATTCCGGCCTCCGCGAGCAGGCGGGCCATCGTCGGCAGGAGGCGCGAGCCATGGCTCCTCGCTTCCAGCTCCGCGCGGCCCGCCATCCTGCCGTCGAGCGCGACACCGACGGCCCCGACCGGGCCTGAGATGTCGAAGAGGATCGCTCGACTGCCGGGCAGCGTCGCACCGCCGCAGGAGGTTTTGTCCACGGCTTCTAGAGACCGGCGAGCTCCGGCGGGCTTCCGGTCCGCTCGACCGTCACCCTCCGGGCTCCTTCCGCGTCGCCGACCGAGATGAGCTCGATGCTCCAGTGGTCCGAAGGCATCAGGCCGGCGGCTCCTTCGGGCCACTCCAGAAGAACGATCTCGTGGTCGCGCCCCAGCTCCTCCCATCCCAGCTCCCACAGATCGTCGGGCGACTCGACCCGGTAGAGATCCAGGTGGACGAGCTCGGCGCCCTCCGCGGTCGGGTAGCGGTGCACGATACTGAAGGTCGGGGACGGCATCTTGGCGCTCACTCCCAGCCCTGTGCCCAGCGCCCGGGCGAGCACGCTCTTCCCGGCGCCGATCCGACCCTGGAGAGCGATGAAGTGAGGCGGCTCGACAAGGTACCCGAGTTCTCGTCCCCAGGCCTCCAGCTCGTCCTGACCCAACGGGTCGGAAGGCAAGCACGATCGATAGAGGCCCAGCCGCTCGATTATCCCGGCTACGCCCCGCACCACACCGCCAAGATCCCCCGAGGCCGCACGTGCCGCCCGGACCGATCGCGAAGACAGATCGATGGGTTGGAACGGTACGTGCACGGACCGCACGTGGAGTTCGCCCAACCGCGAACCCGGGCCGGTGGCCGATCTCAGCCGCGTGAGGCGCGAGTTCCTCGGCACGGCGGCGATGTCGGCGAGAACCGCGATCTCCTCCGCTCCCCGCCACGTGTGGAGGGCGTCGAGCTGATCGTAGCCCAGAATCAGGAACATCTCTTCGACGGACATGCTTGCGCGCAACTGCCGGAGAGTGTCGACCGTGTACGAAGGTCCGGCTCGGACCATCTCGACATCGCTCACGGTGAAGCGCTCTTCGCCGGCAACTGCTGCCCTGGTCATCTCCAGCCGAACCTCGGCCGGGCTCACCACCTCCACCGACTTGTGCGGCGGCGTCCCGTTCGGGATCCAGATGACCTTGTCGAGTTCCAATGAGCGGACGCAGGCGCGGGCGGCGGCCAGGTGACCAAGGTGCGGAGGATCGAAGGTGCCGCCGAAGACACCGACTCTGCTCACTTCGCTTAGACCGCCGGGAAGCCTCAGCAGCCCGCGACGAAACTCGCACGAGCGCCGAGAGCGGCGAAGCGCCGCGCGGGCAAGGTGCGATGAGGGACGGATAGCACCGCTATTCGCCCGAGGAGCAACACCGAGCGCAGCGTCCGGAGCGGATGCAGCGTCGCGCTGCCCTGGGAGGCTTGGCCACGGACTGTCAGGGCACGTCCGACCGAATGCGTCCGCCGTTCCCCCGGAGCTCCTTCGCGGACTCGGACTCCGGATAGTCCCGCAGCAGGCGGGCCAGCGCCTCGTCCGCTTCCTCCTCGTACCCGATCTCAATATTGGAACGGTAGATGCCCGCGAGGGCAAGGGGAGCGAAGTCCGTGTCGGAGAAGAGTCGCAGCGTCGACTCGTAGTAGAGGATCGCCGAGTCCCAGAGCCCGCGTCGGAAGTAGAAGTCGGCGGTGGCGTACTCCTTTTCGGCCAGTCGCAGCCGCATGTTGTTGGCGAGCTGCGCCGCTTCGGCCGCCTCCGGCGTGCCGGGGTAGTCGAGCACCGAGTTGCGGCAGGTGAGGATCGCGTCCTGCGTGTAGCTCTGGTCCCTGGGTACCTCGGGCGAGAGCGAACTCAACGAACGACAGACCCCGAGAGCGGCTTTGGCGGCGTCGGGGTGCCCGGAGTGGCGGTCGAGGAAGCGGACGTATTCGGCCCTCGCGGTCAGGAACTCGCGGGCTCCGAAGTGGGCGTCCGCGAGCAGCAGTCTGGCCCGGGGCAGTTGGTCCCAGTCGCCGTAGGTGAGGACGAGACGATCGAGCGCACGGATCGCGTTGTCGAACTCCCCGGCAGCGTACTCGGCCTCGGCGGTGGCGAAGAGGTCCTCCACGGGGAGTCCGATGTAGGGATCCGGGGCGCTTGAACACGCCGCGATCAGGACGAGGCCCGAAAGGAGGGCGGGAGGTCTGCGGGAAATGGACATGGGACTTCGTGATACACTCATTCCCGTTCTCCAGGTCCGAACTCGCACACCCCCGAAAGCCCGTGCTCGACAGGCGCGAATCATCGGGATCGGTGCGTGTCCGGCAGCTCGGCCGCCCGTGACCGAACCTGCACGAGCACCGAACGCGCCGCCCAGCGCGGATGCAGCGTCGCGCTGCCGTAGGAGGCTTTGTCCACGGGCCGCCATGGACTGCGGGGAGGCCTGTTCCGGGACTCGGGCCTCAGTGGCACCTGCCGATCAGATCGGCGATCCCGGCGCCACCGAAGCGGACCCGGTCGTATGCGGCCCGTGCTCGCGAACCCAATGAGCCGCCGGGGTCCAGTTCCATCACCATCGCGAACGCCGCCATGGCCGCGTCGCACCGCTTGAGCTCCGAGAGCAGATTTCCCTTTTCGAACCACACCTCCGCCAGCCGGTTGCGCGGCTCCCCGACCTCGGTGACCCTGTCGAGCAACCTGAGCGCCTCCTCCAGATCGCTGTCGGAGCCTTCCTCCGCAGCTATCTCCTGCGCCCGTGCGAAGGCGCAGTTGCCGATGAACCAGTCGACCTCGTCGCGTTCCCTGCTTCCCACCATCTCTCTGAATTGCTCGAAGTAGGCAAGAGCGTTGCGGCAATCGCCGATCTCCTCGTGCGCCCTGCCCACCTCGAAGACGATCTCGGGAACCGAGTCGGTCGAGCCCGCGATCGCCATGTGGTAGAACGGGAGCGCCATCCCGTACTCGCCGCTGGCATAGTAGTGGCGGGCCAGGTCGAGAGGCGGCGGGCCGATCCCCAACCCGGGACGGATCTTCAACGCGGCGTCGACCGCTCGCGCCATGGCGTAGGTGTCGGCGCTCTCCATGGCTTCGGTGGCGATGCGCATGAGATCCGCGACGGCCTGATCGCTTAGGGAGGGCCGCAATTCGACGAGCCGCTCGTACTCGCGCGCCGCCTGGTCCGCCCTCCCGGAGGCGGCATAGGTGTGGGCGAGTCGGAGCATGAGGTCGATGTCGGACCCGCCCGCCTGGGTAAGGGCAAGACGGTACTCGGCCAGAGCTTCCTCGAAATCGCCCTTT
>LXNJ01000079.1_pt1 | contig 62657 bp, 62 predicted proteins | sample 809081 | NCBI WGS metagenome assembly LXNJ01 (sample SAMN04870510, study PRJNA318959) | sponge metagenome | biome: sponge; feature: marine sponge reef; material: water | host: Petrosia ficiformis | place: Greece: Milos, Mediterranean Sea | collected 2013-05-29 | depth 5-7 m
GGCGGCACCACCGGCTGGTGCACGAAGGGCGGGTGCGGATGGCGCTGGACGCAAAGGGTCAGGCGGTGTTCTTCACGCGCAGGGGCAAGATGCTGGGGAGCGTCCCGCCGCCGGTGAACGAGCCGAAGCTGACGGCCGCGCTGCCCCCCGCCCCGCCGCTCGGGCCCGGGCAGATGTACAACGGCGCGGCGCGGTTGGCGGACGGCGCGGTCCCTTGGGAGATCGAGGCCGCGGCACGGGAGGCCATTGAGGCAGGCGCCGGCGGGTGAGCGGCCGGGCACGCGAGGCTGAGGGCCCGGCGGTGGCAGGGAGCCGGGCACCGGAGGCTGGCCACCCGACCTCGCCCGACCCACCGCCCGCGTTTCCACGGCAAAAGCAGGGACACGGGCATGTCTCGATGGGACAGGGTGGCCGGCGGAGGGCCCCTCCGTGGCCGGTGGCAGACCTGACGTTACGTCAGGGTCGGGTCGTTGGCTGGCGTCCTCAGTCTGTCGAACGGGCCCTGACTATATATGCAGTGCTCGCCCCAGCGCGCCGAGTGCTCCTTCCGCCACCGCCTCCGACAGCGTCGGGTGCGGGTGCATCGCCAGATCGATCTCCTCGACGGTCGACTCGAGGTGTCTCGCCATCACGAACTCGGCGATGAGCTCGGTGGCGTGCGGCCCGACGATGTGCGCACCGACCACCTCGGAGTAGCGCTTGTCGCGGATCACCTTGACGAAGCCGGTGGAGTCTCCGCCCGCCAGGGCCCGTCCGTTGCCGGCCCAGGGGAACTTCCCGACCTCGATGTCGAGGCCTTTTTCGCGCGCCTGTTCCTCGGTGAGCCCTACGGACGCCACCTCAGGGTGGCAGTAGGTGCAGTTGGGGACATTTCCGTAGTCGACCGTGTGGTGTCCGACGCCCGCAATGTGCTCGGCCGCAACGACGCCCTCGTGCATTCCCTTGTGGGCCAGCAACTGCTCGCCCGCGCAGTCGCCAACGGCCCACACGCCCGCAACGTTCGTGCGCATGGCCCCGTCCACCGCGACGAATCCGCCGCGGTCGGTCAGCTTCACGCCGGCCGCCTCGGCGCCGATGTCTTCCGTGTTCGGGATCCGCCCGACCGCGGAAAGGACGTAGTCCACGTCGAGCGTGTGCGCCTTCCCGCGCTTGTCGGTGAAGGAGATCGTGACTCCGTCCTCACGAGCGACGGTGCTTTCCACGCGCGCACTCGTGAAGATGTCCATCTTCCGCCTCCTGAACGACTGTGCCACCGTGCGTGACGAGTCCTTGTCCTCCAGCGGCAGGATGCGGTCCAGTGCCTCGACAAGGGTCACCTTCGTCCCGTAGGCGTTGTAGATGTCCGCGAACTCCACTCCGACCGCTCCCGCGCCGACAACGACCAGCGAACCGGGCGCCGTGTCCTGGAAGAGGGCCCCTGTTGAAGACCAGATCCGATCTTCGTCGATCTGGAGGAACGGAAGACTCCGCGGCCGCGAACCGGTCGCAATGATGATGTCCTTCGCGGTGATCTTGCGCTTGTCGCCGTCCCGCTCGACCTCGACCGCGCCACCCCCGAGCAGTCGCCCGTATCCCTCGATGTGCTCGACCTTGTTCTTCTTCAGCAGAAAGCCCACGCCGTTGGACAGGCGCTGCGCCACCTCGCGGCTGCGGACCTGGGCGGGCCCGAGGTCGACCTTCAGCCCATCGAACGAGATCCCGTGCCCGTCCGCCTTCCCGAGTTCATTGACAAGGAGCGCGCTGCTCAGGAGCGCTTTGGTCGGGATGCAGCCCACGTTGAGACACACGCCGCCCAGCTTGTCGGCTTCCACACACGCAGTTTTCAGTCCCAACTGGCCCGCGCGGATCGCCGCGACGTAGCCGCCGGGGCCCCCGCCGATGACGACAACGTCGAAGTCGGTCTTGTTCTGTGAATTGCCTGCCAAGGGAGCACCTCTCTTCAGGGTGTGATTTCGAGACCGCAGTCGGCAGCCCGTGAAAAGCTAACAGCCCGCCGGAAGCACCCGTGCATCACCCCGACCGAACGCGGCCGGGCCTGCTCCGACGGCTCCACGCGCTAGCGCCGCTCTGGCACCTCGGACCGGTAGACCTCCCCACCCTTCATCACCCACATCACCCGCTCGAGCGCGGTAATGTCGTCGAGCGGGTTGCCGGGCACCGCGATGATGTCCGCGTACTTCCCGGCTTCCAGCGAACCCACATCCGCCTCCCAGCCCATGATCATCGCCGCGACGCTGGTCGCCGATGTGATCGCGGCCATTTCGCTCTGGCCGATCTCGACCCGGATCTGGAATTCGCGGGCGTTGTGGCCGTGCTCGAAGACCCCGGCGTCGGTGGCGAACCCGATCGTCAGTCCGGCCTCCAGGGCGCGGCGGAAGGTGGCGCTGCGATAGCGCATCATCTCGACGGAGCGCTGGATGAGTGGCTCCGGGATGCCCAGCGCCGCCCCGTCGCGCGGGACGATCACGCCAACGTAGAGCGTGGGGACGAAGAAGGTATGATCGCTTTGCTGCAGCATCGCGATCGCCTCGTCGTCCAGCATGGAGCCATGATCGATTGTGCGGACCCCGGCGCGGATCGCCGCCTTGATCCCCTCGGTCCCGTGCGCGTGAGCGGCAGTGAAGCGTCCCCAGCGGTTCGTTTCCTCGACCGCGACTGCCAGTTCCTCGTCCGAGTACTGCTGCGCCCCGGGCGGCAGCCCCTGCGACAGCACGGCGCCGGTGGCCAGGATCTTGGTGAAGTCGGCGCCGTTCTTGTGGTTGGTGCGCACGGCCGCCCTCACGGCGTCCACCCCGTCGGCGAGGTTCCGCACGGTGGGCACGTCCACGTAGATGGAGAACTGGCGCGCGTCGCCGGCACCGCCCGTGGCCGATACGTAGTTGCCGGCCACCTGCATGCGCGGTCCGGGTACCACGCCCGCATCGATGGCGTCGCGCAGGTCAACGTCGGTGTACGACCAGGTGGGGCCCATGTCGCGCACGGTGGTGAAGCCGGCGCGCAGGGTGGTGAGCGCGTTCGCCGCGCCGTAGAGTGCCGCCTGGGCCGGGGTGGTCGTGATCAGCACCTCCTCCCAGTGCGTGCCGACCTTGTCGGTAAGGTGCGTGTGCAGGTCGATCAGGCCGGGGAGGAGGGTGACGTCGCCGAGGTCGACGACGATATCGCCGCCCAGCCTGCTGCCCACCGCGACGATCCGGTCGCCTCCCACGACGACCGCACCGGGTTCGATGAGGTTGCCCCTGCCGTCGATCAGGCGGGCGGCGCGGATCAGAATGTGATCCTGGTCCTGGGCCGACGCGGCGGCCGGCAGCGCCACGGTTGGCGCAGCCAGCAGAAGAAAGGCCACGGCGAAGTCGCGCAGCGCCCGCGCGAACGAATGGTTGATGTTCAGGGTGCCGTCCTTCCGGTCAGATCAGGATCGCCGCGGGCTCCTCGAGGAAGGACTTCAGCGTGGCCAGGAAACGCGCGCCCTGGGCCCCGTCGATCACCCGGTGGTCGCAGCTCATCGTGACCCTCATCCTGGGCCGCACAACCAGCTCGCCGTCCCGCACGACCGGCCGTTCCTCCACCGCGCCCACCGCGATGATGCCGGCTTCCGGCGGGTTGATCACGGCGGTGAATTCCTCGATCCCGAACATGCCCAGGTTGGAAATGGAAAAGGTCGACCCGGTGTATTCGTGCGGCTGCAGCTTCTTCTCGCGCGCGCGGCCCGCGAGTTCCCTCACCTCCGTGCTGATCCGGCCGAGTCCCTTGGCGTGGGCGTCCCTGACCACGGGTGTGATCAGCCCGTCAGGCACCGCCACCGCGACCCCGATGTGTACGCGGTTGAAGCGGCGAATCGAATCGCCCTGCCACCACGCGTTGCACTCCGGGTGATGGGTGAGGGCCACGGCCACCGCCTTGATGACCATGTCGTTGAGCGACGCCTTCGCGCCCTGGGCGGCCAGCAGTTCGTTCACCCTGCCACGCGCCTGCAGCGCGCGCGCCATGTCGACATCGACCGTAAGGAAGAAGTGCGGCACCGGCCCGAGCGACTCGGCGAGGCGGCGGGCGACGGTCTTCCTCATCTGCGACAGCGGAACGTCCTCGAACTCCGTGTCCGGGAGTTCCGGCGTGATCACCGGCACCGGCACCGCCGCGACCGCTGCCGCCTCCACGTCCCGCTTGATCACGCGGCCGTTGGGACCCGACCCCCGGACCACGGCCAGATCCACGCCCAACTCGCCGGCGAGCCGGCGGGCGACCGGCGAGGCCTTGATCCGGCCGGCGGTGGCGGCCGGGACCGGGCCGGGCTCCGGACTCACGGGCGGCGCGGCAACCGGCGGCTGCCCCCCGGCCTGGCTCGCCGCGGTCTCGGCCTGACCCGTCGCGGTCTCGGGCGCCGTCGGCGCTGCAGGTCCTCCCCCCACCGACGCCACCAGCGCGGCGATGTCCTCGTCCGCTGCACCGATGACCGCGATCACGTCGCCCACCGGAGCGGCCACGCCCTCGGCCACGAGTATCTTCCTCAAAACGCCCTCGCCACGCGCCACCAGCTCCATCGTCGCCTTATCGGTCTCGATCTCGGCGAGGATCTCGCCTTGCGCGACCGCGTCGCCTTCAGCCTTCAGCCACGTGACGACCTGACCCTCCTCCATCGTCGGCGAGAGCGCTTCCATGTGGACCTTGGTTGCCATTGCTTCGCTTCTCTCAGAGGTAGAGCACGCGTTTGCACGCGTCCACGACGGCCTTGACGCTCGGCTTGGCGAGCTGTTCCAGGTTTTTCGCGTACGGCATCGGCACATCCGCCTGGGTCACGCGAACCACGGGGGCGTCGAGCTCGTCGAAGGCCTCGTCCTGGATCAGGGCCACGATCTGCGCGCCCACGCCGGCGAAGGGCCACCCCTCCTCCAGGTAGACCACCCGGTTCGTGCGCGCCACCGACTCCAGGATCGCGTCCACGTCGAGCGGCCGAATCGAGCGCAGATCCAGGACATCGGCCTCGATCTCCTCCCGGGCCAGCGTGGCGGCCGCCTGCAGCGCCACATGGACCATCTTGCCGTGCGTCACGATGCTCACGTCGTCGCCCGCGCGCTTCCGGTCGGCCACGCCCAGCGGGATCACGTGCTCTCCGTCGGGCACCTCGCCGCGCACGTTGTAGAGCAGTTCGCCCTCCATCACGGCGACCGGGTCGTCGTCGCGGATCGCGGCCGCAAGGAGCCCCTTGGCGTCGGCGGGGGTGGCCGGGGTCACCACCTTCACGCCTGGCGAATGCACGTAATAGGTCTCGCACGCCTGCGAGTGCTGGGCCGAGAGCTGCAAGGCCGCCCCCGTCGGACCCCGAAACACGATCGGCACGGGCACCTGGCCGTTCGTCATGTACAGCATCTTTGCGGCGCTGTTGATCACCTGGTCCAACGCCAGGATCGAGAAGTTGAAGGTCATGAATTCGCAGATCGGGCGCAGGCCCGCCATCGCCGCGCCCACGCACAGCCCGGTGAAGCCCAGTTCGCTGATCGGCGAGTCCACGACGCGCCGGTCGCCGTAGCGTTCCAGCATGCCCCGCGAGACCTTGTAGGCCCCGTCGTATTCCGCGACTTCCTCGCCCATGAGAAAGACCGAATCGTCCCGGTCCATCTCCTGGCACATGGCCGCGTTGAGCGCCTCGCGGTAGGTAAGTTCAGCCATGGGAGCCACCCTGCGACCCCCATCCGTCCAGGAACAGGCGCCCGTGTTCGTTGATCTCGGCGTACACATGATCGTAGAGGGTCGAGGGATCCGGCAGCGGCGATGCATCGGCAAACTCCGCAGCTTCTTCGCTTGCCGCCCGTGCCTCGGCATCCAGCGTCTCCAGCTCCTCCTGCGTCAGGAGCCCCGCATCCATCAACCGGTCCCTCAGGATCTTGATCGGATCCTGCGCCTCGACCGCCGAGTCCACCTCCTCCTTCGACCGGTACGTGCCGGAAACCGGGTCGGACATGGAGTGGCCCCGGAAGCGGTACGTCACGGCGTTCACGAACTGCGGGCCGGCTCCTGCGCGCACGCGCTCCGCCAACTCGGCGAAGAAACGATGGGTCGCCACAACATCCTGACCGTTCACGGTGTGCGCCGGAATGCCGTAGGCGCCCGAGCGGGCTTCCATTTCCGTGGCCGAGACGCGCGAGAAGGCCGTCCCCATCCCGTAACCGTTGTTCTCGACGACGTATATGACCGGCAGGTGCCAGATCGCGGACATGTTCAGCGCTTCGAGAAACGCGCCCTGATTCACCGCGGCGTCACCCATGAAGCACACGCAGATCTGGTCGCCGCCACGGTACTTGATCGCCCACGCCAGCCCCGCGCCCAGCGGGATCTGTCCCCCGACGATGCCATGGCCGCCCCAAAAGCCGACCGTGGTGTCGAAGAGATGCATCGAGCCGCCCCGGCCTCCCGAACAGCCGTCCGCCCGCCCGTACAGCTCGGCCATCACCGCACCGGGGCTGATGCCCTTGGCGATGGCCTGCGTGTGTTCGCGGTACGCGGTGATGACCAGGTCGTCTTCCCGAAGCGGCTTGATCGACCCCGCCGCCAGCGCCTCCTGTCCGATGTGCAGGTGACAAAAGCCGCCGATCTTACCGATTGCGTACGCCTCTTCCGCCTTCTCTTCGAAGCGCCGGTACAGGAGCATGTCAAAGAGGAGCGCGTGCAGCTCGTCTCGCGTGAAGCCATCGACCATCCTTGCCGTGGCCGTCCCCGTCCCTTGCGCCATTCGCCTCAGCCCCCCGTGCCCACGGCCCGGCTCGTACGGAGCTGGATCAATGTCTCGGCGGGCGCCGGAATATCGGCTTCCATGACGTCGCGGATGCTGCCCGGGCCCCCTGCTTCGACCTCGCGCGCCTGTTCCTTGGCGTGATAGCTCGAGCGCACGAGCGGCCCGGACTCGACGTGGCGGAAACCGTATTCGCCCTCGCCGATCCGTTTCCAGTCGCGGAATTCCCCGGGCGTGACCCAGCGGGCCACCGGGATGTGCTGGCGAGATGGTCTCAGGTACTGTCCGAGCGTCAGGATATCGACCGCGGCCTCGCGCAGGTCCGTCATGGCCTGGCGGATTTCGGCCTCCTGTTCGCCCATGCCCAGGATGATGCCGGTCTTGGTCAGCATCGAGGCGTCGATCCGCTTCGCGAGCCCGAGGTAGGAGATCGAGCGCCAGTAGCGGCCGCCGGGGCGCACCTCCGGATGCAGGCGCTCGACCGTTTCGAGATTGTGTCCGAGGATGGCGGGGCGCGCATCCATCACGGCCCGGAGCGCCGCCTCGTCACCCTTGAAGTCGGGAATCAGCACCTCGACCGAGCAGTGCGGCAGCCTCGTCCGCACCTCGCGGATCGTCGCCGCGTAGATGCTCGCCCCGCCATCCGCGAGCTCGTCCCGGTTGACCGAGGTGATGACGACGTGATCCAGGTCCATCGCGGCAATCGTGTCGGCGACGCGGCGGGGCTCGTCCAGGTCCAGTTCGGTGGGCATCCCGTGCGCGACCGCGCAGTATTTGCACGCCCGCGTGCAGACGTCGCCCAGGATCATGAACGTCGCCGTCCCCGCCTCCCAGCACTCTCCGATGTTCGGGCAGCCCGCTTCCTCGCAGACCGTGTGCAGCGACTGGCTGCGCATGAGCTGCTTGAGGCGCAGGTAGTTCGGCCCGCCGGGCGAGCGCACCTTCAGCCACGACGGCTTGCGCGACGTGATCGGGATCGTGTCGATCCCGCAATGGGCCGGGATCCGGGACGTGCCTTTCGGCTTGACCGTCCCGGAGTCCTTCCCCGCAGGCGCGTACCCGCCCCGTGCATCTGCCTCCAACCAGGACACCTGTCAGTCTATCTCCAATGGTCGATTTCGGGCCGGCTGCCGTTCTGCGGGCCCGCCGGCGCAACCCGCGCCTTCGCGGGCGCAGGGCCGTGAATCATAAGAAAGTCGCACTTTTCGCACCATGGACGGGGCTCGGCGACGCACACCGGCCGCCGCGCGCGCCCGCCTACCGAAGCAGATATGCCACGCCCAGCCCCAGATAGGTGCCGACGGCATAGCCGAACAGGCCCATCACCACCCCGGGCAGCACGAGGTGCCTCCACTCCCGGGATATGGCGACCGCCAGCGCGCTGGACGGACCGCCGACGGCGGCCTGGGACGCGACCGAGATGGTCCCGACGTCGAGGCGCAGGAGCTTCCCGCCACCGAAGACGACGACACCGTGGACGGCAACGACGATCAGAGTGAAGAAGAACACCTCGGAACCCACCGCGACAATCTCCGAGATCCGGGACAGAATGCCGATCAGCACAAAGAAGAAATGGAGACCGACAGACCCGAGCTGCATCGCGCCGCGGGCATCCCGGCACAGCGGAGAATGCCCAAGCGCCAGTGCCATGGTGGTCAGCCAGAGGATCCCCGGGATCCCCGGAACCGCCTGACCGAGCCACTCCGCGACGAAAACGAGGATGATGCCGGCGGCGACGAGGTTCGCGAGGCTCAGGGCGGACGTTCCCTCGCGGACGAAATAGGGGTGATGCCGGCGGTCGTCCGAGGCCGCACCCGGGGCGTCCCCTTCCTCGGCTTCGTGATCCTCCTCCGCGACCGGAGCGTAGAAGCGGCCGATCCACACCGGCAGCATGAGCGTCGCCGCCAGCCACAGCGCGGTCATGACGGCGTCCGCCGCGCTCAGTCCCGCGAACAGCGTGCCGGTCAATCCGACCTCGCGGCCCACCGACAGGAAGTTCACCGAGCCACCCGAATAGGTGCCGGTCAGCGCTCCGGCGATCCGCCAGGTGTCGTCGCCGAACTGCGGCCCGTAGATCGCGGCGGCCACCAGCGCTCCCACCACGGTCCCGGTCACCGCCACCGCAAACGCGCCCGTCATTCGCGGGCCGGCCTTCGCCAGGTCGCGCAGGTCGACCGACAGAAGCAGCCAGGCGATGGACACCGACGTGACCGGTCCGAGCACGACGTCGTAGACCACCGAGCTGGCGGGCACGAGGCCGGTGTTGGACAGGATCGCGCCGAAGATGATCGCCAGCATCGACGCGCCCACCTTCCCCAGCGGGGGAAAGCGGTAGTCCAGCCAGAAGGCGAGTGCAGTGGCCGCTGCTATGACGGTGGCAAGCGCCAGGGGTGACTGGATCATCGCCGGCGTCCCTACCCGGCACCCGCGAGGAATGCCATCGCCTCGGCCCGCAGCTGCGGCAGCAGGCTGGCGTGACCGGTCGCTCCCGTGCCGTACTCCTCCAGTCCGGCCGCGATCTCGTCTTCATAGACATCGACCAGGGTCTGATAGTAGGCCGTCGCCCGTTCGCTGTCGTCCATCAGCAACGCGGCCTCGGCGGCCGCGGCGAGGCAGAGCAGATGCGTAGGCCTAAACGCGAGCCCCGCCTCGGCGACGGCGAGCGCCGACGGGCCGTCTTCCGCCACCGCGTGGAGCAGGGAGAGGTGGAACCGGTCGTCCAGGCTCAGGGCCTCGATGAGGTCATAGGAGGCGATGGCCATTGGAAGAAAGAGGTTCGCCTCGGCCTGGTTGCCGGCTTCGACCGCGCCCATGACTCGCCGGAAGAGGCGGTCCGCCGCCTGGCGGGGCGTCATGGAGCCCAGGTCGATCGCCGAGGTGGGCCCGAGCGCACCGGCCGGCGCCGTCGGAGGTGGAGACAGGGTGATTTCGCGCCCATCGTCGCGCACAACCAACACAAGGATCACGATCAGCGCAAGGCCCCCGGTGGCTGCCCAGGGAATCCAGGCCTTGCGTGGCCCGGCACCTGTCCCCGCGGCATCCTGCGGCCTCGCAGCACGTCTTCCCAGAGGCACTCCGCACTGCGTGCAAAAGCGGTCTCCGGGCTCAGAGCCGGCTCCGCAGGCAGGGCACGGCGGGCCCCGCAGCGCGCCGCCGCACTGCGAGCAGAAATTGGCTCCTGCGGAAGTCTCCCGGTAGTTGCAGTTCGGGCACGCAACGCTCCCCGGCTCGCTCATCCGACGAGCCTCCCGCCGGCGATGGCGTTGAAGAGCAGCGGCCAGGTCACGATGCTCTGCCCCCGGTAGTTCGGCTGGAATCCGAAGAGGATCACTTCTCCCTGGCCGACACGCGCCCGCAGGAGCGCCGCCTGCCCGGCCAGCCTTTCGGGACCGAGGATCCACCCGGCGATCACGGGATCGTCCTGCCGGTAGGTTCCCAGCACGTCCACCCGCTCGTCCCGGACCGTGAATGCCCGACTGCTGCGCCAATACCACGCGGCGGTCGAGCCGTCGTATCCGGACGACACCGGGTCCCGCTCCAGGTCCACCTGCACGATCGATCCGGGTACGTAGAAGTCCGTATTGGACAGGCCCTCCACGGGATTGCCCACGTCCAGCCCGAAGAGCGCGATCGCGAATTCGGCCGCTTCCTCCATCACCACCAGGCGCCCGCCCGACTCCACGAACTCGCGAACGGCGGCCCGGCCCTCCTCGCCGATGCCGCCCGTGTACTGCTCCGGAAGCGATCCGGGCAGGCGCCCCCGACTGATCGAGCGGTCCGACTGGCTCTGGAAGATCAGCACGTCGTAGTCGTCACCCAGCGACCCCGCCCGGACGCGCGCGTCGTGCAGCGAGTCGTAGACCATTTCGTGCCGGTCGAACATCCACCGCGTCCACCCGGCGATCATGGGCTCCTGGTGCCCCTTGTAGAGCGCGATGCGGGGAGCGCCGGCGCCCGCCAGCGTTTCCGGCAGCTCGTAGGCCACGCCGTGCACCGGGATCGGGTCGCTCAGCGCGGCATCGGGCTCGTCAGCGAGCGACACCGCCTCGATCCCCATCAACAGCGGCAGCGTGTGCGCGGTCACGTCGTAGGGTCGCTTCGGCGGGCCGCCGGGGTATTCGCGCATGTCGGGGTATTCCTGCTCGGTGAGCAGCGTCTGCGCAAAGGCCGCGTACGGTTGCCGCATCAGCACGACGTGCGACCCGGCGGGGTACGTTGCGCCCCCGGCCGTGAAGTCCGACTCGGCGCGCCGCACTTCCACATCGCCCATTGTCAGAATGCGGAGCACGCTCTCGACCCCGACGCGGTTCTCCTGGCCACCCGGGATCACCCAGGCGGCGGGCCACTCATCCCAGCCGGCAACGGCCCGCTGTCCCACCCGGTAGAAGTTCTCCAGCCAGAAGCGGCGGTTCTTCGCGGCGTTGACCAGGAGCGCAACCGCGCCCGAGAACTGGTACTCGACGATGTCGGGCAGCCCCCACTCCCCGCCCTCCCAGGGCCACGGGAAGTTCCACGCCGCCCGGCCCGCATCGTATTCGCGCCCGCCCTGGATCACCTCGCGCGGCACGTTCACGGAGGTGGCCAGACGTGCGGACGCGGTCTCGCTGAGGATTCGAGCCCCTCCGTGGTAGTGCATGTAGGCGCGCCCGGGGTGAAACCCATCGTAGATGGCGTTGATGACGACGCCCTTCTTCCCCTGGGAAGTCAGTTCCGCGGCCATGTACGAACCGAGCTGGTTCACCGCCGAGATCAGGCCGGGATCCACGTTGGGCTCCATCGGGTCGATGTACGGCGGGAAGAATATCCGGGCGCCGCTCCCGCCCATCTGGTGGATGTCGTGCACGATCTGCGGGTGCCAGTCGTTCTGGGCCCGGACGGTGTGCTGCGTTTCGTTCTGGTAGAAGGTGTACCAGTCGCGGTTGTTGTCGTGACCGGTGTAGAAGTGGTAGAGCCAGGGCGGAGCCTGCCCTTCGAACTCGGTGCCCGCGTGCTCGTTGTAGAAGTCGTTGACCCACTGGGTGCCGTCGGGATTGAGCGACGGGATCTGCAGGAGGATCACGTTGTCGAGGATCTCGCCGACCCGCTCGTCGGCCGAGGACGCCAGATAGTGGGCCAGTCTACCGGCCGACTGGGCGCTGCCGACCTCGGTGGAATGGATCGCGTGAGTGATCATCACCACGGTGCGGCCCTCGTCCAGCAGGCGCTCGAGTTCGTCGTCGCTATCGATGGTGCGGGGGTCGGCGAGACTGCGCTGGACTCGGTGCAGCTCGGTCAGCCGCGCGTGATTCGCTGGGCTCGTGATCGTCAGCATGACAAACGGCCGTCCCCGCGTGGTGGGGCCGAGCGTGTCCACGACGACGCGGTCGCTCGCCTGCGCGAGGACTTCATAGTACGACGTGAGGTCGTCCCAGTTGGCGAGTCTGCCTTCGGTACCCATGTCGAAGCCGAAATGCTCGGCCGGCGTCGGAACCTGGGCCGTCAGCGTCGCGGGCCAGGCTGCGAGAAGGACGACGCTGGCAAGAACCGCGGATCGGACACCGCGCCGGACCGACGACGGGATCATGGGTGATGGGCGCATGCGAAGCTCCTGGTATCGTTGTGGTTGACCGTCTTCCGAGGACGGCCTGTTCCTCTGCTACAGTCCCGTAGGCGAGTCTACGAAACGGCCCTCGATTCCGAAACGTTGCTCCAGGAGGCGGGCGAGGGCCTTCACCCCCCAGGTCTCGGTCGCGTAGTGGCCGCCGAGAAGAACCGAGACCCCGAGCTCGGCGGCATCGATGGCATGATGGTGTTGAGCCTCTCCCGTGACCAGCAGGTCCAGCCCCGCGGCAGCCGCCTCGGGCAACGCCGACGCACCCGCACCGGTGAGCACGGCCGCCGTCCTCACGTGTTCGGGTCCTCCCGGGAGGATATGTGCCCGGCCGCCCGTCGCCTCCTCAAGACTGTGTGCCAAGGCCCCCAGCGGAGCATCGACCAACCCCTGCCACCCCACCGCCGCACCCCGATAGTCGCCGAACGGCTTCAGACTCCCGAGCCCCAGTTTCCGGGCCAGTACCGCCGAGTTTCCGACCTCGGCGTGGGCGTCCAGCGGCAGATGGGCGCTGTAGAGGGCCGTGTTCGTCTCGACCAGGGCCTTCACCCGGCCGAAGCGGGGTCCGGTCAGCGGTTGCAGGCCGCTCCAGAACAATCCGTGATGAACAATGAGAAGGTCGGCCCAGTCCTTTGCCGCATCGATTACCGCCTGGCTGGCGTCGACCGCCGCGGCCACCGTTCGTATCGGCCCGGAGCCCTCGACCTGAACGCCGTTCAGCGCGTTCGGATAGTCGGGAAAGCGTGAGATCGCAAGGTAGTCGTCAAGGAATCCGGCGACCTCCGCCAGAGTAACGCAAGGCATGACCGCCGGGTCAGACCTTCACCTTCCCGCCGACGCCCAGCACCTTCCCGGCCTGCCCGGACCTTTGGGCCCTGGCCTGGTCGCCGCCCGCGGCTCCGGGATCGATCGCTACCCCTGCGTCCTTTCGGCCGACGTTGATCGTGCCGTTCACGACCCCGCCTTCGTCGAGCTGCAGGCGCGCGGCACTGATTTCGCCGTCGATATGGCAGGTCGCCTGCAGTTCCAGACGGGATTCCACGACGAGCGAACCCTTCACGGCGCCCGCAATCACCGCGTCCTGCGTGTGGATGTCACCGTTGACCCGTCCCCCTTTGCCGATTACGACCGCCTTGTGTGCGCGGACCGAACCTTCGATGTGCCCTTCGATTCGGACGGTGTCGGTCGTGTCACAGTCGCCGACAACGCGCAATCCGGGCCCGATGATGGAGATGACCTTTTCGGGCGATGACGCTTGGGTGGGTCCTTTTCGTGCCATGGCTTCCAACCGTGTTCCTTCCTTGGGTACGGGTGATCTTGCTGAGAACCGCGCCATTATGGTGGTGTCACCATTGACAATGGATCGATTGGGCTCCCGTTTCTCAATATCTCGAAATGAAGATGGGGCGCGGTAGACCGGCCCGTCGAACCCGACAAGGCGATCACCTCTCCCTGCCGAACCTGCCGGCCCCGTTCCGCGACCAGGTAGGAGGCATGGCCGTACCTGGTGCGCCACCCATCGCCGTGGTCGATGAGAACGAAGAGACCGTAGACCGGATCGTTCGCCGCGTCAACAACAACGCCTCCGCCCGCAGCTCTGACGTACGAGCCGCTCGCTACCGCGATGTCGATTCCGGGATGGTCGCTGGCCCCGCCATCGGACCGCGTGACGAATCCCTGTGTCGTAAGCGGCCAGGCGGTCGGTTCGGTCCCGGCCCCGTCGCCCAATCCACCGGCGCTGCCGCCCGCCGACCCACGATTCGTCAGCCAGAGGGCGGAATCGCGAGGGCTCGAGATGCCGATCAGCTGGCGATAGTTGTCCTGCCGCGCCTCGAAGGCCGCCATTCGGCTGGCCAGGGAGTCCATCCGTTGGTGCCGGGCCATCAGCGAGTCGTTCTGTTGTTGCAGCACGGCGGTTCTCGCCGCACGGCTGGCAATGGCCGACCAGCTTGCCGCCATCGCGGCGATCAGGACTCCCAGCGCCACCGCCGCGGACTTGATCAACACCAGACGGCGCCGGGACAGCGTGATGGTGCGCGGTTCCTCCACGTCGCCGCGCACCACGATGATCGATATGCCGCCGTCGTTGACGTCCACTTTGCTCCCGATTCCGCTTCCGTTTCGCTGTAACGGGCCCCGGTGGCGTCACGCCACACACCCACGGGCCACGATGCGGCCGCCCTGTAAGTTGTCGGACCAACGCGCTTCAGCCAACTATCTCGGCTGCTTCCTTGCCGGTCATCGCGGCAAACACCCTCTCCAGCTCTCGGACTCCACGAAATGATACACGGATGGCCCCGTTGCCGCGGCCCCGCCACTGGATGCCCACGCGTGCGTCCAGGTGATCGCTGAGCGCCTCCTCCAGCGCGCCGATCGCGGGATCCCGTTCCTTCGCCCCTTCCGGGGGCTTCCGGGTTTCGGGCCGAGCGTCCGCGCCCAATTCGCGAACCCGGCGCTCCGTCTCGCGCACCGACCACGATTCGGCGACCGCTTGCCGCGCAAGATCCGCGGCCCGCACCGCGTCGTCCACCCCCAGGATTGCCCTTCCGTGCCCCATGGACAAGGCCCCTTCCTCGAGCAGACGCCGCACGGATGCGGGAAGGGTGAGCAGGCGCAGCACGTTGGCCACGGTGGATCGGCTCTTGCCTACGGCTTCGGCGACTTCGCGCTGTCCGTACCCGAACGTATCCCGAAGTATCCCGTAGGCCTTCGCTTCCTCCAGCGGCCCAAGGTCCTCGCGCTGTATGTTCTCGACGAGCGCGAGGACGAGCAGCGTACGATCGTCAACCTCGCGGACCTGTGCCGGGATCTCGGTCCATCCCAACAGCTTGACGGCTCGAAGTCTGCGCTCGCCCGCCACCAGCTGGAAGGTTCGGCCGGAGGGCGACCGCCGCACAAGCACCGGCTGCAGCAGTCCATTGACCCGGATGGAGGCCGCGAGTTCGCTCAGCTCCGCCGTGCGGAACTGCCGCCGCGGCTGGAACGGGTTGGCGGCTACGGCCCGGACCGGGACCCTGGTCGGCGCATCCGGTTCGGATCCCGCCGGCGCGGGGTCCTGCATGTAGTCGCCAAGCAGGGCGCCGAGCCCTCTTCCAAGTCGGTCGCCTGGGTTCATGATACCTGGCTCCTGTGTTTGTGGGCGAACTGCGTTCGGCGCCGAATCTCCCTGGCAAGCGACGCATATCGGCGTGCCCCGACCGAGGAGGGCTCGTAGTCCGTCACCGGCTGTCCGAATCCCGGCGCTTCGGCAATGCTGACGTTTCGCGTGATTACCGTGTCAAAGACCTTTTCGCCGAAGTAACGCTTTGCCTCGGTTGCGACCTGCCGCGAAAGACTGAGGCGCCGATCGTACATGGTGAGGAGTACGCCTTCCACCTCGAGGCCCGGATTGAGGCCTCTCTGTACGAGACCGATCGTATTCAGCAGTTGGGTAAGCCCTTCGAGCGCGTAGAACTCGCACTGAATCGGTATCAGCACCGAATCGGCCGCCGCGAGGGTATTCAGGGTCAGCAGGCCCAGCGACGGCGGGCAGTCGATGAAAATGAAGTCGTAGTCTGCCGTGAGCGGGGCGAGCGTCTCGCGAAGGATCCTCTCCCGGTCCTGAACGCCGACCAGCTCGACTTCGGCCCCCACGAGATCGTTGTTCGCCGGGATCACGTCGAGGTTTGCGCGCCCCTTGGATCGAAAAACCGCGCGAAACGCGGGAAGACCCCTGACCAGCACGTCGTAGACGGTGGGTATGTTGTTGCGTTGTATGATGCCCAGGCCGCTGGACGCGTTTCCTTGCGGGTCCATGTCCACGAGCAGTACCCTGGCACCGTCGCGAGCAAGGCTGGCGCCGAGGTTTACCGCGGTCGTGGTCTTGCCAACGCCACCCTTCTGGTTGGCGAGGGCGATGATTCGGTTCAAGGACGCGAGTTTCTTCCCGGGGGTCTTTCCCGATAAGGACTAAAGCGCATCGACTCCGGAATCTAACCCGCCGGTGTTCCACGTGGAACAAGGTCTCATCATCGAGCCACCTGCCGAGTGTTCCACGTGGAACACAACGCCTCGGCCCGAGCGTTCAAGCAGCAGGCGCAGAATCCGTCGGGTCCGCGGGTGCCTCGGACTGCTTGCCCGGCACCGTGCGCCGGTTCCCCCTTCTGCGGATCTCCATCACGAGGTTCTGCAGGTCGGCTGGTGAGACACCGGGGATTCTGCCTGCCTGGGCCAAACTCCGGGGACGTATCTTCTCGAGCTTCTGCCGCGCCTCGATCGACAGCGTCGCGAAGCTGGTGAATGGGGTGTCTTCCGGGATGGCAAACTCCGCCTGCGTCCGCAGCTTTGCCGCCCGTTCAAGCTCCCGTCGTACGTAACCCTCGTACTTGGTATCGATCTCGACGGTGGCCAGGACGTCAGGGTCGAAGCTCGGTGCGGCGGCGCCGGCCGCCCGCAGGAGGGCCTCCGCGGTCACGCGTGGCCGGCGAAGTATGTCCATGGCCCGCCGCGGACGGTCGATTGGATCGCTTCCCGCCTGCTCCAGCGTCGGATTCACCCTCTCAGGCTGCATCGCTTCGCTACGGAACCATGCCATGGCGCGTGACTCGTCGCGCAGACGCTCCTCCAGCGCGGACTCCTGTTCTCCCGTCAGCAACCCGATCGACCGGGCAAGGGTCCCGAGGCGCCCCGGCCCGTTGTCCTGGCGCAGCAGCAGGCGAAACTCGGCCCTCGACGTGAAGAGCCGATACGGCTCATCCACGCCCTTCGTGACCAGGTCGTCGATCAGGACGCCGATGTACCCCTGGTCGCGTTCGACCACGAACGGATCCCTGTCCAGCACTGCGAGGGCGGCGTTGGCGCCCGCGACAAGCCCCTGTCCGGCGGCCTCCTCGTAGCCCGTCGTTCCGTTGATCTGACCGGCAAAGTACAGTCCCGGAATACAACGCACCTCCAGGGTGTGCCGCAGTTGATACGGGGGGAAATAGTCGTACTCGATCGCGTACCCGGGCTTGGTCATCCTCGCTTCTTCAAGGCCCGGAATCGACCGGAGAAAGGCGAGCTGAACCTCTGGCGGGAGGGAAGTCGAGAGTCCGTTGACGTAGATTTCGGTCGTATCCAGCCCTTCCGGCTCCAGGAAGATCTGGTGACGCGCCACGTTCGGGAACCGCACCACCTTGTCTTCGATGGAGGGGCAATACCGCGGACCCCGTCCCGACATCTCACCGCCGTAAAGTGCGCTCCGACTTAGGTTTGCGGTGACAATCCCCTTCAGCTCCGCTCCGCACCAGGTGATCCAGCACGGCAGCTGACCAGGCAGGGGTTCGCGGCTGTAGGAGCAGAACCGGAAGGCGCTGTCCTCTCCGTCCTGCCGCTCGCAGCGCGAAAAGTCCACCGAGCGCCCGTCAACCCGCGGCGGCGTGCCCGTCTTGAAGCGCGCCACCTCGAGTCCACGCTCCTCGAGCGCTTCGGCGAGGTCGACCGAAGGGCCTTCCCCGGCCCTTCCCGCCCCATGCGCGGTGCTCCCGCCGACATGGATCCGCCCGCGCAGAAACGTCCCGGCCGTGACGACCACCGCCGAGCCCTCGAAGACGATGCCCCCGCGCGTGACGACACCCTGCACACGACCGTCGTCCACCAGCAGCCCCGTGACCATCTCCTGGAAGAGATCGAGGTCGTCGAGGCCGTCGAGAATGCGCCGAACCGCCACGGGATATCGCGCACGGTCGCATTGGGCTCGTGGTCCCCAGACCGCCGGACCCTTGGAGCGGTTTAGCATACGAAAGTGTATACGCGTTGCATCCGTGGCCCGCGCCATCACGCCGCCCAGGGCGCCGACCTCCCGGGCCACCGTCCCCTTTGCGACTCCGCCGATCGCCGGATTACAGCTCATCTGTGCGATTCGGGTCAGGTCCGGAGTCACGAGGACCGTCTTCGCGCCCAGCCGCGCCGCGGCGGCCGCGGCTTCGGTCCCCGCGTGGCCCCCACCGACCACGATCACGTCATAGCGAAGCTGCACGGCTCACTTTCCTATGCAGAAGTCCCTGAACACCCGGTCGAGCACGTCATCCGGCGCGATCGCCCCGAGAATCTCCTCGAGCGCGCTCTCGGCGGACTTGAGGTGGGCCGATGCAACCTCCGGCGGGATCTCCGCCGAAAGCGCTTCGGCGAAGGCCTCCACTTCGGCCCGCGCCACCCGCAACAGCCCGGCCTGCCGTCGATTGGTGACAACCGGCACCTCGTCCCGGTTTTCCACGATACCCTGGAACACCAGCCCGCGCAGCATGCTCCTCAACTCGGCGAGCCCCTCGCCCGACTCCACCGAGACCGCCACCTCCCCGTCGCATGGCGCCTCCCCCGGTCCGGCAAGGTCCCACTTCGTCCTCACCGCGATCACCGGCGACCCGAGCGACGCCAGGAACTCCTCTTCCCGCTTTCCCGCGGCACGCCCCGCCTCCCTGCAGTGCAGGACCACGTCGGCCCCGGCCAGGTAGCGGCGAGCCACCTCGATGCCCAATCGCTCGACCGTGTCGGCGTCGCCGCGCAAACCGGCCGTGTCAACCAGCCGGAACGGAAACCCGTCGACCTCCACCACGGCCTCGATCGCGTCGCGCGTCGTGCCCGCCACATCCGTGACAATCGCGCGCTCCTGTCCAACCAGGGCGTTGAACAGACTGGACTTGCCGGAATTGGGCCGTCCCGCCAGCACGGTCACCGCCCCCTCCCTCAGCAACTCGCCGGACGGGGCCGTCGCCAGGATCACGCCCATGTCGCGCGCCACGCCGGCAGCCCGTTCGGCGATGTCGCCCAAGGGGGTCGGCGCGTCGTCCTCCTCGGGAAAATCGATGTGCTGGACCAGAAGCGCGGCAAGCCCGACCACATCCTCGCGCAGGGCGGCGACCCTCGCGCCGAGCCCCCGTTCCAGCTGGTGCAGGGCCACGGTCCGGCCCTTCTCGGAGCGCGCCGCCACCAGATCCGCGACCGCCTCCGCCTGGGTGAGGTCGAGCTTCCCGTTGAGGTACGCGCGCTGGGTGAATTCCCCGGGCCTCGCGCGACGGGCGCCCAGCGCGATGCAAGCCGCGACCACGTTGCCCGGAATCGAGTGGCCCCCGTGCGTGGATATCTCCACCATGTCCTCGCCGGTGTAGCTCGCCGGGGCCCGATACACGGTCACCAGGGCCCGATCGAGGACCTCGCCGGAGCCCGGACGGCGCAGGGTACGGAGATGGCCGGCCCGTTCCGCCCAGGCGCCGGTGGTGATGCCGGCGTCCCCGGTCAGTTCAGCTGCGATCCCCCGAGCGGCGCTTCCCGTAAGGCGCACCAGCGCGATGGCGCCGAACCCCGGGGCCGTCGCCTGGGCCACGATCGTGTCGAGCAGCACGCCGGAGTCCACGGGAGCACCACGAGCGAGCGGTCAGCGTCCGCGCTTCGCCGGGCCCGCCGCCTGCATCTTCCTTCTCTCCTTGGCGATCAGGATCTGCTGCGGAATCGTCGCAAGGTTGACTGTCACGTAGTAGAGGTTGAGCCCGGACGCCCACCGCCAGAAGAGCACGGTCATGAAGACCGGCATGATGTACATCATCATCTTCATCTGCTGGTTCGCCATTCCCTGAGCCGGACTGGTCTTGTACATGATGAACTGCAGCAGGAACATGCTGGCCCCGAGCGTGAGCGGCAGGATATAGAAGGGATCCGCAGCCGACAGGTCCGGAAGCCACATGAACGACTCGCCCCGGAGTTCGATCGTGGTCCGGAAGACCAGGAACAGCGCGATCAGCATGGGCATGGGAATGAGCATCGGCACACACCCCGCGAGCGGGTTGACTCCATGCTCCTTGTACAGCTTCATCGTCTCCTGCTGCATCCGCTGCGGATCGTTGGGGTACTTCTTCTTGAGCTCCTGAGCCAGCGGCTGGACGCTCATCATGTTGACCTGCGCGAGCATCGCCTTGCGCTGCAGGGGCCACAGAAGAACGCGCATCAGCACCCCGATCGTGATCAGCACCCAGCCGTATCCCAGCAGCAGGTTCTCGTGCAGGACCCTCACCATCCACAGGATCACCGCGACCAGGGGCCGGATGATCGGGCGGAAAATGCGCCATCCGTACGGGTTGACCTCCTCGAGGTCGTCCCCGATCGCGACCAGCCGTTCGCGCTCGATCGGGCCCAGATACGCGCGGTAGGAATAGCTGCCGTCGTCACCGACCGGGCTGGCGGCCTGCACGCTGGCCCGGCCCTCCACCGGCAACGGCTCCGCCCACATGGCGGTGAGGTAGCCGCCGGATGTTCCATCCCCCGGCAGAATCACCTGTACGAAGTACTTGCTCTTGACCGCCGCCCATCGGAGCGGGCCCTCAACCACCTCGGGCTCGTCAACGCGGGACAGCAGGCGCGAACTTGTGCCGTCTTCCGCGTGGTTCCCGAGGTACGCCATCGCCCTCCAGTCCTCGGATTCCTGAAGCTCGTTGATCGCCAGCCCCGGCCCGAGATCCACGAAAAGCGCGGACCGCTCCACCGCCGGCAATTCGCCGTCAACCTGCACCAGGTACGAATCCGCTGTGAACGTGTAGCGGATTTCGCTGAAGAACCGGCCCTCGGGGTAGTCGTAGCGGAATGTGAGGGTCCGAGGTCCACTCCCCTCGCTCAGCCGAATCCCGTCCGCCGGGCTGACCGTGTAGGGGTACCGGTCCAGGGCGACCGAATCCGCGCCTCCGCCATACAGCCACGTCGCACCGAGGACGCCGTCCACCCCCTCGGGAACCAGCTCCACCGGGCCGTCGCGCTGGAAGGATTCGTAGTCCGGAAGCCGGACCGAGCTCACACGGGCGCCGCGGCTCGAAAACGTCAGGTGGAACAGGGGCGTCTCTACGGTGACCAGCTGCTCCGGATCGTCGTCCCGTGGGGCCTCGAAAGGTTGGTCGACGCCAACTTCGTCACGTACATCGGCCTCTCCCGCCTGCGGTCGGGCCGCTTCGCCGGCAGGCTCGGGGATCGGATCCGGGGTGACCGGCGGAAAGAGAATGTTGGTGAGTACGAACACGGCGAGCATCAGGAACATCGCCAGCAGGAACCTCAATCCGGTCTTCATCGTTCCCCCGCCTCCACACCGGGGACAGGATCAAACCCCTGCCCGCCCCACGGATGACACCTGGCCAGACGCCTGACGCCGAGCCATCCGCCCCGCCAGGGTCCGTAGGCCTCGATCGCCACGCGGGCGTACTCCGAGCAGGTCGGCAGGTACCGGCACGGAGAGGTCCTGAATGCCGCAACCGTCCCCTGGTATCCCTGGATCGCCAGGATCATGACGCGCGCGACAAGGCTGTTTGGCCCGGCCCCGCGCTGCCGGTGGGCTTCTACCATTTTCTCTCCACGACGCTCATCAGCTCCTCCTCGAGTTGACGATACGTCGCCCGGTACGCGCTTGTTCTAACGCGCACCAGCACATCCGCACCGACCCCCTTCGCGCGCAACGCGCCGAGCACGCGCTTGCGACCGATCTCCCGCACCATGCGCTTGAGGCGGTTCCGCGCGACGGTCCCTTTTCCCAGCTTGGGGACCACCCACCCGATGCGCGGCCGCGACCGCGAGGGCACCGCGAGGACGTAGACGTCCAGCGTTGGCGTTCTCGTGCGGATCCCCTTTCGCAGTACGGTCCGGATTTCGCCGCCTCGCCGGACCCGGGCCGCCCTGGGGAGCCGCTGGCCCTCCGGCTCCACCATGCACCGCTACCTGGGATTCTTGGATCCGATGCGCACCACCAGCGACCGTCGCCCCCGGCGGCGACGGCGATTGAGGGTCGCCCGGCCCGCCTTCGTGCTCATGCGCGCCCGGAAGCCATGCTTGTTCAAGCGCTTGCGGTTGCGGGGCCTGTAAGTCGGTTTCATCTATCCACTCGCGGTGGCGGTCTCGGTAACGGTCACCCCACCATCTGGTAAGGAGGGAGGCGCGACCAACGATAGGCTAGCCTTTAAAGGTATCCGAAGGAATTACCCTCGGTCAACAGCGGCAGCGGGCAGAGACCCCCGGAAGCCGAAAGCGGGCCTCCCTGGAGAGGGTTCGGACCGCGTGGGCCGCTGTTTGACTTCGGGTGTGTGTCCCCGTATCGTTGGCGCCCCCGTTGACCACCGTGAGGGCATGGAACTAGGCGCAACCGAACTCTGGGACCGCATACTCGGGCAGGCCAGGCACGGCCTTCCCGAGCAGACATTTCGCACGTGGCTCGCCAGTGCGAAGGCGGTTTCCTGGTCGGACGGTGTCCTGCAGCTCGCGGCGCCCAGCCGCTTCCACGCGGAGTGGCTGGAGGACAAGTACGGAGAGGCCGTCAGCGAGATTGCAACCACCATCGTCGGGGCCCCGGTTGCACTCCGCATCTCGACGCACTTCGGGGCCCGGGAGCGTTCGGCTCCCGAGATCTCGGTCGCCCAGGTCGAAGAACCGGATGCGTCAGTACCGTACCGGGAGCCGCCGGCCCCGGAGGCCGTGCCGGCGACACCGGTACCAGGGCTCAACGTCCGGTACACCTTCGACCGCTTCATCGTCGGCGAAAACAACCGACTGGCGCAGGCGGCGAGCATGGCCGTCGCCGAGCGTCCGGCCAGAAGCTACAACCCGCTCTTTCTGTACGGCGGCACCGGACTCGGGAAGACCCACCTGATGCAGGCCATCGCGAACCGGCTGCTCAAGGCCGGCGGCACGCGCATCTGCTACATCCCGGCCGAGCAGTTCGTCAACGAGATGGTCTCGGCGATCGGCAGCCACACCACCGACGCCTTCCGGGGGCGCTACCGGTCGTACGACCTGCTGCTGGTGGACGACGTGCAGTTTCTGCGCGGCAAGGAGCGTACCCAGGAGGAGTTCTTCCACACCTTCAACGTGCTGTACAACGGCGGCCGCCAGATCGTTCTGACCAGCGACCGTCACCCGAGGGAACTCAAGGGCCTCGAGGACAGGCTGGTCTCGAGGTTCGAATGGGGGCTGGTGGCCGGCGTGGACCGCCCTGAATACGAGACCCGCGTGGCTATCCTGCAGCGCAAGGCCGAGGAAGACGAGGTGTCGATCGGGCCGAATGTCCTGGACCTGATCGCGCGGTGCTGCCGGTCGTCGGTGCGAGAACTGGAGGGCGCGCTCATCAAGCTGCTCGCGGTCGCTTCGCTGACGGGACGCGAGCCGACCCTCGAGCTCGCGCGCATCGCGCTCGCCGGAATGGCGGAGCTGCAGGAGCACCGCCCGCTCGACCCCGAGAGCATCCGGGACAAGGTGGCCGATGTCTGGGGCGTGACCGGCAAGGCGCTTGCCTCGAAGAGAAGGACGCGCAACCTCGTCGTCCCGAGACAGGTCGCGATGTTCCTGATGCGCGAGCTGCTGGATCTGCCGCTGACCCGGATCGGGGGCGCCTTCGGCGGCCGTGACCATTCAACGGTCATCCATTCCATCCGGAAGGTCGAGTCGCGCCTCGGCGCCGACAGGAGCTTCCAGGCGAAGGTCGACGAGCTTCGGGACACCCTGGCGAAGTCCGCGTGACCTGGACCGGGGTCGCAGGGTCCATCGGCCCCGGCAGTGACACACGCGGGAACCATGTGGAAAACCCGGTGGAAAAGGTCGGTGATTTCCCCCTTTTTCCACAGCAGGGCGATTCCGGGCGGGACAACCCCGGGTTTCTCCACGGATTTCCACGGGGCCGGTCTTCCGCTCCTACTCCCCTGAGCCACTTGTCCATAACGCCTTCGCCCAGACGCTTTCCACAGTATCCACAGCCCCTATGATGATGAGTTTATCTATCTTTAATGCCATATTTCACAGACGAGGCCCGGCCCTGTCCGTGCATTTCTCCTCCTGCGTTCGCTCATCGTTCCTCCTCACGCCCTCTGACAGGCTTCCATGAAATTCACGATCACACGGCAGAACCTTCACAAAGGGCTTGCCGCGGTCTCGGCGAGCATTCCGGCCAAGACCACGCTGCCCGTGCTCTCGAACGTCCTGGTGGAAGCCGAGGACAACGCCGTCTGGCTGAGCGGCACGGACCTGGACGTTTCGATTCGGATGAGGGTTCCCGCGGAAGTAGCGCAGGGCGGAGCGATCACGGCCCCCGGACGCAAGCTCCAGGAGCTGACCCGGGAGCTCCCGGACGAACCCGTGGACATGCAGGCCCGCGGGGACCAGCTCGAAATCGCGTGCGGTTACAGCCGCTTCAAGCTCAACGGCCTGCCCAGCGAGGAGTTCCCCAACCTGCCCGCGATCGACTTCGAGGAAGGATGGACGGTCCCGGAAGAGTCGTTGCGCCTTCTGATCAAGACCACGTCGTTCGCGGTGTCGACGGAAGAGAGCCGGCCCATCCTCAACGGCGTGCTGTGGGAGCTCGAGGACACGCAGATGTGCATGGTGGCCACCAACGGCCATCGGTTGGCGAAAATGGTGGTCAAGTCGGATTCGACGGAAGCCGGCAGCGCCGACCTCATCGTTCCGCCGGCTGCGCTCGGGCAGGTGGAGCGGCTGTTCGACCAGGACGGAACCCTTACCGTCGCCAGAGGCGGCAACCACCTGGCGTTCCGCTCGGACGAGAAGGAGGTCTATACGCGCCTTATCGAGGGCAAGTACCCCAACTACGAACAGGTCATTCCCAAGGACAACGACAGGATTGCCATGGTCGACCGGCAGGTGCTCGAAGCGGCCCTGCGCCGCATGGCGGTTGTGGCCAGCGACCAGACGCGCCGGGTCAAAATGTCGTTCCAGTCCGACCGGGTACACCTTGACGTGATGACGCCCGATCTGGGCGAGGCGCACGACGAACTGGAGCTGGACTACGAGGGTGACGGACTGGAAATCGGCTTCAACGCGAACTACCTGCTGGAGGTTCTGCGGAACATGCCGCCCGGCGAAGTCAGACTCGCCTTCAAGAGCGCGGAGCGTGCGGCTACCGTGATGCCCGCCAGCGACGACCTGGACTACCTGTGTCTGGTCATGCCGTTGCGACTGGTCGACTGACCCGCGGTCGTGGACGCCTGGTCACGGCGCGAGACGCCGGCCGGACCACTCGCGGCCCCCGCGCAGAGCGCTCGGGACCGTCGCTAGAGAAGTTCCCGGGCGTCGAAGACGGAGCGAAAGTCGTAGCCGGCGGCCGCCAGGCGTTCGGCGCCGCCCTCCTGACGATCGACGAGGGCGAGCACTCCAGGAATGATCGCCCCATGGGCCGCCACCACCTCGAGCGCACGGAGCAGGCTTCCTCCGGTCGTAACCGAGTCCTCGACCACGACCACGCGTGCCCCGGGGGGAAGGCCCCCCTCGATCTGGCGGCCGGTCCCGTGCCCCTTGGCCTCCTTGCGGACGGTGAACGCGTCCAGCACGGCGCCGGAACGGGTCGCGCAGTGTGCGATCGCGTAGGCGACAGGATCGGCGCCCAGCGTCATGCCGCCCACGAACTCGGGGGCCCAGCCGGCCTCCTGGATGGCCGCATAGCAGACTTCACCGACCAGGATCTGGCCCCTTCCGGTCATCGTCGTAAGGCGGGCGTCGATGTAGTACCGCGAACGACGGCCGCTGGCCAGGGTAAAATCACCTGTCCTCACACTGCGCTCGCGGAGTAGATTGCGGAGATGGGAGATGGCAGACATGGCGAACAAAAGATACACTGACAGGATCCGCAATGGAAGTCGGACCCGGCGCCGTCCTGTATTCATAACTCTAGGTCTGACCATGTTTTGCGGGACTTTGGGGGGTTGCGACGGTACCGTCCCCGGCAACGGGTTGCTCCGTTTCGGGTCGGAGGGCGAGGTGCGCATCACGGTCGAGGTGCCGCTGCAGGGGGACATCGGCTGGCTTCAGCAGGTGGTCACCTGGAGCTCCGATGGGGCCTGGAAGCTGTTCGAGCAGATCGGCTATCGCGGCGCGACCGGTGACGAGAACCTGACCCGCAACCCCGGTTTGCCGGTCCATTACGCGGCCCAGTACCCGAGCCTGATACAGCTCCTCAACGACGGGGGCGCCAAGGTATTCGGGGTGGATTCCATCCTGGAGCCGAACCTGGAGCCGGATTGCGGGGTCGGGAAGACCAGGGTGACGCTCCAGATCTATGACTCGCGGCGCGAAGAGCGAAGGGAATGGACCCGCTGCGCCGGCGACGCCAGCACGCTTCGGAACGTGAAAACCGAGGGAGCCGGGCCGGACACGGGTGCGAGCCGGGTCATTCAGGCGGCAATCAAGATCAGGGACTGGACGGTGGGCCAGGACTTCCTGTCGGTGTATTCGGGGAGCCTGCCGTACGGGACGCTGGACAAGGGCACCGAGACGGGGGCCGGTGTCGATAGCCTGATATGGTTCCGCTCTCCCGACGAGTCCGATGGGATCGAGACGCAGGACCGCTTCCTGGCCTTCTGGGATTCGCATACGGCGGGTTCCGGCCAGGCTCCGCCGGAGGTCGACTGGGCCTCTGAAATGGTCCTTGTCGGCGCGGTGGGGGTGCGCGAGGAGGTGGGAGACTCGGTCGAGGTGCGGCGTCTCCTGCTGATCGGCAACGACGAGCGGGTCACCGGGACCAGGATCGAGATTGTCGAGAGGAATCCGGGTGACTTCTGTGCGCCGGCAAGGCGGATCGTGCGGCCGTATCACATCGTCGTCGCACCGAAGACCCCGGAGCCGTTCTATCCCGAGGTGCGCTCCGAGCGCGTGCCCTGCGGCACGTAGCTTGGCCAGCCGGAGCCCCGGACCATGACTCTGCGAAACCGGTTCACCGCCTTCTTCGTGGCGTTTGCGGTGCTGATCAGCGCGCTGGGCGGCGTGCTGACCTGGAACGCCGCGCGCCAGGCGCTCGAGGAGCAACTCGACCGCGAACTGCTGTCCGCCGGCGCACTGGCGCGGGAGTCGCTGTTTCGTGCGGATGAAGTGCTCCTTTTGCTGGAGGAGGGGCAGGTTCCGCCGTCCGTGTGGTTCGATTATCAGAACGCGCTGAGGCAAATGGTCGCCTCCGGGGTGGTGGACCGCGCGGACATCTTCCGGTGGCGTCCCGGTGACTTCGAGGTGAGAGCCCTGGTGACGCCCGACCCGCCCGACTCCATCGCGATCCTGCAACGCCTGAGCTGGATCGAACCGTACGTCGTCTCGGGAATGGTGCAGGAGGCGTTCGAGACGGGAGTGGCGACGACACCCACCTTCTCGCTGGACGGACGCGACTACCGGCACGGAATCGTGCGCCTGAATTCGGCTGCCACGTTCCTGATACTGCGAATTCCCGAGGACCACCTTGAACCGCTGCGCGCGCTGGCGTGGACGATCGTCGCCCTTTCGCTGGCCGCGGCCGCGCTGGGCGCGCTCATCGGCTGGAGACTCGCGACGGGAATCGTGTCGCGCCTCGAGGTGCTCAGCAGGGGTGCCCTGCGCATTCAGCGCGGAATGATGGACCGGCCCTTCGACCTCGACGGGGAAGACGAGGTGGGGCGGCTTGCCCGTGCGATGGAGCGCATGAGGACCGGGATTCGGCGCAGGGACGAGCAGTTGCGCCTGATGCTCTCGCGCGTCGCACACGAGATCCGGAACCCGCTGGCGGGCCTCGAGCTGTTCGCGGCGGCGGCGCAGGACACGGACGACCGGGAGGAGCGGCATCGGATTCTCGGGCGGGTGCGGAGGGAAGTCGTGGGACTCAACAGCATTATCAACGAGTTCCTCGGTTTCGCGCGTCCGGGGCGCACGGAGCTCGAGCTGCACGACGTCCGCGATCCCGTTGGCGATGCGGTCTCCCTGGCCGAGGCGGAGGTCAGGGCAAAGGGCGGCGAACTGCACGTCGAATTCCCCGCCCAGCCACTTCTCGCGAACGCCGATCCGCGTCAGGTCAAACGTCTGGTCCTGAACCTGCTCCGCAACGCGGCCCAGGCGGGGGAGACGATCTGGGTGGAGGGCGCCATGGTCAACGGCGAGGTGCGAATCGCGGTGCGGGACGACGGCCCAGGTGTCCCACGGGAAATCAGGGAGCACATCTTCGAGCCCTTTGTGGGCGACAAGGCGCAGGGAGCCGGACTCGGGTTGGCCATCGTCAAGGAAATGGCGGAAGCCAACCACGGGCGGGTGGAGCTGGTGGGGCGGGACGGGGGGAACGGACGGGACGGGGGGAACGAACGAATTGGGGGTGGTGCCGAGTTCCACGTATACTTCAGTGGCCCCGAGGACCTCCCGACCGAGGGAGTGCGACGGCAGGCGGAGCAGGAGGAGGGCGTGGCGAAATGAGCGGCCACAGGCAGGTGTTGATCATTGACGATCACGACGCCATTCGCGAAGGGCTGGAGTTGCTCATGCGCCGGCGCGGACACAAGACGTTGTCCGCAGGCGGCAGGGATGAAGGTCTGCGGATCCTGGAGGAGGCGGGTGCCGACCTTGTCATCACGGACCTGAAGATGGCCAGGGCGGACGACGGAATCAGGGTCCTGAAGGAAGTCAAGCGCAGCGCGCCGAACACCGACGTCCTGGTCATTACGGCGCACGGCACGGTCGAGCGCGCGGTCGAGGCGATGAAGATGGGCGCGTGCGACTTCATCTCGAAGCCGTTTTCGTCGGAGGAGTTCGGGATCAAGGTGGATCGGATCCTTCGCGAACGCGACGAGCGGTTGCGCCTGCAGCAGGAGAACCTCGCGCTCAGGGTCGAGAACACATACCTGCGGAGCGAGGCGGGCGACGACAGCACGCCGTACGGCGAGATGGTGGGCAACTCGGAGTCCATCAACCGCGTCAAGCGCTTCGTCGAGCGCGTGGCGCGCTCCGACTCGACGGTCATGGTGTACGGCGAGTCGGGCACGGGGAAGGAATTGGTCGCGCGCGCGATTCACGCCCGCTCTGCGCGCCACAAGGGTCCGTTCGTGCGCGTCAACTGCGGAGCCCTGCCCGAAGGCCTGCTCGACTCGGAACTCTTCGGCCACGAGCGCGGCGCCTTCACGGGGGCGGCCAAGCGGAGGCGGGGCCGTTTCGAGCTGGCGGACGGCGGCACCCTCTTCCTCGACGAGATCTCGACCATCAGTCCGGCGACGCAGGTGCGCCTGCTGCGCGTGCTTCAGGAGCGCGAGCTGGAGCGGGTGGGCGGCGAAGACACGATCGCGGTCGACGTGCGCATCGTGGCGGCGACCAACACGCCCGCCGAGGATCTCCTGGCGGGCGACGGCTTCCGCGAAGACCTGTACTACCGCCTCCACGTCGTGCCCGTGACGGTGCCTCCCCTGCGGGACCGCAAGGACGACATCGAGCTCCTCGCCGGTCATTTCATCGGCAAGCTCAAGGAGAGGACGCGTTCCGGCGTCACGGATATCAGCCAGGCCGCGCTGAGTCGGTTGAAGGAGTACGGGTGGCCGGGGAACGTCCGTGAGTTGGAAAACGTCATCGAGCGGGCTCTTGTGCTTGCGGACGGCGAACGGTTGGAGGAAGGCGATCTGCCGCTGCTGGCCAACGGCGGGGGTGCCGGTGTGTCTGTGGTAAGCCTGGGTGAGGAAGGCGTCGACCTCGGCCGAGCCGTGGAGGGCATGGAGGAGAGGCTCATCCGGCAGGCGCTGGCGCGCACGGGGGGCGCCAAGGCGGAGGCCGCCCGGCTGCTGAGCATTCCGAAGAGCCGGCTGTACTACAAGATCGAGAAATACGGCATCGGCTGATGAGGTACCCACGCTGGTCCGCACCCCTGCTGATCGGAGTCCTGGTCGCGGCAGGCGCCCCGGCCGGGCTTGCGGCGCAGGGGAACCTGTCCCAGGTCGTCGACGACTGGGAGGGCCGGTACGAGGTGGCAAGGGACAACTACCAGGCCGCATACCAGGAGTGGGAATACTACGAGAGCCGCTGGGAACAGCTCATGGAGGAGTTCGGGCGGGCGCAGACCGAGGAAGACGAGAGGCGAACCACGGACATTCTCGCGCAGCTGCAGGAGCTTTCGCGGGAAAGGGACCGGGCCGAGGGTACCCTGCGGATACGGAAGGAAGAATGGCACGATGCCAGTGAGGGCCTGATCAGCGCGCTTGAGGCGCGGATCGAGCTTCAGGTACAGCAGATGGAGCGTTCCCCGGTGGGTTCCAATCCCGATGTGCTCGCGGTGTACAATCTGTACAGCGACCGTCTGCAGGAAGTCGAGAGTGAAACGGATACGGAACTGGGGCCGCGGCGGGAGCTGGAATTGCCGCCGATGCCCGACATGCAGGTCCAGCCGGACGACACCCGGAGTGAGATCAGTTTCAAGATCAGGAGTCTCCGGAACAGGATCGCCGTTCTCGAGGACCTGTCGAGCGAGCTGGACGGGAAGATCGCGCAACTGGAGAACAGGCAGCGCTGGGAGCGGACGCGGGACGACTTCAACGCAGGGCTGCGCGGATTCGACGATGTCGTGGTGCCGGTAACGCCGCGGTCGGGCACAACGACGGCGGTCGGCGACACGACCGCGGTGGATCTGGAACTGGCGCCCCTGGAGACGCGCATTGCGAGGCTGACCGGGCTCCGGGACAGCGTGCTCGAGCGAATTGAACAGCTGGAGGAAAAGGTCGAGGATTTCCAGAGGGAAGCGGAGCGGAGGCCATGAGGACCAGACGACTTCTGCCGCTGATTGCCGTCTGTGTCTGTGTCGCCACCCCGGCCGAGGGGACCGGCCAGATTCGTCTTCGGGACTTCGTTATCACGGAGGGTGCCTCGCTCGAGGGCTACCTGGGCAACTTCTCGGCGATCACGGTCCCGCAGATCGATTCGACCGAAAGGGCTGTGGCCGGCGTCGGGGAGTTCAGGGTCCGCGGCATCCTGGGGCTCATGGCGCGCGAGACCCAGTCCGTCGACGTGGCGTTCGACGGGGGCATTCGTCAATTTGCGACCGGCGGCTTCCAGTTGCGCAACTACGCGCCGCGCGAGCACAGCGGAAGCCTGGAAACGACCTATCAGCGGCGGATCCGGAGAGTTGGATCCCTGACGGCGAACGCGGGCGCGCGGTTGCGGAGCATCTCCGACCGGCCGCCGATGCCGCTATACCTCGCCCCGGGATACGATCGCTACACCGCCGGGATGTCCTACCTGCATCGGGGGATCTTCGACCTCGGCGTCGTGGGGGAGGTCGCCGACTACGCCGCGCCGAAGGTGCTGCCTGCACTCGACCTGCTGGACCGATCCTCGGTGGTGGTGACCGCAGGGGTCAGAAAGATCTACCGCAGTCCGGCGGAGCTTGATCGGGACGACTATTGGGGCCTGCGGGCATTCAGCAGCTACAGCTATCACAGCTATCCGCAACAGGGGCAGGGTTCGCCCCGCATCGACCATGCCGTGGGTGCGGGCGCCACCTTCGAGGGCAGATGGGAGCGGCTGTCGCTCGAGTTCACGCTGGAAGGAACGCGCAGCCGCTCGACGTCGCGGCGGGTGGAATACAACGCCGCCCGCCTGAACGGCCAGGCCGACTGGATTCTGGGACAGTCCACACAGGTCGGACTGCGGGGCACCCTGGCGCGCAAGCGCTTCATCCAGCCCGGTCAGGATGCCCTGGTGCCGGGCGAGGAGGCGGACAACGCCTCGATACTCTACACTGAACTGACGCGCCATCTGGGGGACAGGGTGTCCGGCGCGTTCCGCTTCGGGTGGCAGAAGGTGGAGACGAACATCAGCGGGGCCTACTACACGCGCTTCGGCGGCTCATTCTTCCTACGGGTGAGGCCCTGGAACTAGTGTCGTTGCCTGGCGGCTCCTTCCAGCGCCGCCAGGACGTAGTCGATCCCGGCCTCGGTATGGTCGGCGTTGATCTGGAAGCGAATCGACTCGTCGCCGCGCGGGACGACGGGGAAGGCGAGACCCGTCGCCAGGACACCGGCGTCGAAGAGCGCGGCGACCAGCCGACGGGTCTCGCCGGTGTCGCGCACCATGATGGGGACGATGGGGTGATCGCCCGGGATGATCTCGAAGCCCCGCGAGACGAGCCCGGACTCGAACCGCCTGGTGAGGCTGCTCAGGTGCCGCAGGCGAGTCGCGCCCTCCGGTCCCTGCAGGATCTCGAGCGATTTCCGCGCCGCCGCCGCTTCGCCCGCGGTGATGGGATTCGAGTAGATGTAGAGGGGCGACGACTCGCGCAGAAAGCGGATCACCGGCGCGCTTGACACGACGTATCCGCCGTTGACGCCAAACGCCTTGCCCAGGGTGCCCACGAGAAGGTCGCAGGGCGGGCTGCCGGTGAATTCCTCCGTGCCCCTGCCGGTGGCCCCGAACGCGCCCACGCCGTGTGAGTCGTCGACCAGCACAACGACGTTCTCGGGGTAGTCGGGATCGTGTCTCGTCGCGATGTCCATGATCTCGTCCACCGGGGCGTGGTCGCCCCGCATCGAGAAGATGCCGTCGGTTACCACGATCGCGCGGCGCGCATCCCCCTTCGCTTCCTCCAGATGGCGATCCAGCGCGGCCAGATCGAGGTGCGGGTAGATCGCCTTCCCCGCTGGCCGGGACATGCGGATCGCGTTGATGATGCAGTTGTGATTGAGCTCGTCGGAGAGCAGAAACGTGGTCTTGTCGGTCAGGGACACGAGCGCGCTGACGACCGCCGCGTAGGCAGAGGAGAAGATCATCCCCTCTTCCCGGCCGTGAAACGCCGCCAGCGCGCGCTCCAGCTCGATGTGCGGGGTGTGGGTTCCGGCGATGAAGCGCACGGCCCCGGGCCCCGCCCCCATCGCGCGCGCCGTGTCCTCTTCGGCCTCGATGACCTCGGGGTGCAGGCTGAGGCCCAGATACGAGTTGGCGTTCATGCGGATGAACGGCTTGTCGCCCTGCCCCTCCAGGAGGAACCGGGGTCCGTGTCCGTCCCGGGGTGGGATCACCTCCCGGACCACCACCTCGGCTCCCTTGGCCGTGCCGGCCTCCTCCATCCCGGCGACGAGGCGGTTCACGACTTCGGTCAGGCGATCCATCGGCATCCTGTCGCTTACCTCCCGGCGGAGCCCGATCCCTCACGGGCCAGGGCGAGTTGGCTTCTCAGCCCCCTGAACATGTCCGCCACCATGTCCGGAAGCCCGAATTCGGCGCGCCAGCCCCACTGCTCGAACGCCTCCGAGTCGTCCAGCCGCGCCGGCCACGAGTCGGCGATGGCCTGGCGCAACGGGTCCGGATCGTACTCGATTTCGAAATCGGGCAGGTGCACGCGTATCGCGTCCGCGAGTTCGGCCGGGGTGAAGTGCATGCCCGTGACGTTGAATGCGTTGCGGTGGACCAGCGCCGCCGACGGTGCCTCCATCAGTTCGACGATCGCACGGATTGCGTCGGGCATGTACAGCATGTCCATGCGCGTGTCCGGCTTCAGGAAGCACGTATAGCGGCCCTCGGTCAGCGCGCAGCGAAATATCTCCACCGCATAGTCCGTGGTTCCGCCGCCCGCGGGAGCCGTGTAGGACACGAGTCCCGGGAAGCGTAGCCCGCGGGCGTCGACCCCGAAACGGGTGTGGTAGTAGTCGCACAGGAGCTCGCCGGCGACCTTGGTCACGCCGTACATGGTCGTGGGCCGCTGCAGGGTGGATTGCGGAGCCGGGTCACTCGGCGTCTCCGGGCCGAAGACGGCGATCGAACTGGGCGTGAACACCCGGCAACCCGTCTCGGCCGCGACCTGCAACACGTTCAGAAGCGCGCCCATGTTGATTCGGTAGGCGCGCGCCGGGTCCTGTTCGGCGGACGCGGAGAGGACCGCCGCGAGGTGGAAGATCTCGGTGGCTCCGAAATGTCCCACGGCGTCACGCAACGCTTCCGTGTCCAGGGAATCGAGCCTTTCGGCCAGGTCCGCCCCCGCCCACGCGGCGGGATTGCGGATGTCCGTGGCCAGCACGGCTTCGGGCCCATAGCGAGTCCGGAGGGCAGCGGCCAGCTCAGTCCCGATCTGCCCGGCGGCTCCGGTTATCAGGATACGCTTCATGTGAGAGAGATGGCCGGCTCTCCGGAATCTGCGGATGGGCGGTCCGGCGATGGACCGGCCGGTCGATGGACCGGCCATGAAAAAATGCCGGTAAACGCACCGGGGGCAAGGCTGGCGCCTTCGGGCTCACCTCCGGCCGCCCGGCGGTCTCCGCCTGCTGGTCCATCGGCGAAAGCGTTCCCGATCCTGTCTCTGGAACTCTCGATAGGCCTCGCGCTGGTCTTCGGTCAGAATGCCGTCGATCTCGGTCTGGAGAGAGTCCATCTGACTCCGAAGACGCGGCAGCACCCCCTCCATGACCTGTTGGGCGGCCACGCGGGAGCGTTCCATGGCCGCGTCGATCTCCTCCCGCTGCTCGTCCGACAGCTCCAGGGACCGGGCCATCCGATCGGTGACCTGGATGCGGGCCAACTGGTCGAACCGGGTCGGCCCACGGAGACCTCCCGGACGTCTGGCCAGCTCGGGACGCTGGTCGCGGACCGGGCGCGCGTCTTCTCCGACGTAGGCCGCGGGACGGCTGTCCATGACCCGAAGGACACCAAGGGTCACGGCGGCTCCGGCGAAGAACACTGCAGCGAGCAGTGCGGCGGCGGTCGCTTTCCTGTTCATGGGGCGTACTCCTCCACGGCTTCGACGAGCTCTTCCACGGTCGGCGCGTAGCTTCCCTCGATCCAGGCCGCAACGGACCAGGGGACCATCACCTCGGCCATCGCGACCTCTTCCGCTCCGCCGTCGGCCGGCAGGAGCACCAGGGTCGCGACAGCCGCCGCCGCAAGGCTGCCAGCGGCTGCGATGACGGGACGCCGCCAACGGGCCAGCGTGCCGGCGAGCGAAACGCGACGCCGCCGGGCGTCGAGCAAAGGCCGGGCTTCCGCGACGATCCGGGAGACAAGCGCCTCCCAGCGGTTCGGGTCGGTCACGGGGTCGAGTTCCGCCGCCGCCAAAGGGCCGGTGCCCGCGGATGCCCGACTTCTCGCATTGTTCCGGTGGTCGTTCATTTCAAAACACTCCCTTGACTGCCCTTGGCCGGAAACCGCTCGAATCCGTGAGCCGTTTCCTCATTGTCTTGCGTGCCATGTGGAGGTGGACCCGCGACGAGCCGGCCGAGATTCCGAGCTTCGTCGCGATCTCTCCGTGTCGCCAGCCCTCCAGATCATAGAGGACGAGAACCTTGCGCTGCAGTTCCGTGAGGTGTGTCATGGCCTCGCGGAGCCGGCTCCGCAATTCTGCCCTGGCGGTGTCGACGAAAGGGTCGTGGCCGGACGCCGCGGAGGTTGCCTTCTCCAACGGAATCGCGGACCGCACGCGGTTGTAGTCGCGGCGATTGTGAGCGGTGTTGCGCACGATGACCATGAGCCATGCGCTGAATCGGTCGGGGTTGCGGCATGCGTCGATCCGCTGCAACGCCTTTATGAAGGCATCCTGGCACACTCCGTCCGCGTCGCTCGGGTTGTCCAGGTTGGCCCGAGCCACCGCGTGTGCGGTTCTCAGGTGCCGCCGAACCAGCTGATCGAACGCGCTCCTGTCGCCGCGGCGAACGCGCTCGACAAGGATCCCGTCTGTCTCCCCACTGTCCATGGATGTCGCGATGACTGGAGTTGAATCGGACGAAGCATGCCTTTGCTTCTGCGGACAGCCAAACCGCGAGCTTTGTTACGAAGCGGTCTCGGCTGGGCCCGGCCCGACCTTGGGTGTCCATCGTCCGCGGTCCCGACGCTCGTACTTCTCCATGACCCGCTCGAAGGCCTCGTCCAGGTCGATTCCCTGCTGGTTCGCCAGCGAGACCAGCACGAAGAGGACGTCCGCGATCTCCAGCTCGAGTTCCGCCGCCGGCTCGTCGGCGCGCTTGGGCTTCGAGCCGAAGCGATGGTTGATTTCGCGCGACAGCTCGCCGACCTCTTCAACAAGCCGGGCGAGGATTGCGAGCGGTGGCCAGTACCCCTCCTCGAATCGGCCGATCCATTCGTCCACCCGGTCCTGGGCCTCGCGGAAATCCACCGCGGTCAGCCCTCCGAACCTGGCGGCATCGAGCCTTCGGACTGCAGCCGCGGGTCCAGGACGAGCTTGCCGAAGACGTCTCCCGCCTCGAGCAGCTCGTGTGCCCGCCGCGCCTCGGAAAGGGGCAGCACCGCGTGGATGGGCGGAGTCGCCACTTGGCGAAAGACCAGTTCCATCGCTTCCTGGAACTCCTCGTGCGTACCCATGGTGGAGCCGAGGATGGAAAGCTGGCGCCAGAAGAGGAGCCGGATATCGATCTTTCCGCCGGGACCGGTTGTCGCTCCGAAGGACACCAGGCGACCCCCGACTGCCAGGCTCCTGACAAGTTGGGGCCAGATTGCCTCGCCAACCGAGTCGAGGCAGACATTGATCCCGCGTTTGCCGGTTGCCCTGAAGATCTCCTTGCTCCAATCGGTCGTGGTCCGGTCAAAGACGTGGTGCGCCCCCAGGGCTCGGATGCGCCGGGCGCGTTCCTCGGAAGACGTGACCGCGTAGACCTCCGCGCCGAGGTGCCTGGCGAACTGCACCGCCATGGAGGACACACCACCGCTCGCACCGGTGATCAGCACCCTGTGGTGCTTGCGAACACCGCCTCGCGACGTGAGCCCGCGCCAGGCGGTCACCCCCGCCAGGGCCGCAGCCGCGGCGGTGGCCGACGACACGTGGTCGGGGATCTCCACGACGTTCATCGCTGGAACGACTGCGTACTCCGCAAAGCCGCCCTGCGTATGCTCCCCGATGATCTGGAAGGGTTCCGCACTGCTCCCGAGGCTGGGAGCGAGCCGATACCAATCGTATTCGAGCGAAGGGTTCACGACCACGCGTTTGCCGAGGAGCGTCCGGATGGTGCCGGGACCGGTCTTGTCGACGACGCCTGCGATGTCCGCGCCGCCGATGTGAGGCATGGGGATCTCGATCGGAAGGCCGCGGCGCATCCACAGATCCAGGTGGTTCATGGAAGAGGCTTCCACCCGGATCCTGACTTCGCCGGGGCGGGGCCGGGGAATGTCCATATCCTCGACGGTGACGACCTCGGGGCCGCCGTTCTCGTGAAACAGTGCAGCCAGCACCTTTGGGACCTCCGCTCGCGCAAATCTCTGGGACACAACACTGGTTGCCACTAACATAAGGGCAAGAAGTCCCGGGTGGCGGGACAACAGGAACAACGGGGTCAGCACGTGAAAGAGCCGGCAACGGGCCCGGGAGAAGGTGAGGACGACCGCACCCTTGGGGGCTACTTCGACGTCCATAGCCGCCCGCCCGCGTTCGAGGCGGTCGACGGTCAGCCGTACACCGTCTCCATCGAGACCGAACGTACCGGCGACCTGAAGGCCCCGGTGGCGGGGTACCTCGTCTTTCCGCGCTGGGCCGAGACCGGACTGGGGATCGTGGGACATGTGGAGAGTCCGCTGCTGTGGCGGGGCCCCACGCAGGGTGCGGTGGTCGATGCCGCCCGTGCCGCGACGCTGAACGAGGTACAGCGGTTGCTGAACGAGGCCGTGGTGGCCAGCGCCGGGAGCGACGGGGGACGGGGGTGATGCCGCAGTCCGTGCGCGTGACGGAGATCTTCCACTCGATTCAGGGAGAGTCCACCTGGGCGGGCCTGCCATGCACCTTCGTTCGTCTGACCGGCTGCCCGTTGCGCTGCGTGTGGTGCGATACCGCGTACGCCTTCCAGGGGGGCACGCGCATGTCGATCGCAGAGGTGGTGGAGACCGTGGCCGCGAAGCGGTGCCGGCTGGTCGAGATCACCGGCGGAGAGCCGCTGGTCCAGCCGGGCGCCGCGACCCTGGCCGCGCGTCTCCTGGACGACGGATACACGGTTCTGGTCGAGACCTCGGGCGCGGTCGACGTGAGCGTTCTGGACGACCGCGTCCACACGATCATGGACCTCAAGTGCCCCGGTTCGGGCGAAGCCGACCGCAACCTCTGGGCCAACCTGGACCACCTGTCGGAACGGGACGAGGTCAAGTTCGTGGTGTCCGGGCGGGACGACTTCGAGTGGGCCGCGGACGTGATCCGGCGACACGGACTGGACGAGCGCGTTCGCGCCGGCACGCTCGGGGCGCTCCTGGTCTCGCCGGTCTGGGGACTGGAGGAGACGGAGGAACTCGCTGCTTCGATCCTGGCGAGCCGGCTTCCGGTCCGGTTTCAGACCCAGCTCCACAAGCACATCTGGGGACCCGAGCGCGCCGGCGTATAGGCCGGGCGACAGACGGTCGAGCGACGAGACCCGGCGTGCGACTCTCGCAGCTTCCGGATGTGCTGGCCGACCGATTCGGAGCCCTGGATTCGGCGCTTCCGGATCGGCACCGCAGGAACGCGGCGGTCGCGCTCGTCCTGCGTTCGCCGTCGGGGGTTGCGGACCCCCGGGTCGACCGTTGCGAGGTGCTGGCGATCAAAAGGGCGCACTCCACTCGCGATCCCTGGTCGGGGCAGATGGCGCTTCCGGGAGGGAGTCTGGACGAGACCGACTCGGGGCTGGTCGCCGCCGCCGTGCGGGAGACCCGTGAAGAGACGGGCCTTCGCCTGGACCGGGACGGCCATTCGCTGGGACGGATCGAGCCGATGCGGCCGCTGGGGGTGCGATTGCCGGTGATCACGATCTGGCCCTTCGTGTTCCGGTCCGGTCCTGCCGCGAAAGCCCGGGTCGCCAGCCGCGAAGTGGCCTCGGTTCACTGGTTCCCGGTCCACGCCCTGGACGACGGAGCGAACCGCGGTTCGTACGCGTACCACGATCCGGACCTGGGGGTGAGGGAGTTCCCGTGCATTCGCCTGGAAGGCCGGGTGATCTGGGGGCTGACCTACCGGATCCTTACGGGGTTCCTGGAGGTACTTCGGCAGCCCGACTGAGCGGACGCGTCATTTTTCTTGCTGAAGGTCTCGCCATTCCACCAGGAACAGGTTCGTATTGCCTACGTGCGACATGTTGCGGTTGGAGCCGAATACGAGCCTGGTGCCGTCGGGGTGGAACACGGGGAACCCGTCGAAGCCGTCCGACCATGTGATCCGCTCCAGGCCGGTTCCGTCCACATTGATCAGGTAGAGTTCAAAGTCGCGGCCCGTCGGATCGTCCATGTTCGACGAGAAGATGATCTGCTCTCCGGAGGGGTGCCAGTAGGGAGCGAAGTTGGCCGCGCCGTTGTCGGTCAGCTGCCTGATGTTCGAGCCGTCCGCGTCCGCGATGTAGATGTCCAGTGTGGAGGGGCGGATGAGGCCCTCGGCGAGCAATGACAGGTAGTCTTCGCGGTCCTCGGCGGTCTCCGGGTAGTGGGCGCGCCATACGATCTTCGTGCCGTCCGGGCTGTAGAATGCGCCGCCGTCGTAGCCGAGCCGGTCGGTGACGCGCGTCACGTCCGAGCCGTCGGGGCGCATGGAGTAGAGATCCAGGTCGCCATCGCGAGTCGAGGTGAAGATGATCCGGTCGCCGGTCGGCGAGAATGTGGCCTCGGCGTCGTAGCCGAATTCACTCGTCAACTGCCGGAAATTCGATCCGTCCAGGTCCGTCGCGAAGATATCGAAGCTGGGGTACACCGCCCATACGTATCCGCGCGAGAAATCAGGCGGGGTGGGGCAGGCGCGGTTGAAATGATGCGTCGAGGAGTAGAGGATCCGGTCGCCGCCGGGGTAGAAGTATGCACAGGTGGTGCGGCCGTCACCCGTGCTGACGAGCTTCTGCTCGCCACTTGCCGGATCGAGTGTGTAGATCTGGTCGCACCCCTCTCCGGGCGCGCGGGTCGACTGGTAGACCAGGCTGGAACCGTCGAACGACCAGTAGGCCTCGGCGTTCTCGCCCGCGAAAGTGAGCTGCTGCATCTCGCCGAAGCGGTTTTCGCCCGACCGGACAAGTTCCGGCGTCTCGGCGTGTTCCTGGCCCCTCGCCCAGACGGGTGCTGCGATGGCCGGAATAGCTAACAGGATGGTGGCTCGAAGTCTATTCATTCAACGTGTCTTGTGTTCGGGTCGGATTGTGGGAAGCGCTCAAAGCTAGCACGAATCTCGCGCTCGGCCAGTTCGCGGATGTAGGGGGCCGCGGGAACGACTTCGTCGGGTGTGCCAACGCCGGGGGCGACGTCTCCGCGCGCCTGCATCTGCGCCACGATGGCCAACGAGAAGCCGGTGGTCCTGGCCATGGCGGTGATCCCCGTTGCCGGGTCGAAGCGGTCGATGACTTCATAGCGGATCCGGCACGTTGCCGCGTCCTTCTCTCCCGTCACCTCGACGCGCGCAACGACGAGGTCGTCCGCGTCCTCGTTCCTCAGGAAGGGTGTCACCTGCTGGATGAAGAACTTGCGGGGATTGACCGTCGCTCCGTTGTAGTCGACGTCCCGGTCGCTCAGGAGTCCCAGTTCACGAATGGCGCGCATCAGCCGGGCGTGGCCCGGGTAGCGCAGCGTCTTGTACTCGAAGCTCCTGATGCGGTTCTCGTACCTTGCGGGCATCGTCGACGTCCCGCCGCCGGTGTGGAAGGCCTCGAGGCGGCCGATGGGGGCCCCGAACTCCACGGTCTCCAGCTCCGACAGCGCATCCACGCGGATCCGCTTCCCGTCCCTCAGGATTTCGGCCGGCGTTACGTAGTAGTCGAACATGCCTTCGAGCGCGTACACGATCTGGTAGTTGAGCGGCGGGCGGGGACGGCGGGGCAGTCCGCCCACCCACAGCCGTACCGAGTGGACCGCGTCGAACCGCTCGATACCGGCCTGCGCCAGGATATTGACCATGCCCGGGGCCAGCCCGATATCGGGCGCGACCGACACGCCCCTTTTCCGCGCCGCCGCGTCCAGCGTGCGCTGCCGGGTAACGATCGCGGTGTTGCCGCCGAGATCCGTGAAGTGGGCGCCGGCCTCGACCGCCATCCGCGCCATGTCGTAGTTGAAATGGTACGGAAGCGCGCACAACACGCCGTCGACGCCCTCCATTGCGCGCCTGATGCCCTCGGACGAGGCGGCAGCGTCCAGGCGCAGCGTCGACAGGCGTCCGCCCAGATGCGGCCGGAGCGCCGGGTGCGGCGCGTCCGTACGCCGATCGGCGACGACGACCTCCTCGACCGAGTCCTGCCACAGGAGGTCGAAGGCGGCTGCGGATCCCTGGGCGCCGGCGCCCAGCACGAGGAATCTCATGCGGGTCCCATGAGGTCGAACTGCGACTCCTGCGCGGGTTCGTCGCCGTTGAGGCGAGTGACTGCCACGATTCTGTCCCCGGCTCCTGGCGACGCGATGCGCTCTGCCGGCGCGGTGCGTTGCTTGATTGGCAGCGCACCCACGGCCGCGGCGGTCGCGACGCCGCCGGCCGACAGCAGGACGATCCGGTCGTCGTCCAGCCCCTCCAGCGCGCCGACGACCCCCTGGGCGCAGTCCCGGGTGGCCATCACCGAGATGCCCAGACCGCTCCGCTTCCGGATCGGAAAATCGGCAAGGGACGTCCGCTTTCCGGCGCCCCGTTCGGTGACGACGAGGATGGGCGCCTCGCGCGTGGCGGCGATGAACGCGACGACTTCGTCTTCGCCCCGCAGGCCGATGCCCTTCACGCCCAGGGCCACGCGGCCCATGACCGGGACCTCCCGTTCCGGGAAGCGCAGCGCGCGCCCCTGCCGGGTGACGAGGAGGAACTCCGTGTCCCCCGACGTCTCGTGCACGCCCAGGACCGTGTCGTCCATCCGGAGCCGCATCGCGATGATACCGCCGGGCTTCGGGTTCGAGTACTCGCCGAGACGCGTCCTCTTGGCCAGCCCGGCGCGGGTGACGAACGCCAGGTAGCGGTCCTCCGTGAGGTCGTCAACCGGGCGAATCGCGACGATCGGATCGCGGCGGTCGATCCCGAGCAGTGCCCAGATCGACTTGCCCCGCGCCGCGCGGGACCCCTCGGGGACCTCTTCGACCCGCAGGAAGTACACCTTCCCCTTGCTGGTGAAGGCAAGCAGCCAGCCCTGGGTCCGCGCGACGACCACGGTCTCCAGGTAGTCGCCGCGGTAGCGCTCCATCGCGGCCAGCGCGAGACCCGCGGCGGTGCGCCGCCGGTACAGGTGCATCGGGATCCTCTTGAGATACCCCTGGTGCGAAGTGGTGACGACCACATCCTCGTCCGCGACGCTCGATTTCACATAGGCGAAGTCGGCCTTGTCCTGCCCCTCCAGAATCACCGTGCGGCGGTCGTCGGCATAGCGCTCGACAACCTCGTCCAGCTCCCTGAGCATGACCGTGAGTTGAAGCGACTCGTTCGCGAGGAGCCCGCGCAGCTTTTCGATCGCGGCTCGCAGGTCCGCCTCGCGGGCCCGCAGTTGATCGCCCTCCAGCGCGGTCAGCCTGGCGAGCCGCATCCGCAGAATGGCGTCCGCCTGGATGTCGCTCAGGCCGAAACGTTCCTGCAACCGGGCCGCCGCCTGGGCGCGGTCGGTCGAGCGCCTGATCACGGCGATCACCTCGTCGATGTGGGCCAGCGCCAGGCGGAGGCCCTGGATGATGTGAAGGTCCGCCTCGGCCTTGTCGAGGTCGAACCGCGACCTGCGGCGGATCACGTCCAGGCGATGGTCGCGAAAGCGTTCCAGCAACTCCTTGAGGGTGAATTCCTCGGGCTGTTTGCCGCCGTCAAGGGCCAGGAGAATCGCGCCAAACGTGTGTTGGAGCGCGGTCTTCTTGAAGAGCAGCGCCATGATCCCGCTGACGTCGGAGCCGCGCTTCAGTTCGATCACGAGGCGGATGCCCTCGCGGTCCGACTCGTCACGCAGGTCGGCCACATCGGGCAGCATGCCCTTGCGGGACAGGCCGGCGATCTGCGCGATGATCCGGGACTTCGACACCGCATACGGCAGTTCCGTCACTACGAGCTGCCTGCGTCCCCCCCGCACGGCTTCGGTCACCATGCGGGCCCGCATCATCATCCGGCCCCGCCCGTCCTCGTACATGCGACGAATGCCGGCGCGCCCGACGATGTAGCCGCCCGTCGGGAAGTCGGGTCCGGGCAGCTGCTCCATCAGGTCGGCCGTGTCGCAGTCCGGGTCGGCCACGAGGGTGCGCAGCGCGGCGGCCACCTCACCCAGGTTGTGCGGCGGCACGTTCGTGCTCATGCCCACCGCGATCCCCGAGCAGCCGTTGACGAGCAGGTTCGGGACCGCGGACGGCAGCACCGCCGGCTCCTTGAGACGGTCGTCGAAGTTGTTCTCCCAGTCGACGGTGTCCTTCTCGATCTCGGCGAGCAGTTCGGTGGCGATCGTTGCGAGACGCACTTCCGTGTACCGGTACGCAGCCGCCCGGTCACCATCGATCGATCCGAAGTTGCCCTGCCCGTCGACGAGCGGGTAACGCAGCGAGAACTCCTGCACCATGCGGACGAGCGCGTCGTAGACGGCCGCGTCTCCGTGCGGGTGGTACTTCCCCAGCACCTCCCCCACCACGGTGGCGCTCTTCTTGTAGTCGCGGTCCGGACGCAGGCCGAGCCCGTGCATGGCCACGAGAATCCGCCGGTGCACCGGCTTGAGGCCGTCCCTCACGTCGGGCAGCGCACGCCGCACGATTACGCTCATCGAGTAGTCGAGGAAGGCGTGCTGCATCTCCTCCTCGATGCGCCGCTCCAGGACGCGGTCACGCACGCGGGCTACGCTCATGCGGCCTCCTGCCCCTGCTCCCTGAGGTTCCTGCTCACTGCCGTCCCGGTATGTACCCCCGCTCCAGCACGTCCACCGCGTCGCCCACGGCGATCCGGCCAGGCCCCCGGTGCACCACGTTCACGCCGAAGTAGACGTGGGACTCGATGCGGCGGTAGTACGCGAGCGTCCTGAGCGGCTCCGAGGCCGGGTCGCGGTCGCCCGAGTCCTGGTCGATCGTCGTGACCTTGCACCGCGCGCAGAGCTTCACGCCCTCGAAGGCCAGCTCACCGATGGCGAAGCGATGCCAGCGATCCTCATCGTGCGGCGAGTCGCCGGTCACGACGATGTTGGGCCGGAACCGCTCGACCGGGATCGGCCGGCCCACTCGCCGGGCCAACTCGTCAACGGAGCTTTCGCTGACGAGCAGTACCGGAAAGCCGTCGGCGAAGCCCACCTGGTGTCCCGCCGCGTACTCGGGGTCCGTGGCGCGAGCGTCCCGGTTCCGCATGAAGACCAGCCGGAAGTCGCCACCCAGAACCGAGCACAGCCAGGCGTCGGCCTCCGCGGCGACCGTGCGGGCGTCCGCGCCGGAGTTGTGGATGCGCACGCGGACCGTGCCACCGCCCGGATCAACGGGCAGGGTCAGGGCGCCCACGCCCGGGGCTGCGAGCGCCAGTGTGCCGTTCTCGAGCCGGGGACGAATGGTCGCCAGCAGGGGAGTGCTGCGCTGGCTCACGAACTCGCCGTCGGGCGTAATGATCATCCAGCGGCGATCGAAGCGCGGACCCAGTTCGTCGAAGTCCATGGCCTCGAGATCGATTCCCCGGGTGCCCTTGACCGGATAGACCCGGAGGCGCGTGACGCGCAACGGACCGGGGACGGTTCGGGTCGGTTCCGGAGGCGTGTCAGTCAAGTCGGCACCGCGTCGAGGCTGCGGCTGACGATCGTCAGCGGAAGCGTGGCCTGATGACGTCCGTTGACCAGAACGTGGAAGGTGTGGATCCCGGCTTCCTGAAAAACGATGCCGTCGAGGTTGATCACGTGCGGAACCCGAATCCCCGTCTGCAGACTCGCCGGGCTGGGCGCCACCTTGAGTTCGCCGCTGAGCGAGACGATTTCCTTGCCGGACGGCGAGGCAAGCTTGATGGTGAGCTGGTGGGTTCCGGCATCGTTGGCACCGCCGAGGAAACGCAGAACGAGGGAAAGCCGGCCGTGCCGAGCCGGAAAGCGTGCCACGCTGATCTGATCGAAGACGCCGAGCAGGTTCAGCTTCCCCGACCCGTCGATCGTGGCCGCGTCGGCGATGAGTACGAGGTCTACGTCCACGAAGCTCCTTCCCCGGCCGCGCCGGCGCGCGCCTCTCCCAAGAGCGACCTGGCCAGCACCAGGCCGAACAGCAGGTCCAGGGCCGCATGCGCGAGAACCGCCGGCCACACGCTGCCGGTCCACGCCACTCCGACGGCCATCAGAGCGCCTATCACCGTGGTCCGCACGATCCCGAGTCGGCCCTGATACGCATGAAGGAAGCCAAAAACACCCGCGGCAGGCAAGGCACCGGCCAGGTACGAGCCGGTCCAGGGTAGCAGAAACGCTGGAAGAAAGGCCCGAAAGACGATCTCTTCCGAAAATCCGGCAGCGAGGGAGAGCACCGCAAAGGCCCCCTTTTCGCGTCTCGTTTCCGGCATGATTGCCCGGACCATTTCGGTTTCGTGCCAGCCGAACCTGCGCGAGAGCGTCCGGAATCCATAGGCCACCAGGACGCCTGCCGCGGTGAGGAGAATGGCCGGACCCAGGAGCCCGGCGATCTCCGATGGCCATGCGAGCAGGCGCGATGCGGCCGGATGTGAAAGCCGCGCGAGCGCCCAGACGGCCAACAGGCCCGCGACCGCAAGCAGCACCGTGGAACCCGTGTAGACCGCCATTCGCTCGGCGCGAATCTCCTCGCCGGAAGGGGGATCCCGGGTCACGGCAAGCATGGGAAGCGCAACGAGCCACGCGGCAGCCAGCAGGGACGGGATTGCGCCCCCCAGCCCGGAGGCCGCGAAGAACGCCGCGAGCGCCACGGTGCCACCCACGCCCGCCACCGCGTAGCCGGCTCTCACGCGGTCAGCTCCCGTCCCGTCCGCAGGATTCCGTCGATTGCGAGATCGACGTCCGCGGCGGTTGTGCGCGAATTCAGAATGCAGAACCGCAACGAAAAGCGTCGTCCCAGGCGGGTCGAAGAGAGCATGGCGTCGCCCGACTGCACGATTCGGTCCTGAATCTCCCTGTTCAGCTCGTCAAGGCGATTCGGGTCCGCGGCCGCACCTCCCACGTAGCGGAAGCAGACGACGCCGAGACTCTGCGGCGACAGGAGTTCCAGCTCGGCTTCGGTCCGGATCCGGGCTTCGGTTCGTTTGGCCAGTTCGATCGCGCGTGCGATCTCCCTGCGATGCGCACCGACGCCGTAGCGCTGCACCGCGAGCCAGACGCGCAGCGCGCGAAACGTCCGAGTGAGCTGCAGGCCTCGGTCGCAGAAATTCACGTGTTCCGGTCCCCAGTCGGCGTCCTGCAGGTATTCGGGAAGCATCCGGAAGGCCGCTTCCAGCCGTTGTACGTCCCGCACCATGAGGCAGCCGGTCTCGTAGGGCTGAAAGAACCACTTGTGCGGATCCAGGCTGACGCTGTCGCCCAGTTCGAGCCCCGAGAGCAGGGGCCTGGTGTCCGGATCCAGCACCGCAAAGCCGCCATAGGCCGCGTCGATGTGATGCCAGAGTCCTTCTTCGTCGGCGACGTGTGCGATTTCGGCCAGCGGGTCGATGGCCCCGGTATTGGTGGTGCCCGCGTTCGCGACCACGCAAAACGGTGTGAGGCCGTCCTCCCGGTCCCGGCGGACGGCGTCGCGCAGGCCCGCGGGCACGATCCGGAAGGCGGTGTCGACGGGCAGGTGGCGGATTCTGGTGCCGTCGATCCCGGCGATGCGGGCGGCTCGGACGGCGGAGGCGTGCGTTTGCGCGGAGACGTACACCGTGCCGGAGGGCGGATTGCCCGCGGCCTCCCTTGCGGCGACGAGGGCAATCAGGTTGGCCGCCGACCCGCCGCTGGTGAACAGGCCCCCGGCGCTCCGGGGATACCCGAGCCATTCACGGAACCAGTCCGTAACGGTGACTTCGATCTGGGACGGGCCGGAGGACTCCAGCCACGTGCCCTGAAACACGTTGAAGCCGTTGATCAGGAAACTCGCGAGGACGGAGGCCCAGGACGGGCTGGAGGGAATGAAGGCGAGGAAACGGGGGTGGTCGATCCGACCGGCGAGGGGCATCACGTCCTGCAGTATTGTCTCGAGGAGCGGTTCCAGGGGCTGGCCGGATTCCGGCGGTGGGCCGTGAAGCAAGGGCTCGGTAACGGCCCGGGAGGCCCCCCGCCAGGCCGGACCCTCCCCGAGATTGGCCCAACGGTCCACGATCGCGTCGACCACCCGATAACCGGAACGCCGCATCTCCTCCGGGTCTTCCAGGAGTGAGCGGCCGGGTTGGTCGGTGTCGGCCGCCTCCGCGGCAGCTCCCGTCGTCTCTGTAGTCATCCGTTGACGCCTTGGCTTGAGGGGTTAGTGTAGTGTCGTATCGCGGCTGTTCGAGCGCCGGTGCATCCGGCCCCTGCGGCGTTGCATGGAGGACGACAGTGACCACATCGGCACCGCCCAAAGCAACATATCGCGTAATTGACGCGTACGATCATCCCCACGGAGGCCGTATTCTGCGGCTCCGGCTCGGGAAGGGCGAGGCCCTGCGCGTCAAGGAGCTGAAGAGCTGCGTCCTGACGGCCACGGCGCCGGACGGAAGCGAGGAGCGTATTTCCGTGGACGGCTTTGCGCTCTTTGGCGGAAGACCGTCGGACTCCCGGCTGGCCAGGACAGGACGCGTGGACATCCATGTGACAAACGAAGTCGCCGGGCTCGTGGAAGTCGGGTGGACGCTGGCGGGGCCGGCCGCCGGCGGATAGCGTTAGCGCGATCCCGTACCGCCCCGGGCCCCGGGCGGATCCCGTTCGAACGCTCTCCGGAACCACGCCACGTAGGCCTCCTGGGCGTCAGGGTCGGCTGCGAGCCAGTCCCTTCTGGCCTCGACAAAGGCATTGGGGCGCGCGGTCAGGATGAATGCGTCGAGGTAGCCGTTTTCGTTCGAGTACATCAGTTCGTCGAGGATGCCGTTGGGCGGGGCGTCGAAGATCGACCGCTGGTACAGCCAGCTGTCCGATACGCGGGCCAGGATCGCCTTCTCCAGTTCGAAATCACCTGCGCCGACCGCCTCGGGCAGCCATCGGTCCAGGCGGTTCTGCGCGGCCATCAGGTGGAGATGCGCATAGATCGTGTATGGTCCGGAGATGCCCGGTCTTGCCTGCGCGCTCACGTTCGCGGTATCGCCCCGTTCGTTCACTTCCAGCCGCTCCCACGGGTAAACGGGTCCCTCCTGCCCATTGGTGTAGATCATGAACGAGGGGTCGAGCGTGATGCTGTCCATCTGCTCCCGCAGCCACGCGTCCACCTCCTCCATGCGCTCCTTGGTGGGCGCGAGCCGTTCCCCGGAAAGAATGACGAGGCGCCGCGGCTCGGGGAGCTCGAACTGGGCCGTACCACAGGCAGGCGTTGCGAGGACGGCAATTGCGACAAGCGCGCGGCGAACATTCGGGAATCCGTGCATCGTAGTGGCGGCGTGGCGGGTGCGGGTGCGGAAAGGGCCTCTGACCACTTTACTCAACCCGCCTCGGGGGGTCCATGTTCCGTCTTCTCTGGAGCGGCGTCTCGCCAGCGAAGGAATTCGAAGGGACTGCGGCAGTCGGCGCACCAGCAGGTGGTGAGCGAAGCATGGCTCCCGAAAAGGGACATCAGCTCCGTCCGTTCGCCGCGGCAGAACGGGCACGGCGGCACGTTGCCGGGGTCGGGGACGAGGCCGGCGGGGTCGGCGTCCACGCTCGCCTACTCCACGAAGAGGTCGCGGTTCCGATCTCCCCGCGCCCGCTCCACGGCCTCCTCGGCAGGGGCCCCGGGGCCTCTGCGGCGCTCCGAATCCCATCCGTCGCGCGCCGGCTCGACGGCACCCAGGTCGATCCCGACGGTGGCGAGCGTGCCCTCCAGCAGTTGCGCGCACCGGTCCCTCACCCGGTCCTCCGGCCAGACGTGCCCGTCGGCGACCAGCGTGTCGTGGGCATCGTCGCCGGGGAGGAGCCACGCGAGGGTCGTCGGCAGCATCGACCGGGCGGAATCCCGCAGGCGTGCCGCGCCCTCTCCCTCCGCAGCCGCGAGACGGCTGAACCACGCCGCGCCGAACCGGCGGTGATACTCCTCTTCCGCAAGCATTTTGGGCACGCGCGAGCGCGCCAGCGCGAACTTCCCGTTTGCGAAGCTCTCGAGCGCGACCGAGAGCGCGCCGTCGACCACCACCACCGCCGACACGAAGTGGGCCCAGTCGGCGAACGGATGGTCCAGGGCCGGCGCCGAGTAGTAGCGGGCTGCGGGGCGCTCGTGCTCGACCTCGAATGGGTCGAACCCGAGGCGCTTGAGCATGGCATAGAGAAGCCGGGCGTGGCCCCACTCGTCCTGCGACATCGACGAGGCGGCGATTCCCGTCTCGATCGAGGGACTGCCCAGCAGCCAGTCGCTGTAACGGATTCCGAGCAGGCGCTTGGTGTCCGCGAGGCTCAGAATATGGCGGGCGAGCGGCGCGGGAGTCATGGTCCGTCGGCCTCTTCCGGCACATTCTTCGCCCACGGTCCCTCCACGCGGTTGACCGGAATGACCGCCCCGCGGGGGACCACGCACATCTCGAACCAGTTCTCTTCGTCGTAGGTCTTCCAGGCGTAGACCCGCGCCAGCTCGTCGCCCGGCGCGTCGATGTACCCGATGTGACGCAGCGGCTCGCCCCGGCGCTTGCGCGCGAAGACCTCGTAGACCCCCTCGCCCAGCCCGGTGCTCATGCGCCCACCCCGAAGCGTCGCAGCTTCCGCCTGCCTTCCTCGGTCATCCTGGCCGTGGTCCACGGCGGGTCCCACACCTCGTTGATCTCGACCGTGTCCACCCAGGGTTCCCTGCCGATCCGGTCGCGCACGTCCTGCTTGATGAAGTCCATGCAGGGGCAGGCCGTGGCCGTGAACGTGAGATCGACGCGCGCCGTCCCACGGTCGAAACCGACGCCGTACACGAGCCCCAGCTCCAGCAGCGACACCGGGAGCTCCGGATCCAGAACCTCCCCGAGCGCGGCCCGGAGCGCGGCTTCCTTGTCGGCTGGAACCCCGGTCAACGGGGCAGACCACCGGTCGCGGCCACCCGAGGCGTGCACGGCAGGGGCGGGCTGGGCGGCGAGGATGGTGGCCAGCGAGCGCCGCAGCCGGACCGGCGTCCGGCCCGTCCGGCGAGGCACCACCGGCCGTGTCAATTCAGCCACGACGCCACCGACCCGCGCGACCTGCGCACCGAGTCCACGTAGATCTTGTTCATCGGGCCGCGTCCCTTCCAGCGCTCGAACACGGCTTGCCAGGTGATCTCGCCGTCGTCGAACAGCCAGCGCTTGGCGTCGGGATCGTACTCGCACGGGAAGGGGTATTCCAGCACGTACTCGTCGGCCTTCTCGTCGTAGTGGGCGGGCACCGACAGCCCCAGCCCTTCGCACAGCGGGACCGTCGACGACATCCACACCTGCCGGAGTTCATCGTTCGTGAGGCCCTTGAGCTTGTAGTCCAGCTGCCCGCTGTGGTGCTTGAGGTCGTCAGGCAGGCCGAACCATTCGATCGTCATCGGGAACATCCAGTCGACACAACGCTGCAACAGCTCGGTCGCGGCCCCCCCGGCGCGTGCCAGCCGGCGCATCCACACCTCGCCATGGCGAAGATGGAAGGTCTCCTCCATGTCCACCTTCACGAGCGCCCGCTTCAGGGGGCCGTAGGACGTGTTGCGGTGCACGTCGCCGAGCAGGCAGATGCCGGCCCGGTCGAAGAAGCCGTTCGCCACCACCAGTTCGGCCCAGTTGTCGAGCGGCTGGTCGAAGCCGTAGGGATGCTTGAATTCGTGCGGCTCGCGTCCGTAGACCAGGTGCTCCTTCGAGACCCCGAGGTCCTCGAGCAGCCGGTATGCGATGTTGGCGTGGGCCAGTTCGTCCTGGATGATCGCGTGCGCGCTCACCTGGGTGTTGGTGGACGGCGCGTGCCGGGCGGCGAACCAGTAGGCCGGGGCACTCATGAGCTCCGTGTCCGCCTGGACGGTCAGCTGCACGATGAGCGCCCTCCTGTAGCCGGGCGTCATCTCCTCCGGTGACTCGAGGATGTACCCGCCGCGGATCTTCTTCTTCAGTTCGTCTTCCGTGTATGATGCCATGTCTAGATTCCCAGGGCGGAGCGGATGAGGGGGCTGATGCGCTCCGGAGTCCACGGCGGGTCGAAGGTGATCTCCACCTCGGAGTCCTCCACCCCCTCCACGCCGGCCACGGCTTCGCGGGCCTCTTCGAGTATCTGGCCGGCCGCCGGACACATCGGCGTCGTCAGGGAGATGGCGACCCTGGCGTTGCTGCCCTCGATCTCGATGTCGTATACCAGCCCGAGCACCACAAGATCCAGGTTGAGCTCCGGGTCCTTGACTGTCTTGAGAGCGTTGCGGACGGCTTTTTCGGTAACTGCGGACACGCTTTTCGACCTCCGGGTTTCTGGACCGCGCAACCCTCGACCGGGACGCCGCGGGCTTCGCTAATCTAGTCCCATGCCGGTACATTCGCCTCATGCGAGTTGCCATCAACACCGGTGGGGGCGATGCGCCGGGGCTGAACGCGGTTGTGCGCGCCGCCGTACTCGCCGCGGAACGGCGGGGGTGGGATGTGGTCGGCATTCGCCGCGGCTACGACGGACTCTTCATGGACGACGGCGTCGTCTCGCTCACCACCGGTTCGGTCAGGGGGATTACCCATCTTGGCGGGACGATCCTTGGAGCGACGAACCGCGGCAACCCGTTTTCGTTTCCGGTCAGGCAGGCAGACGGCGGCATTCGGATGGTGGATCGATCCGACGAGGTCGTCAGCAGGATGCAGGAGCTGAAGATCGACTGCCTGATCGCGGTGGGCGGAGACGGGTCGCTGAGGATCGCCAGCGAACTGGCGAACAAGGGCCTCAAGGTGATCGGCGTGCCAAAGACGATCGACAACGATCTGCCGGGCACAACCTTCACCTTCGGGTTTCATACCGCGGTGCAGACCGCCACCGATGCGATCGACAAGCTTCATTCGACGGCCCAGGCCCACCAGAGGGTGATGGTGGTGGAGCTGATGGGCCGGCACGCGGGGTGGATCGCGCTGTTTGCGGGTTTTGCGGCGACTGCCGACGTCATTCTGATCCCTGAAATCCCCTACGACCTGACCAGGGTGGCCGCGAAGATCGAGGCGCGCTGGAGGGAGGGCTCGGAATTCGCGATCATCGTGGTCGCGGAGGGGGCGATGCCGAAGGGGGGCGAGGCCTCCTACCTCGAAGAGGTCGGGAAGGGGGGGCGGCGCCGTCTCGGGGGGGTCGCAAAGCGGATCTCCCGCCGTCTGGAGGAGCTCACCGGACACGAGACCCGAAGCCTGGTGCTCGGCCACCTCCAGCGTGGCGGCCGACCGATCGCGTTCGACCGCATCCTCTCGCTTCTCTTCGGGACCGCCGCGATCACCCTCGCCGAACAGGGGCGGTTCGGGTGCATGGTGGCGCTGGATGCGCCGACGGTCACCGCGGTTCCCCTGGCCGATGCGGCCCGGGCCACCAAGACGGTACCCGTCGACGGCGACATGGTCATGGCGGCGAGGGCGATGGGAATTTCGTTCGGGGACTAGCCCGGTCACGCTCCGGGCGCAGCAGCCGCGGACCCACTGGCCTCGGGACTACTGGAAGCTCGTGGCGGGCCTTCCCGTGTAGCGCCGCCAATCCTCCGCCCTCAGGGACACGAGGTTGGCGAAGAGCCGGTACGCGCCCGGCACGCGCGCGGGGAATTGGCGGAAGAAGGCGACTCCGGTGTAGACGTAGAGCCCTTCGCCCACCTCCGCCACGAGCAGCCCTCCCCGCTTCGGGTCCTCACCCGGGTCGGCCATCTCCATGACGGGCGTGTAGCGCTCGTCCCACTTGCCCAGGAAGTAGAGCCCCCGTTCCTGCACCCATCCCTCGAAGTCGGCGGGCCCGATCGCGTTCGGCGCCGTGAAGACGGGGGATTCAGGCGCCAGGACCGTCACGGACGCCGTCTCATCCGTGACCCGGTCGTGCGGCCTGCTTATCGCGACCGGGTAGGGCGTGAATCCGCCCGCGGGGAACTCGTACCTGTTGTACTGCACGATCACCGTGCCGCCCGCACGCGCGAAGTCCAGGACGGCCTCGTTGGCGGCGGCGAGATCGGGCCGCGTTTCGTAGGCGCGCACCCCGAGCACCAAGGCGTCGAAGCGGGAGAAGTCGCCCCGGCCCAGTTCGGCCTCGCCGAGTTCCTCCACCGCCATCCCGATCTGCCTGAGCGCGTCGGCCCCGCCGTCCCCCGACCCCATGATATAGCCAACACGCAGGTCGGTATCGGCGGCCACCGGGAAGACCGAGATCCGGACCGCCGCGTCCCGTGCAAGCACGCCGCGCGGAATGTGCGGGTAGTCGACTATGTCGGATGTCGTGACAAAATCATTACTGATTCTGTCCTTTCCTGACTCTCCCCCAACCCTGACAGCTCCCTCACCCTCGCTGGCGACCGCATGCAGGACAAAATCACCTTCAAATGTGTCGTTTGTCGGTGTAACTGCGAACGTAAACGACCCGCTGGCGCCGTCCGGTTCCAGCGAGAACGATGCCTCGGCCGGCGCGACCCCCCAGCCCTCCTGCGCCTCCAACCGCACCGTGCCCGAGCGGGCCGTGGCCGAGGTATTGGTGAGCACGACCCCGACTTCACGCGCACCGGCTGTGCCCCCGGGCCAAATCATGGAAGGGGGGTTCACAACCACGTCCAGGGCCGGCATGACCAGCACGCGCTCCCGGTACTCGCCGGTGGCGCCGTCGACGCCCACGTAAAACCCGTCGCGCTCGACCCCCACGGTTGCGGTCGCCCGGGACAGCGCCATGGCCACACGGGCCCGCACCGGTGCCTGTGCGAAGGGCCGTGCCCACAACTCCGCGTCGTCCGGCCAGCTGTACATCCCGCCGGTGCGCTCGTCCCGCAGGTAGTAGGGCGCCGAAATCGCCGCGTCCGGCGGTACCGCGACCCGCCAGCTCCAGCGGCCGACCTCTCCCGGCCCGAGCCGCCCATCCGCGGGTGTCTCCGCCACCGGCGGCCTGAAGAACGGCGAGCGCGAGGGGCCGACCGTCGATTCGTCGGTGGGAGACGCGTGCCAGCTCGAAGGCAACAGCAACTCGGGCGCCACGTCGGACAACTCAAGACCCCCGCCGTTCCAGACGTTTACGTCCACGACGACCGACTCGCCCGGCGTCAGCAGATCGCGCCCCACCCGCACCTCGGTCACGACCCCGGCCGCGGCGAGCAGGGCTTCCGTAACCTGCACCAGCCGCCCCTCCAGGGCGCGCCGCCCTTCGCCCCCGGGTGCCTCGCCGATCAGGCCGCGAAGAATCGCAGCTGCTTCGGCCAGGCCCGCCACGGCTCCGTCCGGCCGAATCGCCGAAAGACCGTCGGCCGCGTCGGCCAGCGCGCCACGATACCGCTCCAGCCGCCGCTCGGTATCCGCGGGCCATCCCGCAGGCAGCGGTGTGCCCAGTTGCCCGATGAGCGTGGTGTCCACGCCCGCGAAGATGCCGTCGTCCTCCAGCCCCTCCTCCAACGATGCCACCAGACGCAACGCACTGGCCCGTGCGCCCATTGACTGGCCCGACCCCATGTCCTGGGATTGATGGCGGCTGCGGCTTTCCATTGCGAGTTGGAAGTGCGACCGCCCCAGCACGGGGTCGAACTCACCCGTCGGGACGCGGATGGTCGCGTCACGGGGGGAGAACCGCGCGGACCGGTACAGCTTGGTTGGCTGCCAGGGGGTGACGCCCCGCGCGGCGAGCTCGGGAAAGCGATCCGGATCGCCGGCCGCCGCAAAGGCCTCGTGGGCCGCCACGCCCGCGATCTGGTGCTGCCCGTGGCCGTCGCGGGGCGTCCCCGAGAAGACCGACACGATCACGTGCGGCCGGAACTTCCGCACCACGACCACCACGTCGCGCAGCACCTCCTCGAGCGGCCAGAAGCGCAGCGCCTCGTCGATGTTCTTCGAGTACCCGAAGTCGAAGGCGCGGGTGAAGTACTGCCCGCCGCCGTCCAGGGCACGGGCCGCAAGCAGCTCGCCCGTCCGGATCACGCCGAGACCCTCGTGCAACCGGTGCCCGATCAGGTTCTGACCGCCTTCGCCGCGGCTGAGCGACAGGTAGGCCGTCTCGGCTCCCATGCCGCGCGCGAGGGTGGCGAGCAGGCTGGTGTCCTCGTCGTCGGGGTGGGCGGCGATCATCAGCACGCGCTTCACGCCGTCGAGCTGGCGCAGGCGCAGCGCGGTGCCCACCAGGCCATTGTCCTGCCCGGCGATTACTTGCGCCGTGAGATGGGCGGGGCCGTGCGGTCCGGGCGCCGGTGCCGCCGCCGCGAGTGCGAGCAGCGCGGTGGCGGTCTGCGTCGCCAGTGTGATCTTGCCGAGTTTCATCCCGGGAAGGTAACTATCCTCGATGGACATCGCCGCCACGCTGCGCAGCTACGACGGGAAGCGCGTCGCGCCGTTTCGGGCGGTGGCGGAAGCGCTCTCCCAGCAGGCGGGTCGCGGCCGGGACGCCGTCGACCACCTTCTCGAACTCGCCGCTGCGGACGAGACAGCACTCCAGGCGGGCGCGACCTGGGTACTCAAGTACCTTGCCGAGCGTGGCGCGGCGCCTGGCGGTCGGCAGACCCCTGCCCTGTTGCGGCTCCTGCAGCGCCCTCTCGCACCCCACGCCCTCCTTCACGTGCTGCAGACCCTGCCGCACATGGAGCTCTCCGCCGACCTCCCGGCCAGCGAGGAACGCGCCTTCCACCGCGCGCTGCTACGCCTGATCGGGTCCGACCGCGTCTTCGTGCGAGCCTGGGCGTACAACGGCCTGGGCCTCCTGGCGGCCCGGAATCCGGCGTTGCGGGATGAGGTCCAGGCCCTTTTCAGCCGCGCGGAGAAAACCGAGACCGCCGCGGTGAAGGTGCGCATACGGCACGCGCGGGCGGCGATTCGGCGTTAGGGGGTCACCCTACGCGAAGGGTACGAGCGTTCCGCTTGGGGACGGCGGTGCGCTCATGCTGATGGTCAGGGCAGATCCCAAAGCGGGATACCGAGGGCGCGGCCGGCGTTCGCCATTCGATCATCGTAGCTGGCGAGTTCGACGCGCTGGCCCCGGTCCCGGAGAAACTGGCATGACGCGAGGTGTAGCGCGTCCAGCGTGCGTACCGATACCGGAAACGGGTCGAGGGCGCGGGCCAACACGAGGGGAGCGAGCTCCAGCAACGAGATGCGAGCGACCACCTCCTGCGCGGCCTCGGCGCGCGACGCCGTCGCCTCTCGGGCGTGCAGGCGCGTCCACATCTCGTACTCGATCAGACGGCTCGAAACGAGGGTTTCGTTCCAGAATGAAGCCGGGGGTCGCCGGTCTTCCGCGAACAGGTGGGCCAGGGCGACGGAGGTGTCGACGTAAATCACCGGTCGCTTCTGTCGCGCTCCAGTTCACCGAGCAACGCCGATAGCGCGACCTCCGGAGGTCCGCCGCGGGGCGGCTCGGATCCCGGAGAGAGTGCGGGCGTCAACCAACCCTTCCGCACCGCATCGGCGAGCATGGCGTCCGCCAGCATGGGACTCCTTGCCTCTCGAGGAGGGCCGATTTCGGCTACAACCCGCCCCCGGTCCGTGACGAGAACGGTTTCCCCGCCAGCGGCCAACCGCACATACTCGCTGAGCCTGCTGTTCAACGCCCTGATTCCGATGGATCGCATGAAATAATGTAGCTACATGTAGCTACAGCGATCAATCGCACTGCTTCCTTTGACTCGCACTGCTTGTGCCGGGACTGGACAGCGGCTGCTCCGAGCCGGCCCAGGCAACTAACGCACCCTCATCACCACGCCGGCGCCCACGTACATGTCCTCGGCGGCATCGTTCAGGCCCACCCCGACGCGGAGGTCCCACTGGAGGTCGTTGTTCGCGAGCCAGGTGAGGCCGCTGTTGAGGTAGTGCTCGCTGCTCCCGCCTTCCGGCCCCGCCGGCACGAAGGCGTACCACTCGGCGTAGACGCCGCTGCGCCGGCCCGTTGCGATGCCCCACGACAGCGACTGGGCCCACTCGCTGTAGTCCCCGTTGTCGTCCGCAACCGCAGCGTTCACCTGCGTGCTGCCGGCCAGGGAAAGCGTCTCGCTCAGGTCCCAGCTGTACAGAATGTTGACACCCGGAAGCGTCCGTCCCGTCGAAAAGGCGGAGCTGCCGGTGGGCACCGTCATCTGCGGCAGGATCGCGGTCGCGGGGAGGAAGCCGCGCTGCCCGGAGAGGGCGATCTTGGCACCCAGGTAAAGGTCTTCGAGCCCTGATGTGGCTACGCCGCTGGCGGACGCGTTGTCAACCTGCGTCACCACGGTGGTTCCCACCCGAAGCTCCAGTCGCTCGGTGAGCACCCCCACACGGAGCAGGGGTTCTCCATAGGTGTGGACCCGGGTGGTGGTCCTTCCGTCGGTGTCGGACCCGAGCGTAAGCCCGAGTTCGAGCTGGAAACCGCCGAGTCCCACGGTACTGGTCGCTTCGGTGAAGTCGGGGCGGTCCGCGACGAGCGCCTGGGCTTGGGCGGCGTCGGCGGCGGTGAGCGGGGACAGGCCCGCCAGAACGAACAGGGCACGGCCGTGCCGAGGCCAAATGTAAACCAGACATGACATTTTCTGTAAACCGCGCTTTACTTTTTCGGATTTGTGGAGATACGGCGCCAGCGCGGCCAGGGCAGCGCAAGCCCCTCGGGCGCCCGCGATCTGCCGAACCATCCGGCCAGCGCCGCCAGGCTCAGAACATAGGGCAAGGCCAGGAAGAGCGGGTATGGCAGGTCCGCGTCAACGGCCTGCAGCGTGAACTGCAGCGCCTCGGCCCCGCCGAAGAACAGGGCCGCCGCGAACACTCCCCAGGGTCGCCACCGCCCCAGCACCACGACCGCGATCGCGATGAATCCCTTTCCTGCCGACATGTTTTCCGCAAACGTGCCCGTGTGCACCAGGCTCAGGTGCGCGCCCGCCAGCCCGGCCATCAGCCCCCCGAAAGTGGTCGCGAGCATGCGGGTGCGCACCACCGGGACCCCCGCCGCGTGCGCGGCCTCCGGCGACTCTCCGGCCGCCCTGAGCGCCAGACCCCAGCGGGTGCGGAAGAGGAACCATCCGAGGAGCGGCACCATCGCGTAGGCCAGGTACGCCGTGATCGCCTGATCGAAGAAGGCCGGCCCGAGCAGCGGAACGCGCGACAGGACGGGCACCTCCCACGCCGGCACCGTCTGCAGCTCCAGCGCCAGCCCGGTCGCGCCGAAGCGGCTCTGGAACACCGCCCCCGTGAAGCCCAGGCTGCCGATGGTGACGGCGGTTCCGGTGATGATCTGGTCGGTGCCCAGGCGCACCGCAAAGCCGGCAAAGACCAGCGCGGCAAGTCCGCCGGCGAGCGCGCCCGTCGCCAGTCCCGCATGGGGGCCGACCGCCAGAGCGCCGAGCGCCCCGCCCAGCGCTCCCCAGATCACCGATCCCTCCAGCCCGATATTGATCACGCCCGATCGTTCCGAAACCGTCTCGCCGAGGGCCGCCAGCGCAAGCGGTACCGCCAGTCCGACGGCGGCGACAAGGAAGGATGAGAGGGCGGCCAGATCAGTCACGGGAGTGAGTCGTCCATTGCACGATTCGGTCGGCGGTGAGCACGGCCAGGATGACCAGCGCCTCGATCCCCCGGACCCAGACTTCCGGCACGCCGGCCTCACGCTGCATGGCCCCACCCCCGGCGCTCAGCGCACCGAATACGATGGCCGTGACCACGACCGCGAGCGGGTGAAGCCGCGCAAGGAGCGCCACCGCGATCGCCGTGTAGCCCCAGCCCGGCGAGAGCCCCTCGTACATGCGGTGCGTCACGCCCGCGATCTGGATCCAGCCGGCCAGCCCCGCGATCGCACCCGACACGAGGAACGACAGCCATATGACGGGGGCCACGCTGAATCTGCCGCTCACCTCCGCGGCCTTGACCGAGGCCCCGGACGCGCGAAGCCGGAAGCCGCCCGGCGTGCGGGTCAGGTACAGCCAGAGACCCACCGCGATCACGACGCCGATCAGGAAACCGAGATGGAGCCGCGTGTCGGGGAGCAGGGCGGGGAGATGGGCGGCCGCGGGGATCTCGTCGGTCTGATTGAACACGCCCCGTGACTCGCGCAGTGGCCCCTGCACGAGGAACTGGGCGAGGAAAAGGGCGACGAAGTTCATCAGCAGGGTGGTGATCACCTCTCCCACGCCCATCCCGGTCTTCATCGCCGCCGGGATGGATGCCCACAGGGCACCGGCGACCGCGGCGGCGAGGAGGGTGACCGGGAGAACAGGGACGGCGCCCGCGCCGGGGAGCACGAGCGCGACGGCGACGCCGGCCAGCGCCCCCGCGTGAAGTTGCCCCTCGGCGCCGATGTTCCAGACGCGGGCGCGGAAGGCGAACGCGACGGCCAGGCCGGTGAGCAGCAGGGGGGTGGCCCGGACCAGCGTGAACGAGACGAAGCGGTCCCAGGTGCCGAAAGCGCCCCGCGCGAGGGCGGCGAACGCCTCGCCGGGCGAATGGCCGCCCAGGGCGAGGAGCGCCGCCGCGACGGCCATGGTGGCGAGGACGGCGGCCGTGGCCGTGATGGTGGCCAGGAACTCGGGGCGCAGCCGGGCGCGGGTGCGGGGGGTCACGGAGTGCCGTCCCCCGCGCTCAGCATCAGCGCCCCGATTGCGGCGGCACTATGGTCGGCCCGCTCCACAGGAATCAGACGGCCGCGGACCATGACCGCGATCCGGTCCGCGAGTTCCAGGACTTCGTCGAGGTCGGCCGAGATCAGCACAACACCCGGCGGGCGGTTGCCCGTGCGCGCAAGCTGGACGATCCGGTCGCGCACCGCCCTCGTCGCTTTCACGTCAAGCCCGCGCGTGGGCGACTCGGCCACCAGGAGCTCACCGGCGCGCAGGAACTCCCTTCCCGTGACCACCTTCTGCTGATTCCCGCCCGACAGGGTGCCAGCGCTGGTGTCCGGCGAGCGGGCCAGCACATCCATCTCGTCCACGAGCGCAGCCGAGGTTTCCCCGATACAGGCCCAGTCCAGCCACGGACCCCGGCGGTACGCTGGCTTTTCGTGAAGAGCAAGGGCCACGTTCTCGGTGATTGTGAATTCCTTCACAAGCCCTTCCTCGCCCCGATCCTGCGGGATCCATCCGACCTCGCCGGGGAGGGTGGCGGTCCCGGTGTCGGGCTTGAGCGTGCCAGCGAGAACGGCCGCCAGTGCGCGCTGCCCGTTACCGTCCACGCCGGCGATGCCGAAGATCTCGCCTCGGTGCACGGTCATGCTGACATCGCTGAGCGCGGGGGCCTCACCGGCGCCGATCGTCACGTCGGCGAGGATCGCCACGGGGGTGGAATCGGGCTCCCCGCTGGGCTGCGCACCGCCTCCAACCGCAGTCTGCCCACCCGGCCGCCCACGCTCGCCCTCTCCGCCACCCATCGACCCCACGCTAGAAACGCTCGGCGCCGCCAGCGCCCTCCCCACCATGGCCTCCGCGAGCTCTCCGGCCGACAACCCCGCTGCTTCCTCGGTCAGCACGTGCCGCCCCCGCCTGAGCACGGTGACCCGATCCGCCACGGCCAGCACCTCGTCCAGCTTGTGCGCCACCAGCACGATCGCCGTCCCCGCGCCCGCCACCTCACGGAGCACGGCGAAAAGGCCGTCGACCTCCTGCGGGGCCAGCACGGCGGTGGGCTCGTCGAGCAGGAGCACGCGCGTCTCGCTCATCAGCGCCTTGAGAATCTCCACCCGCTGGCGCTCGCCGACGCCCAGCGTGGCCACCGGCTGGTCCAGCTCGGCGTCCAGTTTCAGCTCGCTGGCGTGCGCCTCGACCTGGCTGCGATAGCCGGGTGCGATCCCGCCCCGCCGCGTCCACGCCTCCCCGTTGAAGAGCGCGACGTTCTCGAATCCGGTGAACCGGGGCACGAGCGAGAAGTGCTGGTGCACCATCGCCACCCCCAGGGCCCGGGCGTCGCGCGCGCTCCGCAACTCAACGCGCTGCCCCCCGATCTCGACCCGGCCCGCATCCGGGGCCAGAAGCCCGCCGAGAATGTTCGCGAGGGTCGTCTTGCCGGCGCCGTTCTCGCCGAGAAGGCCGTGGATCTCACCGGGCGCGAGTTCGAAGTCGACTCTATCCAGGGCCGTGACGGGCCCGAAGCGCCTGGTGATGCTGTCGAGTCGCGCGGCGACGGTCACGTGCGGGGCCTTTCCCCCGGGTTACGACGGGAGCGGGTCTCCCTGCACGCCGGGATCCTCCGGGCCCGCGCCGCCCGCCCCCTCCACGAACTCGATCCGCGGTACCTGCAGCGTCCCCGCGACGATCTCCGCCCGAGCCCTGTCGATGGCGCCCAGCACATCGTCCGGAATCACCCCCTCCCGGGCCGGATTGGGCACGAAATCCACCGCGCCCGCCGCGATCCCCGAATACAGAACATCGTCGGACAGGGTCCCCGCCCCCCACGCTCTCGCCGTCCTCAGGAACATGGCCGGAATGTGGATCACCGCGCTCCCCACGATCACGTCGGGCGCCACGTCGTTCTGGTTGCGGTTCATCCCGAACGCCCACGCCTCGCGTCCGCCCTCGCGGGCCTCGCGCACCGCCTGGAAGAAGCCGAAGCTGGCGGCGTCCACGTTGTGGATCAGGACATCGGCGCCCTGGCGCAACTGCGCGGCGGCGGCCTCCTTGGCCGCGGAAACGTCGTCCCAGTTGCCGATGAAGGTCTCGAGCACCGTCGCGACCGGGTTCACCGCCCTCACGCCGGCCTCGAACGCGACAAACGTGCCCTTCGCCGAGGGGATCTCGACGCCGCCCACCATGCCGAGCACGCCGGCCCGGCTCACCGCCGCCGCGGCCATCCCGGCCAGGTAGGTCGCCTCGTTCAGGTGGAAGATGAGCGGCACCACGTTGGCCGACGGGCGCGATCCCGACGAGATCACGAACGTCACATCCGGATACTGTTCAGCGGCCCGGCTGGCTGCGTCCTGGTATTCGAACCCGTGCCCGAAGATCAGCCCGTAGCCGGCCTCGGCGTAGGATATGAACGCCTCGTCGAACTCGGCGGGGGTCCGCGTCTGCTGGTGGGAAATGCGGAACCCCAGCGAGTCGCCGATCCATTGCAGGCCCTCGTAGGCGCCCGCGTGCCAGCCGGCGTCGCTGACGGGTCCCGAAGTGAGCAGGGCGACCGAGCGTGTGGCGGAGACGCTCGCCGCGTCAGGCGCGCCCGCGTCCGACGAGTCGCCGCCGCAGGCCTGTAGCGCCGAAAGCGCGACGAACAGGAGGGCGGTGGTGGGGTACAGCTTCATGTTCGGTCTCGCGGGTCCGGGGTCGATCGCGGGCCGAAAAAACCGTGGTCTGGTGGCCCGTCGTGGACAGACGGTAAGATAATAGGCGGTTTCCCTCACGGGATGTTTCCCGTTACTGCCCACCCCCCAATCGGAAAGCCTCATGAGCCAACCCCGCGACCATTGGAGTTCCAACACAGGCCTCGTGCTGGCCGCCACCGGCAGCGCGATCGGCCTCGGCAACCTCTGGAAGTTCCCCTTCATCACCTGGGAGAACCAGGGGGGAGCGTTCGTCCTCGTCTACCTGATCTGCATCGCGGCGGTCGGCCTGCCGATCATGATGGCCGAGCTGCTGATCGGGCGGCGGAGCCAGAAGAGCGCG
>LXNJ01000080.1_pt1 | contig 62507 bp, 63 predicted proteins | sample 809081 | NCBI WGS metagenome assembly LXNJ01 (sample SAMN04870510, study PRJNA318959) | sponge metagenome | biome: sponge; feature: marine sponge reef; material: water | host: Petrosia ficiformis | place: Greece: Milos, Mediterranean Sea | collected 2013-05-29 | depth 5-7 m
GCCGCTTCTGCTGTGGGGGTAGGCGGACGTGTTCCATCGGCTGTGTTGTCTGAACGCCCCAAGAAGAAAATGGCAGCGAACCTCGGGTTCGCTGCCCGCGTGATCGGGGGGAAAGTGTGAGGGACTTGCGGTCCCCGGTGCGTAGCACCGGGCGGTTTCCGGACGGGGCCCCGACCCAACCGATTTGACGGGGCCGGCTTGACCGAGTACCCGGCCCCGTCCGGAAACCGCTTGGAGTAGCATTCGTCGCGATTTGAACGCGCCGGCAGAGACTCCCCCGCCGGTCGCGAGGACCGGCCGGATTGCGGCGCTGATCCTCGCGACCCTCGCTCTCGTACCGCTTGCGGCGGCCCCGGCGGCGGCTCAGGATCACAAGTTCCGGCTGTTTGTCGGCGCCGGGCTCCAGTTCTTCGCGCGTCCCGAATTGAGTCCCGGGCGTGGTGCGGGACTCGGAGGGTCGGCTTCCTTTCGAGCGACGGAGAACTTCTCCATCGCCACCGGGTTCTTCTTCGGGCGTTCCAACCGCCGTTACACGGCCACCGACGAAGCCGTCGAAGACGTGATCGCGGAACCGGCATACCAGTTCAGAACCAATCGCTACCACCTGGACGGATCCATCGTCTATCACCTTGGACGCCGCCAGCCCTTCCAGATGTATTTCGTCGCCGGCGGAGGGCTCGTGCGACGGGATGAGCTCCGCGAGGACTTCATCTATGAGTCGACCGCTCCCGGGGAAGGCGATGGTTCGGGATCCTTCGGGATCCGGGTCCCCATCGGAAACGAGGTCACGCTCGAACACACCACTTACGCGCCGACGGCCCACGCTGCCGTCGGCATCGAGGTCTACGTTTTCTCGTACCTGTCAGCGCGCGCGGAGTACCGCATCTGGTCGTCCAAGGACTTCTCGTTCCGTACGCAGCAGGCGATGATCGGGGTCAACTACTACAAGTAGCAGCGCTCGGAACCCTCACTTGACCTGAATGTCGGATCAGCGCCGGCCGGTCTTTCCGGCGGGAGTCCGACCGGTGGTCGTGGCTACCGTCTTGTTGTTCGGTTTCTGGGTCGCCCTCTCGGGAGAGCTGGACGCCTTCCACCTCTCGCTGGGCCTGATCGCCGCCATCTGGGTCGCGCTCGCGACCGGCAAGCTCTACCAGGCCCATCCGCAGCCAATGCCGGCGAGCGAATTCGGGCGTGTCCCTCTCCGGTGGCGCCATTTCCTCGCCTATGGGATCTGGCTGCTCGTGCAGGTGTTCCGGTCCGCGATTCACGTCGTAAAGCTGGTTCTGAATCCCCGGCTCCCCATCGCTCCCCGGATGGTGCGGATCGCCGATGACCTGCCCCACCCCTTGGCTCGTCTCACGCTCGCCCATTCCATCACGCTGACCCCCGGCACCGTGACGGTCGACTGCGACGACGAAGGGATGGTGGTCCACGCCATCGACGCGGCGTCCGCGGCGAGCCTCGGCAAGGACGGCGGTCCCATGGCCGGCCGGGTGCGGGCGGTATTCGGCCCCTCCGAACCGTGATGTCCGTGCTGCTGACCGCGTTTGCGGGCGCCGTCTTCATCGCGATCGGTGGTTCGCTTTTCCGCGTCGTTCGCGGCCCGACACTCTGGGACCGGCTTTCCGGGGTGGCGCTGATCGGGACCAAGACCCTCATCCTCCTGGTCGTCGCGGGCGAACTGTCCGGCCAACCCGGGATGTTCACGGACATTGCGCTCGCCTACGCCACCATCGGGTTCCTGGGCGCTCTCGTCCTCGCCAAGTACTTCGAGGGATCGACTCCGCAGTGACTGCCGGATCCACGCTGACCGAGGCGTTGGCGGTCGTCCTGCTCGCCGGCGGACTCTTCTTCATCCTCGCCGCGGTCATCGGCATCCTCCGCCTTCCGGACTTCTTCACCCGTCTGCACGCCATCGGGAAGTGCGACACCGCCGGGCTCTCGCTCAGCCTGCTCGGACTCGCACTCCTGGCGGGCGACGCCCGGGTGACGATCAAGCTTCTGCTGGTGCTGGCCCTGGTGGCGCTCGCCAACCCGACGGCGACCCACGCGCTGGCGCGGGCGGCCTCGAAGTCCGGTGTGAAGGTCTGGCGCGCAGACGAGCCGGCCGAACCGGCAGGAGAACGATGATGACCGAGGGCCACCTGATCAGCATCGGCCTGCTCGCCGTGATGGTCGTTTCGGCGGCCTGCGCGCTCGGCGTGAAGGACCTGCTGGCCGCCGCCGCTCTCTTCGGCGTCTTCAGTTTCTCGGCGGCGACCTGGTTCGCCCTGATGGGAGCCGTCGACGTGGCCTTCACCGAAGCCTGCGTCGGCGGGGCGTTGACCACGATCCTGTTCGTTTCGACGGCGTTCCGGACCAGCCGGAGGCTCGATTGATGGGCGCCTCAACGCCGGGTCGCCCGCCGGAACACCGGGCTACCCGCGTCCGGCGGATTCTGGGCGCCGCCGCGTTTCCGGCGCTCTTCATCGGGTTGGTACTGGGGATGTTCCAACTTCCCGAATTCGGCGACCCGGCATCTCCGGCCTCCACCCATGTCTCTCCCCGCTTCATCGAGGACGCGGCCGCCGAGACCGGGGCCGCCAACATGGTGACGGCGGTGCTGGCCGACTATCGCGGTTACGACACGCTGGGAGAAACAGCGGTCATCTTCGCGGCGGGATTGGGGTGTCTCGTGATCCTCGCCGCCGCGGGGGCGCGTCCGGACCTTCCGACTGCCGGAATGTCCCACCCGTTCGGAAGTGTCGTCCTGGACGCCGCCACCCGAGCCCTCGTTCCCGTGGTGCTGCTGTTTGCCGTGTACGTCCTGATCCACGGACACATCAGCCCCGGAGGGGGCTTCCAGGGCGGCGTCCTGTTCGGCTCCGGTCTCATCATGATGCGGCTTGTCTGGGGCCCGGCGCAGACATCCCCCGATCAGGACCCGGGGGTCCCGGTTTTCGGCCCGAGCCTTCGCGGCTCCCTGATCCTCGCCTGTGCCGGGATCCTCGGGTATGTCGGGATCGGCGTCGCGGCGATGGCGTTCGGTGGCGAATTCCTGAACTACGGGACCCTCCCGCTCGGAGGTGATCCCGCCCACGTTCGGGAACTCGCGACCCTCGGCATCGAGGCCGCGGTCTTCCTCACCGTCGCCGGCACGGTGAGCGTCCTGTTCGACACGATCAGCATCGGCATGCGGGAGGGCGGGTCACCGCCCGCGATCCGGGGGGGTGGTCCCGAGTGACCACTTACGCGTTCGCGGCGGCGCTCTTCGCACTCGGGATCGGCGGCATGGCGCTGCTCCCGAACCTCCTTCGCAAACTGCTCGCGATGAACGTGATGCAGGTCGCCGTCATCGTCTTCTTCGTGTCCCTCGCGTTCAAGGACGGAGCGACGGTACCGATCCTCGGCCAGGGCGGCGATCCGCAGGCGGCGGACTTCATGAATCCCCTGCCCCACACGCTGATGCTCACCGCGATCGTGGTTTCCGTGTCTACGACCGGCCTTGCGCTCGGCCTCCTCGTCCGGATCCGGAGCCGGTTCCGGACGCTCAACGAGCGGCGGTTACTCGACAGGCTCCGCTAGCAGTCGGGACGAACAAAACCGGTGCGAGACGTTCTTCCGGGCCTGCTGGTCGCTCTCCCCCTGGCCGGGGCGGCGCTCGTGCCGCTGCTGGCGGCCCTGTCGCACCGCACCACCCGCACCGCCGCTCTGGCGCTCCACGCCGCGATCTTCGCGGCGGCTCTTCATCTCTTCTGGTCGGTCGCGACCGCCGGACCGATTCGCTACGCGGTGGGAGGCTGGCCGGGGCCCTGGGGGATCGAACTGTGGCTCGACGGCCTGAGCACGCTCGTCGCGGTGTTGGTCGCCGGGATGGCCTGCTTCGCCTCGTTCGCGCAGACCTTCGGCCCGGACGAAGACCGGGCGTCCCCCGGTTCGACCCCGCTCCGGGAAGGGCTGCTGCGGGGCGCCCTGCTGTTGCTGGCCGGGGGGCTGCTCGGGATCGTCGCCACCCGGGACGTCTTCAACCTGTTCGTCTTTCTCGAGATCTCGTCGCTTGCCGCCTACACCCTGGTCGCCTCCGGAGGCGGCCGGGCGACGGTCGCCGCGTTTCGGTACCTGCTGGCGGGCACCGCCGCCGGCTCGCTCTACCTCTTCGGGGTTGGTTTCCTGTACGCGCTCACCGGAACGCTGAATATGGACGACCTGGCCTCCCGGCTGCCCTCGGTGGAAGCGGACGCGGCCCTCACGGTTGCGGTCGTCCTGATCGCGGTGGGTCTTTCCATCAAGGCGGCCCTTTTCCCGCTCCACGGCTGGCTGCCCGACACCTACGTCTATACGCCGACCCCGGCAGCGGGATTCATCGCCGCGGTCATGGCCAAGGTCAGCGCCTACGCGCTCCTCCGGTTGCTCGGGGAAGTGCTGGCGGGCACTACCGCGGGAGCGGTGGTCCTCGACGTCACCCTCTGGCTGGGAGTGCTCGGGGTCCTGGTGGGAGGGATCCTGGCGGTGGCGCAGCGGGAGGTCACCCGCATGCTGGCCTGGTCCAGCATCTCGGCGATGGGCATGATCCTGATCGGGGTGGGGATGGGGTCCGCTCTCGCCATCACCGGCGCCCTCTTCCACATGGCGGCGCACGCTCTCGCGAAGGGATGCCTCTTCTTCGGCGCCGGCGGCATCCGTTCGTCCCGGGGCGGGGACGACGTGGAACGCTGGGCCGGGCTCGGCGCCCGGGCGCCGTGGACCCTCGCGGCCCTGACGGTGGCCGCGCTTTCGATGATCGGGATCCCTCCGACCGCCGGGTTCTTCTCGAAGTACTACCTGCTCTCCGCTTCGATCACGGCCGGAGGACCAGCAGGGATCGCGGCGTTCGCGGCGATCATCCTCTCGAGCCTGCTGGCCACCGTCTATTTCCTGCGGGTCCTGGAGGCGGTCTGGTTCCGGACAGCGGGTGACGCGCCCGGCGCCGCGTCCTCCGGGGAGCCGCCGGACCCGGCCGGGCGGCCACACTCCCCACTCCTTCCCCGGCCCCTGGCGCTTCCGGTCGTCGGGCTCGCGGTCCTGGTGTTGCTCGCCGGGATCTTCGCACGGCCGTTCGAGCGCCACGTTCTGCCCGACTGGGAGTCCGGAACCGCACGGGTTTCCGCCCAGGCTCCGTGAGCGAGATCGTCTCCCTCCGCCCGCTCCTCGCCGTCGGGGCGGGCCTGGCCGTCGTGCTGCCGATTCTCTTCAGCGGCCGGCGCCCGGCCCTCCGCGAGGGGTGGACGTTCCTGGCGGGAGCCGTGCAACTGGGCGCGGCGGTTTCCATGCTTCCCGCCGCTTTCGCGGGCGCCGCCCACGTCAGCCCGGCCCTTCCCCTGTTGCCGGGAATGCCGCTCCAGTTCCGGGCCGACCCGCTGGGGCTCATCTTCCTGACGCTCTCCTCGATCCTCTGGCTCGCCACTTCGAGCTACTCGGTGGGGTATCTGCGAAGCCTGGGGCTCAAACACCAGACGGGTTACTTCGCGGCGTTTGCGACCGCCGTCGCCGCCGCCGCGGGCGTCGCGCTCGCCGCCAACCTGGTGACCTTCCTGATCTGCTACGAGGTGCTCACCCTCGCGACGTGGCCGCTGGTAGTCCACAAGCGGACTGCCGGAGTGCTCGGTCCCGGACGCTCCTACCTCGCCTACACGATGATCGCGGGCCAGTTGCTGCTGGGCGCCGTCGTCTGGGCGGGAGCTCTGGCGCCCGGCGCGCAGTTCACGCCGGGAGGCTTCCTCGCCGGCACCGCATCGGACGGGGTCCTGCGGATCCTCTTCGTGCTCCTGCTGGTGGGAGTCGGCTCGAAGGCGGCAGTGTTCCCGCTCCACGGTTGGCTGCCCGCCGCCATGGTGGCGCCCACACCGGTGAGCGCCCTCCTGCATGCGGTCGCCGTGGTGAAGGCGGGGGCGTTCGGAGTGCTGCGGCTGACCGGATGGGTCTTCGGTCCGGAGCTGATGCACGACCTGGGACTCAGCCTGCCGCTCGCCCTGCTGGCGGCGGGCACGATCCTGATGGCGTCGCTGCGCGCGCTCGGCGAGGACCACTTCAAGCGCCGGCTCGCCTACTCGACCATCAGCCAGCTCAGCTACATCGTTCTCGGGGGCGCTATCGGCACCCCGCTGGCGCTCGCGGGCGCGGCATTCCACATCGTCGCCCACGGGTTCCTGAAGATCACCCTCTTCTTCTGCGCGGGTTCGGTCTATGCGGCCACCGGCAGGGAACACATCTCGCAGTTGTCCGGGCTCGGCCGCGCGATGCCGTTCACTTTCGCCGCCTTCGCGGTCGGCGCGCTCGGCATGGCGGGCGTGCCGCTGCTCCCGGGTTTCATCAGCAAGTGGAACCTCGCGCTGGGCGCCCTCGGTGACGACCAGTTGTGGGTGGTGTTCCTGCTCGTGGTGAGCGGCCTCCTGAACCTGGCCTACTACCTGCCCATCCTCCGGATCGCAGTCTTCGAGGCGGGGGATGACCGCCGCGTCCGGGAGCCGTCGGCGTGGCTGGTGGCGCCACCGGTCCTTGCCGCGCTGGCGGCCATCGTCCTGGGTCTCGCTCCCGACGCCGGGACCCGCTTCTGGTTCCTGGCCGAATCCGCAGCGCGGAGTGTCGCGGCGAGCGCTCCCGAGTTCCTGACCGGAGGCCTCCCATGAGCAGGCGGACGGCGGCCGGGCTGGGCGGCGTGGCCGCGGCTCTCGCCGCGCTTGACGTGCTGGGATTCTGGTCGGGGGCGGAACATCACGGAGGAATCTGGAACAGCGTTCCCCTCGGAGACCTCGCCCTCGGGGTGCTCGGAGCGGGAGTTCTCGTATGGTTCTCGAAACGGATCCTGAAGCGACTCCTCTCTCGCCCCGAGAACTACTACGAAGGATCACGCCGGCCGTGAGCGCGCTGTTCCTTCATCCCACCTTCTGGCTCTTCCTGGGGCTCCTGGTCGTCTTCGCAAACCGGCGGCGCATGCCCGGGGTGCCGGTCGGCGTCATCGTCGCGCTGGGGGCGCTGCTCGCTCTGCTGCGCGGGGTGGAAGGCACCCTGGAGACCACCGTCGCGGGATTTCAGCTCGTCTGGTTCCACGCGGACCGGCTGAGTCTGCTCTTCTCGCTGGTCTTCGCCATTGTGGCGCTTCTCGGGTTCCTGTACGGATCGCACCGGATGCGCGCCGGCGAAACGGCGGCCGCGCTGCTCTACGCCGGTTCCGCCATCGCCACCGTGCTGGCGGGCGACTGGATCACCTTCTTCGTCTTCTGGGAGGCGATGGCGCTTTCGTCCCTGGCGCTGATCTGGCAGGCCGGCACCGGAGGAGCCCGGCGGGCGGGAATGCGGTACCTGCTCGTCCACGCGACCAGCGGAGCGCTGCTGTTTGTCGGAATCGCCCTCCACCTCGCCGGCGGCGGCGCAACCTCGCTGGGTAGTCTGGTCTCGGACTCGCCTCCGTTCTGGTTGATCCTGGGGGCGGTCGCCATCAACGCCGCGATCCCGCCCCTCCACGCCTGGTTGACCGACGCCTATCCGGAAGCTTCCACGTCGGGGTCGGTGTTCCTGTCGGCCTTCACCACCAAGACGGCGGTCTACGCGCTCCTGCGGCTCTTCCCCGGGACCGAAATCCTGGTGCCGCTCGGCGCGGCGATGGCGCTCTACGGGGTCGTCTTCGCGGTCATCGAGAACGACATTCGACGCCTTCTGTCGTACCACATCGTGAGCCAGGTCGGATACATGGTGGCCGCGGTGGGCATCGGGACCCAGCTTGCCCTCAACGGCGCGGCGTCGCACGCGTTTTCTCACATCCTCTACAAGGCGCTCCTGTTCATGGGCGCGGGAGCCGCCATCGAGGCCACCGGCCTGCGGCGCCTCTCGGACCTCGGAGGGATCTCCCGCGGGATGCGGTTCGCGGTCGTCATGTACGGGGTCGGGGCGCTATCGATCTCGGGCGCTCCGCTCTTCAACGGCTTCATCAGCAAGTCCATGATCGTCAGCGCCGCCGGCCAGGAACATCTCCTCTGGACGGAACTGCTGCTCACCCTCGCGGCCGTCGGGACCTTCCTTTCCGTCGGCCTGAAACTGCCGTGGTTCGCGTTCTTCGGGGAACGGCGCGGGGTCGCGGTTCGGCCCCTGCCGACGAACCTGCTCGCGGCCATGGGAATCGGCGGCGGACTCTGCCTCCTCTACGGCGTCTTCCCGCACCTTCTCTACAGCCGGCTGCCCTACGCCGCTACCTACGCGCCCTACACGCTCGACCACGTCGTGTCGACGATGCAGTTGCTCCTCGCCACGGGGTTCGTCTTCTACCTCGCCCGGAAAAAACTCGCCCCGTCCCCCGCCCTGGCCCTCGACGCGGATTGGCTCTACCGAGTCCCGTTCGCCCGGGTGGTCTCCGCCACCACCCGGGCGCTCGGGGCGATCGGTCCCGTCGTCCGCACCTTCCGCGGTGAAGCGGTGACCCAACTGGACACCGCGGCACGCCGGCTGGCGGCGCCGGGCGCCCCGCCGCGGCGGCGCGAGAGCTTCGCCTTCCGGGCGTCCATCGGTTGGACGGTACTGTTCGCAGCGGTGGCCGTGGTGGTCACCTGGATCGTGGTGTGGCTGCGGAACCCGGGATAGGGACCGGTCGTAGATCACGACAGTGATCCCAGAGCCCTCGCGGCGGCCATCCCGGCCAGCACCTCCGGGAAGATAGGCTTCGGGGGCGCCATGCGGCCGGCACGATGGCTTTGGCCAGCCCTCCTGGGAATCGCAGCAGTCCTGCTCATCCTGCGTCCGTGGGCCGGGGAAGCGCCGGCTCCGCCGGCGGCGCTCGATCCGCTCACCGAAGCTGAAGCACTCTACGAAGAGGCGATCGGCGATCTGGAATCGGCGCTCCGCTCCACGGACTCCGAGGGGTTCGGAGACCTGCACGCGGCGATGGAACAGGAGCGGCAGGCACTCGACGCCGCGATCGCGGACAGCCGCCGGCGCGCGGCCGCCGCACCCGGCGACGAAGAAGCCCAGGAGACCCTGTTTGAGAGTTTGCGCCGGAAGTTGGACCTGTTCCACAACACGTTGATGCTCATGCGAGACATGGAACGCGGTGACAGCGAGACGGCCCAGGATCGGATTGACGCCATTTCGGGGCGAGGACGCCCCGACACGGATTGACAGCCCGTGGAAAAAGCACCCCGCACCACCGCCAAGACGAGGGACGCGCCGTATGTCCCGGTCCTTCTGCGTGCGGGGGACTTTCTCCACGGGGTGATGGCGCGCATCGCGCGCCATCGTTCTTCGTGGGGAGGGGAAACCCCTCCCCACCCCCCTCCCCCACGACGCTACGCGTCGCGGACCGACACCGGCAGACTTTCTCCACCGGCTACCAAGAGCGCGCATCCATTTCGCCACCATGCGGCGCAGCAAGGTAGAGAGTCAGCCAAGGAGCGAGTTGTGATGATGCATTCCCCGGATCCAGTGTTGGCAGCCGGGCAAGGATTTTCCCGGCGCGCCGCCCCCGCGGCCGCCGTGTTCCTTGCCGGTTCCCAACTGGCGCTGGCGCAACCCCTGACGGAGCGGGTGGAACACGCGGTAGAGATTCCCCGTGACGCCCGGGTTTCGATCATGAACTTCGCCGGACATGTGGAAGTCCACGGAACGGATCCCGGCGAGGACTCGACCCTCCGGGTGATCGGCGTCAAGCGACTCGAAGCGGACCTCCCGGCCGAGGAAGCCGGACGGATCTTCGAACAGGTGAATCTCGACCTGAGGCGCCGCGGACGCCGGATTCACATCGGACCCAACCGCCCGCGCGGCAACCGGGAGGCCTCCCCGGAGCGGTCATCGAGGGAGCGCCAGGGACCCCCGCCCATCACCGAGATCCGGCCTCCCCGCAGGATTCCCCCGGTGTCGGTGGACCTCGAGGTCTGGCTCCCTGACGGCGCTTCGCTCGAGGTGCGAACCTTCACGGCTCCGATCACGATCGCCGGAATCGGCGCTCCGGACGGCGACTTTCTCCTCCGCAGCGTCAGCGGCCCTATCGAGATCCGCGATCTGGAGACTCACAATCTGCGCGCCGAAACCGTGAGCGGCAACCTCAGCCTCTCGGATGTCCGGGCTCATCGCGGCAGCTTCATGACCCTGACCGCACCGATCCGGGTAAGCGGCTCCCTGCACGTCCATGGGTGGTACGAGTTCCAGACCCACTCGGGGACAGTCATGCTCGGCCTCGGATCCGTCCCCGGGTTCACCCTCACGGCCACCACGTATTCGGGCGACATCCAGAACGAACTGGACTTCGAGGCGGAACGCGACAGCCGGAGCCTGGAGGGGCGCCACGGCTCGGACGGGCCGCAGATCACTGTCAGCACCTTCGGCGGCGCCATCCACCTCGCCTCGGAGGCCGCCGCCTTCCGCGACGTGGAGAGGTAGGCGCCCGATTGCCGGGACAGACTCCCGACTCTCGCTACTCGAGCAGGAATAGGAGTACGAACAGCCCGGCCAGGGCGTGGGTCACCGGCGAAACCTCCCTGCCCTTCCCCGAGAGCAGGTGGAGGGCCGACCAGGCGATGAAGCCCGCGCCAATTCCATTGGTAATGCTCGTGGTCAGCGGCATGCCGACGACGACGAAGAACGCGGGGATGGCGGCCACCGGCCGGTCCCAGGGCACCTTGGCGATCTCCGGCATCATGAAGACCCCGATCAGGATCAGAATCGGAGCCGCGACCGGGTAGAGGGTGACCCCGTCCCCGATGGGGACCCCGCCGATGACCGACAGGAGCGGATGGAAGAACATCGAGCAGAGGAGGAGCACGGCGGTGGTCAGCGCGGTGAGGCCGGTCCGGCCGCCCGCGGCGATGCCCGCCGCGCTCTCGATGTAGGTCGTGATGGTGGAGGTGCCGAGGAGGCTGCCGACCATCGTGCCGCCGGCGTCGGAGGCGAATGCCGCTTCGGCCCGGGGAAGCCGGCCCTGCTTCATCAGCCCCGCCCGGCTCGTGACTCCGAGCAGCGTCCCGATGGTGTCGAACATGTCCACGATCAGCAGCACGACCACCGCGAAAATCCAGGTCGGCGCCGCGAACAGGCCGCCGAAATCCACGGCGAACAGCGTGGGAAGAATCGAGGGAGGCGCCGAAATCACCCCGGTGAACTCGGTGAGACCGAATGCCAGGCTGAGAACTCCGGACGCGCCGGCCCCAATGAGCAGCGCTCCGGGCACGCGGCGGATGACCAGAATGGCGGTGACCACCAGCCCCGCCAGCGCCACCTGGACGGGGCGGGCGGAGATGTCGCCGGGCCCGATGTAGATGCTCGGGGTGGCGACGAGGAGGCCGGCCCAGCGAAGTCCGATCACCGCGATCATCAGCCCGATCCCGGCCACGATCCCGTGCCGCAGCGGCTCCGGGACCATGTCCATGAGCTTCGACCGAACCTTGAACAGCGCACTCGCCAGAAAAAGGACGCCGGCGATGAAGGTGGCGGCGAGCGCCTGCTGCCAGGTCAGCCCGAATCCACCGGCCGCGGCCGCCCCGCAGAGCGTGAAGGCGAAGAAGAAGTTGAGGCCCATCCCCGGCGCGAGGGCCACGGGCAGCCGCGCGAAGACTCCGGCGGACGCGGTGGCGAGCGCCGCTCCGACACAGGTGGCCACCATGACCGCGCCGCTGTCCATCCCCGCCGCCCCGAGCACGATGGGGTTCACCAAGACGATGTAGGCAAGCGTCAGCCAGGTCGTGGCTCCGGCCAGCACTTCGCGCCGGGGAGTGCTGCCCCGGGCCTCGATCTCGAAGAAACGGTCCAGCCAGCTCATCACCGCGGCGCCTCCTTCCACCCGGCTCCGGCCGGGCGCGCGATGGTACAATGGCGCTTCGCAGTTCGAATTGACGCGAATCCCTTGATGGGAGCACCGGTCTTCAGACCCCGCCGGGACGACGGACCGGCACCGCGGCCGCAGGCCGCAGATCACTTCATTTCCAGAACCCAGGCTTCGGAGACGTATGGCCCATAGCAAATCCGCGAAGAAACGCGTTCGCCAGAACGAAGAGCAACGCCTTCGGAATCGGCACCACCGGAGCCGCCTGCGTAGCGCCATCAAGAGGCTTCGCGCGGCGGTCGCCGCCGGCGACAAGGAATCCGGTCAGGAACAGCTTCCGGGAACCATCGCCCTGCTCGATCGGATGGCGGGCCGCCGGGTCATCCACCGAAACGCCGCCGCCCGCACCAAGTCCCGCCTCTCCCACCTGGTAGCCAAGTAGGCGCCGCCGGCCTCGGGATCGGCGTCGCGCGCCGCACGCCCGCGGACGGCACGCTGCTCTCCACCTTCACTGGCTGCGACTCTCCTGGATGGGTCCCTTCGGAGACAATGTGCGGCTCACGGGACCCAAGCCAACGCGGGGGAGGGCAGTACGAATGACGGAAGGGAGACTTCAGTGGGCGGCGCGCCTGGCGACGATCCTGCAGCTCGGTGGATTCGCGCTGGTGGCTCTGGCGGGCTGCGCTGCGGGTGACCGTGAAGAGACGGGGACCGGAACCGGCGAGGAGCGGGCGCCGGCAGAGGCGGGGACGACGCTCTCCTTCCCGGCCGAGCCGCCGGACGGGCCGATGCCCGAGATCGGGCCGGCGCCCGAGGACTACGTGCCGACGGCCACCGGGGTACCCGCCACCGACATCTGGCTGGGGACACTCGTCTCGGGCAGCGGCGCGCTCTCGGTCTCCGGCCTGGAGCAGGCCACCGATCGCGACGGCTACGACAACCAGCCCAGCTTCCTTCTCGACGGCTCGGCCATCCTCTTTACCGCGGCGCTGGACCGGCGCCAAACCGAAATCATGCGCCTCGGGGTGGCCTCGGGGACCGGATCCGGCGCCGGGTCCGGGGCCTCCGAGCGGTTAACCGACACGGAGGTGGTGAGCGAGTTCTCGGCGCTCCAGATTCCGGGACAGGAGGCCTTCTCGGCGATCCACGAGATCCGCGGCAAGCAGTACCTGTGGCGCTACGACCTTTCGGGCGAAGCGGTAGGGCCGATCTTCGCCACCGCCGAGCCGGTGGGGTACCACGCGTGGGCCAACGAGCATGTCGTCGCGATGTTCATCCTCGGCAGTCCGGCCACCCTCCAGGTGGGGGACGCGCTGAGCGGGGAAATCCGCATCGTCGCCGAGAACCCGGGCCGGTCCATCCACCGGATTCCGGGGACGGAGGCGATCTCGTTCGTGCGCAAGGTCTCGGACGACGAATGGTGGATCGAACGCCTGGACCCCGCCGCGGGGACCACGTTGCGGATCACCCGGACGCTGCCGGGGCGCGAGGACTACGCGTGGACGCCCGGGGGCGAGATCCTGATGGGCGACGGTGGGCGCCTGTTCTCCTGGTCGGAGGACCCCGGCTGGACGGAGATCGCGGACTTCTCGGACCTCGGCGTCGAGGGCATCACCCGTCTGGCCGTCAGCCCGGACGGCGCGCGGATCGCGATCGTCGCCAACCGTCCCGGCGGCTGAGGAGACTCGGAGCGCCGGCCAGTTGCGGTGAAAATGCGGCTTGGCTGAGTAACGGATCTCGGACCGGGCAGGACCGCAGAAGCGGCTTGGAACGCCGGCTTCAGCCGGCACCGCGGCCGCAGGCCGCGAACCGAATCACGCTCGTCGGCTTCGAGGGCTTCAACCACGGATGCCGCTTTTCATGCCGACGGGGTGGGCGGGAGGACACGCGCATGAGCGTTTCTCCGGTGGGGGCGTCCAAACCGGCACCCAGGGCGCATCGCCGCCTTTCCCGGCGGAGTACCCCTGTCACCCCCCGCTCAGCCCGGCCGCGGCAGGCGCGGCACGTGGAGCGGACTCGCGTCCAGCACCTGACCCCAGATCCGGCGGCCGACGGCGTCAGCCTCGCGGAGGAGGTTCTCCTCGTCCATGGTAAGGACCGTGCGGTCGCGCATGACGAATCCACCGTCCACCATGACCGACTCGATGTCGCCGGGATGGCCGCTGTGCACCAGCGCCGAGATGAAGCGGCCGGCCGGCACGAGGTGGGCCCGGAGCGTGTTCACCACGAGGAGGTCGGCTTTCTTCCCGACTTCCAGGGTGCCCAGATCATCGGCCTGGTTGACAGCCTGCGCGCCACCCTGGGTCGCGTCCGCGAGGACGTCTTCCGGCTGGGGGGAGAGGCCCGGGACCTCGTCGCCGTCCCGATTGCGCCGGATGCGCTCGGTCAACATGGCGATCCGCATCACCTCGAAGACGTCGTTCGTGTTGTTGTCGGTCCCAAGCGCGATCGGACAGCCGGCCGCCCGGAGCTCCGGAATCGGAGGGCTGATGCCGCGGTTCGACGCCATCCCCGCCTGGTGCGCGATGATGGTTCCGGACCTGCCGAGCAGCATGACCTCCTCGTGGTTCACGTAGCGGGCGTGCGCCGCGAACAGCCGCGGGCCGAGGAAGCCGTGCCGATCCAGGTACGCCGCCGGACGGAGCCCGTGGTGCATGACCATGTACTCGTACTCGGCGCGGCTCTGGTTCAGGTGGATCGTGTAGCCGAGATCGTGGGTCTCGGCAAACTCGCGAACTTCCCGAAGAAGCTCCGGTGACGAGGTCTCGGCAAGCGCGGCGGCGGGGAATACCGAGATGCGGCCGTTTCGCTCACCGTGCCAGGTGCTGAAGAGGTCGCTGATGCGCTCCATGCCCTCGTCGCGCAACCTCTGCGAAAAGCGCGGGGGATCGCTGACCCCCTGGGCCATCGCCCGGGTGGACATCGGTCCGGGAACGTTCTCGGCGTCCCGGATCCCTTCCGCAAAGACGCAGCGGAGCCCGGAGTCGGCGAGCACCGCCGCCTGACGCTGGACGTTCCCGGTGTACTCGACGATGGTGGTGGTCCCGGTTCGAATGGCTTCGAGCGCGGCGACCTGCACCATGAGATTGCCTTCCTCGCCCTCGAGGAGACTGGCCGGGGACAGCGCGAGGTTCGCGGTGTTCGGGAAACCGAAGTCCTCGTTGAAGCCGCGCGCGATCACCGCCCGCATGTGGGCGTGGGTATTGACGAGGCCCGGGATCAGAGCTCGGTGGCGGCCGTCGTACTGCTCCGCCCCGGGGTAGTCCGCGAGAACCTCTTCCGTCGGCCCGATGGCCGCAATCCGGCCGTCCCGGACCGCGAGTGCAACGTCCTCCCGGACGGCGTCGGGATTCGCAACGGTGGTGTGCGTGAAGACGACCGTCCCGTCCTGCGGCGCCGAGCCGCTTGTCCCCGATCGGGTCCCGGCGGAGAGGCCGCCGGGCACGAGGGCCGCGGCCCCGGCGCCAGCAAGCACCTGCCGGCGGGTGAGACCGCCGGAGCGGGGGGAGAAGCGCGGCGTCTTCGCCGAACTGCGGCTCTTGGTTGTCGCCATGGTGAGGAACCTCCCTCGGTCAAGAGGGTATATCCCCGCGTCCGCCCATACGATTGCGCCATGCGCCGGACTCGTCACCTCGACATTCATCACCTTGGCTGGGCCGCCGCTCTCCTGCTGGGAGCCTGCGGCGCAGACCGCCCGGAACAGGGCACCCTACCGCCACTCCATTACCTGGCCACCGCGGATCAAGCCGGCCCGGTCGCGTACCGCGATCCCGTGGGGGCGATTTCTCCGGACGGGAACTGGCTCGCCACGCTGGAACGCGGCCAGCTCCGGTTCGCCCCGGCTCAGGGAGGCGCGGCGCAACGGATCGGCCCGGGGACGGCGTCCATCCGCTATCTCACCTGGCTCCCGGACAGCCGCCGGGTGCTGGTCCACGAGAACGTCTTCGACCGGAGCCGCCAGGAATGGTGGATCTACGACCGCGCCGACGGCAGCCGGAGTCCGCTGTGGCCGAACCGGGCCGCGGACGCCACCCCGCCGACCGGTTCGCTGTCCGAGCTGAGCTGGTCGGCGGACGGGTCGGCAGTCGCCGGGGTGACGCGGGCGGACGGCGTTTCGACGGTGTGGGCCGTCGACTCCGCCGGGGTGAACGCGACGGTGCGAGCCAGCGGGGATCAGCTGTCGTTCCCCACCTGGTCTCCTGACGGGCGGATCGCCTGCCTCGTCCTCTCGGGGGAGCGCCAACAACTGCATCTCCCCTGCTCGGCGGCCGAGCCTCTGTTTGACGACCAGGAAGCTTACGGACGGATCGCCTTCTCACCGGACGGCGAGTGGGTGATTTACGGGGTTCCCGGCGACGGCGGCTTCCTCGACCTCTGGATGCGCCGGGTGAGCGGCGGCCGGCGCACGCGGCTCACGCGGTTCGCCCGGGACGCGTACGCGCCGTCGGTGGGCGCGGGCGGCGAGGTTGTCTTCAAGAGCCAGGACTACCGAGTCTTCCTCGCCACCGCGCCGGCAGACGGGGGACCCTCCGAAGCGCTGACCGCGTTCCAGTCGGAGACGCCGACCTGGAGCCCCGACGGCAGCGAGATCGCCTTTACCTTCGGAAGCTGGCGGCACGTGACCGACGACATCCACTATCCCGACATCGCCCAGCACCTCGGCACGGTTCCGGTGAACGTCGAGACGCCGCACCGCGAACCCCGGCGGGTCGTGCGGCAGTCCTACTCCGAGGATCAGGGAATGCAGTGGTCCCCGAACGGCCGCTGGATCGTCTTCCATACCCACGAGGAATCGGACGACATCTGGCTGATGGCGGCCGACGGCAGCTGGGCCCGGCAGATCAGTGTGGACGGCCACGAGACCGGCTGGGCGCGCTGGTCACCCGACGGCCGCTACGTGGTCTTCACCAGCTACGAGCGCGACGAAACCGGCGCCCGGCACGGCGGGCTCTACGTGATCGGGGTGGACCAGGAGACCGGCGAGGTCACCGAGCCCCAGCAGCAGGTGCCCCTCGAAGGCTTCACCGAGGACGTCATCCAGGCCGAATGGGCGGATTCAGGAGAGACGCTGCTGTTCGAGTCCGCGGCCGCGGTCGGCCGGAAGAGCCTCTGGACGGTACCGCGCACCGGCGGCTTACCCAGCCGCTTCCACGAGTTCGGCTCCGATCAGATCCACTCCGGGATCGGGGTGTCCCCGGACGGCCGGTGGGCGGCGTACATCGACCGCGCCGCGGACGGCTTCTTCCAGGTCTTCCGCGTGCCCCTCGGCGGCGGCGAAGCCGAACAGATCACCTCGGACCCGACCCACAAGACCCAGCCCGCCTGGTCGCCCCTCGGCGACCGGATCGCGTTCACGGTGTTCAGCTACCGCTCCCATTTCTGGCGGATCCACCCGTTCTCGCTCGCGCGCTGAGGGCCCGGCCCCGCGCCGACGCTGACGGATCGCGGTCAGCCCGGACGCGGAAGGCGCGGCACGTGGAGCGGGCTCGCCTCCGACACCTGGCTCCAGGGGGATGGTCGGCGGAGCGCGCCGTAGTCGCCGCGGATGCTGCCGCAGGTACGCCGCGGCGATCAACCAGTCGAGGGTCGCCATGCGGTCAGTCGGCCACCCGCGAGGGGTGGGCCATCACCAGGAGATGGCGAACTTCTGTTTCATTGCCGGCGTCCTCACCCACGGCTCTCCGGGCAGCGTGTCGACGAGACTCACGAACACCCGGCGAAACGGCTCGCCTCTCGCCTCTCGGGTGAACGCTTCGGCGTGAGCAGCGGGCAGCAAGGGGGCCACATCGAGCAGGAAGCGAGGATTCGCCAGCTTGGCGAACATTCGTTCCTGAGCCTGTGCCCGTGAGATGGCCTGCCCCGAAAGGGCCAGGTATTTTCCGAAAATCTTCACGATCCGGCCGATGTCAAGGCCCTCGAACACCTCAAGTCCATGCGCGATGTCGTAAAGGTCGCGTGCCTTGTCGCGCTGCACCAGCGCGCGCAGCTTGGTCGCCAGCATTTCCTCGCGGGAGAACGTGGGGATGGTCGCTCCACTCGAGAACCACGGATTCGCGACCTGTAGCGGCAACGCCGTCGCTGCGTCGAATGCATGGACCTCGCGAGTGTTGATCTCGATCTTCAACCGAATCGGCACGCCGCTTGGGTCCTCAGCCGCGACTCGGAAACGCAGCTTCGGCGCAACGGCACTCTGGTCGAATTTCGCTCGGCCCAGCCACGGCTCCAGAACGGCCCGTAACTGACCCAGGATCGGACCGATCGGTCCCGCGGAAGTACGGACCAGATCAATGTCTTCCGAGTACCGCATCGGCTCGGGAAAGTGCAGCTTGTTGAGCGCCGTCCCGCCGGGAAAACGCAGTGCGCCACAAAGCAATTCGTCCGAGAAAACCTCAACCAGAGCGCGGCTGATGATGAGGTCCTGCTCAACCTGCCGGACATTCGGCCACGGAACGACATTGCTCCAGGCAATGACGTTCTGAGCCGGGATCATGCTTCGGACTCGGGTGCGCGCCGCACGACGACCCTCCACCGGGGGTCTCGTTTCTGCGCTTCGTGCCGGAAGTCCGGATCGGCGCTTTCTTGCCGGTCAAGCTCAGTCCAGGGCAGCGGCCCCCGCGCCCGCAACGCCTCCAACATCGCTTGCGGGAGGGCCTCGTGGCCGAGGCGTTCCAGCAGATGCCCCAGACGCTGCACGACGGGCCTCTCTACCGAGCCGGAGAGGCCGGCGAGCTGGGACGGATCGATCTTGAGGGCGAGATCCGCGAGAGCTGTGACGATCATGGCTACGCCACCGGACGCTTGCGGGTAACGCAGCAGATCGAGAGCGGTCAGCGCGGCCGACGACACGTTCATCACGCCGGTATCCGTCTTGCGTGCTTCGATCCCAGCAATTACCGGTTCCAGGTCCTTACGGAAATAGAAGACGATCAGACTGCGTCCCGAACGCATTCTCGGCAGACGCTTGGCGGAAACGACCTGAAACTCCATCACCGCTTGATGGGTCGCCCCATGGAATTCAGCGGCCTTCAGCAATCCGACATAGTAGTCCTGCGCCTCATGGCGCATGAGCGCATCGATGTACCAACTGGGCGGCGGCGCCCCCCAGGATGCAAATTGCGGGGGGACCACCACGTAGAACCCTCGCCGCGGATTCACCAGCGCCTCCCGGCGCTGGAGCCGTTCGGCGGCATCCAGGAACGCGCCGTGCCCAACCCCGAGCGCGTGTTGGGCTTCTTCGGCGGTGAACGCCGTCCGGCCCTTGGAGAGCAGACCGCTGACATAGCCTGACAGGGCGGACCGCCTATCGTGAATCATGTCTTGTTATCCGTTCCAAATGCGGAGTTTATCGCATGATTCATCACTCATCCTCTTCGGGGCCGGACTCACTTCTGGCGGGTCCAGCCGTTCTCGCTGGCGCGTTGAGGACGATGGCCCGCGCGCCGGCTCCCCGGCCCTACGGGGAGGACAGCACCGAGGCCGGATCCACCGCCGCCGCTTTCCGTGCGGGAACCCAACAGGCAAGAATCGCCACGCCGAAGATTCCAGCCGCGGCTACGCCGAGCGTCGCGGCGCCGGTGCCCGTAACGCCCCAGAGGTAGGCCTCCAGGCCTGACAGGGCCACCGCACCCCGGTCCCGGCACCGACCCCTATCGCGATCGGGAGCAGCCCCCGCCTGACGACGAGGCGCAACACCCCATCGCCGCTCGCCCCAACGGGCATGCGGATGCCGATTTCGCGGCGGCGGATGCGAACGGCCTGGGCAAGCGTGCTGCAGACGCCAACCGCGGTCAGGACGAGCGCGAGGACCCCGAACAACGAAACGAGGATGGCGCCGAACCGCTCCCGGGCCAGCGAATCCGCGAGCGTTTGGCTCAACGGAAAGACCTAAGGAACGGAAAGCGGGGGATCCACGGCGCGGACTGCCTGCCTGAATTCAATCTCGAGCCGCTCCAGCGGCAAGGCGCTCCGCACCACGAAAAACGGCATCGCGGGACGGATGCTGGCGATGAGGTCAGGTGCTTGAGCCTGCGGCAGATACATCGTTCGCCGGACCGCCGTCCGGAACGGGATGTCCCGCACCTCGGCGGCCACGCCGACGATCACGATTCCCAGGCCCTTCAGTGAGGGATACCGGTAGAGACAACAGTGCCAACGGGTGCGAATGCACCGAACTCCATCCATAGAATCGCCTTCATGCGTATCGACTTCCGAATCCCAATGCGCCGTCTTCATGGGACGGCGCTTCGTGCCGTGCTCCTATTCGTCCCCGTCCTGGCCTCCGCCCAGGGGCAGACCCACACTTTCGCTCCCGAGCGGGGCTACCAGAGCTTCGCGGTCCGGGAGCCGGTGCTGCGGCTGGCTCCCGGGGACACGCTGATCAGCGAGTCCATGGGCGCGGCGTTCATGCCGGAGGAAACAAGGCACCTGGCGGGTGAAGTCGGACCCTTCTACATCGAAGGTTCGGAGCGCGGTGACACCCTCGCCATTCGCGTGGTCCGCCTGGAGCTCAACCAGGACCGGGCGTTTTCCGGGACCTCCACCGGGTTCGCCGCGCTCACCATGACGCCCCAGACCGCGATGCTCCACGAGCCGGTGCCCGAGCGGCGCTTCGAATGGAAGCTGGACCTCGAGGCGAACACCGGAACGCTCGACCTCCCGGCGAGCGGCAAGGACCCGGTCACCGTGGAACTCTCGCCGATGCTCGGCCGGATGGCGGTCGCGCCGGACCGGGGCGAGGTCATCTGGAACGCCGCCCCCGGCAACTTCGGCGGCAACATGGACACCCCGGAAATCCGCGAGGGAGTAACGGTCTATCTACCGGTATTCGAGCCGGGCGCCTACTTCTACTTCGGGGATGTCCATGCCCTCCAGGGCGAGGGTGAGATCACCGGCACGGGACTCGAGACCACCGCCGAAGTGACCTTCGAGTTCGACCTGATCAAGGGGCAATCGATCGCCTGGCCCCGGATCGAGAACGACGAATACATCATGGTCGCCGGCTCGGTGCGCCCCCTGATGGACGCCTACCGCATCGCCCACACCGAGATCATCTTCTGGCTCGAAGAGGACTACGGCCTCGATCGCTGGGAGGCGCTGCAGCTTCTGTCGCAGGTCGGCAAGGCCCGCATCGGGAACGTGGTGGACCCCCACTACACCGTGGTGGCCATGTATCCGAAGAAGTACCTGCCGCGCTGAGGCTGGCACCGAAGGGCCCACTCAGAAGGGACGCGGTCCGCTACAGATCTTCCTTTCGGGTTGCGCCTTACCAGGTCTCCGGATAGCGGAACGGCAGGATCGTGGTGGGCCGGGTCTGCTTGAAGTGGATGATGACGTCGTACCAGTCCGCCAGCGGCGTGTTGAACCAGGTGCCGTAGTCGGGGGAGAGGCAGCAGCCGATCGAACGAAACAGGCGGGATTCACCGAGCCAATAAGTTTCCTCGGAGTTGAAGTCGCGATCGCGCAGGTCAAGAAGAAATCCCGGCAAATCGGCTTCCGCGAAAACCCTCTCGAAAGAGCCCGAAACGGGAGGCTCCAGAGCATGCGGCCCGTAACCGAACCCGGCGCCGGGACGCAGGTCCACCCCGGAGAAATGACCGGTCTCGTGGCTGAAACCCACGACAACCATGTCGTCACCGAAGGTTTCCCGCAGATAGAGGCCCTGGCTGCGCCGCCGAGTGGCCACGTGGCTGTTGTGAGCCCAGAGCACCATCCGTCCCTCCGGGCCGATCTGCCGGCTGATCCATTCGGTGTTCTCGGCCATGGACTCGTCCCGGTACTGTTCTCCCGTGGCCTGGAGGTGGTACTGGAGCGCGACGCGCAGGCTCTGCAGGGCGACCGCAAAGGCTTCTTCACCCGCAAGACCCTCGTATCCCTCGCGGTTTCGGAGAAGCAGCTCACGAACCGCATCGAGTGAGGCGCGGCAGTCCGCCCAGTATCCGGCGGTCTGCATTGTGTAGGGCCGGTTGGATCCGCCCCAGCCGCCAGGGCCGTTGGAATGCCGCGCGAGGCAGTCGGTCTGTTCGTTCACCGGCTCCGCACTTTCGGGATCGACCTCGCGGATGTACTCCCGGACGTTGTGAAGCGCCATCCCGGGGAACTGCATGTCGAATCCGTGGAATCCGATGTCGCCGCCGGCCTCGTTGTGCTCCCGCATCCATTCGATCATCTCCAGCACGGAGGCGGTGTTCCAGGTCCAGAAATAGAGCGCCGACAGGAAGACTCGGGGATCGCCTTCGCCGGTACGCACGTAGTGGTCGAGTCGCCGCGACTCGGGCCAGGTCGCCTCGATCGCAAAAGTGTTGAAACCCATTTCTTCGACGAGGAAACGGAGGATCCGAGCCTTCATCTCGAAGAAATCCCGGGTTCCGTGCGTGCCTTCCCCCAGGGAGACGATTCGGGCGTCTCCCACGATTTCCCTGAGGAACTCGATGGCGCCATGGGGAAGCGAAAGATGGGAGCCGGCGATGGGATGGACATTTGCCTCGAGCCAGGGGCCCCGCGGATCCGGCAGCGGAGGCGGAACGACGATGGGCGCCGCCTCCTCGCAGCCGTGAGAGAGAGCTACGAGGGCAGCGAGGAGGCAAGAGGGGATGCGGGCCGCTCTGGCCGCGCGCCGGATGTTGCGGGAAGCCGATTTGGGCATCGACAGCCTCCTCCTTCGACAGAGTCCGCAGCGACGCAAGCAAGCGGTTTGCCATGACGCCTCCACAAGAACCACCCGGGCGGGCGGTCCCGTGCGGGCGAGCACGAGATGACTGGTAACGGGCCCTACACCACCGTCGAAGGTCAGGCTGGCGTCAGACCTGATCAGAGGGGACGTCTGTCCCTACTACACGGTGGTGGCGATGTATTCGAAGAAGTACCTGCCGCGCTGACGGCGGCGGGGTCGGCACACCTTCGCCGCCGGGGCTATTGGAGTGGCGGGCGGTAGAGCCGCAGTCCCGGGATGTCGACGAAATCCTTCTCGTTGAGCGTCCACAGCTGCGCCTCGGCGACCAGTGCGCAAGCCGCGATCGCGATGTCCGTGTCCCGCCCGCGCGCGCGGCGGACCTGCCGGTAGATTTCGGCGGCCGTCCGCGCCTCCACGGCACCGAAGGGAAGGACCTGATTTTGAGGAAAGAACCGTCGTTGGATCTCGAGTTCGTGTTCCCGCCGTGGTCCACGCCACCACTCGTACAAAACGACCGCTGGAACACGTACGGCCTCATCGGACTCCAGAAGGTCCAGCATCGGTCCGGGCGTGTCCGCCGAGGGGCCGAGATGCGCGACCAGGACGGAGGTGTCCAGAACGATCAAGGTTCGACGGGGGTCCGGCGGCCGCCACTCCGCCGCGCAAGCCGAAGTTCGTGCAACTCCGCGTTGATTTCTTCCTGAGACCGCGGGGGATTCTTGGCCAGGTACTCTCTGAACACCCGGACCCGCTCGACGCGCTCCTCCTCGGTGACTTTTCCAGCGCTTCGCGCATAGACCGAGACCGCCTCACGGACTATCGCGCTCTTGGGTTTCCCCAGATCGCGGGATAGGGCCCCGATGCGGGCGGCCGTCAGCGTGTCCAGACTGAAGGTCATCTTCTGTATTGCCATATCTCCATACTACCGTAAACGCACCCTGGATACAGAAGAGCGACAGGTCTTGAGGGACCGCCGGTCCTGGACCGGTATCGTCGGCCGGAGTCGAGCCAACCACGCCATGCCTCCCTCTCGGAGCACGCGTACGCGTGTCACCAGGACTCGGGGTAGCGCAAAGGCAGAAGCGTGGTCGCTCGGGTCGTCTGGAAATGGATCAGGACGTCATACCACTCGGTCAGCGGTGTGGACATCCAGAAGATCTCGGGCTCCGAGGGGAAGTAGCAACAGCCGATGAATCGGAATGGGCGCGTTCCTCGGAGCCAAAGGCCTCCCACGGAGTCGTCGTCACGATTGCGGAGATCAAGAACGAACCAGGGCAGCGCAGTCCTCGACAGATAGCTCTCATACGAACCCTCAACCACGGGGTGAAGTCGGTGAAGGCCCAGAGGTCTGGAGCCGAGTACATGTCTGGCCGTGAACCAACCGTCTCTATGGCTGAACCCGACGATGACCATGCGGTCTCCGAAGGTCTCCCGCAGGAAGGAACCCTGGGTCTCCGGTTCGGCCGAAACATGGTAGTTGTGGGCCCAGACCACCAACCGTCCATCAGGCCCGATCCGGCGGTTGATCCATTCCGTGTTCTCGGCCATGAACTCGTCGCGATTTCCACCCTCCGCAGCCTTGAGGTGGTATTGGACCGCGACGCGCAGACTCTGGAGCGCCACATCAAATGCGTCCGCGCCGGCCACCCCCTCGTACCGGTCCCGATTTGCCTCCAGCCGGTCACCAACGGCCTGGAGCGAAGCCCCACAATGGCTCTGGAATGCGTCCGGCTGGTCCTCATAGAGCGAGTCCGGCCAGTTGCGAGCGTGATCATTCGCAAAGCGGGTGAGGCAGTCCAGCTCCTCGGCTACCGCGTCGGCATTCGCAGGATCGACATCCCGGAAATACGTGCGGACGTTGTGGAGCGCCATCCCTGGAAACTGCATGTCGAATCCGTGGAACCCAATGTCACCTCCCGCCTCGTTGTGCTCCCGCATCCACTCGACCATTTCCAGAACCGACTCGGTCCTCGTGATCCAGAAGTAGAGCCCCGCAAGCAGCACCTCAGGGTCTCCCTCTCCGGTACGCACGTAGTGGTCGAGACGCCGGGATTCCGGCCAGGTGACCTCCAGCGCGATGGCGTTGAAGTCCATCTCCTCCACCAGGAACCGGAGGATGCGCGCCTTCATCTCGTAGAAGTCGCGCGTACCGTGAGTATTTTCGCCAAGCGCGACGATGCGCGCGTCCCCGACGATGTCCCGGAGGAACTCGATGTCGGAGTGGGGGAGGGAGAGATGCGGCCCATCGAAGGGATGGGTGTTAGCCCCGAGCCAGGCGGGTACCGGGTCCGGCGGCGGGTCGGGCAGATTGAGCCGGGGCGTCACCGGGTCATCGGCGCAGCCGTGGATCAGCAGCAGGACGGCCACGGCCAGACCGAACTGGACTGGTCTTCGCCCACTGGACGCGGGGAATCTGGGCATCGGCAGCCCCCCTTTGTCGACAGAGTCACCTGTGAGGCGTGCAAGCGGTCTGCCAGTTACAGGTGTCACGCGACCCTTTGTCGGCACCACTGCCCGCGAATGGGATCGCGGATGGGCGCCTCCGCTCACACCGGTCGGCGCGGTTCCTGCGCAATACGGACCGATGACAGAACGTGGCTCGGCGCCCGTCCCGCAGCGTGCCGATGGGAGGTCGACCCGCTTCTCGCGGTCGCCGCTCCAAGCCGTTCCCGCGATTCTGCACGGGCGGCTCTACGCCGTTGCGTGGCGCTACGCCTTAGCGCCTTCCGGGCTTCGGGAAGTCGTGGTCCGGGTTGTCCTCGAGGAAGAGCGGCATCGGTGGGGGCGGGAGGCCCTTTTCGGCTCGCGCGGCGCGCACCGTTTCCCGCACATCCGACAGGAGCTTCCGCGTGTCGTAAAGGATGCCGTCCTTCATCAGGTACTTGATGGACCCGATGCGCTCGGTGCGGCCGGTGGCGTGGTTGAGCCGAATCGTCCCCGAGCCGTAGAGCACCTTGAGGTTCTGGAGCGGGTTCTCGTCCACGATCACGAAATCCGCGATCTTCTCCTCCTCGATGCTCCCGAGCCGATCGTCGAGTCCGAGCAGTTCGGCGCCGTTCAACGTCGCCGCCTTGATGACCTCGAGCGGATGGAAACCGGCCTCCTGGAAGAGCTCGAGCTCCTGGACGAACCCGAAACCGTAGAGGTTGAAGGTGTAGCCCGAATCGCTACCCACCGCGACGCGGCCTCCCCGGTTCTTGAACTCGTTCACGAAGGCCATCCAGAGCTTGTAGTTCTCCTTCCAGTTGAGCTCCACCTGGGTCGTCCAGTCGAAAAAGTAGGAGGCGTGATTCACGGCGCTCGGCCGGTAGAACTCCCAGAGGTTCGGGTGGGTGTAGACCGAGTGCCACTCGTTCCGCTGCTGGCGCATCAGATCCCGGGTGCCGATGTAGGCGACCCAGGTCGGATGGATCGTGAAATCGAGTTCCAGCAGTTCGTTCATCACCTCGTTCCACTTGTCCGAGTGCGGCGGCGCGGCCTGGGCCCAGAGCCGTCCGGCCTCGGTGAAACGGTGGTACTCGTTGTTGTAGTTGTAGTCCACCGGGTAGTGCTGGATCACCTTGTCCACGAACATCGCCTCGGGAAGGCCGTACCAGTGGGTCATGGAAGTAAGTCCGGCGCGCGCGGTGTCGAGCGCGTTCATTCCCACCACGTCGAGCTGCGCGTGGTGGGTGGTGGAGCGAAGCCCCTGCTTCGCCGCCTCGTCGAGCGCGGCGAGGAAGATGCGCGGCTGGGCGCCGAAGAACTTGATCCCGTCGGCGCCCTGTTCCTTCACCCACTGCACCCAGCGGCGCGCGGCGTCCGGATTGGTGACCGGCTCCTCGCCGTCGCGCCCGAAGACCACGAACGCCTGAATCCGGGGCGAGGTGATCTCGTTGTTCCACGACCGCTGTTTGTGGTGAAGCAGCCAGCGGGTGTTGAAGTTGCCGACATCGGCGCCGGTGGCGATGCCGTGCGCCATCCAGAGCTTGTGGATGTACTCGGTGGGCACCCTCTGCCCCTCCCCCTCGTTGTGCTGGTGGAGGTGCATGTCCAGGAACCCGGGCAGGATGTAATGCCCGTGGAGATCGATCTCGTGATCTCCCGGCTGCGCCACCGGCCGATCCTCTTCGTGGATCGGGCTCACCCCGGTACCCACGCTCTGGATCGAGCGGATGACGTTGCCCTCGACGATGATGTCGGCCGGGCCGTACGGCGGCGCTCCGGTGCCGTCGATCACCAGGGGACCGCGCAGGATGACCCGGTCCCAGGGCCCCTCCCCGTCGGTGCGGTCAGGCACCGGATAGGGAATGTCCTCCTGGGCGGCAAGCGGCGCGGCGGCCGCCAGCGCAAACAGCGAGGCGAGGATCAGAACTGACCAGCGGGTACGAAGGGATTTCATTCGGCAGGGTCCTCCGGAAGCGGGGCAGTATCCCATATTCGTCCGGGGTTTCCGCGGCGGCCGATCAGGCGGTCAGTCGGTCCAGCCGCAGCCGGTGGCGGTCGTCGAAGAGCCGCCGCGACACGACCCGGACCGCGGCCAGCACCCCAAAGCCGGTTCCCGCGGCGATCAGCAGCAGGATCAGGATCTGGTAACGGACCGCCTGGTCCACCGGGGCGCCGGCGAGGATCTGCCCGGTCATCATCCCGGGAAGGCTCACCACCCCGGCGGCCGCCATCGCGTTGAAGATGGGGATCAGCCCGGCGCGGACGCTTTCGCGAGCGATGTCGGACACCGCGTGCTCCCTCGTCTCCCCCAGCGCCAGCCGCTGCTCGATCACCTCGCGGCTCCGGACCACCGCCTCGGTCAGCCGTTCGGTGGCAAGCGAAACCCCGTTCATCGTGTTGCCGAGCAACATCCCCAGCAGGGGAATGGAAAACCGGGGCGCCCACCAGGGATCGGGACCGAGCACCACCGCGAGCGCGAACGCCGTGAACAGGAAGGACGACAGGAACATCGCCAGCGCTCCGGCCGCGTAGCCCCATTGCCCGGCGAGAGGCCGCGCCTGGCGGATCTTCACCTCCCGCGCGGCGACTCCCAGCATGAAGAGCGCCATCAGTCCCACGATCACCGGGTGCGTCGTCCCGATGACGAACCGCAGCACCAGCCCGAGCAGCAAAAGCTGCGCCGAGCCGCGCACCGCGAGCCACAGGAGCTGGCGGGAGACGCCGAACCCCGCCAGCCGGTTCGCGACGGCAAGTGCGACGACGGCGGTCCCGGCCAGAGCGAGGTCCCAGTAGCTGAGCGGGATCATCCCGGGCTCCCCGCCGGAGCTTGGTCCGCGTCCCGAAGCCGGCGCACATCTCCCTGCGGAAGGACCAGCACCCGATCCGCGGCCGCCACGACCTCGGGAAGATGGGAAACCCACAGCACCGGGGCCTCGTGCTCCTTTCGGTAGCGGTCGATCCTGGCGATGACCAGAGCCCGGGTTTCCTGATCGAGGTTTGCGGTGGGTTCGTCGAGAAGAAGAACCTCGGGCGCGTTCAGGAGCAGGCGCAGGAGCGCCAGCCGGGACCGCTCGCCGGTGGAGAGCAGCGCCGGGTCGGCGTTTCGGACCTTCGGATCGAGACGGAGCCCGGCGAATTCCTCGTCGAGCGAGTCCACATCCTCCCGAAAGTGTTCGGCCACCACCGGGCGCCAGAAACGCGGCTCCGCCGGAAGAAGGCCGACCCGGCGGCGCCACTCGGGCGCCGCCAGCGCTTCGCACGTGCGGTCGCGCCAGGCGACGCTGCCCTCGTGCGGATCGAGGTCGGCCAGGGTCCGCAGCAGACGCGTCTTTCCCGAACCGGAGGGGCCCGAGACCGCGACGACCTCGCCCCGCGCCACCTCGAAGGCCAGCGGCGGGAGGCCCGGGATCTTCAGGCCGCGAACGGCGAACACGCTCCAATTGTGGCGCGAGTCCGGATCGGGGAGTCCCGGAGAAGCCGCGCCGGTCCTTAGACTGACGGCATGAGCGAGCAGGGCGGGTCGCTTCCGCGCCGGACGGCTTCCCTCGGCCGCTGCGCGGTGGCGGGAGTGCTGGCCGGACTCGCGAGCCTCGTCCCGGGGGTGAGCGGCGGCACCATGATCCTCGCCGCCGGGGTGTACCCGGAGCTCGTGGAGGCGGTCGCGGAACTCACCTCCGGCCGGGTGCGGCGCGCCCCACTGACCCGCCTCGCGGTGACCGTCGGGACGGCCCTGCTGGCGGTGTTCGGCGTCGCCGGCGCGGCCCGCGACGCCTTCATCGCCTGGCCGGTCGTCTTCTTCGCGCTCTTCCTCGGCCTGACCCTCGGGGGCGCGCCCCTGCTCTGGCGCATGGCGTCGCCCCCCGGCCGGTTTTTCGGAGCGGGAGCGGTGGCGGGAGCGCTGGCGGTCGTGATTCCGATCGCGCTGGCAACCGGCGGCGGCCCGGAAATCCCCGAACTGGCGGCATCGGCGCCGGCGTTCTTCGCGGCGGGAGCGGTCGCCGCCTTCGCCATGGTGCTGCCCGGGATCAGCGGGAGCACCCTGCTGCTCCTGATGGGAATGTACCTGCCGTTCCTCAACGCGGCGGACCGGCTGGCGGACACCCTGGGCACGCAGCCCTGGGACCCGTCGGAGATTCTCGCGGCTGTCGCGGGCGTTCTTCCCTTCTTTTTCGGCATCGCGCTCGGCATCGCCGCCGCCGCCCGGCTCGTGCGATACTTCCTCGGCGCCTATCCGCAAGCGACCCTCGGCGCGCTCTTCGGCCTCCTGTTGGGAGCCACGGCGGGGCTCTGGCCCTTCCAGACCATGAACGGCGTCTATTTCGCACCTACCGGCGCCCAGATCGTCACCGCCGGCCTGGCCCTCGCCGGAGGATTCCTGTTGACCGCTTTCCTGGGCGGCGGACGCCGGCGCAACGACCGCTGATCCCCGATCCATCTTCCGCAAAGGACCCGGACTTCGTGCCCCAGACTGCCGCTGCGACCCGAACCTTCCTGAACACCGGCCTCCCGCTCTTCGGGGAGATTCCGCACCGGGTCGCCGATCTCTCCCCGGAAACGATCGCCTTCGGACGGCGCGAGATCGAACTCGCCGAGCACGAAATGCCCGGTCTGATGGCAATTCGGGAGCGCTACGCGGCGTCCCGCCCGCTGGCCGGCGCGCGGATCACCGGTTCGCTCCACATGACGATCCAGACCGCGGTCCTCATCGAGACCCTGCTCGATCTCGGCGCCGAGGTGCGCTGGGCGAGTTGCAACATCTACTCCACCCAGGATCACGCCGCCGCGGCCGTGGTGGCCGGACGCGGAGGTAGCGCCGGCGACCTCCGGGGACCGCCGGTGTTCGCCTGGAAGGGCGAGACCCTCTCCGAGTACTGGTGGTGCACCGCGCAGGCGTTCGATTGGCCGGACGGGGGCGGACCGAACCTCATCCTGGACGACGGGGGGGATGCCACGCTGCTGGTGCACAAGGGGGTAGAGTGCGAACGCGCCGGGTCGGTTCCGGCACCCGACTCGGCCGAGAACGAGGAACTCGGGGTCATCTACTCGCTGCTTGCGGCAGCCGCCGCGGAACGGCCCGGCTGGTTCGGCGAACTCGCCGCCGGTATCGTGGGGGTCACTGAAGAGACCACCACCGGCGTGCACCGGCTGGCGCGCATGCACCGGGAGGCGTCGCTGCTCTTCCCCGCGATCAACGTCAACGACGCGGTCACCAAGAGCAAGTTCGACAACGTGTACGGGATCCGCCACTCCCTGGTGGACGGTCTGATGCGGGGCACCGACGTGATGCTGAGCGGCAAGCTGGCGGTGGTGCTCGGCTACGGGGAGGTCGGAAAAGGCGCCGCCCAGTCGTTTGCCGGCCAGAAGTGCCGGGTGGTCGTGACCGAAGTGGACCCGATCTGCGCGCTCCAGGCGCTCATGGACGGCTACCAGGTGGTCCGGATCGAGGACGTCGTCGAGGAAGCCGACGTGTTCATCACCGCGACCGGGAATGTCCGCGTGATCGGCGTCGAACACATGCGCCGCATGAAGCGGAACGCGATCGTCGGGAACGTCGGCCACTTCGACAACGAAATCGACATGACCGGGCTCGCGGCCGAGCCGGGGATCCGGCGCCAGAACATCAAGCCCCAGGTGGACGCCTGGATCTTCCCGGACGGACGGCAGATCCTCGTGCTCTCCGAGGGCCGGCTGATGAACCTGGGCAACGCCACCGGCCATCCCAGCTTCGTGATGAGTTCGAGCTTCGCGAACCAGGTCCTCGCGCAGATGGAATTGCACCAGCGGCCGGAGAACTACGCGATCGGCGTCCATCTGCTGCCCAAGCACCTGGACGAGGAGGTGGCGCGGCTCCATCTCGACAAGCTGGGCGCCCGGCTCACCCGGCTGACCCCGGAGCAGGCCGAGTACATCGACGTTCCCGTCGACGGCCCCTACAAACCGGAGACGTACCGGTACTAGCGACCCAGTGACGAACGAACCGCCGGAGGGGTCCCGTTCGGGCGACCCGCGGGCTGCGGCTCTCGTCGTCCTTTCGTCGGCGGTCATCCTCGGCGCCGCCTGCGGCGTCGTCTGGCTCCTCTACCGGTTCGTCGCCGCCTTCTCCCACGTGCTGCTGCCCCTCGCGGTGGGCGGCCTCGCCGCGCTGGTGTTCAAACCCTGGTTCCATGGGTTCCGGAGCCGCCTGCGATTGCCCGCGTGGGCCGCGCTCGTCGCGGTCTACCTGTCGGTCGCTGCGGTGCTCGCCGGCTTTGCGCTGGTCTTCGGGCGCCTGCTCGCGACCCAGCTCGGGGATCTGGCCCAGCGCGCGCCCACCTTCCTCGAAAACGCCTACGCCTGGGTGGTCGCCGAGACCCCGGCGTTCGTGGACTTCTTCGAGAACCACCCGATGGGGCAGCAGATCCGGGACTTCGTCCTGAGCCAGCAGGCCACTCTCCTCCAGGGGCTCGCCCGGGTCGGGGAGCAGGCGGTCGCGGCGAGCGCGGGCATCCTGCGCGGCGTCGGCGCGCTGCTTTCCTGGGCGGTGCTCCCGCTCTACTTCGGGTTCTTCCTGCTCTGGGAGCCGCCGCCCACCGATTCCGCCCGGATGCTGCCGTTCCTGAAGCCGCGGACCCGGGATACCGTCGTGCGGCTCACGAGTGACTTCGTCCAGATCCTGATCGTGTTCTTTCGGGCCCAACTGGTGGTCGCTTTCCTCCAGGGACTGCTGGTCGCGATCGGATTCACCGCGATCGGGCTCGACTACGGCTTCGTGATCGGGCTCGGGCTGGGCGTGCTGACCATCATTCCCTACCTGGGAACCGCGGTCGGGTTCGTGGTGGCGGTGCCGCTCGCCTGGATCCAGCCGGATGGCGGGTTGCTGCTGGCCGCGCTCGCCGCCGGGGTGTTGGTCGCCGTCCAGTTGATCGAGGGCTGGATCCTGACGCCAAGGATCATGGGCGACCAGACCGGCCTCCACTGGATGGCGATCATCGTCGCGGTGCTCTTCTGGGGCAGCGCGCTGGGCGGGCTCACCGGCACTCTGCTGGCGATTCCCCTGACCGCGTTTGCGGCATCGGCGTGGCGGCTGATCCGCGAGCGTTACGTCGTCGAGGTGGTCTGAGGCGGAGCGGACATCGTATAGCCGATTAGCTATACTAATAGCGTGATCCTGAGAAGCTTGGTCCGCGAGGCGCGGAAACGAGCGGGGTTCACTCAGGCGGAGCTGGGGCGCCGCGCCGGAGTTCCCCAGTCCACCGTCGCCCGCGTCGAGTCCGGTGCGCGGATTCCCTCGGTCGATCTGGTCGAACGCCTCGTCCGGGCCACCGGCTTCGAGATCCGCTGCCAGCTCGGGGAACCGGATCCCGGGACGGGTTCACTGATCGAGACGACCCTCCGCCTGACGCCTCGAGAGCGGTTGGCCGGGGCCGCCCGCGCCGCGCGCTTCGTGCAGCGCGGGCGTTCCGGCATGGACAACCGGCGGGATGTCTGAGCCCGCGTTCGATCCGGAAGCCCTGCTCGCGGCGCTCCACCGGGAGGGCGTCCGCTTCGTCCTGATCGGAGGGATGGCGGCAGTCCTGCACGGCGACGTCGGGGTTACGGTCGACGTCGACATCGCGCCGGCCCGCGACCCCGAGAACCTGCGGCGGCTGGCTGCCGCGCTTCGGAACCTCGACGCGCGCGTCCGCACCGAAGGGGTGCCCGGCGGACTGGCTTTCGATGGCTCACCCGCGTTCTTCGAAGATCTCGACCCCGGAGCCATCCTGAACCTCAAGACCCGCGCCGGGGGGCTGGACATCGCCTTCATTCCCGCCGGGACGGCCGGCTATGGCGACCTCAAGCGCGACGCCGTCTCGTTGGAGACGTCACCCCGTGTCTTCATCCTGGTGGCTTCGCTCGCGGACGTGATCCGCTCCAAGAGCGCGGCCGATCGGGAGAAGGACCGCCGGGCTCTCCCGCGGCTCTACGACCTGCTGGAACGGACCGGCGGCGGACACGGCCAGCGCGGACCGCGCTAACCGAGCACCTCGGCGAGCGCGCCCGCGACCGCGTCGGCGATCTGCTCCAGGTCGGCCGAGGTCGAACAGACCGGCGGGGCGCAGACGAAGACATCGCCGCGGAGACGGCTGAACACACCCCGGTCGTCGATCGCTTTCAGGAGGCGCGGCCCCACCTTTGCGGAGGCCGGGAAGAGCTCCCGCGTGCCCCGGTCCGCCACCACCTCCACGGCCGCCATCAGGCCCTTGCCGCGGACCTCTCCCACGTGGGGGTGGTCGCCGCAGGCCTGTTCCAGGTTGCGGATCAACTCCGCCCCCTTCTCGCCCGCCATCTCCACGAGTCCCTCTTCCCGGATGATGCGGAGGTTCTCGAGGGCGACCGCGCAGGAAACCGGGTGGGCGCTGTAGGTGTAGGCGTGCATCCAGACGGAGTCGCCCGCGTCGAGCGTCTCGGCCACCCGATCGGAAAGGCCGATCCCGCCGAGCGGGACGTGCCCCGAGGTGATGGCCTTCGCGAACTGCATGATGTCGGGCTCGATCCCCCAGTGGTCCAGACCGAACATCGTGCCCGTCCGGCCGAAGCCGGTGATGACCTCGTCCGAGACGAGCAGCACGTCGTAGCGGTCGCAGATCTCCCGGATCCGGGGGAAGTAGTCGTCGGTGGGGACGATCACCCCGCCCGCTCCCTGGACCGGCTCGGCGATGAACATCGCGACGGTGTCGGGCCCCTCTTCGAGAATGGCCGTCTCCAGCTCGTCGGCGGCGGCCTCTCCCCGCGTCTTGCCCGGCGGAGGGTCGTAGAAGTAGGGGTACGGGGAGCTGATGTGCCGAAAGCCGGGGATCCGGGGTTCGAACATGGGCCAATAGACGCTCATGCCGGTGGCGCACATCGCCGCCAGCGTCACCCCGTGGTAGCCCCAGATCCGGGAGATGACCTTGGTCTTGTCCGGCTTGCCGCGCACCTTCCAGTAGTAGCGGGCGGTCTTGATGCTGGAGTCCGTGGACTCACCGCCGCCCGACGTGAGGAAGAACCGGTTGATGGACGGATAGGCGATCTCGGCCAGCGTTTCGGCGAGCGCGATGGCCTGGGGATTCGAACTTCCCGCGTATCCCGAGGCGTACGCCAACTCCCGCATCTGGTTCGCGGCAGCGGCGGCGAGTTCCGGACGGCTGTGCCCGAGGAAGACGTTCCAGAGCCCCGAAAGCGCATCCACGTAGTCCCGGCCGTCGGCATCGAAGAGCCGGGCGCCCTCGCCGCGGACCCAGACGTGGCCGCTCGCGGTCGCAGCGCCCGAGTGAATCGGATGAATCAGGTGCTCGGCGTCCCGCTCGAGGAGCGCCGCCTTGCTGGTGTCGGTCATGGACCCTTTCCTTCGGTGTCTGGTTCGAGTTTCCGCACGGCCGCGCTTCAGCGGCCGGCAGCCTCATGGCCGACGGCGAGCGCCTCCGGCGAAGTCACGATGAAAACGCGGAATCCCTGCTCGATCCGCATGGCAATGTCATCCGGACCCGCGGTGATCCCGCAGGGAACATCGGCCTCCAGGCAGGCGGCCAGCACGGCCTGGATCGCATTCTCCACCGCCTCCATGTCGCCCTCGTAGGCCCGCCGCAGATCGCCGGGACCGGGGGAAACGATGCTGACGCCGGGAACGCTCGTGATTTCCAGTGCGTTCTCGATTCCGATCTTGTCCTCGATCAACAAGAAGCTGACCAACTCGCCCGCCGGATCCAGCGGCCACACGTCGGCGCGGGCCGCGTAGTCCTCGGGCGAGACCCCGAAGACGCGCGCCGCTTCCGGAGCGGCGTCGCCCCGGAGCCCGCCCGCACTCGCCGGGCGCATGGAAGCCACCGCGTGCCGGGCCTCCGCTGCGGTCTCGACGTGCGGGAAGACGATCCCGTAGACCCCCGAGTCGAGCCCTGCCGCCGTCCGCTCCGCGGCCTCATCCATCCCGTCCCGGATCGGCGGAATGCGCAGCAGGATCGGGTGGGGGTTGGCGGACCCGCGCGCGCCGGGAGGCGACAGCGCCTCCTGGTAGACGGACATGGTGGGGAGGTCGAAGGGCCCTTGTTCGAGGGAGTAGAAGACGAAGTCGGCGAGTTCCCGCTGCGCCATCTCCCGGGCGGTCTCCGGGGTCCTCTCCCCGGAGAAGATGCCGAAGACGACCTGCCCGTCGGCAAGCAGTGAAGCGACCCGGTTCCACGACGGCCCGGCGGCGGGGGCCGCGGGCGCGGCCGGCTCCTCCTCGGCCGGTATTTCGTCGCCGGCGGGGGGGGAGGAGCACCCGGCGAGCGCCACTGCGAGGCCCAGGGGGGCCAGACGGCGCGCAGGAGTCGAGAGAATGCGGATCTTCATGGGACGGACGCTCCAAGCAAACGGGTTGCTATCCTACCCGGTCGGAGGCGGTTCGCGCGCCTCCCCTCGGTCACCCGATTGCCCCCGGTGTCCTGGGAATTCGTCCCCCGGATTCCGGGGGTTTGGTCATTCCCACCCCCACTCTCAAGGAGGAAAGAGCTCATGGCTACCGTCACGCTCGGCGGCACCCCGTTCCCCATTTCCGGTGAGGTTCCGGCGGCCGGAGTCGCCGCCCCGGACTTCACCCTGACCGGCGGCGACCTCGGTGACATCTCGCTGGGCGACTTTGCCGGGAAGCGGCTGATCCTGAACGTTTTCCCGAGCGTGGACACCCCGGTCTGCGCGGCGTCCGTCCGGCGCTTCAACGAGGAAGCCGCAGCGCTCGAGGGGGTTTCGGTCCTTTGCGTCTCGCGGGACCTGCCGTTCGCCCACGGCCGGTTCTGCGCGGCCGAGAACATCGACGCCGTGAAATGCGCCAGTGAAATGCGCGACGGTTCGTTCGGCGACGCCTACGGCCTCCGGATCACCGAGGGGCCGCTGGCGGGCCTGTTGGCGCGGGCGGTGGTCGTCGTGGATGGCGACGGCAAGGTGCAGCATTCCGAACTCGTTCCGGAGATCAAGCAGGAACCGGACTACAACGCGGCGCTAGCGGCCTGCCGCTGACAATCGGCGGCTGACAATCCGTGAACGGCGCCACCGAGGGTGCGCGCGGGAGCCGTCTGTCCGTCGCGCAGCGTGATACAGTGGGAAAACCGTTGCATCTTCCGTCACCTCGTGACCTGAAGCCGCCCCTTCCTCCGAGAACTCCCCCACGAAATTGACGGCCGCACAGGAAGGGGGAGCCGACCTCATCGAACCTCTTTCAGAGGAAGAGCTGCCCGAGGAAGAACTTTCGGAAGCGGAACTCTCCGACGAGGCCGAAGTCCCGGCGGGCCGGGCTCCCGGTGTCTTCGAGTTGGGAGACTTCGTCTTCTATCCGCAGATCGGCCACTGCGACGTGGGCGAAGTCATTCACGATGCCCAGACCGATCTCAAGCTCCTCGAACTGACCCCGCAGGATTCCTCGACGGGCAATCGCATTCTGGTGCCGCTTGGACAATTGACCAGCCGGGGTATCCGCCACGCCGGAGAATCCCCCGGAGTCATCGAAGAGGTGCTGGGGTCGGACTTCGAACCAACTATCGATGACGCCTCCGAGCGACTGGACCTCATCACCGCCCAGGAACGCGAGGGGACGGTCTACGGCCTCGCCCACGCGCTCAAGCGGCTCCACCTGCGCCACGAGATGAAGACCATCAGCCGGGAGGAGGAGAAGCGCCGCTCCCGCATCCGCAAGTGGCTGGTCGTGGAATACATGACGGAGAAGGAGGGAACCAGCGGCCAGGCGCAGTCGGCGATCACCCGCCTTCTCTCCCGGACCATGAACGCCGTCCGCGAACGCGAGAAGGAAGCGGCCCGGGAACTGCGGAAGCAGCAACGCGCCGAGCGGAAGGCCGCCGAAGCGGAGCGGAAAGCCCGCCGCCGGAGCCGGAGCTAGCGACCGGCGGACTCGCCGCCGGAATAGCATCCGGAGGACGATGACCCGGCGCTCACTCTTCGGACGGCCTCCCTCCCCGGACCCTCCGGTCCCACCGCCGGCAACGGAACCCCGGATCGAGACCGCTCCCGCCGCTCAGCCGGGGTCGTCCGGGTCCCCGTTTTCGATTCGGGAAATCAGCGCCCGCATCCGGGCCGTCCTCGAAGACGGATTCCCCCGGAGTTTCTGGATCGAGGGGGAACTCTCGCAGGTGGGCCGGCCGCAGAGCGGCCACCTCTATCTGTCCTTTCGCGAGGAGAGAGTCGTGCTCGAAGCGGTGGCCTGGGCCACCGATGCGCGGAGCTTCGCTTTCGCTCCCGCGCAGGGAGACCGCGTCCGCGCCTTCGGACGGCTCCGCACCTATGACGGCAAGAGCGTCTATCAGTTTCAGGTCCAACGGCTCGAGAAGGCCGGGATCGGCGCGCTGCTGCAGGAACTGCTGGAACGGGAGGAGCGCCTCGAGCGCGAAGGGTTGTTCGATCCGGCGCGAAAGCGTGAACTCCCTTTCCTGCCCCTCCGGATCGGGCTTCTGACCGCGTCCGCCAGCGACGCGTCGGTTGACTTCACCCGCACGGCCAGAACGCGTTTCCCCGGCGTCCGGATCCGGGAATACCACGCACCCGTTCAGGGGCCCGCCGCCCCGGGAGCGCTCGCCGCCGGGATTCGCGCACTCGGGCGCCAGAACCTCGATGTCATCGTGGTCGCCCGCGGCGGCGGTTCGGTGGAGGATCTCCTCCCCTTCAGCGACGAACTCGTGGTGCGCGCCGCCGCCGCCTGTCCGGTCCCCCTCGTGAGCGCCATCGGCCACGAGCAGAACCGGCCGCTCCTCGACCGGGTCGCGGACCGCCGCTCGAGCACGCCCTCGGCGGCCGCCCGCGACCTTCTTCCGGTTCGGGAGGACCTGGTCCGGGAGATCGAGGCGCGCCAGGGAGCGGCGGAGGCCGCAGCGCGGCGCGTCCTCAAGGCTGCGGAAGACCGCATCGCGACCTTCCGGACCCACCGGGCGACGACGGCGCTCCCCGGCTGGCTCGAGCAGGAACGGCGGGGCCGCCAGCGGGACCGGTCCCGGGCCCTCGACCGGGCCCGGAGCGCAGTCCGCGGCCGGGAGGTCCGCCTGCGCGCCGCCCGCGAAACGCTGGCCCACAACCATCCGGCGCGCCGGCTCGCCGAGCAGGCCACCCAGTTGGGCCGCCTCCGGGAGCGCCTCGCCCGCCTGCCCCGGCTTCGCGATCAGGAGGACCGGCTCGAGACGAGCCGGCGCCGGATTTCCGCGGAACCCCTCTACCGGCTCGTCGAAGCGGAAAGAGCCGAGCTGGCCGGCCTCCGCGCCCAGCAGGGCGCCGCCATCCGGAGGATGCTGGACCACCGCTCCTTCGTCACCGGGGCCACGGGCCGGAAACTGAAAGATCTGGACCCGCGCGTCGTCCTGGGGCGTGGCTACAGCCTGGCGCTCGATGCGGAGGGCCGGGCGCTGGCTTCAAGCCGCGGCGTGCGAGTCGGCGACCGCCTGCGGTTGCTGCTGCGTGAGGGGGAACTCGGCGCGTCGGTCGAGGAAGTGCAAATCCCGAGGGACGCCGCGGGTCCGCGCTCGGCGGGACAGAATTCGGGAGGAAACGAGTCATGAGCGAATCCGGCGGCACCGCCCCGAAAGCCGTGGCGACCTTCGAGTCGCTGGAGGCGGAACTGGCAAAGGTGACCCGAAGACTCGAGGATGCGTCCGTCCCGCTGGAAGCGCGCCTGGAGCTCCACGCCCGCGCGACTTCCATGCACGGCCGTCTCGAAGCCATCGTGGAGGCGGCGCGGAAGGCGACCAGTCAGACCGGTGGCGACGCCGCCTCCGGGCGCCCGCCGGAGGGTGAGGACCCCGCCGAGCCGTACGAACGGGTCCGGGACCGGCTGGCCGAAGTCGTGAGAGCGCTGGAAGCGGACGATCTTCCACTGGCTCGAGTCATCGAGCTCCACCGGGAAGCACAGCGCCTCGCAGCGCGCTGCGAGGCGATTCTCGACGGCGCCCAGGAGCAGATCGAAAAAACCGCGGGTGGGCCGCCTCCCACCGGCGACGCGCCTGCCGCCAGTGCCGGAGATTCCGATTCGGATGTCTCCTTCTGAAACCGTTCGCGCGGCAACCGTGGCGAATGTGGACCTTGGAGAGTTCCTGTCCGGCTGCGCCCGGGAAGTAAACGCGTTTCTGGACCGCGCCCTTCCTCCGGCGAGCGGCTCGGCAGCGACGCTCGGAAGCGCCACGCGTTACGCCGTGCTCGGCGGGGGCAAGAGGATCCGGCCGGCGCTCGCGATGGCTTCGGCCATTGCGGTCGGCGGAAGGCTTCAGGATGCCCTCCCGGTCGCCGGAGCGGTCGAAATGGTGCACACCTACTCGCTCATTCATGACGATCTGCCCTGCATGGACGACGACGACCTGCGGCGGGGGCAGCCCACGGTGCACGTCCGCTACGGCGAGGCGATCGCCGTGCTGGCCGGCGACGCGCTTCACACCCTCGCTTTCGACACGATCGCCGGGAGCGATGGACCGCCGGAGGTCCGGCTGCGATGCGTCGAGCGCCTCGCCGCGGCGGCCGGCCCCGCCGGCATGGTCGGCGGGCAGGTGCTGGACATGGAAGCCGAGACGCGCACTCCCGACGCCCGGGGACTTGAAGCGATCCACCGCGGGAAGACCGGAGCGCTCATCTCCGCCTCCGTCGCCCTCGGGGCTCTCGCCGGAGGAGGCACGGTCCGGCAGGCGGACGCCCTCGGCGCCTTTGGACGGGAACTCGGCCTCGTGTTCCAGATCGTGGACGACCTGCTCGACGAGGAGCAGACGAGCGCCCGGCTCGGCAAGTCCGCCGGCAAGGATCGGGCCGCCGGAAAGGCCACGTATCCCGCGATTCACGGGACCCGGGGAGCCCGCGCGGAAGCCTCCCGGCGGGCCGGGATCGCCCGCGAACTGCTGGCCGCGGTAGGCGAGGAGCCCGGTCCCCCCGTAAAGTCCGACGGAATGCGACTCCTCGGCGCGCTCACCGACCGCATCCTGCACCGCAGCGCCTAGAGCCAAGTGTGAATCGAGTGATGCGGCCCGGTTTTCCCGGTGGGGGCTCGAGCGGCGATCCATTCCGACGGGCCCCCACCGGGAGAACCGGCCAGGCCGCTTCGCGCCCCTCTTCGTTGCGCTTCAGTCGAAATACACTCGGTATTCCTCCCTCGCACGCCTTGTCGGCCGGACGTCTCGCCCCCACCGGGAGACTGGCCGCTCTCGGCGCTCACACCACCCTATCCGCAGACAGCTAGTGCCCCGGAAGACCGCCGCGCGCAAGAATGCCCGCTCCCGCCGCGCGAACCCGGCGTCGAACGCCCGGCGCTTCATCCCTCCCGAAGGGGGAGGTCTCCGGGTCGGGGTGGCCGCGAAGATCGCGGCTCCCGAAGCTCCCGCCACCACCCGCGGCCTGGCCCGTTGGCTCGAGACCCGGGGAGCGATCGTCTGCCTCGAGGAAAAACTCGCCGAGGCGACCGACTGGGACGGGGCTTCGGCGTCCTTCGAGGCGATCGGGCGCGACCGGGATCTCGTCCTCGTCCTCGGGGGTGACGGCACCCTCCTGTCGGTCGCCCGGGCGATGGGGGAACGGCAGGTTCCCATTTTCGGGGTGAATCTCGGGAGCCTCGGCTTCCTGACCAACGCACCCCTCGACCAGCTCTATCCCGAACTCGAGAAGATCCTGGCCGGCGAGGGGGTCGTGGACGAACGAACCACGCTGAGCACCACGCTGCTCCGCGACGGCGAGACGCTGGTCGAGCAAATGTCGGTGAACGACGTGGTGATCACCGGGAGCTCGATCGCCCGGGTGATCGAAGTGCGAATCACCACCGCCCAAGGATTCGTCGCGACGGTACTCGGCGACGGGGTCATCGTCGCGACTCCCACCGGATCCACCGCCTATAACGTCGGCGCCGGCGGCCCCGTCGTGCATCCCGCGGTCGAAGCGATCGTCCTCGCCCCCATCGTCCCGCTGACACTGACCCAGCGGCCGGTGGTCTTCCCGGACACCGAGGACCTGACGCTCACGCTGCGCGGGCGCCGCCGGCAGGTACACGTGACCTTCGACGGTCAGGCGAGCCATCCCCTCCTTCCGGGCGACGCGCTGAAGGTGCGGAAGTCGGAAATCCGGGTGCAGCTCCTGAGCCTCCCGGAAACGAACTACTTCCGCGTCCTGCGCAAGAAGCTCCTCTGGAGCGCCCTGCCCCCCAAACGGGCGCGGACGACGATCCCCGAGCCGCCCAACCCGACCTGACGCTGGGGACGCAGGCGTATTCCGGCGCTCGCGCGGGCGTCAGTGTTCGAGGCGGTTGATGACCCGGAAGACCCCCGGCGTGCTCCGGGCGATGGACTCCAGGATCCGCGATTCGATGGCGCTTCGAACCACTCCGGTCAGGGCCACCACGCCCCGCGACACCACGATGTGGATCGGGGGGTTCACCTGGTTGGCGCGGTCAGAGAAACGGGGATCCCGATAGATCCGGTAGAAGAGGGCCCGCCGCAGGTCCTGGTCGTTGGGCGAAAGAGGCAACACCTCGATGCGGTTGTCCACCCCCTTGACTCCGAAGACCCGGGCGACGCGCTTTTCGAGTTCGGTCTTCTTGAAGGGTTCGGTGACGGCCCCCCGCAGGATGATGACGTAGGGCTCGTCCATACCGAAGTTGATGTCGTCGAAAACCGTGTAGTAGGAGTAGCGCAGCACCGCGCTCCGGATGCCGTCGACCAGATCGTCCATGCTCTCCGGCTCGGCGACCTCGAGATCCGGATCCACCGCGACGACTCCCTGGACCTTCTCGGCGCGCTCCACGACGTCGCGCCACTCCCAGGCGCTCGCCACCTGGCCGGTGAGCCGGACGACCCCGCCGTTCACGCTGACCCGGGGGTCGTTTCCCTCGAGATCCGCCCGTTCGATTTCCCGCGCCACGTCGGCTCGCACGGCCTCATCGGCGCGGGTCGGCGCGGCGGCCGCCGGCGCCGGGAGCCCTTCGGCCCCTTCCTCGGGGGCAGCGCCCGCGGCGGGCGCGTCCGGGTCCTCGCCCGCTTCGCCGGCGTCATCCAATTCGTTCGGCTCGAGCACGGTGATGTCGGTTTCCACGGCGGTGACACCGTCCACGAAGAGAGCGATCTCCACCACCCGGGTCTGGGTGGCCTGGTTCAGCACCTCGCCGGTCAATACCGCCACCCCGTCCTGGACGTCCACTTCGAAAATCCCGATCGGGAGGTTCGCTTCCTCGATCGCCGAGGCGATTTCCTCGCGAAGGAGCGTGTCGGAACGCGGCTGTGCGGCCACGGGAGCGGCCATCACAACGGCAAGAGCGAACGGGATAAGGATCTGCATGGATTTGGTCATCGGATTGTTGCCTGTATCCGCGAAAATGCAACCGCCATGCCGTGTTGCTCCGGGGCATCCGGCGCCGGCCTGAAGGTCCGGCCGGCCAGTCCTCCCGGTGGGGCCCCTTTCGGGTCGCCGTGAGGGAGAGGCGGGGTTGTCTGGTTTCGACCGCCTCTCGGCGGTCGATGCCGGCCAGAGGCCGGCGCTCCGAACGGGCCGAGGATGCCGGCCTGAAGGCCCGGCGGCCAGTCCTCCCGGTGGGGCCCCTTCCGGGTCGCCGTGAGGGAGAGGCGGGGTTGTCTGGTTTCGACCGCCTCTCGGCGGTCGATGCCGGCCAGAGGCCGGCGCTCCGAACTCGCGGGTGCCGGCCTGAAGATCCGGCGGCCAGTCCTCCCGGTGGGGGTTCCTTCCGGGTCGCTGTGAGGGAAAGGCGGGGGTGTCGGGTTTCGACCGCCTCTCGGCGGTCGATGCCGGCCAGAGGCCGGCGCTCCGAACTCGCGGGTGCCGGCCTGAAGGCCTATACCTTTCGCGGCATCACCTGTTGGGTCAGGCGCTCCGAAATCCCGGTCGGGACTTCCTGCCTATTCGTCCTGGTACTGACCCGCGTAGGTCCGCTCCGCCGGGGCCGCGAGCTGAAAGAAAACCAGTTGGAGGATGCGCGCATCCCGCAGGAGCTCCAGGCCGTCCGGATGGTGAACGGTGAGGAGGGAACCACTGCGCCCGCGGTAGCCCGAATCCCAGAGCGCCGTGCCGATCTGCGCTCCGCTCCGCAGCAGGGAGGACCGGGTGCGGCCGATGGCGAACACGTCCGGCGGAATGTTGACGACCTCGTTGTAGCGAACCCAATAGGGGCCGGCGGCGAGCCGATAGACGCCCTCTGGGTCGGGCGCGAGCGGCTCGGGCGACGGGATGCGGCGACCCGAGTTGTCGAAGTCCACGCGCCCGGGCCCCGTGCCGAAAAGACTCACCTCGGCGAGGGTGAGGTCCACGCCGTTCATCTGGATCTGCGTCTCGGGATCCACGAGACCCGTGAGGAGCGGGGGATCGCTATCGAGGCGGCGCCGGAGAGCGGCGCCCGCGATCAGTTCCACGTCCGGAGAATCAACTTCCGGACTCGCCGGTTCGTCCGAGGATCGTGGGCAGGGTGATGTGCTCCTGACCCTGGTACTTCCCCTTCTTGTCCCGGTAGCTGACCTCACAGTCCTCGTCGCTCTCGAAGAAGAGCACCTGGGCGATGCCTTCGCCCGCGTAGATCCGGCAGGGGAGCGGGGTGGTGTTCGAAATCTCGAGCGTCGCGTTCCCTTCCCACTCGGCGTCGAACCCCGTCACGTTGATGATGATTCCGCAACGGGCGTAGGTGGACTTGCCGATGCAGATGCCGTAGACGTTCCGGGGCATCCGGAAGTTCTCGATGGTGTTCGAGAGCGCGAAGGAGTTGGGAGGGATGACGCAGACGTCGCCCTTGTAGTCCACGAAACTCCGCTGGTCGAAGTTCTTCGGGTCGACGATGGCCGTGTGGACGTTGGTGAAGATCTTGAACTCGTCGGAGACCCGAATGTCGTAGCCGTAGGCGGAGAGTCCGTAGGAAATGACTCCCTGCCCCACCTGGTGATCCACAAAGGGATCGATCAGGCGATGTTCCTGCGACATGCGCCGGATCCAGCGGTCCGGCTTGATGCTCGGCAGTTTCGGCTCCTCCGTCGGGCGTCAGACGAGCTCGACGCCGGGGAAAAAGTACCCGAGTTCGAAGGCGGCCGTCTCCGGCGCGTCGGACCCGTGGATCGCGTTTCGCTCGATGGAGGAGGCAAACCGCGCCCGGATGGTGCCGGGAGCGGCATCCGCCGGGTTGGTGGCCCCCATCAGGCGCCGCAACTCGCTGATCGCGTCGTCGCACTCGAGCGCCATGACGACGGCGGCACCCGAGGACATGAAGTCGGTGAGGCTCGAGAAGAACGGCCGCTCGCGGTGGACCGCGTAGAAGCCTTCCGCCTCGGCCTTGGTCATCCGGACCAGGCGCATGGCGACGATGCGGAAACCCGCCGTCTCGAGCGCCTCGAGGATGGCCCCGGTGTTCCCGGCGGCCACTGCGTCGGGCTTCACGATGGAGAACGTTCGCATTCCTTGTTCCTCTAGCCGTTCAGGCGCGCGTCCATGGCGGCGCCCATCTCGGCCGGACTCTCGACGACCGTGCAACCGGCCGACCGCAGCGCCTCCATCTTGTCCGCCGCGGTCCCCTTGCCGCCCATCACGATGGCTCCGGCGTGACCCATCCGCCGTCCCGGAGGGGCGGTCTGGCCCGCGATGAAGCTGACCACCGGCTTGTCCAGTTCGCGGCGGATGAAGTCGGCGGCCTCCTCCTCGGCGCCGCCGCCGATCTCGCCGATGAGGATGATCGCCTCGGTCTCGTCATCGGCACAGAAGAGCTCCAGCACGTCCACGAATTGCGTCCCGATGACCGGATCGCCACCGATGCCGACGCAGGTGCTCTGGCCGATGCCGCGCTCGGAAAGTTGGTGGACCGCCTCGTAGGTGAGCGTCCCACTCCGCGAAACGACGCCGACGTGGCCCTCGCGGTGGATGAACCCCGGCATGATGCCCACCTTGGCCTGGCCCGGAGAGATCACTCCCGGACAGTTCGGCCCGAGGATGCGGGTGCCGCCCGGCGGGACCGTCCGCATCACCCGGACCATGTCCCGGGTGGGGACGCCTTCGGTGATGCTCACCACCAGATCGAGTCCCGCATCCACGGCTTCGGAATAGGCGTCGGCGCAGAAGGCAGGGGGCACCAGGACGAAGCCGACGTTCGCTCCGGTCTTCTCCACCGCTTCGGCCACCGTGTCGAAGACCGGAACGCCCACCGCCGTCTGGCCTCCCCTCCCCGGCACCACTCCCGCAACCAGGTTGGTGCCGTAGTCCCGGCAGGCTTCCGCGTGGAAGGCCCCTTCCCGTCCGGTGATGCCCTGGACGACGAGGCGGGTCTCGTTACCGACCAGGACGCTCATGCGGGCACCCCTTCCAGCTTCCGCACCACCTGCTCGGCGGCGTCGCGCATCCCGTCGGCGGTGGTGAAGTCGAGCCCCGACTCCTCGAGCATCCGGCGGGCGAGTTCCACGTTGGTCCCTTCCATGCGGATCACGATGGGGAGCGTCACCCCCAGCTTCCGCACGGCGGCAATCAGCCCCTTGGCGAGGCGGTCGCAGCGCAGGATGCCGCCGAAGATGTTGATCAGCACCACCCGCACCTCGGGGTCCGAGGAGAGGATGCGGAAGGCGTTTTCGATCTGCTCGGCGCTGGCGCCGCCGCCGACATCGAGAAAGTTCGCGGGCGAGGCTCCCGCGAGCTTCACGATGTCCATGGTGGCCATCGCGAGGCCGGCGCCGTTCACCATGCACCCTACCGAGCCGTCGAGCTTGATGTAGCTGAGGCGGTGCTTGCTCGCCTCGACTTCGAGCGGCGACTCCTCGTGGATGTCGCGGAGCGCCGCAACCCCGGGCTGGCGGAAGAGCGCGCTGTCGTCCACCGACACCTTGGCGTCGAGCGCGAGCACGTCACCTCCCTCGGTGACCAGCATCGGGTTGATCTCGACCTGGCTGGCGTCGAGCCCGTCGAAGGCGCGGTAGAGCGCGGTGAGGAACTTCGTGCCGTTCTTGAACACCTGCCCCTCGAAGCCGAGCCCGAAAGCGAGCCGGCGGGCCTGGAACGGCTGCATCCCCGCCGCCGGGTCCACGGTGACCGTCAGGATCTGCTCCGGAGTCTGGGCCGCCACTTCCTCGATGTCCATGCCCCCGGCGGCGCTCGCGATGCACATCGGGCGGCCGGTCGAGCGGTCGATGATGAAGCTGACGTAGAGCTCGCGGGCGATCGCGACCCCTTCCTCGACGAGGAGCCGCCGGACGAGCCGCCCCTCGGGGCCGGTCTGCCTGGTGACCAGCGTGCAGCCGAGGATCGCGTCGGCGGCGGCGCGCACCTCGTCCTCGGTGCGGGCGAGACGCACTCCGCCGGCCTTGCCGCGGCCGCCGGCGTGGATCTGCGCTTTCACCACCACCGGAAGACCGAGTTCGGAGGCGGCAGCGACTGCCTCCTCCACGCTGAACGCGACCTTGCCCCGGGGGATCGGGACGCCGTATTCGGCGAGGAGCGCTTTGGCTTGATGCTCGTGGAGGTTCATTACACCCCGATCTTCTCGGTGAGTTCGCGGACCGCGGCCGCCGACCGGTCGAGGGCGCCCTGCTCGTCGTCGGTGAGCTGGATCTGGATGACCTCTTCGACACCCGAGCGGCCCAGCTTCACCGGCACCCCCATGTAGAGGCCGTCCACGCCGTACTCGCCCTCGAGATAGGCCGCGCAGGGAAGGATCTTCTTCTTGTCCTTGAGGATGGCGTCCACCATCTCGACGATGGCCGCCGAGGGGGCGTAGTAGGCCGACCCCGTCTTCAGGTAGGCCACGATCTCGCCGCCGCCCTTCCGCGTGCGCTCGACGATCCGGTCGATCGCCTCGCCGGACATGAAGTCCGGGAGGGGTATCCCCGCGACCGTCGAATAGCGCGGGAGCGGCACCATGTCGTCCCCGTGCCCGCCGAGCACGAACGCGTGGACGTTCTCCACCGAGACGTTCACCTCGGCGGCGATGAAGGCCCGCATCCGCGCCGAGTCGAGGACTCCCGCCATGCCGACCACCCGGTGCTTGGGAAGCCCGCTGGCCCGGAGCGCCGCCTGCACCATCGCGTCCAGCGGGTTCGAGACCACCACCAGGATGGCGTCCGGCGAATGCTCCATCGCCTGGCGGGTGACGCTGCTCACGATCTCGAAGTTCTTCCGGAGCAGGTCGTCCCGGCTCATCCCGGCCTTGCGGGGCAGCCCGGCGGTGATGACCACGACGTCGGAACCCGCGGTGTCGGCGTAGTCGCAGGTGCCGCTCACCTGGACATCGCTGCCCGTGACCGGGCAGGCCTCCAGCATGTCGAGGCCCTTCCCCTGGGGAATGCCGTCGATGATGTCGATGAGGACGACGTCGCACAGCTCGGCGTCAGCCAGCCGCTGGGCGGCGGTCGCGCCGACGTTCCCGGCGCCGACCACGGTCACTTTCGGTCGCATCTGCAACTCCCTTTCGCGGAGATCCGGTTCCCGGAGCCGCGAGTCAGCCCATGTTCTCGATGATCGCGTCGGCGAACTCCGAGGTCTTGAGTTTCGTCGCGCCGTCCATCAGCCGGTGGAAGTCGTAGGTCACCCGCTTCTGGGCGATCGTGGCTTCCATGGAACGCTCGATCAGGTCGGCCGCTTCGCTCCAGTGCAGGTGGCGGAACATCATGACCCCGGACAGGATCACCGAACCCGGGTTCACCTTGTCCTGATCGGCGTACTTGGGCGCCGTTCCGTGGGTGGCTTCGAAGATGGCATGCCCGGTGTCGTAGTTGATGTTCCCGCCGGGCGCGATGCCGATGCCGCCGATCTGGGCGGCGAGGGCGTCCGAGAGGTAGTCCCCGTTCAGGTTCATGGTGGCGATCACGTCGAAGGAACCGGCCCGGGTGAGGACCTGCTGCAGGGTGATGTCGGCGATCGCGTCGCGGACCAGGATGCGGTCCTTCCACTGGCCGTTGCCGTGCGTATCCCCGAGGTCGGCGAGGCACTTCTCCACCTCGGCCCGCACGTCGGCCCGGCGCTCCTCGGGCATCAGGTCGTAGCCGGGCTCGATCGCCCGGGCGTTCTCCACGGTGCTGATCCCGGAGCCCGACTCCTCGTTCGAGAGGATCCAGCTCTCCCGCTCGCTCACCGTCTCGCTCCGGAACTCCCGCGCGGCGAGGCCGTAGCCCCAGTCGCGGAAGGCGCCTTCCGTGAACTTCATGATGTTGCCCTTGTGGACCAGGGTGACGCTCCTTCGTCCCTGGTCGAGGGCGTAGCGGATCGCGGCGCGCACCAGGCGCTCGGTCCCCTCGCGGCTGACCGGCTTGATGCCGATGCCCGAGGTCTCCGGGAACCGGATCTTCCTGACACCCATCTCGTCGCGCAGGAAGGCGACCAGCTTCTTGACCTCGTCGGTGCCCTCGCGGTACTCGACGCCGGCGTAGATGTCCTCGCTGTTCTCCCGGAAGATGACCATGTCCACCTGGTCCGGGCGGTTCACCGGGCTCGGAACGCCCTCGTACCACTTCACCGGCCGCAGGCAGACGTAGAGATCGAGGAGCTGGCGGAGCGCCACGTTCAGCGAGCGGATGCCGCCGCCGACCGGGGTGGTAAGCGGTCCCTTGATCCCGACGAGGTAGTCGCGGAAGGTATTCACCGTCTCCTCGGGCAGCCAGTCGCCGGTCTCGTTGAAGGCCTTTTCGCCGGCCAGCACTTCGCGCCACTCGATGCACCGCCGGCCGCCAAAGGCCTTTTCGACCGCCGCATCGAACACGCGGACACTGGCCCGCCAGATGTCCCGCCCGGTTCCGTCGCCCTCGATGAAGGGAATGATGGGGTTGTCGGGGACCTGAAGTCGCCCGTTCTGGATGGAAATGCGGCCGCCTTCGGGCGGCGCCGGGTGGGGTTCGGGGGTCATGGACTTCCTTCGGGGAAGAGAGTTTCAGGAATGGCGCGCCTCCGGAACCTGGGCGGGTCCGCCGGCCTGCACGCCGTTTGCCGCACGCAAGAAACCCCGGCCGGGGCGCCACCGCATCACAGGTGCGGCAGCCGTCCATCCCGCCGGGCGCGGGGTAATTTTAGGACGGCGCGCCCCTCAAGGCAATGCGGGAGATGGCGGCGGCCGTGCTGCGGGCGACGCACCGTCGTTGCTTCACTGCACACATCCCGGTACCGTCAGCCGGTCGCCGGGTCACCCGGGAGGATGCTGCTGTGAACCGAGCCGTTGCTGGCGTGATGGTGTGGTCTCTGGCCGCCGGCGTATCCGGGCTCGCGGCCTCGGCGTGTCTGCGCGCGCCACGGCACCCACCGCCGCCGCCACTGGAACCGCCCCCGCCGCTACCACCGCCCCCGCCGGCGCCACCTCCTCCGCCCCCACCGCCACTGCCACCCCCCGACGCGGTCGACATCGGCTGCGATGAAGGCGACACGGCATCGCCGGATCTCTTCCTGTCCATGCTCCCGCAGTGCGGCGACCGGGTCAACGTGGTTGCGATCGGAGATTCCCGGCCCTCGGCGGCCGGCGCCAGCTTCACCCGGAAGTTCGCCCGCCGGATGCGCGACCGGACGGCCACGAACCTCCTGAATCTCGCCGCTCCCGACGAACTGGCAGGCGTCCTCAGCAAGTCCCGCGGCCGGGTTACCTTCCTGCTGGTGTCCGGCGGCGGCGATGCGGAAAGCAGTGGTGTCTCAAACCCCTCCCCGGTGAACGCAGGCGCCAACGGGACGAAGAGTGACGCCGATGGTGAACTCCAGAGGATGGAGACGACCTTCCGGGGGATCCTGGACGTCCGCGACACCCATTCGCCGAACACCGTGGTGGTGACGCGTCTCGACCCGAAGTTCAATGAGTTCATCGTTCGCCTGACCTCGGGCACCCAGGCCCTTGAGCGCAGGGTCATCGTTGTCCCCGAAGCCGACGAAACCCCGGACCGGGTCGTGGACACCATCGCCGCGCGGTGCGGGGACCTCCTGACCGACGGAACCGGCGGCGCCCGCCGCTGCCAACTCCGCCCGTAGGAAACCCCTCGGAGCGCCGGCCTCCGGCCGGCAGCGACCGCCGGGAGGTGGTCGAAACCGCACATCCCGCCCTGCGCGGTTGGTACTCTCGACCGCGAGCAACTGCCTGATGCCGCCCTTCTCCGTCCTCGCCGGCTGGATCGCCGGAGTGCTGTCGTTCCTGGCGTTCCTCCCTTACATCGTCGCCATCCTGCGCGGCCAGACGCGCCCGAACCGGGCCACCTGGTGGATCTGGACGACGGCCGGACTGGTCCTGGGCGCGAGTTACCACTTCTCCGGCGCCGAAACCACGATCTGGGTACCGGTCAGCTATATCGTCGGTCCGCTGGTGACGGCGCTGCTGAGCATCCGCTACGGGGAAGGCGGATCGACTCCCCTGGACCGGGGCTGTTTCGCGGGCGCCGGCGCCGGCCTCCTGTTCTGGTGGTGGTTCAACTCTCCCGTCGTCGCGCTGGTCATGACGCTCGGCGTCGATTTCGCGGGCGCGGTACCGACGATCAAGAAGGCCTACCTCGCCCCGCACACGGAAGACCGCCTCGCCTGGGCCCTCTTCATCGCCGGGAACGCCTTCAACCTGCTGGCGGTGGACCGCTGGGAGTTCGCCATCGCGATCTACCCGGTCTACATGTTCCTCGCGAGCGGATCGATCGCGGCGCTCGTGCTGCGCCCCCGCCCCGCGGCGTAACGGACCCCCCGGGCCCGATCTGACCTCGGGGACTGCCGACCTTCAGGCCGGCACGGCGGAACCGCACAGCGCCCGGATCGCCTCGGAGCGCCGGCTTCCAGCCGGCATCGACCGCCGAGAGGCGGTCGAAACTCACACGCGCAACGGGGCGCGATCAGGAATGTGCACCCCGCCCGAACGGAGCTCTTGTCGCGGACCCCGATATCGACCGGAGTTCTCACCGCCCCAGTCGCTCACCGAGCCGCGAAGAACCGCTGGATCCGCCCCACCCCGTCGTCGATCACGTCGTCGGAGGTCGCGTAGCTGAGCCGCAGGTGGGTGTCGTGTCCGAACGCCACTCCCGGCACCGTGGCGACCCGCTGCTCGCCGAGCAGCGCCGCGGCGAGCTCCCCCGACCCCTCTCCCGGCCGAAGCACCGCTTCGAAGTTCGGGAACAGATAGAAACCTCCGTCCGGAGCCCCGCAGCGCACGCCCTTGATCTGGAGCAGCCCGTCCCGCATCCGCACCATCCGCCCGGCGAACTCCTCGGTCATCCAGCCGAATCCGGCGGGATCGGCGGTTATCGCCGCGAGCGCCGCCTTCTGTGAGATGGAACTCGCGTTCGAGGTCATCTGGCTTTGAAGCGATGCCGCTCCCTTGATCACCGGTTCCGGCCCGAGCGCCCAGCCGAGCCGCCAGCCCGTCATCGCGTAGGTCTTGGAAGCGCCTCCGGCGATCACGAACCGGTGGCCCAGGATGTCCTGCATCCGGCGGTAGCAACCCTCCGGCGCCGGCTCGAAGGTGAGCCGCGCATAGGTGTCGTCCCACAGCAGATAGGCATCGGCCTCCAGCGCCAACCGCGCCACATCCTCGAGTTCCTCCGGCGACAGAACCACCCCGGAAGGGTTCCCGGGGATGTTCAGGATGATGCACCGGGTGCGGTCGGTCACCGCCGGCTCGATCACCGCCCGGGTGGGCCGGAACCAGCCCTCTTCCCCGGCGGGGGCGAGAACCGGAGTCGCCCCGACGATCTTGACCTGCTCGGGAAAGGTGGGCCAGTAGGGCGTGGGGATGACCACTTCGTCGCCTTCGTCGCAGGTGGCGAGCAGCAGCCCGGTGAGCGCGTGCTTGCCGCCCGAAGTGATCAGGACGTTCGGGGCCCCGAAGTCCAGATCGAAGTCCCGCCGGTAGCAATCGGCGACCGCCGCCCGCAGGTCGGGCGCGCCCGGGTTCGGCGTGTAGCGGGTGTAGCCCGACTCGATGGCCAGGATCCCCGCCTCGCGCGCCACCGAGGGCGTATCGAAGTCGGGTTGACCCGCCGAGAAGTCCACGACGTTCTCCCCGGCGGCGCGGAGGCGCATCGCCTCCGCCATCACCGCCATCGTGGGCGAGGGCGAGATCGCGCTGACGCGCGCAGCAAGATGGATTCCCGTATCGGTCATGAGTGAATGGGTTGGCCCGTCAACCGGTCGAGGCGGACTCGGGAACGCCCGGGAACTTCTCGGCGAGGCTTCGCGCCACCGGGTCGGGGACCAGCCCGCTGACATCGCCGGAAAGCGCAGTGATCTCCTTGATCAGGCGCGAGCTGACGTAGGAATACTCCTCCGCGGGAGTGAGGAACACCGTCTCCACCTCCGGCGCCAGCCGGCGGTTCATGAGGGCCATCTGGAACTCGTACTCGAAGTCCGAGACCGCCCGGATGCCCCGCACGATCGCGGCGGCCCCGCGGCGCCGGGCGTAGTGCACGAGCAACCCGGAGAATGCGTCGGCTTCCACACCCGGGTCGTTCGCAAATGTCGCCCGGATGAAATCGAGACGTTCGGGGACCGTGAAGAGCGGGGCCTTGCCGGTGTTGTGGAGCACGGCGACGACGACCCGGTCGAACTGGCGGGCGGCCCTCCGGATGATGTCGACATGTCCCAGCGTCAGGGGGTCGAAGGACCCCGGGCAGATGGCCAGGCGGGAGGTTGGTTCCAAGTTCGGCGCCGATCCTTAGGACGTGGGGAGACGCGGGCGAAACCTAGCATACGGCCGCAATCCGGGGAACAGGGCGGGCGCGTCCCCGTCGATTCCGGAGAACTGGCCGCGCCTCCGCGGCCGCAGCGCAGCGGCCAAACCGCTCATTCGCCGCCCCTTGGCGCCATCTTGACTTCGACTTTTCCACATTTTGCCGGAATTCGGCGTCCAGGTGAGAAAAAATGCCACGCAAATTCGTCTAAGAGAGTGTGCGCATCGCTCCGCTCTCCTCGTCCCGCCGGTACAGCGAGAACGCGCTGTCTCCGGCCTTCGTGGTGCGGGCCCTTCGCCCGGAAAAGCGGTGGCTCGCCGATCCGGACTCACGTCCGGGGTCGAAGACCACGTTCGGCGGCGGCGTCCAGGAGGAACGGTGTTCCGCCATCACCAGCGGCGCGACGCTGATTGCCTCGCGCAGAAGCTGCAACCCCGCCTCCGAGTCCCAGGCCTCCCAGGGAGGGTCGAGAAAGGCCACCTCGAACGCCTGCGCCACGTCCCGGAGCCGCTGCAGTTCCCGTAGCGCGTCTCCCACCCTCAGCTCGAACGAGGTCACCCCGAGCCGCTCCGCGTTCGCTTCGATCAGCCGGCCGAGCCGGGGAGAACGCTCCACGAACAAACACTCCCGCGCGCCCCTTGAAATCGCCTCGAAGCCAAGCGTTCCGACCCCGGCGCAGAGATCGAGGACGCGGACCCCGGCCAGTTCGTCCGCAAGCACGGTGAAGAGGCTCTTTCGGAGCCGAATCGCCGTCGGCCGCGCCAGTTCGCCGCTGGGCGGGGCCCCCCGGCGGGAACCCGTGCGCGGAGGACCGGTCAGGACCCGGCCCCGGAACACGCCGCCCGCAATTCGCACGCTCACGGGTGCACATCCCATCTCTTTTCCGCAACCCGGCTCTTCCCGAGCCCCCTGCCTCGCCGTCTGTGGAGGAAGTCGCGTGAGCATCGAGAACGGTGAGGCGCCCGGCTGACAAGGCGCGCAAGGGAGGAATACGGGGTGTATTCCGACCGAAACGCAACGACGAGGGCCGCGCAGCGGCCCGGTTCAGCCGGGATGCATCGCCGTTCGAATGCCGCGTGACTTCCTTCACAGGCTGCTAACCCCAAGGAGCCATCATGCCCACCTCTCTGCCTCTCCCTGATCCAGCCCGGCGCCAGGTTCGGCTCGGTCCACACACGGTTCGAACTCCCCGCGTGCGGCGGGCGCGACTGCCGGGAACCTTCGCCAACCGCTCCGAACTCCGGCCGGCGATCGCGGTCGCCGCCGAAATTGCAGCGGACGGCGACCAGGGGGAGTTCGACCTTTCGCGCCGCCAGACGCTGCGCTGGCTGGAGGCGCACGTCGGCCCCCTCCCCCCCGCTTTCGACACGGCTTCGCGCCCGGAGGGCCGGAAAACGCGTGTCGCACTCCATCGGTCGGCAGGCGCCATCGTACGGGCCGTCGATCGGGAAGCCGGATCGAGCCGATATTTCGGAGTGACGCTCGAAGCGGGCGCGTTCGCCGGGCTGGCCGCCTGGAAGGCCGTCGTCATCCTCTTCCGCGCGGGAACGACGAGTCACCTTCGCACCATGCTTTTTGCTCCCCGTCGTCGCCTCGACCAGCGAAACGCGGCGCTCTGGGTACCTGGCGTCGTGCGTTCGCTGGCGCGTTCCCCGGGACTCACCGACTATGGCTGGCGGCTGGTTCCGGGGCCCTGGATCATCCAGAACGAGGAGGGAGTGGAGGGGCTGATCCACCTCATCGGGAGCCCGCATCGAACCCGGCCCATCTTTGCCACGGGACTGGCGCCGCGGGAAACGAATCCGGAGTCGGCTCCCCTGGATCCATGGGACCTCGCTCACCGCACGGTAGGCCTCGCGCACGTGGTGGTCCTTACGGGCCCCATGACCTATGCGCTGACGGATCGGGTGGGACGCAAGTACAGCGTCTTCGGAAACGCCCTCCGGACCTACCGACCCGGCTGCGTCATCGGCGATCGCGCGATGGAACACCCCATGGCGTTGCCCGAGACGGTACGCCGCTGGCGCGCCGGCGGCCCGCATGACTTCGCCGTCTTTCTGACGCGGGAGGCGGCTCGCGCCAGCGTCGCTCGGCAGGGGACCGGGAACGCCTGGTTCCCCGAATCGATCGGCGCCGAATCCGCGGACGCGGACGGTCTTCCCGACTCGCCGGATCCGTTCGGAGCGGCTCTCCTGCGACCCACGGTCGACGGGGACGCCATTCATCCGCTGGGAGCGGGCGAGGACGCGGCACCAGTCCCGGCTGAGGAAGAAACGGAATCGCCGGCGCTGGAGGCTCGGGTCAGTTGAACTTTCCTCCCCGACCCAGGTGGCATCCGCGGCGGCGATCCCTGCCGCGGGTGCCCATTCCCTGGGATTGACATGATTTTCCCTACTATCTATACTTGCGAGAGTGTCACGATCCAAGGTGTACCCGAGAGTTGAAGGCGTTGACCCTCTGGTCAGTTTCGACTTGGCCAAAGTCGACATCGCTGCGCTTCCCGACCCGCTTCGCAAACAGATCGCCGGCGCCGCAGCGGGATTTCCCGGCGATTGGACCCTCGTCGGGACACCGGATCGAGCACTGAGGGAGCTGCTCCGGCGCGTAATCGCCCGTCTCCCATCCATGGCCGCGATGCACCGGGAAACACTCACCGAACGCAACATCGAGTTGTTGATCGAGAGCATTCTCCCGGACGCGCCACGCGCCGATGTCCGGGCGGAACTGGAAATCGACAATGCGCGGTTGCGTGCCGACTACCTCCAGGAAGAGCGGATGTTCACCGCTGGCGAAATCCGCAGCGGATCGGGCCTGAACCCGAAGAACCGCAGCGAACCGGCGTCGCGTTGGAAACGAGAGGGAAGAATCTTTGCCTTACGTCATGGAGGACGGGACCTCTACCCGGCATTCCAATTCACCGAAGGGCAGCCGCGAAGGGTGATCAAGGACATCCTCGCCGTGATGCCGGTATCGGCAACGCCTTGGCAGATTGCTTTGTGGTTTGCCTCCGGTAACGGCTGGCTGGACGGAGCCACACCTGAAGAGCGGCTCGACGCTACCGGCGAGGTTGTCGAAGCAGCCCGGCAGTTGGCCAGCCCGGCCGAGGGCTGACGAACCCTTCGGATCTTGACGATCCTGAGTCCCTCCACGAATCTTGCAGCTCCGAGTCTTGCGATTCTGGAAGCCGGGACTCGACTCCATCGCATCCACAACTGGCAGCGGGCAGCCCATTTCTTCAACCCGTGCCGGGGTGGCCGGACGCGCTTCGCACCCATCACCGACGAACAAGGTCACTGTGTGCCGTCGCTCTATGCGGGAAGCACGTTCGACTCCGTCTCCTATGAGACCTTGTTCCACGACATCCCGGTGCGGGCGAAACGGAGGACTCTTCCGGAAGCCGTGCTGGTCGGCCGCGCCCACAGCGAGCTGGACACCCGCCGCAACATCACGCTCGCCACCCTGCGCGCCCCGGAACTGGCGAGATGGAACATCTCCCGTACCGCCTTGATCGCGTCGTCACCCAAGCTCTACCAGGAGACCGCCGCTTGGGCCAGGGCAATCCATGACCAGTTCCCGGATGTCGAAGGACTCGTGTGGACTTCGAATCGATGCGACCCGGAGGACGCGTATCTGTTCTTCGGAGATCGCGTCCGGGATGTCGACTTCAACGTTTCGTTGACCCGCCACTGCTGGAGCGATTCTTCCTTTCTGACGGATGTTCGTCAGGCCGCCTGGCGAAGCGGTATCAGCCTCACGATCTGAACTCCGTAGAAGGGCAATCGACGCGGAGTTCGCTCGGCACAACCGGCAAGCCGCCGGCAGGTTGCGCCACCGGCGGGGGTGTTGCCGGCCCGGAGGCCGCCCGTCCCCTCATCCGCCCGCGGTCAGCCCGAAGCGCTCGCCCCAGGTCTCCCGGACATGGGCAAGGATCCGCCGGCCCTCGTCCGTCTCCGCCGCCGGCGAGGCCAGGAAGTCGCTCGCTTCCTTGCGGGCGAGTCGGAGGAACTCCGCGTCCCGGACGATGTCGGCCACGCGGAACGGCGGAATGCCCGACTGGCGGGTGCCGAGAAAGTCCCCCGGACCGCGGATGGCGAGATCCTCCTCGGCGATCCGGAACCCGTCGGTGGTCGCTTCCAGCACCTGGAGCCGGCGGAGCGCCAAATCGGTGGGCTTGCCTCCCACCACCAGGATCGCGGAGGCCGGGTCCGAACCTCTCCCCACCCTGCCCCGGAGCTGGTGGAGCTGCGCCAACCCGAACCGCTCGGCATGTTCCACCACCATCACGGTGGCGTTCGGGACGTCCACCCCCACCTCGATGACCGTCGTGGCGATCAGCACGTCGAGTGCTCCGGAGGCGAAGGCGCTCATCACCTGCTCCCGGCGAGCCGCGGGGACCCGGCCGTGCACGAAATCCACCCGCAGGCCGCGGAAGGGACCTTCCGAGAGCTCGCGGAATCGGGCCTCGACCCCCGCGCCGGGGAGTTCCTCCGAGTCTTCGATCAGCGGACAGACGTAGAAGGCCTGACGGCCCTTGTGCACCTCTTCGCGCACCCGGGCGTAGACCTCGGGCAGGCCGCCCGTATCCCGGATCAGCGTGCTCACCGGCTGCCGGCCGGGGGGGAGTTCGCGGAGTTCCGACAGGTCGAGGTCTCCGTGGAGCGCCATGGTGAGGGTGCGGGGAATCGGGGTCGCCGTCATCACCAGCAGATCCGCGCCCCCGCCGCGGTCCACCAGCGTCCGCCGCTGGGCGACCCCGAAGCGGTGCTGCTCGTCCACGATGGCGAAACCGAGATCCCGAAACCGGGCGCCCTCCTGGATCAGCGAGTGCGTGCCGACGACGAATTGGGCCCAGCCGCTCGCCACCGCTTGCAGCGTGTCGCGGCGCTGGGCGGCGCCGAGCCCCGCGGTGAGGAGCACGACGCGGATCCGGTGCGGTTCGAGAAGCGCCCGAATCGTCGCGAAATGCTGCTCGGCGAGAACTTCGGTGGGCGCCATGAGGGCCACCTGCGCCCGGTGATGGATGACGATCAGCGCCGCGATCACGGCCACGATCGTCTTGCCGGACCCCACGTCGCCCTGGAGAAGCCGCCGCATCGCCAGCGGGGACTGGAACTCCTCCGCGATCGTCGCGAGCGCCCCGCGCTGCGACCGCGTGAGGCGGAACGGCAGCACCTTTCTCACGAGTTCCCGGAGACCGTCATCCACGGTGAACGTGTGCCGTCCGGGACGCCCCACCCGGTCCTGCCGGCGGCGCAACTGGAGCCCGGCGGCGAAGACGAAGAACTCCTCCAGGATGAGCCGCTGGTGGGCGTGCGAGCGCCGGAGTTCGTACTCCGCGAGCGAGGCCCCCTCCGGCGGGAAGTGCACCTGCTCGAGCGCCTGGCGCCGGGACGGCAATCCCATCCTCCCGACGAGCTCCTCCGGGAGATGGCCGGCCCCCACCGCGTCGCCGTCATCGAGCAGCCGGTGCAGGATGGTGCGGAGCAGCCGCGGGGTGAGCGAACCGACCCGCTCGTAGATGGGAACGATGCGGCCCGCATGCGCCCCGGGCCCCGAATCGCCGGGAACGGGCTCCGCTGTCGCACCACCGGCCCCGAATCCCGGAAAAGCCGGCGCGGGGCCCGCGGCCCGCTCCCCGGTCACCAGTTCGTAACCCGGATTCGCGAACTCGGGGACGGCTCCGGCGAAGGGTCTCTTGACCTTCCCGAACAGGAGCACCCGCTGCCCCGGCTTCAGGATCTGCTTCAGATGGACCTGGTTGAACCAGGTCGCCCGGACCGGGCCGCTCGCGTCATGGCCACGAAGTTCGACGATCCGCAGGTTGCGCCGCCGGGTGGGACGGACATTGAGCGAAGCGACCAGCACTTCCGTCGCCGCGGACTCTCCGTCGGCGAGTTCCGCGGCCGGTCGGCGGGCGCTCCGGTCCTCGTAACGGAAGGGCAGCCGCAGGAGCAGATCGGACGCCCGCAAGACCCCCACTTCGGCGAGCGCCGCCGCCCGTCGCGGCCCGACCCCGGGGAGGGAGGCGACCTCGGTATCCGGGTTCGTTCCGGACAAGATCGATCAGGGAGGGGCGGGCAGGAGAAGGATTTCTCCCGCTCTCAGCTCGATCCCGGCCAGTCCCCGCGGCAGCGGAAACGGCTCTCCCTCGAGGATGGGGCCCCGGACTCTCTCGAGCCCGGACTCGGAAACCCCGACAAGACCACCCAGCACTGCCTCGGCGATGACCTGGGGCGGGAGTTCCACCCCGGCGACGGCCCCCCGCAGGATCGTGACCTCGCCCGAACCGCCGGCGCCCCGCACCTCGACGGCGAGGTCGACGGGTTGGGGCGGCGTCCCGGGCGGCGGCGCCAGCGGGCCCAGCACCGCTGCCAGCCGCTCCGCATCCACGAGGCCGCTCAGTTGCACCTCGCCCGGGAACAGCCGGACCCGAACCTCCGTCAGGCCCGCCTGCTCGGTCAGAAACGCGGTGAGCTGTGCGGAGCGGAGGAGCGCGTTCGCTTCGGCTTCCGAGAGGAGGACGGGTTCCGGCGACCCGGACCGGACCTGGAACACCTTGAGCCAGGCGGCTCCCTCGACCTGATCCGGCGGCAGCGACGGGGTCTGCTGGCCGGGGGCAGCGGCGACGAGAAGTGGAACCGCGGCGAATAGCGGAATGAGCGAGCGCAAGGAACGCGGAATTCTAGGCGCGGATCAGGTGCGCCGGGACGCAGCGGTCGCCATCCGCCAGGAAGCCCGAGTCAATCCGCACGAAAAACGCGCCTTGCGCCATCTTCGGCGGCGGGATCGCCGGCAGTCCCACGAACCCAGGTCACGCCCCGCTCCGCGCGGAACCAGGTCAACTGCCGCTTGGCGTAGCGGCGGGTCGCGATGACCACCCGTTCCTCGACCGCGCCAGGCCGCTCCGCAAGATCCCCAGGCTCCGGGTCCTCGGCAAGCATCGCCAGCACTTCGCGGTAGCCGATCGCGAGCCGCCCCGGCCATTCCCCCGGATGGCGGTCGCGCAGGCCGCGCACCTCCTCGACCAGTCCGGCGGCGAACATGCCTCGCACCCGGCGGAGGATCCGGGCTTCGAGGAGATCGCGGGGTGGATCGAGCCCGGCGACGCGCCAGCGCGCCTCCGGCAGCGGAGGGCGCCGGGTCGCCTGGAGCCGGGAGATGGGTTCGCCCGCGGCGAGCGCCACCTCGAGGGCCCGGACCCGGCGGACGCGGTCGTTCGGGTGGACCCGGCGGTGCGCCGCGGGATCGATCCGCGCGAGGAGCCGTCCCATCCAGCGGGGGCCGGAGGGACGGCGATAGATCGCGTCGAGCCTCGCCCGCAGCCGTGGATCGGGCTCGGGTCCCTCGAAGATCCCGTCGCGGAGCGCCCGGAAGTAGAGGCCGCTGCCGCCCACCACCAGCGGGACCGCGCCACGCCGCCAGACGTCCCGCACCGCGGAAGCCGCGAGTTCCGCGTAGCGCCCGGCGGTGCAGGGGTCGTCGGGTTCGAGCACGTCCAACAGGTGGTGCGGCCGGCGCGCCTGCATGTCCGGCGAGGGTTTCCCCGAGCCGATGTCCAGCTCCCGGTAGACCTGGAAGGCGTCGCAGGAGACGATCTCCACCGGAAACGGCAGGGCGTCGGCCACCTCGAGAGCGAGATCCGACTTTCCGGCGGCCGTGGGCCCCACGAGCGCCAGGACGAGCGGCGCGGAGCCGGGGGCCGGCGGGGTACTACCCAAAGTGGCGGGTCAGGGCGATCAGGAACAGGAGGGCGACCAGCGCGGCTCCCGCGCGCAATTGGCCCGGTGAGAAGGCGAAAGCCGACCGCCAACTCACGGAACGGACCGGATCTCCGTGCCCGGGTAGTAGTGGGCGAGGATCTCGCGGTAGCCGGCCCCGGCAGCCGCCATGCCGTAGGCCCCCGCCTGGCAGAGGCCCAGGCCGTGTCCCCAGCCTCTGCCGGAGAACCACCACTCGGTCACCTCACCGCCGTCGTTGCGCCGCGGTTCGGCCCGGAAGAGGTTTTCCGCAAGCCCCAGGAGGCGCCGGATGCGCAGTCCGCGCACTTCGAGACTTCCGTCGGTCCCGACGATCCGCAGCCGGACGATCCGGCCCGAGGCCCCGAACTCCAGGGGCTCGAGGGCCACCACCCGGCCGATGGGCTCTACCTCGTTCACGGTGTCCGAGAGATCGGAGTTGTTCTTCGGGACGAACCACGAACTCTGCCGGGAAAACCGGTCCTGCGCGTCGCCCAGGTCTTCGAGGATCAGCAGGTCGAACTCGACGGAGCGCTCCTCGGACGGTGCGGCCGCGGCGTGATACCGAACGAAGTCGCCCACGCGGAGCAGCAGTTCCCCGGTCGGGAGCGCCAGCGGCGCCGGGTCGTCGCGTCCGGGTGTCCGGGTGGGGCGGATCTCCCGAAAGAGCGATGCGCCGCCGCTCGACTCCAGCCGGAACAACCGCGGTTCTTCGGCGGCCGGGCCGCTGTCCTCGCCCTCGACGGTGATCCGGACCCTGCCGTCCAACGTGGTGACCTCCCGGATCTGCCCGCGCCGGAAGAGCTGTCCGTCGCGCCGGAGCAACGACGCCGCGACCCCGATCACCTCCCTGCGGCTCACCGGCCTTCCCGGATCGAGCCCCCGCTCGCTCGCATCGAGGAGCCCCTCGGCGACCAGCCGGCCCAGCGGCGGATCTCCGTCGCGAGCCAACTCGCCGCCGTCCGGACCGGGACCCAGGGTGGCGCTCCCGGACTCCCGGCAGCGGATCTCCTCCGCCAGCCTGCCGAACCCGCCGAGCGACAACTCCCCCCCGGCGGCGTTTCCCGGTTCGCATACCGGGAGTCCGAGCCATCCGACGGTTGCCGAGAGGACGGCCGCGGCGTCCCGGCGCGAGGCGGGCGCGGACAGCGCCGCGCCGTTCCAACCCGGGACGGACGCCCCGGCGAGCCGGACGAGCGCCGCGTCGAGAGGCCCGTCCGCCGTCCCGCCGCGCAGCCGGACCCCCCCGGCCTCCCGGATGCAGGCCCGAGCCACCAGGTAGGGCGTCGGGTTCGAGAAGACGTTCTCGGCGTTTTCCGTGTGGCCCCCGCAAGCGGCGGTGTAGAGGGCGTCGATGAGACGGCCGTCATGGAAGAGCGCCTCCCCCGCCGTCTCCCGGATCGCCGCCGTGGACAGCGGGTGCTCGGCCTCCACCCCGCCGTAGACCTGGCAGGCCGGTCCGCTGCAGAGGTCGTAGCCGCGCCGGAGGTAGGCATCCCTCGGGGTGAGGGCATAGGTGCGCGCCGCGAGCGCCTGCGCCTTCAGGGCCTCGATCTCCGGGAACAGGTCGGGGGGCAGCTCGCGCGGCACGACGCCGAAGAGGTACTCCTCGAGGTTGGTTCGGTTGACCACGGTCACTCCGTCGCCGTTGCGAAACACGGTCAGGGAACCGCGGTACGGATTCCCCTCCCATTCGACGAACCCGCCCTCGGGAGGCTCGGCGATCAGGGACACCCCGGCGGGGAACCGGATGGGCGAACCGCCGAACGGGCGGACCACCAGAGCCTCACCCGCCGGAGCCGGAATCCGGAAGACCCCGGCCTCGGAGTAACCGGCAACCCGAAGGGCCTCGGCTTCGGATTCGGCCGCCAAACCCGAAGGGAGGACCGCGAGGTGACGACCGGTCTCCGAATCACGCCGAACCCGGACTTCGGGCCCATCCGCCCGTTCTTCCCGGAAACTCTCCGCGACTTCACGGGCGCGGGCCTCGCTCGCGAAGGAGCCGAGCGCGAGGACCGGCGCCCCGGCCTCCGTCTCGGGCGAGACGAGCGCTTCCGAGGTCTCGATCACGAGTTCTCCGGCGCGCAGCGCGAACGGGGCCGGCGCCGAAATCCGGGCCGCCGGAACGCCGTCGGCGAGACCGATCCGGATCTCGCGGGGGGTCTGGGCGGAGGCGGAGTGTGGGAAGAGTCCGAAGAAGAGAGCGGCGGCCAGCACCGTGCGGACGCCGCGGAACGGGAAGCCGACGCTACTCATCCGGCTCGTGGCTCTCGTATGCCTTCACGCTTGGGGAGCGTACGCGGTTCGCACGCCTGCGGCGGGCGGTGCGGGCCTGAAGGCCCGCGGCC
>LXNJ01000081.1_pt1 | contig 62493 bp, 47 predicted proteins | sample 809081 | NCBI WGS metagenome assembly LXNJ01 (sample SAMN04870510, study PRJNA318959) | sponge metagenome | biome: sponge; feature: marine sponge reef; material: water | host: Petrosia ficiformis | place: Greece: Milos, Mediterranean Sea | collected 2013-05-29 | depth 5-7 m
GGCAGCTCGCGCTCTTTTTGTCTTCGATGATCGTCGGCGTCGCTGCCCTGGTGGCCATTTCGTCGTTCGGGAGCAATCTCCGGAAGGTGGTGGACGACGAGTCGAAGACGTTGCTGGGGGCCGATCTCGTGTTCGAATCCGGGCGTCCGTTCGGAGAGACAATGGAGGCGGCCATCGACTCTATCGGGGGAGCGCAGTCCCGGCTCATTTCATTTCCTTCGATGGCCTGGTTTCCTGCCGGGGAGCAGTCCCGCCTGATGACCGTGCGGGCTGTCGAGGGGAAGTTTCCCTTCTATGGGGACATAGAAACCACGCCCGCCAGCGCAGCCGATGGCTGGCTTGCCGACGGAGGCGCTCTGGTGGACGCGGCGGTTATGCGGCTTTTCAACGTGCAGCCTGGCGACAGCGTGCGCATCGGGCGGTATTTCTACCCTGTGGCAGGGCGCATCGACAGGATGCCGAGCGAAAACCAGATGATGTCGTTCTTCAGCCCGCGCGTGTACATCCCTGCCGCCAGACTGGATTCGACCCTGCTCTCGCGGGGCAGCCAGGCCGATTACGAGTTGGCCTTCCGGTTCGACGATGGGAGGGATGTCGAAGCGCTTGTCGAAAACATCGGCCTGTTCTTGCGCGAAGAGGAAGTGCGATACGACACGGTGGAAGAGGTCCGTGAAAGCTGGGATGAGGGATTGACCAATCTGTATCGATTTCTTAATGTGGTCGCCTTTGTTGCCGTGCTGCTGGGAGGTATCGGGGTTGCCGGCGCCATCCATGTGTACGTACGCCGTCGGCTCGCAACGATCGCAGTGCTCCGGTGCCTTGGGGCAGGGACCCGGCAGACATTCTCCGTATATGCGGTGCAGACGATCGCGATGGGATTGGCAAGCAGCGTGACAGGCGCCATGCTCGGCATAGGGGTACAGATGCTTGTACCGGTCGCATTGAGCGACTTTCTCCCCGTAGACGTACCTTTCATGGTTTCCTGGGGATCTCTTGGAGCGGGAATGACCCTTGGGGTTGGAGTAACCGCTGCTTTCGCTCTTTTTCCGCTTGTCTCCATTCGGCGCATATCCCCATTGCTGACACTGCGCTCGACGGTAGAGACCAGGCAAACCAGCCTGAAAGACCCCCTCTGGTGGATCGTTTTCGGAGTTGTTGCAACAGGTATCACGACTTTTTCCGTAGCCAATGCGCCTTCGCCCGAAATCGGACTGGGATATGTAGTAGCGCTGACCGCGGTCTTTGGAACCCTTCTGGTCACAGCCAAGGGAATTATCTGGGCTGCGCGCCGCTTCTTCCCGTCAAGGTGGAGCTACATATGGCGGCAAGGGCTGGCTAACTTGTTTCGGCCGGATAACCAGACGAACACGCTCATACTATCGCTGGGACTGGGCGCCTTTATTATCGGCACGCTTTTTGGCATTCAGCGAACGCTGCTGGCCCAACTCGAATTGTCCGAGGCCCGCCAACTGCCCAATATCGTATTGTTCGATATACAACCCGATGAGATCGATCCGGTTACGCGAATTGTGCAGGGCAAGGAATTGCCTGTGCTCGATAGCGTGCCTATCGTAAGTATGCGTCTCGCCTCGGTGAACGGGCGCACGGTGAGCGCAATGCGGGCAGACTCGACGGCAACCTGGGCACACCGGCGCGAATACCGGGTAACATACAGGGATTATATGACCGAATCGGAAAAAGTGGTTGAAGGCGCCTTTATCGGAGAGGCGGATCCGAACGATCCGGTGGCCCCCGTGTCTCTTGACCAGGATATTGCCCGGGATCTGGACGTCGGGATAGGGGACAGCCTCACGTTCAATGTACAGGGACAGTTAATCCCGACTCGGGTTGCCAGCCTGCGCGAGGTGGAATGGCGGCGTATGGGCACGAATTTTTTTGTGGTGTTCCCTGCAGGCGTACTGGAAAATATTCCCCGGTTTTACGTGCTACTCAGCCGGACGGAAAACGGAGAACAGGCAGCCGGGTTGCAGCGGGCTGTGTTGGGCGGTTATCCTTCGGTTTCCGTGATCGATCTCTCGCTTGTCCTGAGCACATTCGACACTATATTCTCCAGAATATCGTTTGTGGTCCGCTTTATGGCGTCCTTTAGCATTCTAACGGGAGTAATTGTGTTGATCGGCGCCGTAGTAGTAAGCAGGGTGCAACGGCGGCGTGAAAGCGTCTTGCTGAAAACGCTGGGGGCTTCGCAGTCCGAAGTGCTCCGGATCATGACCGTCGAGTATCTTTTTCTTGGCTTCTTTGCGGCATTGACGGGCCTCGCGCTTTCCTTTGCATCCGTTTGGGCGTTTTCAGCCTTCGTATTCGACACGAGCTTCAGGCCCGATTTCGTTGCAACGCTTGTGTTATTGGGCGCAGTACCTTTCCTGACGGTAGCCATCGGACTTGTAAACAGCCGAGGCATTTACCGGCGCTCTCCACTGGATGTGCTGCGTACAGATATGTAGGATACTCTGATCGAACCCGCTTCGTCATTCCTTGCCGGCGCACTCCTCGCAACCTCCGAGTTTTCCGAACTTAATCAGAGTACCCTGTAACAATCCACCACTTGTTGGCCGGTTTTTTCGGTAAAAGTAATGGCAGGACTCGCAGACATGGAAGCAATTTCCCGCAATGTGCTCAGTATCCGGGCGCGTATTGCGGATGCATGTCGCCGGGCGGATCGTTCCCCCGACGAAATTACGCTCATTGCCGTATCCAAGACCTTTTCCATGGCGGCTGTGGAAGCGGCAATCAGAGCCGGGGTATGCCATTTCGGCGAGAATCGTGTGCAGGAACTGGCGACAAAGTGCACAGAAGCCCCGGGACATTGGAGGGGCGGGAACAGGACATGGCACATGATCGGGCATTTGCAGCGCAATAAGGCCAGGGATGTTGTTCGATTTGCGGATTTTTTTCATGCGCTGGACAGCTCCCGGCTGGCCAGGGTATTGAACGAACGAGCCGAAACGGAAGAACGGGTGTTGCCCTGCCTGGTGCAGGTCAATATTTCCGGCGAAGTCAGTAAATTCGGGCTACATCCCGACGAAGTAGCGCCGCTGTTTGACGAGGTGGCCCGCTGCGAACGTATCCGCGTAGAAGGCCTGATGGCCATGACATCGCTCCATGCCGGACCGGATAAAATTCGCCGCGAGTTCCGGAACATGCGCACCCTGTTCGACGCCTTCCCGGCACAGATCGCCCCGAATATCTCAATGCAACAGCTCTCCATGGGTATGAGCCGGGATTTTGAGGAGGCGATCGAAGAGGGAGCTACCCATGTGCGGATCGGAAGCGCCCTGTTTGGAGAGCGGATTCGGTAAAAACCTCGATACCATCCATTTCGTCCGGTATCCTTACCATGTGCCGGGAAAAATTCAGTATCTTGCATCGATAATACGGTGATCGTCCTTACGATATCTGCGGACGCACGATCCTGATTCCCCGGCATAAAGCGTGTTGCGTCATGAAACTAACCCCGCTCGACATACGGAAGCAGGAATTTTCCCGCAAGTTCCGAGGCTACGATCCGGAGGAAGTACGCTCGTTTTTACAAATGGTAGCTACACAGTGGGGGGAAATCAGGGACGAGCACCAGGGGCTCGACAGCAAATTGGGCGAGCTGCGAGCCAAACTCGAGCACTACGAGAAAGTAGAGGAGGCCCTTGAGGAGGCGTTACGCATCACGCGAGAGTCGTCCGAAGAAACGATGCGAAATGCAGAGGAGAAAGCCAAGGCAACCGTAGAGAAAGCGGAAATCGAAGCGCGGGAGATAGAAGACCATGCACGGCAGACCGTCAATGAGATTCGCCGGCAAGCATCCGGGTTGAACGATTACCGCCTGGAGCTTATCGCCAAGCTTCGCGCTCTGCTCATGTCTGAAACCGAACTGCTGGCGCGCTACGAAGAGCATGCTACGGTCGTTCTGAACAAACTGTATGCGGTTAGTGAAGGCGAAGCAAAAACCCAGGCGCCCACGGGCAAAACGGCCAAAGGGAAATCCGCTGCCCGGAGGAAAAAGGAAACCGTACAAACAACGGATGCACGCACTAAAGCAACATCGGATAAGGCGCCCGGTGCACAAAAAATCGAAGAAATCCCGGAGACGGAAGATGAGAGAGAAGGAGAATCCGGTAGCGATAAGGATTCGTCATCGGATATCCGGCACATCCGTCGCATTTTGAGCGATCTCGATTAAGGATACTCTGATCGAAGCCGCTTCGCTCAGCGCTCCGCGTTTGCAGATACAGGACATCATGATTCCATCGTCGGAATTAGGGGAAGCACTGCGGATTCGGGGCGTCGCGGGCGTGAAGCGCCCTTCGGGAGGCTGCCAGAGATGCGCTGGCTGCGTCATTCCTCATTATGTGGGGCCTGCCACACTGCTTCGTCATTCCTTGCCAGGAAATCCCTCTCAGCCTCTGAACTTCGCGGACTTAATCAGAGTATCCTTGGAAAAACGCGGCGGGGCGCAGCACCGCCTCAGTACGGACTACCTGAAACCTGACTGATTATGTTTGACGCCCTTGCATATCGCCGAAGCGTGGAAACCGCTGCCGAAGCCATTCGCGCACGGACCGGCCTGTCGCCCCGGATCGGGTTGATCCTGGGAACAGGTCTTGGCGAACTTGCGGAAAAGATCGAAGCCGAGGCGATAATTCCTTACGAAGAAATTCCCGGGTTCCCCTTATCTACGGTCGAGTCTCATCCGGGCCGGCTCCTGGTAGGTACGCTGTCCGGCGTTCCGGTGTATGCCCTGCAAGGCCGTTTCCACTTGTATGAAGGATACGATGCCCAAACCGTCGTATTTCCCGTTCGGGTATTCGGTGTCCTTGGCGTTGATACGCTGCTTATCTCCAATGCGGCCGGCGGTATGAACCCCGTGTACAGAAAGGGGGAATTGATGTTGTTATCGGATCATATCAATTTCCAGAACGCCAACCCCCTGATCGGTCCGAATATCGACGATTGGGGAGCGCGGTTTCCGGATATGAGCGCACCCTATGACGAGGCGTTGCAACAACTGGCGGAAGAAAAAGCCCTTGAGGCGAGAATCAAACTGCACCGGGGCGTATACGTGTCGGTTACGGGCCCGAATCTGGAAACGAGGGCGGAATACCGGATGCTTCGTGCATGGGGTGCGGATGTGGTGGGAATGAGTACCGTTCCCGAGGTGATTGCGGCTCGTCATATGGATATGCGCGTTCTGGCCATCTCGGTTGTAACCGACGAATGTTTTCCCGATGCGCTCGAGGCCGTTTCTCTTGCAGAAATTATCGCCGCCGCAGGAAAGGCGGAACCCCTCTTGACTCGGCTCGTGTCGGCAATCGTATCGGCAATCGGCGCATGAGGGCGCATTCCACCCGCCATGCCGTGTCGGCTCCCCATCCATGCCCAGGTTTGAAGAAGTAAAGCGATTCGATCACGCTGCGCTGGAACGCGAGGTGTTGACCTGGTGGGAGCAGCGCCGCATTTTCGAAAAAAGCGTACGCGAGCGGGCAAATCGCAAGGCCTTCACGTTCTATGAAGGCCCACCCACCGCAAACGGGCGCCCCGGCATTCATCATGTGATGGCGCGAACCATCAAGGATGTGTTCTGCCGGTACAAAACGATGAAGGGCTTCTATGTGGAACGCAAGGCGGGCTGGGATACGCATGGCCTTCCTGTCGAGATCGAAGTGGAAAAGGCGCTTGGTCTGACGGGGCGCGAAGACATCGAGCGATACGGGGTCGGCAAATACAACGAAAAATGCCGCGAAAGCGTCCTGCGATACAAGGAGGTATGGGACGATCTGACAAGAAAGATGGGATATTGGGTCGATCTCGACAATCCCTACGTCACCTTCGAAAACAGGTATATCGAAACGGAATGGTGGCTCCTCAAGAAAATTTACGAAAAGGGACTGCTGTACAAGGGACACAAAATTCAGTGGTACAGCCCCGGTTCAGGGACGGTGCTTTCATCCCACGAAGTCAGCCTCGGTTATGAGGAGGTGCAAGATCCGTCCGTCTATGTACGGTTTCCCGTGCGAGACCAGGGGAACACAGCCTTTCTGGCATGGACGACTACGCCGTGGACACTCATTTCCAATACGGCGCTTGCGGTCGGCGCCGACATCGAATATGTGAAAGTACGCCTGGGTAATGCCTCCGGAGACGAAGAGTGTCTGATCCTTGCGGAAGAGCGCCTGGATGTGCTGGATACCGCCTATGAAATTATCCGACGATTTCAGGGCAAGGATATCGTGGGTATGACCTACGCCCCTGTCTTCCCGTATTTCCTCGACGAGGGCGGCAAGCAGGGAGCCTGGCGCGTGGTGGAAGCGGATTTCGTATCCACAGAAGAGGGGACGGGTATTGTGCACCTTGCCCCGGCTTTCGGCGCAGATGACCATGCTATCGGGCAAAAGGAGGGGTTGCCCCTGTTCAATCCGGTGGATGCAGGGGGGCGCTTCACGGATCAGATCCCTCTTGTTAGCGGACAGTGGTTCAAGGAAGCCGATAAGCCGATCGTACGGGACTTGCGGGATCGCGGTATGCTGTACAAGCAGGAAACGCACCTCCACAATTACCCGCACGACTGGCGAAAGGGGACGCCGCTCTTGAATTATCCGGTAGAAAGCTGGTTCGTTCGGACGACGGCGATTAAAGACCGGATGATTGCGCTCAACGATACGATCAATTGGCAGCCATCGGCCATGGGTACGGGCCGTTTTGGCGAATGGCTGAAGAACAATGTGGACTGGGCGCTGAGTCGCCGCAGATATTGGGGGACTCCGCTTCCGATTTGGCAATCGGACAAGAAGGGATCCGACTATATAGAGGTGATCGGATCCATGACGGAGTTGCGTGAGAAGTGTGGAAATCAGCTTCCGGAGAAAGACAAGGATGTCGATTTGCACCGGCCGTTCGTGGATACCCTGATCTGGCCTGCACCGGACGGCGGAACGATGCGCCGCGTGCCGGAAGTGATCGACGTATGGTTCGATTCGGGATCCATGCCGTTTGCTCAGTGGCATTATCCATTCGAGAACAAGGAAAAATTCGAGCGGCATTTCCCCGCCGATTTTATTGCAGAGGGCATTGACCAAACAAGGGGATGGTTCTACACAATGCATGTGCTTGCAGCCGCCGTTACGGATTCGGTCGCCTACGAAAACGTGGTTGTCAACGGGCTTGTTCTCGATGAGAACGGGGAAAAGATGTCCAAATCCCGAGGCAATGCGGTGGATCCGTTCGAGACGATCGCACGTTACGGGGCCGATACCGTGCGCTGGTACATGATGAGCAACTCGCCGCCGTGGGAAAACATCAAGTTTTCCGAACGCGGTTTGGGCGATACGCTCCGGAAGTTTTTCGGTACGCTCGGAAATGTCTATGCCTTTTTCGCTACCTATGCCAATATAGATGGCTTTGCGTACGAAGAAGTTCGTATTCCCGTGAACGAGCGCCCCGAGCTGGATCGCTGGATCGTGAGCTTGTTGCACAGTACGGTTGGCAAGGTGGATGAGGCATACCATACCTACGATCCGACACGGGCCGCACGCGGGATAGAGCAATTCGTCGAAGAACTTTCCAACTGGTACATCCGCAGATCGCGACGGCGGTTCTGGAAAGAGGCGGATACCAGCAAAGACAAGGAGGCAGCTTACCAGACCGTGTACGAGTGTCTGGCGACCATTACCGCCATGATGGCCCCGATCGCGCCGTTTTTCAGCGACTGGCTGCATCGTGCTCTGGAGGCCGGTACCGGGAGCGAAGAATGTGAATCCGTACACCTGGCGTTTTTTCCAAAACCGGTCGAGAATGAAATCGACCAGGATCTTGAACGCCGGATGGCGCTGGCCCGAACCATTTCGTCTATTGCCCTTTCGATGCGAAACCGGAGCGAAATCAATGTACGGCAACCGCTTTCCCGGATTCTGGTCGTTACCGGGGAGCATGTCTCCGAAAGCGACATAGAGCAGGTTCGCGCCATTATCCTCGACGAGATTAATATCCGGGCTATCGAGTACATCCCCGGCTCGAGCGGAATTGTGAAGCGTTCGGCCCGCCCCGATTTCAAGCGGCTGGGGCCCCGTCTTGGGAAATGGATGAAGCCGGTCGCCAGGGCGGTCCGGACGCTTGACGATGAGCAGATCGGCAGGTATGTACAAGAAGGAACGATTACCATCGAGGTGGGGAACCAGCGTATTGAACTGGGCGCCGGAGACATTGAAGTAACAAGCGAAGAGGTTGCCGGGTGGCTTGTAGGTCAGGAAAACGACCTAACGGTAGCGCTGGACACGACACTTACTGAAGAACTGATCGCCGAGGGACAGGCCAGAGAAATCGTCAACCGCATGCAGAATCTGCGAAAGGGGAATAATTTTGAGGTAACGGACCGTATTTTGGTCGAGTACCATACTACAGGGCGTTTGTCCGGGGTTATTCGCCGACACGGCGCCTGGATACGGAACGAGACACTGGCGCTGGAGTTTAATGCGGCTCAAACACCGGAGGGAGATATCGTTGATATCTTCCGTATCGGAGAAGAGATGCTCCGCGTGGGTGTCCGTCGTATCGAAAATTCATAACAAAACAAACGCGGTTCTGTATATCCAGGAATGGAGAAAGCCGTCGGGGAATGTTCCCCGCAGTGTACTTGGGCATGGCTGTAAAAAAATCACCTCGTAAAAGATCGACGTCGGCGACCAGCAATGAAGAAGCGGGCGCCACGCAAGCTGAAGCCCGAACGAACACATGGTTTTCGGACGAAGATTTCGATCATTTCAAGCAAATCATCCTGTCGCGGCGCATGGAAGCCGTTGAGGACATCGATCGAATGCGCATACAATTGGACGATGTTCGAGAGCAGGCCGAAAACGATACTGCGTACAGTTTTCACATGGCCGATGCGGGAACCGACGCCATGGAACGCGAAAAGCTGTATCTGATGATGGCGCGCCAGAAGAAATACGTGGGATACCTCGATCGCGCGCTGGAGCGTATCAGGAACAGAACCTACGGGATATGCAGGGTAACCGGCAAAGCCATTTCCAGGGAACGCCTGGAGGTCGTGCCGCACACGGAGATGTCGATAGAGGCCAAGGCAAAGCAAAAGAGGTAGGCCGATACCGGGTGGCGGTCCAGGAATACGATTATGATACGCGTCCTCTGGATTTCTGGCCTTGTCATCCTTCTTGACCAGTCAACCAAACTGCTCGTGCTGCGCACGATGTATCGCGGCCAGCAGATTCCTGTCCTTGGCGACTGGTTGAAACTCACGTTCACGGAGAATCCTGGTATGGCGTTCGGCATTACGCCGGGACCAACATCTCTCGTGAGCGTGTTTTCCATGCTGGCGACGGCTCTGATCGTATTCTATCTCTACCGCGTCCGTCACGATTACTACCCGTATCGGGCAAGTCTGGCGCTTATTCTCGGGGGTGCTGTCGGCAACATTGTCGATCGCGTTTTCTACGGGGATACGTTGCTTTTCGGCAAAGTAGTCGATTTTATTCACGTGAACCTATGGAGTGGATTTCTGCCCGAATCCATACCCATTATCGGCGGCATGTATATTTCGCTGTTCCCGATATGGAATGTGGCCGATATGGCTATCGTATGTGGGGTGACCGGTATTATTGTATTACACAAAAAATGCACCCTCTACGCAAGCGAACGGAAGGAAGGCGAAGCGGTCAAAGAGGGCGCGGAAGAAACGACCGAGACCCCGGAAACGGTCCTCGATCAAGGCGTTTCCACCACAGAATAGTGCAACCGGAACCCGTCGGGACGATTCCCGAAGGTTCATTCTGACAGGGTACGTACATGTCCGACGAAAGGCAGAGCCGGATACGCAATTTCTGTATCATTGCGCATATCGATCACGGCAAGAGCACGCTTGCCGACCGGTTGCTTGAACAGACAGGCACCCTTAGCGAGCGCGAGCTGCATGCCCAGGTGCTCGACAGTATGGACCTTGAGCGGGAACGGGGGATCACAATCAAAAGCCATGCAATTCGCATGACCTATATGGCGGCAGACGATCGGGAATATATTCTGAATCTCATCGATACGCCGGGCCATGTGGATTTCACCTACGAAGTTTCCCGGGCTCTGAAAGCCTGTGAAGGAGCCATTCTGGTCGTGGATGCCGTGCAGGGCATTGAAGCACAGACGCTTTCCAATGTACACCTTGCCCTGGGAAACGACCTGGAAGTCATCCCGGTCGTCAATAAGGTAGATTTGCCGAATGCGCGCGCCGACGTGGTGGCCCGGTCCATTGAAAGCCTGCTGGGCGACGCTGCAGAGGAGATCATCCGGATAAGCGCAAAAACTGGCCAGGGCGTGGACCGTTTGCTGGAAGAGATCGTCCAGCGCATACCGACCCCGAAAGGAAATCCCGAGGCCCCGCTTCAGGCGCTCATCTTCGATTCGATATTCAATTCGTACCGCGGGTCCATTGTCTATACGCGGATCTTCGACGGGTCGTTGAAAAAAGGCGAACGTATGCGCTTTATGTCGAATGCCAGAGAATACGACGCCGAGGAGATCGGCATACTCCGCCTCTCCATGCAACCGGTGGATGAACTGTGTGCCGGGGAGGTGGGATATGTGATTGGTTCGGTGAAAGAAGTAGGACACACGCGCGTAGGAGATACCATTACGCTGAAATCCCGGCCGGCGGAAACCGCCATATCGGGCTTCCGGGAGGTAAAGCCCATGGTATTCAGCGGCGTATACCCGACGAACCCCGATGATTTCGCCGACCTGCGTTCCTCGCTTGAGAAACTGCAACTCAACGATGCTGCGCTCACCTACGAACCGGAAACGTCTGTCGCGCTGGGATTCGGTTTCCGCATCGGATTTCTGGGTCTGCTCCATATGGAGATTATTCAGGAGCGCCTCGATCGCGAATTCGGGCTGGATATTATCGCGACCGTACCGAACGTCAAGTACGAAGTGCCGGTTCGCAACGGAGACGTGCATATTGTGGACAATCCCAGTAGTATGCCTGCCCGCGGCGACATCGAGCGCGTGCAAGAGCCTGTAGTCAAAGCTGAGATCATTACGCCGGTGGAATACATCGGCAATCTGATGCAATTGTGCCAGGAGCGACGCGGCGTCTACGTCAATCAGTCGTATCTCGGCGAAGAACGCGTAAATCTCCAGTACGAACTTCCTCTTGCAGAAATCGTCTTCGATTTCTACGACAAGTTGAAAAGTTGTAGCCGTGGCTATGCATCGTTCGACTACGAGTTTTTGGAATACAGGGAAAGCGCACTGGTCAAGTTGGATGTTTTGATCAATGGAGATCCTGTGGATGCGCTTTCGACCATCGTCCATAAAGACAAGGCCTACGACATGGGGCGAAAGCTTACGCAGAAGCTGAAGGAACTCATCCCGAGGCAAATGTTCGAGGTCGCTCTCCAGGCAGCCATTGGAAACAAGATTATCGCCCGCGAAACGGTGAGACCTCTCCGGAAAGATGTTACGGCCAAATGTTACGGTGGCGACATTTCCCGGAAACGAAAATTGCTCGAGAAGCAGAAAGAAGGAAAAAAACGCATGAAACAGGTGGGAAGAATCGAGGTGCCTCAGGAGGCTTTTCTGGCCGTTCTCTCGATGGAGGGTTAGCGACTGGACGGGGAAAATTCGATGAGTAGCATACGAATCCTTGCATTGCTATGGATATTGTTTCCGTCAGGGAGTGCGGTATGGAGCGCCATGAACGCCGCAGGTCAATCGGTCGAGTCAACCAAAACGCTGCTCGAGATGTATCAAGATGCTCGCCTGCGCACAGAAGCGCAAAACCTCCTTTTGCGCCGGGGCCTGCGCGTTGCGCCATTGCCGCTGGAGCGGGTTCCCTGGGTAAGCGAGTCGATACGAGAACAGATGGCCGTATTTCATGCGCTACGGTATCCGACGTTACCTCCTCTGGTGAGTAGCGTGCGTCTGACCCCCGCATCCGAAGCGGACGTATTTGAAGAAGCATTCCGGAACACGCAGTGGACGTACCTCGGAAGCAACGAGCGCATACCCGTCGATACGATGCTGACGAAGGAACTAAGGGCCATGCTGGAAGCGTACTTTGGCGCCCCCACCGGCACCGTTGTAGAGCAGGTCGACGCAGGGGAGGCTGCTTTCGAATATATCCAGTTCGAATACCGGTTTGTCCTGAACGACACCATTCCCCTGATTCTCGTAGATGTCAACGGCCCCTTCGAAAGGGGGGTGGTGACTATGACGGATCGGAAATACCGGAACCTTTTGCCAAAACTCAAACGCGCCCTGCTGCATCCTGTGCTGGATGAAGCCGTACACGCACCCTACGCGGATTATTACTATATGAGCGCCCTGGAATCCTGGTTTTTAACCGGCTTCGACGGGGAACGCTTTTTCCTCGAAGGAATACCCCCGCCAAATATGGAACGAGGCCGCCCATCTTACGATATGACGCCTGATCGCTAACGCAGGAATCAACCCACCGGATACTATTTTGGCAGCATCTCCAACAGGCCGAAAAAAACGCCGCGCATCGAAAAACGATCGCCTGGCCCGCATGGCTTCCTCTCCGGCCGGAAAAAAGCGTTCCGCCGAGGGGCCCAAACGTAAAAGCGCACTCAGGGAATGGACGGATGCATTCGTATTCATCCTTGTGGTCATGCTGATCGTGAGAACGCTCCTTTTCGATCTTTTCAGGATTCCAACGCCCTCCATGGAGAAGAGCCTGCTTGTCGGGGATTATCTCTTCGTCTCGAAAATACACTACGGCACAAGGACGCCCATAACACTCGGCATTCCTTTCACGCCTGTCTACATAAAGGATTTCCGCTTGCCTAATACCCGGTTTCCCGGCTTCGCCAGGGTAAAACGAGGAGACGCCATCGTATTCAATTTTCCTCCGGATGACCACCCGATAGATCGCAAGACACACTATATCAAGCGTGTAGTAGGAATGCCGGGAGAGGCTTTGGAGGTCATCGATAAGGTAGTCCACGTCGATGGCGATGCACTACCCCTGCACAAGAATATGCAGCAGTATTGGGATGTACACAAAAATGACCCGCGTATGCATCTTTCCGGCGCCGCACTCCGGGAACTGGGAGTATCCGAGTTCCAGGCAATGTCGGACATGAGTGTGGTCCGGGTGCAAGCTACCGGTGAGGCCGCGGAAACCATAGCAGGATGGTCATGGATCGACCGCGTCGAGCCGTCTATTGTGCCGGACGACGCCGGATACTACGATATGGCGATGTACCCGCCGGGACGAGGGTATACGCCCGATAATTTTGGGCCGATAACCATTCCCGCCGAGGGGGTCGCCATTACGCTGACGGATGATAACTGGGCTATCTATGCACCTGCTATTTCCCGGTACGAGGGGCTTGCAGTCCGACAGACGAACGATGGCGCCTTCGAGGTGGCTGGGAAACCCGTTACCTCGTATACGTTCCGACAGGATTATTATTTTGTGATGGGAGATAACAGGGACAATTCGGAAGACAGCCGCTTCTGGGGCTTCGTACCCATGGATCACATCGTGGGTAAGGCCGTGCTGATCTACTTTTCCTGGGATGGAGACACGATGCTACCCCGCTTCGGAAGACTCTTCAGCTTTATCGATTAGCGATGGCTCCGGTCCGTTTTTTTCGGATCGAAGCCTGTCGAAACGTTTCTGCTGCGCTGTGCCCGGCGGCACATCGTACGGATGGTTCGGTAATTCAACCTGCTTGAGCACCGGTGTTTCTCCGGCGAGGAAGGGAACGGGAGCGTTTTCGGGGTCTTGTCCGATGACAAGCACCGTGGTTCCCTGCTTGATAATGCGGTAGCCTTCATATCCAGAGTCGACCCGGCTGTTGTCCACCCGCCAGGGATTAGCCCACTCGTAGATCCATTTCGCGTCGGTCTCTACCAGCCGAACGCACCCGTGGCTGGTGGGGCCGCCCGTCGGCATGGGATACTGGTGAACGTGTATCCCCCGGGGATTGTGAAAATTAAATACCCAGTACATTTCCCAGCGTTCGCCGGGCGGACTCAGCGTGGATATACGGTACTCTGTTTTCCAGTTGAAGTTGAAACGACCTTGCGGGGTCGGGCTGGACGGCGTTCCCGTATTGACGATACCCCACCGCGCCAGTTCCCCATATTCATAAGCGGCCCAGGCCTGTACGGTTTTGTGGATGACAAATAGTTTGTCGAATTCCCTTGCTCCCGGATACTGTAACGGAAACGGAGCATAGGCTCTGAAATCTGTCTCGAATTGTCGGGGAACGATCAGGGTATCGCCGATCTGTACGGTACCCATCAGCCGGCGATTCAGAAGTTCAACCAGTTTGGAACGGGCATGGCCCCGCTTTGCGTCCCCCTGGCCCATGATCTTGTAAAAACTGTTGCGGGCAAGGACTGTGCTTCCCCTGCCGTCGCCCAATACAAAATAATCGTACTCTACCTCCGGAAGTTCAGCCACTTTCTCGACGCGGTACTTCTCCAGCACGTCTTCAATGTCCTGCTGGTTAATGTAGGACTGTGCCGAGACAGCATCGCTCCCGGTCATGAGCAGGAGCACACCAAGGAGTCGTTTATGGACAAAAGCCATTAGATCCAGGCACAACGTGCCAAATCGTGTTCATGAATGAGATGTGACGGGCGTCCCGTGTAGTTCGCGCAGGCGCCGGATGACCTCCGAGTGTCCGAGCACGATAAGAATATCCTGTGCCCGAATGGCATCCCGGGCATTCGGATTGAAGCGCATTTTCCGAGTGGCTCCGTCTATAACCGCAATAACGATCAAGTCGAACTGTTGCCTGAAATTACTTTGCGCCAGGGATTTGCCAATGATCCCGGCGTCTTCCCGTATCGTTACCTCGTCCATTGCCCGGTCGAGCGATTCTGCCTGAAATATCTCGTCCATGAACCGATCGACGTGGGGCCGAAGAATAACCTGCGCCATGCGCCTGGCGCCTATCTCGTCGGGCGCAATGGCTTTATTTGCCCCGGCATGAAGAAGTTTTCGCGCATTTATCCGTGAGTTTGCGCGGGCAAGAATAAACAAGTCTTTCCGGATTTCGCGCGCGGTAAGGCTGACGAAGACATTCGTGCTATCTTCGGGCGTCGCAAGAATCAGGCCCTTTGCCGATCTCAGAGCCGCTGCATTCAGGGTTCTTTCGTCTTCGGCATCTCCCTCGACGAACGGAATCCCTTCTTCGCGTAACAATTCGATCTCGTCCCCGGCCCGGTCGATAACCACGAACGTCTCTTCGGCTCTGATCAGGTCCTTGGCGATACGTTTCCCTACTCGACCGTATCCGCAAATGATATAATGGTTCTTCATCCGACCGATTTGTCTTTTCATATGGCTTTCCCTGAGACTGCGACCGACCAGAAGCACCTGTGCGCTACGCCCCGCGATATACGCAACGGCGCCGATGCCGAAAAAGGCGATAAGAATCGTGAAAAAACGGCCGGTCGTTGAAAGTTCGTGTATTTCGCCGAACCCAATGGTGGTCAGAGTAATGAAGGTGAAATACAATCCATCCATCCAGTTCCATCCCTCGATCAGAATGTACCCCGCCGTACCCGTAGCGATAAGCGCGCACAGGAAAAGCGAAACGACGACGATTTCCCGGACAGTGGCTTCAAGCCAGGTAAAGGGGCTACGTACAGCCATACCAGGGCGGGAATGTCTATCGAATGGTGCACGGCAAAGAAAATGCCTGGCGATGCCAGGTGGCGCCTGCCGGTTGTTCGAACCTGCCGGCCCTCATATCTCCGAGCCACTGCACCCCAAAATCGAACACAGCGGTCTCCATATGTACCTCACCGGCGTCGATGCATGCTCTAAATTGCGACCGGGATACGGAGCGGATAGCCTGGTTGGCGTCCCGGTAATGCACCAGCAACGACGACAACCATTCAATGCCCAGTTCGGCGCGGGCCTTATCGAGCGCATGAACGGATGCGTCGATGCCGCATCCGGAAATATCTCCGCCCGGAATATGACCGGCTATCACGGCAAACCGACTCTCGAGCATACCCGCACCGCTCTCTACGGAGCGGCCATGTGACGCCCAGGAGGCGCAGAACTCCTGCAGGATTTCGATTACCCTGTTTTCTTCGAGTTCATTCAGGTCGCGATCCGCCGCGTATATCCAAATGCGCGCATCGTCTGGCAGATGGCTGAATGGATCGGGGAGAGCGTGTTCGATCATATGCGCATATACGGATGTTGCATGTATGTATCGTACAGATACGTTTTTATACGGAACACGTTCGCCATAGCAGGTTTTCCGGCCGTCGGGTATTAGAAATGGTCCGCAAAAACCGGAAAGTTTTTACACGGTTTTAAGCGTAGCTGTGCTTTGGATAGATGCTCGAAGGACCATAAGGCGCATCGTACGACACGGCTTCCGACGATACGAACGCCTTGCGCCTGGAGCAACCGGAGATCGTCTCATAGGGCTTGAGCCGCCTTAAAATCTATGCCGTGTTTGGGGAAATTGCGCTCGCTTTCTCTGGGATCGGATTCGAATTGCATAACGATACAGGGAGATTAAGTGCGCCTGCAATTCACCATTTTGAGTAAAAAATACTCCTAAAAAGAGTAGAAATTACTCCTAAAAGGTATAAAAATTACTCAAAAAGGATAAAAACGGATCATTGGTAGCCCGGCGAATTCCGCCGACGCGCTGTCGCTGCGCACGGCGGCAAGGGTTGCCTTCGCCTCGAACGAAGGACTGTGGGTTCGGGACATCGCGGGCGGGAAGTGGCCTTTGGGAGGCTGCGAGGGGCATTTCGGGCAGCGGCCCGAGATCGTGTAATAGCCGAACTCTTCGAACACAACGAGGGGCGCCTCACCAGACGCTTGACAACAGAAAAGCGGCGCCCTGCCTTGCCGCACAGTGAAAATACTTCTCGCAACTTTTATGTATAATTCCCTTGGCAAAGATGTGGTAATCCATCTCACAGGAAGCGGATGCACAGGACGAAGCGGCGACGGCGATACGCCCTCTGCAATACGTCGGTGAGGTTTTTCAATATCTGTGCGTTATTGCTCGGCGTCCTGTTGCTTACCGGGCTGAGCCCCGTCCCTTCGCCCGCCACATTCAAAGCGCTCGTCTTCTCGAAAACGGTTGGCTTCCGCCATGCCTCCATACCCAATGGCATCGCTGCAGTACGCGACTTGGCCACACAAGAGGGCTTCACCGTAGATGCTACCGAAGACGCTGCCGCTTTCACCGACGCCAACCTCGCGCAATACCAGGTCGTTATCTTCCTCAACACCACCGGCGACGTGCTGAATACCGTGCAGCAAGCTGCCTTCGAGCGTTTCATTCGCGCCGGTAAAGGCTACGTCGGGGTTCATTCGGCAGCGGATACCGAATACAATTGGCCATTCTACGGCGGCCTGGTAGGAGCTTATTTCCAGAGCCATCCTGACATTCGGACAGCGACCGTAAAGGTGGCCGATGCCGTGCATCCCTCCACAGAGATGCTGCCCAAACGCTGGCAACGTACAGACGAATGGTACAACTTCCGGCACAACCCGCGCGGCGAGGTGCATGTGCTGGCCACCCTTGATGAGTCATCCTACACAGGCGGCGGCATGGGAAGCGACCACCCGATTATGTGGTGCCACGACTATGAAGGGGGGCGATCCTGGTATACTGCCGGAGGACACACAGAGGGGAGTTACAGCGAGCCGGCGTATCGCGAACACCTGCTGCAGGGCATTCGATACGCCGCCGGGATGGCGCCGGGCGATTGCGGCGCCACCGTCAACGGGTATTTCGAGAAGGCGATCCTCGATGCCAATACAGACAACCCGATGGACCTGGCCGTAGCGCCGGACGGACGCGTTTTCTTCGTGGAGCGAGCGGGCACGCTACGCCTGTATACGCCAGGTACCGGGCTCACCACCACCGTGGCGGCCCTGCCCGTCGTAACGAGTAACGAAGACGGTCTTCTCGGCATTGTGCTCGACCCGGACTTTGCCGATAACGGCTGGATATACCTCTTCTATTCGCCTGCCGGCGACGTGGCGAAGCAGCATGTTTCGCGTTTTACGCTGGTCGGTAATCGGCTGGACCTGGCTTCTGAGCAGGTGCTCCTGGAGATTCCGGTGCAACGCGAACAGTGTTGCCATTCCGCAGGATCGATGGTATTCGATGGTGCAGGCAACCTCTTTGTCGCCACAGGGGACAACACGAATCCATTCGAGTCGGATGGATTCGCACCGATCGACGAGCGCCGCGGCCGGGCGGCGTGGGATGCGCAAGGAACGTCAGGCAACATGAACGACCTGCGGGGCAAAATACTGCGTATCGCCCCGCAAGCCGACGGCAGCTACACGATCCCTGCCGGCAACCTTTTCCCGGCCGACGGCTCGGCGGGACGTCCCGAGATCTACGTGATGGGCGTACGTAATCCTTTTCGCATCGCCTTCGACACGGAGACCGACCGGCTCTATTGGGGCGACATAGGCCCTGACGCCGGCGCACCGCTATCGAGCCGTGGCCCCGAAGGACTCGACGAATGGAATCGGACGCGCACGGCCGGCAACTATGGCTGGCCTTATTGCATTGGCCAGAACCGGGCCTACGTGGATTACAACTTCGCCACCGGCGCATCCGGTGCGCCGTTCAACTGCAACGCTCCCGTCAACAATTCGCCTAACAACACAGGCGGGGTCGATCTGCCGCCTGCGAAGCCGGCGTGGATATGGTATCCCTACGCTCCCTCGTCCACATTTCCGGCCCTTAACGATGGCGTGGGGCGCGCGGCGATGTCCGGACCGGTTTATCACTTCGACCCCGACCTTGACTCCAAAACCAGGCTCCCCGCTTACTACGACGACACCGTCTTTATCTTTGAATGGTCCCGGAACTGGATCCGCGAGGTGAAGCTCGACGACAACGGCGACATACTTGTCATCAACCCCTTTGCAGCAGGTATCGAACTACTGCGGCCTATAACCATGAAAGCCGGACCGGAGGGAGCGCTTTATCTGCTGGAGTGGGGCACAGGCTTTGGCGGCGGCAACGACGACTCGAAACTCGTGCGCATCGACTACGTGCGCGGCACGCGCGCGCCGGTAGCCGTTCTTGGCGCCGAGCCGACTTCCGGGCCGGTCCCGCTAACCGTCCAATTCTCCAGCCAGGATTCCTTCGACCCCGATCCGGGCGACAGACTCACATTTTCCTGGGATCTCGACGGCGACGGTACGGAGGACGCCAAGGATCCGAATCCCACCTACACGTACGACAAGGCAGGCACATTCACCGCACAATTGACCGTTACCGACGCCACCGATAATAAGGCGACGGCATCGGTCGATATCATCGCAGGAAATACCCGGCCCACGATCGCGCTCACGGACCCTGTGGACGGCGGCTTCTTCGACTGGGGCGATCGGGTGGCGTTTGCGTTCAGCGTGGACGACGCCGAGGACGGCGCCACTGCAGACGGCGACCTCGGCTGCGACGAGACGATCTTCCAGCCCTTTATCGGCCACAACGATCACAGTCATCCGCTCGACCAGTTCAATGCCTGTGAAGGCGTGATGGCAATTATCGACGCCCACGGCGGGCCTGCCGATAACCTGTTTTATATCGTCGAGGCCAGCTATACCGACAGCGGAGTAGGCAGCGCGGGTGCGCTCACAGCACGGACGCAGCATATCCTGCATCCTAAACGCCTTGAGGCCGAGCACTTCACGACGAATCATGGCGTCCTGCTCGAAAGAAGCGGTGACGTGCTGGGCGGGGGGCAAAACATTGGCTACATCGAACACGGCGATTATGTCTCCTGGACGCCCGTCAACCTGGAAAACATCGGATTTGTCACATTCCGTGTCGCCTCGGCGGGATTCGGCGGCCGGATCGAAGTACGCATCGATAGCCCCGACGGACCGCTTATCGGCACGGCGCACGTAGATCGGACGGGGGAGTGGCAGCGCTACCGCGACGTAACGGCGGCGCTCACCGATCCGGGGGGGACGCATGAGCTCTTCCTTGTTTTCAAAAACAATCCGGGCGAAGACGGCCTTTTCAATGTCAACTGGATGGATTTTCATGGACCGGGGGTGGCGCTGGACCCCGGGGAACCGGAGGGGCTCCTTGCGATGTACTACGACGCGATCGATTTTACCGGGGAGCCTGCAGAGCGCGTCGATCCGCAGATCAACTTCAACTGGGCCGGGGATGCACCGTTGGCAAACCTGAGCAGCGAGACATTCAGCGTACGATGGACAGGCTCCGTCGAGGCCCAACATAACGAGAGGTATACGTTCTACGCCGCTACCGGCAACAGGGATGGGGTCCGCCTGTGGATCGACGAAATGCTTGTCATTGATCAGTGGAGGAATCGGGCTGCCACCGAGGCGAGTAGTCCACCTATCCAGTTGGAAGCCCATCGGGACTACGCCGTCCGGATGGACTATTTCAAGGATAGCGGATTGGCCCAGGCGCATTTGCTTTGGAGCAGCGTCTCTACACGCAAAGCCGTCGTACCCGCGCGCGTGCTGACCCCCGCCCCTGCGATAACATCGATCAGGGACGATGAACTGCCTCAGCAGCCGCTGCTCGCGTCGATTCATCCGAATCCGCTACGGCAGCACGGGACCATCACGTTTACCCTGCCCGCCTCGGAATGGGTAACGCTGGAAGTCTTCGACATGCTGGGACGGCGCGTAACTACCCTGCTCGACGAGCAACGCGGGCCGGGCATTCACCAAACAGCATTAACGACAGAGCAGTGGGCAAGCGGCGCCTACCTGTGCCGCCTTACTACACCGTCAGGTACGGCGACGAAACGTTTCGTATTGCTTCCTTGAACGTTGTTCGGAAAGGGAGGAGGGGTTGCCCTGACGCAAAGGCCCGCTATTACCATCTAAAGGATACTTAAAATCGCTTTACCAATGGATCTCGAATTAGGAAACAAGGTTGCGATCGTTACAGGATCGAGCCGGGGTATAGGAAAATACATTGCCAAACGCCTTGCGACGGAAGGATGCCGCCTCACGATATGCGCCCGGGGTGGCGAGCGCCTTAGGGAAACGACGGCGGAACTGGAAAAGGAGGGAGCGTCGGTGTTGGCGTTGGAGGCAGATCTTTCCGGGAAAAATGTGCCGCTGGATATTGTCAACCGGACCGTCGAACGGTTCGGGCAACTGGATATTCTGGTGAGCAATGTGGGGGGTAACCGCCGGAAGCCATTCGAAGACACTACAGACGACGATTGGGAAAGTGTGCTCGACGTCAATCTCAGGGCGCATGTGCGATCGGGGCGCGCCGCGGCACCGCACATGAAGGCCGCGGGGGGAGGGGCCATCCTTTTTGTGGCGTCCATTTTTGGGCGAGAAGCAGGAGGCGCCGGGCTCTCTATCTACAACGCCACGAAATCGGCCCTGATAAGCACGGCAAAGATCATGGCGCTCGAACTGGCCCCGGCCGGCATTCGCGTGAACAGCATAGCCCCGGGATCCATCCGGTTTCCAGGGGGGAGTTGGGACCGGCGCGTCCGCGAACAGCCGGAACAGATGAAGGCGTTCGTGGCGGAGAACCTTCCCGTCGGGCGCTTCGGAAAGGCGGAAGAGGTGGCGGACGTGGCGGCCTTTCTCGTTTCGGCGCGGGCAAGCCTGGTAACAGGCGCCTGTCTCAATGTGGACGGGGGACAGTCCCGGTCGCTCATCTGAAGGATACCGTTCCGGGTGCTATCCTTACAGGGTACATCAGGTGCATTCCCTGAGCGTGGCGGTCACGGTGCGGCTCCCGCGCAGCGATTTTTTCCACTGGACAAGAATGGGGCTCTGGTATCTGCCCTGCAAAATGGACCCGCTCTCCTCCGGATGACCGTTACATACCACCAGAAAGCGAACGGATTGCTTCATGCCCAGAAAGTGCGACGCCGGCGCAGTGAATAACCGGTTGACCGTCCGGTCGGTGAACAATTTGCTGAACCCGGGAACGTTAAGGGTTCTGTTTACCATCCGAATGAAGTCGTACTTGACGTACTGCCAGGTTTTACCGGGGATCGCCAACGGATTACGGAAAAGATACTGCCCGCCTGCTGCTGCATACTGCATCGGGTTTTTCAACACCGAGGCCAGGTCATGCTGCATCAATAGCGTTTCGTACTCGTTGACTGTGAGTCCCGCTCCGGGCTGGTTGGGATCCAACTCGAATTCTATCCATCCTTTTTCAATCCCGTGCCGACGAATGAGGTCCTGGGATTTTTCGAACAGACCGATTTGCTCGTCCTTTAGATTGATCGAATCAATGTCCTGATCGGAGGATGGCGCCTCGATCTCGAACCGGTCTACAAGGCGATCCTTGTTGAAGCCAACGACCGTAGACAACCGGCGGCGCGCCTGATTTTTGTGATTTACCCCATCCAGGTCTACAAAGTAAACGGGCTGATCCCGCTCGTTGCGATAGGATACGCAACTTTGGAGACCGGAACTGATAAAGCTGAGATGTGAATCGGCGTTGGGGGGCTCATTTTCCCGTTCTTCTTCCGTCAACTCCGTGCGCAGGGACATATTGTCATGCTGATAACTTTTTCCTGGCGGAAAAAGCTTCTGAAATGTGCGCAGAAAAGCGTGTATGGAATCCAGACTGTGATTCAATCGCTGCGCCAGTCCCTGGTCGATATAGCCACCGGTGGTATGATGGGAACAGTAGAGGGTCCGGTCGTATTCGTCAAGGACATCTCCGTAACGCTCGCGGATACATTGCTGCACGTTGATAACAGCAAAACGAGTCGCCGGCGTTAACTCGATCTTGAGTTCAGTCATGGGATTATACGAGCATGGGATTATGCGGGGAGACAAATACTTCCCATGGATTGTGTAGCAGGTAAGGATGCAACGCGGAAGTGCAGCCAGTCACCCCGGCAACGCAAGCAATGTCCGCAGGTTTCCTGCGCAAGGTTTTTCAATACCTCTCCCTGATTTTCAATCCATCGAAAACGGTGAATCCGGCTGATCCTCATACCGGATCTCGTCCACCGGCTCGCCTTTGCTCTCTCCTGCATAGAGCCGGTTCGGGCAATTTACGATCCAGGCGTCTTCCGCACCCACGTTACGGTAGGCATGTACAACCCCCGGCGGAACGAGGATTGCAGCAGGGCGATCGGCGCCGAATTCTTCCCGAAAACGACACCCGAAAGAGGGGGAATCGGCACGTGTATCCCAGAGATACAGTTGGAAGGCGCCACTAAAAAAAAGAAACAGGTCTGTTTGCGCCACATGTTCGTGCGGCCCGCGAACCACTCCGGGGTGCGTCAAGGAAACGTATCCCATCCGAGGATGCACAACTTCAGGCAGTTCGTCGCATCGGAAGAACTCGGCCAGCCAGCCGCGATCGTCTTCGTAAAATCGGAGCGGATGGATCTCGCAGCCGTTTATTTCACCTTGCTTCCAGGAAGGAAATGCTGTACTCACTGCGTATTCAAGGATAAAAGTTCTTCATAAACGAGTTCACGGGCCAATTCATTCGCCTCGTGCCACCCACCCATCGTGCCTGCATCTCCCCACCAGCTGTTCAGCACACCCCAGGAAAGCCGACCTTCCTGGATGTAGGCATTGCTCACATCGCTGATTTCGTATTCTCCACGCCCGCTTGGGGACAGTCCCGCAATTACGTCAAATACGCCGGCGTCGTAAAAATAGAGGCCGGTCACGCAATAGTTACTTGGGGGAGCGGAGGGTTTTTCGATAATCTCGACAATCCGGTCGCCTTCGAAACGAGGGACGCCATAGCGTTCCGGGTCGGGCACTTCTTTTAGCAATACCCGGGCTCCTGCGCCATCCGCCGCCAGTTGCCGCCGAAACGCGGTAACCTGATTACCGATATCTTCTCCTATGATGTTGTCTCCGAGAATGACAAGCAGGGGATTGTCCGCCGTGAACGATGCACAGAGTGCAAGGGCCTGTGCAATGCCGCCGGGTTCGTCCTGCACACGAAAGGTCAGATCAAGCCCGAGATCGCGCCCGCTTCCCAGAAGGTTCACCACATCTCCCATATGTTCAGGGCTTGTAACCACAGCCACTTCCCGAATACCCGCCCGACGCATTCGCACCAACGGATGGAAAATCATCGGATAACGGCCTACCGGGAGCAAATGCTTGTTGGTAATCCTTGTCAGCGGATACAAACGGCTTCCCAGTCCGCCGGCTAAAAGAACGCCCTTCAGAGGTTGATCTGCGGACATGTAATCAGGATGTATAACAGGATGGGTTACGTTCGGGCCGCATACTGCTCGTTATACCATGTACGCCATGATTCGTCGAGAACGGTCTTTAACCACTCCTCATTCTCCAGATACCAGGCAATGGTGGTATCGATCCCCTGCAGAAGATCGTGCCGAGGGCGCCAACCGAGTTCGCTTCGCACTTTCGAGGTGTCCATGGCATAGCGGTAATCGTGACCGGGGCGATCTTTTACGAAAGAGACGAGTGCTCTGGACGCGCCTTCCGGCCGATTCAGCGCCCGGTCTACTCTATCCAGCACCATATGTACGAGTTCCAGATTCGTACGACAAGTTTCGCCGCCTACGCCGTAGGTTTCTCCGTCGGCGCCCGAAAGCAGAATGGTTTCGAGCGCTTCGCAATGATCTTCCACGAAGAGCCAGTCGCGAATGTTTTCTCCCTTGCCGTAGATCGGAATCCGGTTTTCCTTCATGGCCCGGACAATAACGAGCGGCACAAGTTTTTCCGGAAATTGCCGGGGACCGTAATTGTTCGAACAATTCGAAACGACAACCGGCAGGCCATACGTTTGCCCCCAGGCGCGCACAAAATGATCGGCGGAAGCTTTCGAGGCCGAATAAGGAGATCGCGGATCGTATGCCGTCGTTTCGGAAAAGGCGCCTTCAGGGCCAAGACTTCCGTATACTTCGTCTGTCGAGATGTGATGGAAACGATAGCGTCCGTTTCCGAAATCGTCGGGGGTCCAGGCGGCTCGAGCTTCTTCCAGCAGGGTCGCCGTACCCAAAACATTGGTTCGGACAAAGGACAGCGGAGCTTTAACGGACCGGTCTACATGACTCTCTGCGGCAAAATGCACTACGGTGGAAAACGCATGCTCCCTGAACAGGTTACGCACCATATCCCGGTCGGAGACGTCGCCGTGCGCAAAAAGATAGTTTTCCGCCTTTTCGATAGGCGCAAGATTCATAAGGTTGCCTGCGTACGTCAGGGAATCGAGGTTCACGAACCGTACCTTGGGATAGCGCGGAACCATCCTGAGCAGGAAGTTGGATCCGATGAATCCAGCGCCCCCGGTAACCAGCACGGATCGAGGGACGTGTTTATGAGGTGTTCGGAGAGCTTTCGGATCCACGAAAGGCGCAGGGAATGCATGGGGGAAGAACGAAATGCATCGCCGGGCTTTATACAGTACGGGTCCGGCGCGGTTTCGCAAACAGGCGCCCTCCATCAAAGATAGCAGAGCTTGATATGGCTCAGGAAAACGGGGCGAACACCCCCCGAAAAAACAGTCCGTTGTATCTGCTGGACGCTATGGCGCTGGCATATCGCGCCCATTTTGCGTTCATCGGCAGGCCGCTCATGAATTCGCGGGGGCAGAACACTTCAGCGGCGTACGGTTTTACCAATACACTCCTGAAACTGATCGAAGATCACGGAATCACCCATATGGCCGTGGTTTTCGATGTCGTAGGCCCCGGAGCAGGCACGTTCCGCGACGAACTGTTCGAGGAATACAAGGCAAACCGGAGTCCTATTCCTGAAGATCTTGCCGAAGCGCTTCCGTGCATCAAGGATATTGTGGAAGCTGCCGGCGTGACCGTTATCGAGGTCCCCGGGGTTGAAGCCGACGATGTGATCGGCACCCTGGCGCGACTTGCCGCCAAAGAAGGGACCGATGTAGTAATTGTGTCTCCCGACAAGGATTTCCAGCAACTTCTCGACGAGCGTATCTCCATGTTCCGCCCCGCTCGCCGGGGAGAAGCCTTCGATCCTGTCACCGCGGATACGTTCCGGGAGAAATACGGTCTCCCGCCGATCCGGTTCATCGACCTGCTCGCACTGATGGGGGATGCCAGCGACAACGTGCCTGGAGTACAAGGTATTGGCGAAAAAACGGCAGGAGCATTGATCCGGGAGTACGGCTCCGTGGAAACGCTCCTTGAACATGCGGAGGAAGTGAAAGGCAAGCGTGCCCGGGAAGGCCTGCTCACCCAGCGTGAAGAAGCCCTGCTCAGCAAGCAGTTGGTTACGATCAAGACGGACGTGGAACTTGACGTAACGCCGGCGCAACTCGTGCGGTCCTCGCCGGACCGCGAAGCATTGCTTTCCCTGTTCAACGACCTCCAGTTCAATACACTTTTCCGGAAAGTGAAGACCGGAGCGTTTGTGCAGATCGGGGAAAAGCCTGTGCAGACCGGAGAAGAGCAGTATACCACAGCGGACGTTCCGGAAACGCAGAGGGAGGAAGCGCCCCGCCCCACGTTTTTTTCCGGAGAATCGGTCGGGGCTTCCGATCTGGTATCGTACGACCCGGAAACGGCGAACTACCGTCTCATAAGCGACAAGAAAACCTTGCAGGCCATCGTTGAAGAATTACAGGCGGTGGACCGGTTCGCCTTCGATACGGAAACCACCTCGGTCGATCCGATGTGGGCGTCTCTTGTGGGCATTTCTTTTTCGCAAGAGGCCGGAAAAGGCTGCTATATCCCAACGCCCCTGCCGGATGGAACGTCTACGGCAGAGATACTCGCTCTTCTTGAACCAATTCTCCGCGGGAATGCGCTCAAAATCGGGCAGAACGTCAAGTATGACGTCATCACGCTGGAACGGCATGGAATGCGTACGAAAGGCCCGTTCTTCGATACGATGGTGGCGCACTACCTGTTGTCCCCCGAAGAGCCGCACGGCCTCGATTCGCTGGCGCTGAAATTCCTGCACTATAAGACCATTCCGATCGAGAACCTCATCGGAACCGGGAAGAATCAACTGTCGATGCGGGACGTGCCTCCCGATAAAACATGTCCATACGCCTGCGAGGATGCAGACATCGCCTTGCGCTTGGCGGATACGCTTGCCGTAAGGCTCAAGGAAGACGACTTGCTGGAGATTGCGGAACAGATCGAGTTTCCTCTCCTGCGCGTGCTGGCGGACATGGAGATGACCGGCATCCGGGTCGATCCGGATATGCTGGCGGCGCTCTCCGAAGAGATGGGCGGCCACATTCGCGATCTTGAGGAGAAAATCCACAAAGAGGCGGGGGAACCGTTCAATATCGGTTCCCCGCGCCAACTCGGCGGTATTCTGTTTGAGAAGTTGAACCTGCCGATCGTGTCAAGAACATCCACAGGCGCCCCTTCCACCAAAGAAGATGTACTGGAGACCCTTGCAGCGAGGCACCCCCTGCCGGCATTGGTTCTCGAATGGCGCAAATTTTCCAAGTTGAAAAGCACCTATGTCGACAGCCTCGGCAAGTTGATCCATCCCGACACCGGCCGCATTCACACCAATTACAACCAGACCGTAGCCGCCACAGGAAGGCTTTCCTCCGCGGGGCCGAACCTCCAGAATATTCCCATCCGAACGGATAAGGGCAAAGAGATTCGCAAGGCGTTCGTCGCCAAAAAAGGGTGGAAGCTGCTTTCGTCCGACTACGTACAGATTGAACTCCGTATTTTGGCTTCCATGAGCGGGGACGAAGCGCTTAGCGAAGCATTTCGGCAGAAGAAAGATGTACATCAGGCCGTAGCTGCAATGATATACGATGTTCCACCTGAAGAAGTACATGAAGATCAGCGTCGCAAAGCAAAAGAAGTGAATTACGGCATTCCCTACGGCATTTCCGCATGGGGCCTGGCTCAGCGGCTGCGGTGTCAGGTCGGAGAAGCCCAGGAGTTGATCGACACCTATCTGAAGACGTATCCTGCGGTCACAGCCCATATCGAAAGGGTCGTCGAAGAAGCCCGTGAAAGAGGGTGCGTTCGAACGATCCTCGGTCGGCGGCGTTTTGTGCCGAATATCAATTCGCGCAATCGAACCCAGCGATCTTTTTCCGAGCGTGTCGCTGTGAACATGCCGATCCAGGGATCGCAAGCCGATATGATCAAGATCGCCATGGTGAATATAGCCCGCAGGCTGAAGCGGGAAGGCCTCGCGGCGCGTATGTTGCTGCAGGTGCATGATGAACTTGTCCTTGAAATGCCGCCGGAGGAAATCGACGCGGTACGGGCAATAGTTCGCCAGGAAATGGAATCGGCGCTTTCGCTCGATGTGCCCATTGAAGTACATATGGATGTAGGGGACCATTGGCTCGACGCACATTGATGGACATACCAAAAGGTTTCGCATTCGAGGAAACGTCGGGGGGCGTTGAGGCATACCGTCTGGAGGGCAACGGCCTGCAGACCTTGCTGCTCCGGGACGCCACGGCTCCCGTCGCAACATTCATGATTACCTACCGGGTAGGCAGTCGCCACGAGCCGGAGGGCCTCACCGGAGCTTGTCACTTTCTCGAACACCTGATGTTCAAGGGATCGGCCCGATTCAACAAGCAGGCCGGTACGTCTGTGTTCAATGTGTTGCAGCGTGTGGGAGCTCGCGTCAACGCCACGACCTGGCTGGATCGGACGAACTATTACGAGATGCTGCCCGAAGAACATCTCCCCCTTGCCGTGGAAATAGAAGCGGATCGCATGCGGGGAGCTTTGCTGCAGGATGAGGACATGGAACGGGAGCGCACCGTGATCCTGAACGAGTTGGATCGGGGAGAAAACGATCCGGTCCGCAAGCTTTTCCATGCGGTATGGGCTGCCGCCTTCACAGTACACCCCTACCATCATCCCGTGATAGGGTGGAGAGACGATGTAGAGCGCCTGACGCCCGACGGGCTGCGGCATTTCTACGATACATACTACCGGCCCGACAATGCGACGGTCAGTATCATCGGAGATTTTGACAAAACGGAGGCGCTGGGGCTTGTGCATCGCCATTTTGGCCAAATCGCGAGCCCGGAAGAGGCCTTGCCCGCCATGCATGTGTGCGAACCGGCCCAGGAGGAAGAGCGCCGCGTGGTCGTACGGCAGGCGGGTTGGCAAGGAGCCGTCATGGTCGCCTGGAAATCGCCTCGCGGGCTGGAAGCGGACACGGATGCGCTCGATATGCTTTCCGCCATTCTTTCCGCCGGCAAGAACGGTCGCCTGTATCGCCGGTTGACAGACACTGGGCTCACAACCAGCGCCTGGGGAGGTATTTCCCGATTTTGCGACCCGGGTCTCGCGTATGTTTTTGCAAGGCCGGCCCCGGACAAAACCCACGAGGAAGTCGAATCTGCCATTCATGCGACGATCGACGAGATCAAAGAGAACGGAATCACGGAAGAGGAACTCCAGCGAGCCCGAAACCAGCGCAAGGCGCAGGCAGCTTTTAGCCGGGACGGTTCGTTTTCGGCCGCTGCAGAACTCAACGAAGCCATTGCTGCCGGAGACTGGAAACTTTACACCGCAATGCAGGACCGCATCCATCGGGTAACCGGAAAACACATACAGCGTGTCGCACGCGAGTATTTCGTGGAGCATACCTGTACGACCGGATACTATATCCCTGACGGAGAGGCCTCCTCATGAGTGTTTCTCCATCGGGACAGGCCCGTACGCCGTCTTTCGCCGAGCGCATTTCCGAGCACCTCATCGGCCCTTGCCGCCTCATCATGTTGCGTACGCCCATCCACAATGTCGTAACGTGGTGCGGCTCGTTCCATAGCGCCCCGGACATGGGCAATAAAGAAGAGTTGCTGCTGCAGCATCTGGTCGTATCCATGCTGGACAAGGGCGCCGGGACGCTGGATCGATTCGCCGTGGCCGAAATACTGGAAAAAAAGGGGGCGGAGCTGGCATTTTCGTCCGATGTGCTTCGTATCGATTTCTCGGGACGCGCTCTGAAAAAAGACGTTAAGGAAGTGCTGGGTCTGACTGCTTTGCAATTGCGGGAACCATTGCTGGCCGGGGAAGAACTGGCCAAAGCAAAAGACAGAATATCGGCATCTATCAAGCGTTCGATGGAAAGTACGAGCGCCCAGGCATCCGGGGCGCTGCGGCGGCGAATATACGGGGCTTCGCACCCTAACTATATAGAGGAATCCGAAGAGCGGTTGGAACAGTTGCAACGCCTCTCGATAGACGAGGTCCGGGCGTATCATGCTGCACATTTCGGCGCCAATGCATGTACGCTCGTGGTCGTAGGAGATGTGGACGAGAGCGCAGTGAAAGAAGCGGTGGAAAATCACTTTGCGGGATGGCCGTCCCGCGATGCATCCCCGCACTTCGCAGAAACGCCGGAAGAACACGACCCCGGCGTGTCCACCGTTGCCATCCCCGATAAGGAAAATGTGGATGTACGCCTTGGACATGCCCTTGCGGTACGACGGAACGATCCCGGTTACATTCCGGCCTTTCTCGCCAATTTTGCGCTGGGCGGAAATTTCTCGGCGCGACTGATGCAGACCATTCGCGACGAAATGGGTCTGACATACGGCATCGGTTCATCCCTGTCGGGCGTTTCCACGGAATACGACGGGCACTGGCAAGTGGCGGTAACCCTGTCGAAGGAATATGTACAACGGGGGATAGAGGAAACCGTCAAACAGATTCGTCACTTTGTCGCCGGCGGCGTTGCTCCCGAAGAACTCCAGGAGAAGAAAACCACGGTAACGGGAGCGTTCAAGGTAGGGCTTTCCACTACATTCGGGCTGGCGAAGACACTTCTCAGCAATGTGGAACAGGGATTCGAGATAGCGTATCTCGACGAATTTCCGGATAGAGTGGAGAGCGTTTCGGTGGACGAAGTCAATCGAGCGATCACACAAACATTCGTCCCGGATTCACTGCATATCACGCTGGCCGGAAACGTCCGGGAAGCGGATCTCAGCCTTTAGGGTATCCGCCTGGCAGGCATTGGGCGGATCCGGCACAGGCGCAACAGCCGTCAGGTGTTGTCCATGATCGGAGAAACATCCTTTTGCCCGGCAGCTTTGTGTCCGGTCACGACCTTGTCCGGGCTCGGCAAAATAAGAGCGAGCAGCAGGTAGGCAATAATCGCAGGGAGGCCGCTGGAAAAAATCAGAACGATCACGAATGCTATGCGAACCAGCGTAGGATCCAGGTCGAAATACTCCGCAATGCCGGCGGCGACCCCTGCAATTTTTTTGTCGCGGGACTTCACAAGCTGTTTTTTCATGCCCTTTTTCCTGGGTTTTGCCTTACTTGGCTTCGGTGCTTTGTATTTCCTCCGGGGGCGCCATGACAGCACGCCAAAACCCAGAAGAATAATCAGAATGCCTGCCATCCAGGGGAGCATCCCGGCAAGGGCGCGAACGCTATACCCTTGCCAGATACCCATTTCCTGAACGATATAGACGGCGCCCACAAGAATAAGGGAAAGCCCGGCTATCATGGGCAGATTCCAGAACGGTTTGCTCCCCGTATCGCTTTCCTCGAACAGGAAGCGTTCCATTTCTTGTTCCGATAGCGTTCCGGGGTCCACGGGTTGGGGTTCTTCTTCAGGCATATCCTTCAGCAATAGGCAAATGAATTTCCAGGTTGGCGGTCACTGGACGGGGCCGGATAATGCGGATAAGTGAACGCATGACCGGTTCGCATAAGACCTTAATTCGGCAACTACGTGTACGTAACAAAACCGCCCAAGGTTACACTGGGGCTTCCGTTCGGACAATTTCCTCCTCCGTGACCAGGATGTCCATCCGGATATCGTGCGGCTCGGAGAGAACGGAATCAATCAGGCAGGCCTGATACGTCACGCCGATTCGGATAGCCTGAAGACCTTGCAGGAAGGTATCGTAATACCCTTTTCCATACCCGATCCGGTGCCCATCCCGCGCGCCCCCAAGCATTGGGACAATCACCGTATCGATCCGGTGAGCCGGCGCCTGCTCGCTTCCCACAGGACGGGGAATCCCCCAGGGAGACTCCAGAGAAGGCTCTTCTCCCGTATACCGCACCGCGTACATGGATGGGACGTCGATATCCGGCACCAGGGGAAGGGCAACCGCCACGTCCTGCTCCCGGAGCCGGGCGATCAGCGAACGGATGTCCGGTTCGCGCCGCCCGGTCATCGGCCAGTATGCAAAAACGAACCCGGCGCAGTCCATTTCGGGAAGCGCAAGGATCCGCTCCACCATAGCGGCGCTCCGTCGCGCATAGTTGTCCTCCGTCAGGCTCTGCCGGTAGGTGCGGAACTGCTTTCGCAACCTCGATTTCTCGTTTGCTGCCTTGTCGGGGTGGGGGATCATGTGTATAGCGTATGCGTAGGGAAGAATTCCATGAAGATTCCGGGGCAGGAGCGACGGTCTCGAAGTTGATCCGGGTGTTCTGATTTCATATCTTGTTAGGCTATTAAGGATACTCTGATCAAAACCGCTTCGCTCAGCGCGTCACGTTTGAAAGTACAGGTTATCATGATTCCATCGTTGGAATCAGGGGAAGCACTGCGAATTCGGTACGTTGTGGACGTGACGCGCCCTTTGGGAGGCTGCGAGGAGCACGCTGGCTGTGTCATTCCTCATTACATGGGGCCTGCCATGCTGCTTCGTCATTTCTTGCCAGCCCACTCCTCGCAAGCCTCTGAACCTTGCGGACTTAATCAGAGTATCCTTGAAAAATAAACAAGCGCCCGGGTTTCATCGTTCATCTGTTACGATGAAAACTTTTTTCTATATACGCAAGCCATTGTTGTGTAGCACACGTCGTCATGTTTGAGAGCCTCTCGCAAAAGGTTGAAGGCGCGTTAAAGCGCGTCAGTGGCCAAGGGCGCATCAACGAGTTGAATGTCGCGAACATGATGCGTGACATCCGGCGCGCTCTGCTGGAGGCCGATGTAAACTACCAGGTTGCACTCGATTTTACGGAACGCGTTCGCAACGAAGCTCTTGGGGAAGACGTTCTATCGTCGGTTTCTCCCGGAGAGCAACTCGTAAAACTGGTTTACGACGAACTGGTCCGGCTCCTCGGAGACGATCACAAAGGCGTTGCCCTTGCACAGCATCCCCCCACGGTCATTCTTGTGGCCGGTCTGCAAGGATCCGGAAAAACGACCTTCTGCGCAAAGCTTGCCCACTATTTCAGGCAGCAGGGCAACACTCCTTTGCTGGCGGCGGCGGATGTATACCGCCCGGCAGCGGTGGCGCAGCTTGAAACGCTGGCCCGCTCCATTGACGTACCGGTTTATTCCATTATGCAGGACGGGCAACCTGCCCGGGATGCGGTGCGCGTAGCGCGCGAAACCATTCGGGAAGCCCGGCGCACCGCGCGCGACATCGTCATCGTAGATACCGCAGGGCGGCTTCATGTGGACGAGGAGATGATGACCGAAGTGGCGGACATCAGGCGCGCCGTAGACCCGGACGAGACTCTCTTTGTGGTGGACAGCATGACGGGGCAGGACGCCGTCCAGGCGGCGCTTGCTTTCAATGAACGCCTTGATTTTGACGGCGTCGTGCTTTCCAAACTGGACGGAGACACACGAGGCGGCGCAGCGCTCTCCATACGCTCGGTCGTCCGGAAGCCAATCAAATTTGCTTCCATAGGGGAAAAGGTAGAGGCCCTTACGCCATTTCACCCGGATCGTATTGCACGACGCATCCTCGGCATGGGCGATGTCGTTTCGCTTGTCGAAAAAGCCCAGGAGCAATTCGATAACCGACAGGCCGAGCAACTACGTAAAAAGATACGTTCACAGGATTTCGATCTGGCCGATTTCTATGAGCAACTCCAGCGAATTCAGAAAATGGGGTCGCTCAGCGACATTGTCGGGATGCTTCCGGGCATGGGTCGACAGATGCGCGACGTGAATATCGACGACAACGCCTTCACACAGATTGAAGCCATTATCCTTTCTATGACGCCTGAGGAACGCCGCCATCCGTCCATACTGAACGGAAGCCGCCGGCGGCGGATCGCGCGGGGCAGTGGAACAGAAGTGCGTGATGTGAATCAACTGCTCAAGCAGTTCAAAGACATGAAAAGGATGATGAAAACCGTTTCGCGCATGACGGATGCAAAAAGGCCGGTAGACTTTGCCAGATTAGCAGGCCAGGCATAGCATCTTTTATTGCAGCAAGGGGAAGCAAAAAATTCCGCACTACGCAACGCACTTAATCAATCATCGGAATCAAGAGGCATACACCGTGGCAGTAAAACTTCGTTTGCGTCGCATGGGACGCAAAAAACTTCCGCTCTGGACTATAGTCGCCGCCGATTCGCGTCGTGCACGTGACGGCCGCTATATCGAAAAACTCGGCAATTACAATCCTCTCGTTAAACCCTCTTCGGTCGATCTTAACGTTGAACGGATCCATTACTGGCTTGCGCAGGGAGCTCAGCCATCCGATACCGTACGTAATCTACTGAGTCGAGAGGGCATTTTACTGGAGCGGCACCTTCGCCTCAAAGGGAAGCCGGAAGAAGAGATCCTGCAGGCGGTAACGGAGCATCGCGAACGACATGCGGCAAACCGGGCGACTTCCGCGAAAGAAACTCCGAAAATCCGCCGCCGGAATGTGCTGGACGAAGAAAAGAAACGTGTGGCCAGGCAGGAAGCGGACACGGCAAAGCGCCGGAAGGAAGCAGAAGAAAAAGCAAGATTGGAGGCGGAAGCAGCTAAAAAGAAGATGGCCAAAGAACGTATGGAGGCAGAGAAAGCCGCTGCCGAAGCTGCTGAAAAAGAGCAGGCTGCGTCTGCGAGCGGCGATGCCGAACAGGAAGATACTGCAAAGGAAACCCCTGCTGCGAGGGTAGACGCCGCGGGACAGGAAGCGTCTGCAGATACTCCTGAAGAGGGGGCTGCGTCCGCGAGCGGCGATGCCGAACAGAAAGATACTGTAAAGGAAACCCCTGCTGCGAGGGTAGACGCCGCGGGACAGGAAGCGCCTGAGACTACCCCTGTGGAAGACGATGCTCCCGAAGAAAAGGCGGAAGAAAAAAAGCCGAAGAAATAACGCCTTCTTCCGTACCCGTTCATTGATCTTATGACTACCCCCGGCCGAACCGATACGCTCCTGCTTTTGGGACGCGTATACCGGGCGCATGGGCTGTCGGGCGAAATCAAGGTAATCCCCGAAACGGACGACCCAACGACATTCGAAGCATTATCGGCACTGTATGTCGGGCAGACTCCCGACACGGCTCTTCTTACGAACGTGCAGGGCGTCCGTTATCAAAACGCCCGCAAGGGGCCGCTCGTAATTCTCAAATTGGAAGCCATCGAGTCGCGGGAAGCCGCCGAGACATTGCGAGGCGCTTTACTTTACGCTCCTGTCGGTGCGCTCCCCGAGCTTGACGCAGACGAATTTTATCTTCGCGATCTGATCGGACTTGTTGCCGTTGAAGAAAGTGGTGACCGGATTGGCGTTGTGGAGGATGTGTTGGCGTTCCCGGGACAGGATATGCTTGTTATTGCACGCGACCGGCAGTCCTCGGCTATGGTGCCGGCCGTGCCTGAGTTCGTGGTGAACATTGATTTTCAGGCGGGACAAATCACCCTTCGCGTTATCGAAGGACTACTTGACGGATAAACAGGAAATACACTGTGCGCATCGATATTGTCACCGTACTTCCTGGGTTGGTTGCCGGTATGCTGAAGCACGGCGTATTCCGGCGAGCCACGGAAAAGAGCCTGGTGGATGTCCGGGTTCACGACATCCGAACGTACACCTTGGATAAACATCGACAGGTGGACGACTACCCGTACGGAGGCGGCGCCGGCATGGTATTGAAACCGGAACCCGTTTTCCGATGTATAGATGCGATTCGGGCGGAAAGCGATGTATCCGTTGACGAGATCGTGTATCTCACGCCGGATGGCGAAACGTTGACGCAGGAGACAGCTACCGCAATGTCTCTCCGGAAACATGTTGTGCTCCTGGCGGGACATTACATAGGGGTAGATCAGCGGATCCGGGATGCGCTGGTTACTAGGGAGATATCCATGGGGGATTATGTCCTGAGTGGCGGTGAAATCCCGGCGCTCGTTCTCACGGATGCCATGACTCGTTTGATCCCAGGGGTTCTGGGAGATGCCGAATCGGCATTGTCCGACTCGTTTCAGGACGGATTATTGGGAGCTCCGGTGTATACGCGTCCCGCCGAATTTCGGGGTATGAGCGTGCCGGAGGTTTTACGGTCCGGAAACCATCGGGAGATTGCCCGATGGAGAGAACAACAGCGACAGCACCTGACGCAACGTCGAAGACCGGATTTATCCGGAAACTGAATCCGCATTCCGAAACCTGGTTCGTACCAGGCATCATCGTAATTTAGACATCATCCTATTTAGAGGTACAGCGCCATGGCTACGGATCTATTACATCTCGTCGAAACGACCCAGGTTCGGGACGACATGCCGAAATTCCGGCCCGGCGATACGGTGAACGTACACTTTCGCGTAGTCGAGGGGGATAAGGAACGTATCCAGCAGTACCAGGGCGTTGTCATTGCCGAACAAGGTTCCGGGGCGGGTCGGACATTTACGGTACGCAAGATATCCAATGGGGTAGGAGTAGAGCGTATTTTCCCGCTCTACTCACCCAAAATTGCGAAGATTGAATGTGTTCGTCAGGGGCGCGTGCGGCGGGCAAAACTCTATTTTCTGCGGTCCCGGCGCGGAAAGGCGGCGCGTATCAAGGAGAAAATCCGTGACGCGTCCAAACGATAGAGCATCGGGAGACATCACTCCTGTCGCAAAAAACCGCAAGGCGTATTACGAATACCACGTCGAGGAAACGATCGAAGCGGGGATCGCGTTGCGGGGCAGCGAGGTAAAGTCCGTCCGGCAGGGAAAAATCAGCCTGCAGGAAGCCTGGTGCCATGTTGAGGATGGAACGATGAAGCTGATGGATTGCCACATTGCGCCCTATGCGTTTGCCGATGCCTCAACGGCGCCCTCGCCGGTACGCTCCAGGCAGCTTTTGCTGCATCGCCGAGAGATCCTTAAATGGCAAAAGGCTTGCGCCCAAAAGGGATATACGATTATTCCGCTGTCCGTTTATGTAAGAAACGGGTATGCGAAGGTGAAGATCGGACTTTGTAAAGGGAAAAAACTGCATGACAAGCGGGCCAGTGTCGCCGAGCGGGAAGCAAAGCGCCGCATGGAACGGGCTTCTCGTGTTCGGCATTGAAACCCATGAAATTTCCTCCGATCGACAAACAACTTGCGCTGATCGAGCGTGGCGTGGCTGAAATAGTCCCGGAAGACGCCTTGGTCGAGAAACTGCGCAGGGCGGAAAAGACGGGCGAGCCGCTCATCGTCAAGCTGGGATGCGATCCAAGCCGCCCCGACCTGCATCTGGGCCACTCGGTGGTGCTCCGCAAACTGCGGCAGTTTCAGGATATTGGCCACCAGGCAGTGCTTATCGTAGGAGATTTTACGGGAATGATTGGAGACCCGAGTGGGCGTTCGCATGGGCGGCCTGCGCTAACCGTCGAGGAAACCAGAGAAAACGGGCGCTCCTACTTTGAACAAGCCTCGCGCATTCTTGACCCCGAACATACCCGGATCGTCTACAACTCGGCGTGGCTGGAGAAGCTGAGTTTCAGCGAGGTCATTCAACTGGCAAGCAAACATACCGTGGCACGAATGCTCGAGCGCGACGATTTCGAAAAGCGGTACAAGTCCGGCGAGCCGATAGGCATCCATGAGTTTCTCTATCCGCTTGCCCAGGCGCAGGATTCGGTAGCGATCCGGGCGGATATCGAACTGGGCGGCACGGACCAGAAATTTAATCTGCTCGTAGGGCGGGCGGTGCAGCAATCCGAAAAGATGGCGCCGCAGGTATGCATCATGATGCCTATTCTTCCCGGTACGGACGGCGTCGAGAAAATGTCCAAATCGCTCGATAACTATATCGGTATCTCGGAATCCCCTGAGGAAATGTACGGGAAGACCCTTTCCATTCCGGATGACCTTATTTACCAATGGTTCGAGTTGGCTACGAACGTACCGACAGAAGAACTTCCGGCGATAAAAGCCGCTGCGAAGAGGGAACCCCGAAACACGAAACATCGGCTTGCGTGGACGATCGCGAGCATGTACTACGGCGACGACGCGGCAGACCAGGCTCGGAGCCACTTCGAGAAAACCGTAATCAGGGGAGACGCACCGGAGAACATGGAAAGTGTCCGATTTGCTATGGACGAAGGGCCTCGCATGGGTATTCTTGATCTGATGACCCGGGCAGGACTTACGGGTTCGAACGGAGAAGCGCGTCGCCTCATTGCGCAACATGCCGTCTCCATTGACGGGGAGAAAATTTCTGATGTGCGGATGGAAGTGGACGTGCATGTCGGCCCTTCGTTCGTGATCAAGGCGGGCAAACGACGATTCGCCCGCATTTTGAGAGAGGAAGAAGGCATTTCCTGAGTGGAACCATTACCTCGGGGATACATATTTATCGCGTATCCGGGTACGCCGACCGCTGCGAGTACTACATCGCTTCTACTTGTTAATGCGCCCCTCCACAACCATCTTTCTTCTTGGCTTTTTTTTCCTGTCGCATACCGGATACGCCCAATCGGCGGATCACGACATGGAGGAGGGGCTCTCGGCTTTCCAGGAAGGATCGTACGCCAAAGCCGAAGAGGTCTTGCTACGTATAACGGAGTCGGATCCGGATCGGGCGGAAGCACATTATTTGCTTGCCCGTCTGTATACGGAAACCCCTTTATCCGATCCGGGCAAGGCTGAGGATGCGCTGGACGAGGCTATCCGGATCGAACCGGAGAATCCCGATTATCTGGTCGCCAGATTACTGCAATTGCGCAGGAAGCCCCGGAGCGCCCTGCAAGAGCGCCTTCGCGAGCAGCAGCGAATCGCTCTCGCAAGACAAGTTCTTTCTATCGATCCAGCCAATGCGTTCGCGCACGAGGAACTGGGAACGCTCTTTATCCGCGATTTCTGGCGTTATCGTAATGCCATCATGTTTCCGAGCATGACCTTTAGCGGAAATTTGTATCGCGGAAGCCAGGCTATGGCGTTGGGCGATCCGCCGCTTGCTTCACAGGAATCCCCTCTGCAAGAAGAAAGGGAAGCGGACGATTCTTTCGACGATACGGGGGCTTCTCCTCAGCAGACAACCCCCGCGTTCGCTTCCGATCCTGGCAACGTGTTCCTCGCGGACCGCTTCGACGTAGAAAAACTTGAGGAACAGGGAGTGCCTGTCCTGGATTTATCGCGACGAGCGCAGCAGGCGTACGAACGTGCGGTCGCACATCTCGAAGGCGCCCTCACGTCCGATCCCCGCAGGCACTCTGTGTATCGTCAACTCATGAAGATATATGCCCTGAAGGGGGAATACGATGCGGCTCGGGAAATGCTTGAAAATATGTATACGTTTTTCCCGGAAGAGTCCTCCACATGGCTGTATGTGGGATTGACACGGGCATACGGAGGCGATCCCGAAGGAGCCGCCAGTTCTTTCGAGACGGCCTTGCAGTATATGGACAGCGAGGAAAAAGACGTCTTCGAAAACCTCTCTTTAATTCTTGTGCCCGAAGAGGAAAATCTCTACGAAGAGGATCCCGTTTCATATACCGCAAGATTCTGGACAAGCAAGGATCCTCGCTATCTCACGCCCTGGAACGAACGCAAGATCGAGCACTATGCTCGACTTGTGTACGCTGATCTACTGTACGGTAGCGAAGCCCTCGACCTGCGAGGCTGGGATACGGAGAGAGGGCATATTCTGGTGCGGTACGGACCGCCCGAGAAAGATGTCGTTATTGTTCCAGGCAGTTCGTCCGGTGTGAAAGATGTCGGACTCGCGCCCACATCCCGAACGGATCCCATATCCGTATTAACACCGGCCGACATGAACTTTGCCCCGCGAACGGCACACCTCGGCGGGGATTTCGACATGCTGGCGGAAACCAATACCTTCAACATATGGGACTATGGGGATTTCCGGTTCGTATTCGAAGATCCGTTTCGTAACGGAGAGTACCGGCTTTATTCCCCCAGCGCTTCCGATATGTCTGCCGGGGTTCCGGCCTGGCTGAACGATTACTCGATCATTGCGAAAGAAATGATCGCCCAGACTCCGGAGCGATACGAATATGAAGCGCCTGGCCGGCGGGTGGATATCCCGTTTGTGGCGAGCGCATTCAAGGGGAGTGGGGAGGATGCGGATATCTATGTGTCGTACGGCATTCCGATTTCCGAAGACGGAATTCAACAGGAAACCATAGACATAGCTGCCCGGATCGGGGCGTTTCTTGTCAGCGAACGTCGCAACATCCTGGTCGAAAGGCGGCAAACGATATACGGGCTTAGAAGGGACCACATTCGTTCCTTCGACGAGGCGCATATCTGGGTGGGAGGACAGGTTATGACGGCGCCCCCAGGGCAGCACGAGGTGTCCATGGAATTTGAAACGGTGAGTGGAGGCACCATCGCCGTGCAGCGCAGAGCCATTGAGGTCCCTGATTTTACAGAAGACGAACTTCAGGTCAGCGACCTGATGCTGGCCTACGGTATCGAAGAGACCGATCCCGAGAATGCAGAAAGCGGTACCGTGCACCGGGGAGGCTTTGCTATTATGTCCGCCCCATGGAACGTGTTCTCGCACAGACAGCCCGTTTATCTCTTTTTTGAGATATACCGGCTTACGCTTACCGAGGGCGGGGAAACACAGTACGAGACGGAGGCCCGTCTTGCTCCCAGAAACGATGCAAGGGGCGTAGCCCGGTTCATGAAAAATATTTTTGGGTCAAGCGGCGGCGTATCGGTGAGCGTGCCCGGCTCGGGGTCGTTGCCCGACGAAACGAACTACCTTATCCTCGATGCTGCAAATCAGGCGCCTGGACTATATACCCTTACGCTGCGTGTACGTGATCTCGTGAGCGGGAAAAGCGTCGAGCGCTCGATAGACCTTTTTCTGGAATAAAACGAGGCGCCGCGTTTTCCCGTACAGGCTGAAGAAAAACGTATCGGCCAAGTCGTGCCGGTGACTGAAAAGAACAGGCGTTGTCAGCCGTCCCCCTTGAGAAGGTCTTCAAGCGCGCCAGAGACGGAGGCATCCATTTCCTCCACCTGATGCACCATCCTTGCCTTGTAATCGACAATCCTGTCGAGCACATCCTTGTTGGAAGCGCCTATAATCTGCGCAGCCAGCAATCCGGCATTCCTTGCTCCACCGATCGCTACGGTAGCGACGGGGACACCTCGAGGCATTTGCACGATCGAGAACAATGCATCGAGGCCGTCCATTTTCTTCCCGGGTACAGGAACCCCAATCACGGGAAGAGGGGAATAGGCAGCGATCATCCCTGGCAAGTGGGCAGCTCCCCCGGCTCCCGCAACGATAGTCTTGACGCCGCGTTCATGCGCCGTACACGCATATTCCGCCATGCGATGTGGAGTACGGTGGGCCGAAAGGACACGGATCTCGAACGATATGCCCAGAGTGCGCAGTACTTCCGCCGATTCGGCCATGACGGGCAGATCCGACAGGGAACCCATTGCGATGCCTACAAGGACCATGGTAAGAAGTGATGTAGTGTCTACAAGCGAAGGTGCGTAGCAGCCGTCTCGGCAAGGCGACGCGCAGCGACACGGTCGTTGCCGGTAACGGTAACGTGCCCCATTTTACGATGCATCCTCACAATCGGTTTGCCGTACACATGCAGGGCCACGCCAGGAACCGCAAGCGCTTCATTCAGCCCTGCAGAAGACGCTGTTCCGTCACGCGTTCCGAATACATTCACCATAATCGCTACGGGCGTGCGCAGTTCCGGGTTTCCCAGAGGGAAATCCAGCACGGCCCGGACATGGTTCTCGAACTGCGACGTATAGCTGCCCTCGATAGAGTAGTGTCCCGTGTTGTGCGGCCGCGGGGCCAACTCGTTAATCAGGATGCTTCCGTCTTCCGTATGAAAAAGTTCAACGGCAACGAGTCCCGTTCCCTGCACTGCTTCCACGGCGGCAAGCCCTATCCGGCGCGCCTCGTCGGCCTCGGCGCCTTCGATGCGGGAAGGAACCTCTACCGCGTAACAACGATGATTGCGCTGTTCGGTATCCGCAACGGGATAGATGACATACTCGCCTCCGGGCCTGCGGGCGACAAGCACTGAAAGTTCTCTCTGGAACGAAACGAAAGCTTCTATTAACAGGCCGTCTTCTGCCGCAAGGCGCTCCCACGCTACCCGCAGCTCGTCTGCCGAACGGACTGTCTCGTTACCGTACCCGTCGTACGCATGCGTATATTTTTTTGCGAGTACGGGATACCCGAAGCGGTCCGCTGCCGCGATGGCCTCTTCCGCCGTGGCGCAACATGCAAAGCGGGGGGTGGGTAGTCCAGCGTCCCGAAGCCAGGTTTTTTGGCGACCCTTGTGTCGGATAATGTCCAGGGTAAAAGAAGCAGGACGAACGGGCACATGGCCCTGCAAAGCGGTCTCGGCTTCTTTTACCGGCGCCCATTCGCTTTCAGCCGTCACCACGGCACAAGTAGCTCCAAAATCGCGCAGTACGTCGGCATCGGTCCAGTCACCCACGAAGGATTGCCCCAGCCCTTGCACGGAGCCGGCTGCTTCCGGGAGCAAAAAGCGTACTTCGAAACCCATTCGCATGGCTGCGAACGCAGTCATCCGGGCCAGTTGCCCACCACCAAGAATCCCCACTACAGGAAAAACTTCTTTCGGAAAAGACGGCATGAACCCTACAGGATACTCTGATTAAGTCCGCGAAGTTCAGAGTATCCTATACCCTGCCCGAATTCCTGATGTCTGCGAGCAACGCATCCAACTCTTCCTCGGATTCGACAAGCACCTCACGCGCTTTGGACCCCACGAACCGGCCCACAATACCCGCCGTTTCGAGTTGATCCACAATACGGGCGGCTCGAGTGTACCCGACGGACAGTTTGCGTTGCAGAAGTGAAACCGAACCCTGGCGAGCGCGCACGATAATATGGGCCGCCTCGTCGAAGAACGGATCTATATCATCTATGCCGGAAGGATTACCCGCCCTGCTGTTATCTCCGAAAGGGGGCAACATATAGGGGCCGGGACCCTTTTGACGTGCAACAAAATCCACCACGCGGTCCACTTCTTCGGAGCTTACGAACGGCCCCTGCAGGCGAGCCGACCTGCTTCCGAGCATATACAAGAGGTCTCCGTTACCTACAAGACCTTCTGCGCCGTTCTGATCGAGGATCGTGCGGGAATCCACCTTGGAAGCAACCTGGTAGGCAATGCGGGCAGGAAAATTCGCCTTTATCAACCCGGTGATGACATCGACGGACGGGCGTTGCGTGGCAAGTACAAGGTGTATACCTACGGCGCGCGCCATCTGGGCGAGCCGTGCTATAGGTGCCTCTATATCTTTGCCTGCCAACATCATAAGGTCTGCTAACTCATCTATTATTAAAACTATATAAGGCAAATGTGTGAAGGTATCTTCTTCCTCCAGTTTTCCGGCATGAACCTTTTTGTTGTAATCCTTGATAGAGCGGACTTGGGCTGCAGAAAACAGATCGTAACGTATTTCCATCTCGCGCTCGCAGGATTTGAGCACCCCCAGCGCCTGATCCACGTCGGTGATAATCGGCTCCTCGCTGTTTTCCGGCATGGCTACATAGTGGTCAACCATGTATTTGTATTGCTGCAACTCGATCTTTTTGGGATCGATCATTACAAACTTCAAATTGGCGGGGTGACATGCGTACATCAATCCGGTAATCAGCGTATTGAGCCCCACCGATTTGCCCGACCCCGTCGCTCCTGCAATAAGCAAGTGGGGAAGTTTCGCCAGATCCGTTATGAAAACTTCGCCTTCAATGCTTTTTCCGATCGGTATAGGCAGTTCCATCTCGGAATCACGAAATCGTGCAGTACCTACGACATCACGGATCCGAACGAGTTCGCGACGCCGATTCGGGATTTCAACCCCCACGGCGGATTTTCCGGGAATCGGTGCAATGATCCGGATACCTCCGGCAGCCATCGCCATAGCGAGATCGTTTTCTAGGGCTGTGATGCGATTTATCTTCACGCCGGGGGCCGGCGTCAGTTCGTACAACGTAACGGTCGGCCCAACGATCGCATTGATCTCGTGTATTTCAATGCCGTACGTATCGAGTTTATCGAGCAGAATTCGCTTGTTTTCTTCCAATTCCTCGTAGTCGATCGGCACTTCATCGGCATCGCGTTCGTCCAGTAGAGCAATGGTCGGAAAACGATACCGGGTTGCGAGCTTCTCGTCGGGAATGTCTACCTGTCGCTCTACTATATCGGTGTGCTCCTCCTCGATGCGCTGCTGGACATGTATTTCAATATCTCTTTCCGTAGCCGGAGCATGCGCTGCACTTTGGACAGAAGGCTCCATGCGGTGAAAAGTATCATTCAACGCACGGTGCGGGCCCGATGGGATGGGGGCAGGCGTCTTGCCGGAAGACTGCGGGGATGCCGTTTGTAAAGGCTCGCGGGGGGTTTCGTCTTCGGAATCCCCCGTTTTCCGCTTTGCTCGTTTCGCTTTGCGACGTACTTCCACACGTTTTTCTAGTGCGACCCTTCGGCGTCCAGCGGCAGCTTTTACCGAGCCCGCCCAGGATCCGACCTTATCGAACATGCGCTGCAGATCATGGTCCACGAGCAGCAGGACAGCTATCGCAAGAGACATTGCGAGGAGCACTGCCGATCCGATCGTACCAAAAACATGCTGGAGCCACCCGGCCACGCCAAGACCAAGCCTCCCGCTCCAGAATGCAAGTTCTGCCTCAAAAACGAGCGCGACCCAACCCAAAAGGCTGGCCAGGGTGAAGGTGACGATAAAAACCAGAACGCCTATAGAAACCAGTTTGCCGGTTATTCGCCGCCGTAACAGTAGATACCCCGCCATACATAGCAATCCTGACAGAAGTACCACCGGATAGCCGAGAAAACGAAGTACGAGAAGGCGAGCGATCCATGCACCCGCCAGACCGAGAGCATTCGACACCTGATTTTCTCCAGGAATAAATGCATCGCTCAGCGTACTACCCCGTAAAATAGCGTCATCGGAAGGATCGTAAGTAACCAGCGCCAGCCCAATAAGAAAGGCCAACGTCATAACGACGAGGCCAAGCACTTCATGCATACGGTTAACGGATGCACCTTGAATGCTTTTTCCGGAAACCCTCCTCCGATTATGTTTTTTGCCGGGTAGTAAAGCCATTACTCAAGGTACTGCGCGCCGAAGAAAAAACCACAAATGCCGAGACGAGGCGCGGGTGATACGCACGAACGGGCAAAGCTTCGAACGTCGGTTACAGGATACTATGGCAGGTGAAAGCCCTTATTTATCCAGCACAATCCGGTTTTCCCGGTAATAGGGAAGGACAGGAAAGGTATTGAACTGAAAACAATATTCTACGTCGTCTTCAAAACCTTGCGATACAAGCCATTTGGCATGGCTGCCCTGTCGCAGGGTGGTGTCCAGATACATGCGATTGCGGTCGTATAAGGAAAAGGCGATGAGCGCCGTATCGGAAACACGGTCAGGTCGTCGTCCATCCCACAGCCGATCTATTATATACCCCGCACAAAGTGTGTCTTCCAGTGATACCCGGTGTTTTTGGCCTGCACAAATGATCGTCAGGTCATTGCCTGACTCGCGGATGGCTTCGACAATGCGATCGATATTCAGGAAACACCCGATCAGAAGATTCTTTGCATTCCGCCCCTTATGCATAGCTACCGTACCGTTGGTCGTACTAAGAATGATAGTCCGACCTTGCACCATCTCGCGAGTATACTCCAGGGGCGAATTGCCGCAATGGTACTCGTCGATGGGGAAACCGCCGCGTTCGCCGCCAAGCAGATAACTTGCCTGATCGAGGTTCGAGGCAATTTTTACTGCGTGATCCAGATCCGGCACCGGAACTACGTCCCGGGCGCCGTTGCACATTGCCGTCACGATCGTCGAGCAAGCCCGGAGCACATCGATAACGACCACTGTGTGATCCTTCACTTTTTCTTCCGGTACGAATTGGCCAGTAATAAATACTTCCGTGTTCATGAGATACAACGGCCTATCAGGTAAGGAACACAATGATGCGCAAAGCGCCGGAAAATAATTCTTGTCTTACCGCAATGCCGACAGGCGGTTCAAATTTTATGCAAGGGGGGCTTCTTAACGAGCGCACGGATAGTGCGGGATCGAATGGCTATACTTATTTGGGAATCCGATATTGTGCAGGCAGGTTCGTTGGGCACATATCCCAGACCGATACCGTGTCCGAGTATTGGCGACTGTGTCCCACTCGTTACAACGCCCGTGCCCGGGCCCGCCGGGGTCGAGATACTATGCCCACTCCTTGGAATGGCCCCCTGATCCTGGACTACAAACGCTACCAGTTTCCGGGACGGACCTTCCGCATGTACACGTTTCAGCACGGATTTCCCAATGAAATCTTCTTTGTTCATCCGTACAAATCGGCTAAGGCCGGCCTCGACAGGGTTCGTTTCCTCTGTAATATCGTTTCCATAGAGGCGCAAGCCCGCTTCCATACGAAGAGTATCCCGTGCGCCCAATCCAGCCGGTTTCAACCCCTCGTCCGCCCCGGCCTCCAGGATCGTATCCCAGACGGATCCGGCCACGTCGGCATCGCAGTATATCTCGACGCCCGCCTCTCCGGTATAGCCCGTTGCCGACACAATAGCAAAACGCGCGCGCGCAAAGCATCCGCCAGAGGTACGTCGGAAGCGGAACGGCTTCAAGTCATGCATATCTTCCCCGATTGCGGCTTCTGCAATAGCCAACGCGCGGGGGCCCTGTACAGCAATCAATGCAATCCCGTCGGATATATCTTCGATGATCGCCTTCGCCGGGTTATTTCGGATCATCCACATGAAATCCTTGTAGCGATTTGCAGCATTGACCACTAAAAGGTATTCCTCCCTGGCAAGGCGATATACGATCAAGTCATCAACAATACCGCCATCTTCCCGGCACATACAGGTATAGACGGCCTGTCCGACCTCAAGCGACATCGTTTCGTTTGTGACCAGATATTGTACGCAAGTGGCGGCGTGAGGACCGCGAACAAGGATTTCTCCCATATGGCTGACATCGAAGAGGCCCGCCTCCCGGCGAACCGCACGATGCTCTTCAAGGATACCGTCCGTATAGCGCAGCGGCATTTCGTAGCCGGCAAATGGCGTCATACGCCCACCGAGCGCAATATGCCGATCGTAAAGCGGAGTTTTTCGAAGAGATACGGATTCGGTAGATGCCATAAATGTTCGTGTTACAAGCGCCAGGCGGTGTAGCCTGCACGAGTCAGTGTTTCGGTAGCAGCTGTAGCCGTGGCGTTTTCCGCGAAGCCAATACGGAAAGCGCCTCCGGTGCCTTCGCGTATTTTGAGAAGTTCAATATCCTTGATATTCAACGATGCCTCATAGAGTATCCTGGTGATCGAGAGCAGCTCGCCAGGGCGGTCTTCTGCATAGACATATACGTCCGCAAGCGGGTGTAGAAATCCTTTTGTGTTGCGGGGTATCGTTTCCCGCGTAGAGCGAGCATCTATGAAGCGATTCTGCAATGTTTCCATATCTCTACCGGCAACCTCCCGGCGAAGGGCCTCTATTCGCTGGGCAAACGAATCAAGCACTTCCAGGATGCAAGCATCGTTCGTTTTCAGAATGTCGCTCCACACATCGAAAGGGGAGGAGGCAATGCGGGTCATATCCCGAAACCCACCGGCAGCAAGTTGCAGAAAGGCGTCGTTGTGCCCGTTTTCGCTCGCTACATGGTTCATTAGCGCAACGGCAAGCAACTGGGGAAGGTGGCTGACAAACGCTGCAATGCGATCGTGCCGGGCAGGGGAGAGTACAATAAGACGAGCACCCGTAGCTTCAATTAGGGTAACGAAAGAGGCATACTCCAGCGCCACGACCGAAGCATCCATGTGGTCCGGAGGACAAAGCACATAGGCCGCATTTTCGAATAACAACGCATCTGCCTGACCGATTCCCCGGCGTTCGGAGCCAGCCATGGGATGCCCGCCTACAAACAAGACACCCGAGGGCAACACTTTCGAGGCGCAGTCTGCAACAGGGCCTTTTACGGAACCTACATCCGTAACAATGGCGCCAGGCTTGACATAAGGCGCAGCCTGTTCCAGTAATTCCAGAATAGATTGGATGGGAGTAGCCAATACAATGACATCGGCGCCGGAAATCGCCTCCTCCAGCGAGGATGCCGCCCGGTCAAGGGCGCCGATTTCTATCGCCCGATCAAGTGTGGCAGGTTGATCGAAGCCGATGATCTCGATGTCCTGCGCCTGTTTTTTCCATACGAGGCCAAGAGATCCGCCGATCAGGCCGACGCCAATGATGGCAACGCTTTGCATGAGCAAACGACAAATCTATACGCGCTCACAAGATTGAGCAAAAAGAACCTATTCTCTCGCGACTTCTTTTTCCTGTTTCCCGTCAAGACTCGAGGAGGCAATATCTTTGTTTTCCGCTCCGTCATTCAGCGGCGCCTCAGCAACTTCCGCATCCGACTGCCCGGCCTTCGATGTTCTGTTTTTCCTTATGCTGAACGATAGCGCGTCAGTGTCTTTTTTGTTTCTCGCAGCGATACGGATGGTATCGCCTTCTCCCAGGTTCTTACCAAGAATGTGATCGGCCAGCGGATCCTCGACATATTTCTGAATAGAACGCCGCAATGGACGAGCGCCAAACTTCACATCAAACCCTTTCCGAACGAGAAATTCCTTGGCCGACTTTGTGATATCCACTTTGATGCCGAGTTCTCTAACCCGGTCGAGCAACTCGTCCGCCATGATGTCGATGATAAGGAAGATGTGTTTTTTCTCAAGCGAATGGAAAACGATCACATCGTCCACCCGGTTCAGAAACTCGGGGTTGAATACGCGCTTCAGAGCATCTTCCACCGTACTCTTCATAGTCCGGTAATTGAACGTCTCTTCCGATTGGGAGAAGCCAATACCCTTGCCAATGTTCTTTATGTCCCGAGCTCCGATGTTCGATGTCATAATAATGATCGTATTCCGGAAATCGACACGGCGTCCAAGCCCATCTGTAAGTACACCGTCATCAAGCACCTGTAGCAAAATGTTGAGCACATCCTGGTGCCCTTTTTCAATCTCATCGAGAAGAACAACGGAGTACGGCTTGCGGCGGACTTTTTCCGTGAGTTGGCCGCCTTCTTCATAGCCAACATACCCGGGAGGTGCGCCGACCAGCCTGCTGACAGAGAATTTTTCCATGTATTCGGACATGTCGATACGTATCAACGCTTCGTCCGAATCGAAGAGATACTGCGTAAGTACCTTGGCCAATTCGGTCTTGCCAACGCCGGTCGGCCCGAGGAAAATAAACGAGCCGATAGGCCGGCCGGGGTCTTTGAGACCCGCTCGGGTGCGACGTATGGCGCTCGACAGTTTCCGAATGGCCTCGTCCTGTCCGATCACACGCTTCATAAGCGCATCGTCCATGCCGATAAGCTTCTTCTGTTCGGGCTGGGAAATTTTATCGACCGGAATACCTGTCATCATGGCCACGACCTGAGAGATATTCTCTTCGGTCACGTCATGCACTTCCGCCTCGGCTTTGCGCTCCCATTCCCGTTTGGCTTCTTCAAGCTCGCTATCGATTTTCTTTTCCTTGTCGCGCAACCGAGCCGCCTCCTCGAAACGCTGGCTCTTGACGACACGGTTCTTTTTGTTCCTGACGACTTCAATTTGTTCTTCGAGGCGAACAATATCCTCAGGTACACGGATATTGGCGAGGTGGACGCGCGCACCTGCTTCATCCATCACGTCAATGGCTTTGTCGGGCAAAAAGCGGTCCGTGATGTAGCGGTCGCTGAGATTGACCGCAAGAAGGAGGGCTTCATCCGAATAAAGAACATTGTGATGCTCTTCGTAACGGCCCTTGATGTTACGAAGAATTTCGATCGTTTCGTCGGTTGTGGAAGGATCCACAATGATTTTCTGGAAACGTCGATCAAGCGCACCGTCCTTTTCGATATATTGCCGGTATTCGTCGAGCGTCGTAGCACCGATACATTGGATCTCGCCCCGGGCAAGCGCCGGTTTGAACATATTCGATGCATCAAGACTGCCGGAAGCTCCACCTGCACCAACGATGGTGTGCAGCTCATCGATAAAAAGAATAACTTCCGGGCTCTTTTCGAGCTCGTTCATTACCGCTTTCATCCGCTCTTCAAACTGTCCCCTGTATTTGGTGCCGGCAACAAGTGCAGCCAAATCAAGCGTCACAATGCGTTTGTTATGGAGCACACGGCTGACCTTGCGCTGAACAATACGTATGGCAAGCCCCTCGGCAATAGCCGTTTTTCCAACGCCCGGTTCGCCGATCAGTACAGGATTATTCTTCTTGCGACGACTGAGCACCTGTGCAACACGCTCAATCTCTTTTTCTCTTCCCACGATCGGATCCAATTTGGACTCTTCGCCCAGCCTCGTCAGGTCCCTGCCAAAATTGTCCAGCACCGGCGTTTTACTTTTTTCCATCTTGCGTTGCGCTTTTCCGTGTCCTTCAGGCAGCGAAGGCTCCGGCCCACCACCGGTTGCAGGTATTTTTCCTCCAATGATGGAGTCCAATTCGGCCCGTACGGCATCGTACGTTACCGAAAACCCCTGTTGCAGAATCCGCGCCGCAACATTTTCTTCGTCACGAAGAAGGCTTAACAGCAAATGCTCGGTGCCTATAATATCGCTCTTGTATATCTTTGCCTCCAGATAGGTGATCTTAAGAACTTTCTCGGCTTGTTTGGTGAACGAAATATTGTTGCCTGCGGCAAGCGCTCCACCCGCACCGCGGACCGTATCCTCGACCGCCTTTCTGAGCTTTAACAAATCGCAACCGAGGCTGCGTAGAATCTTGACGGCAATGCCCTCGCCCTCGCAGATAATCCCGAGGAGAAGGTGCTCCGTACCAATGTAATCGTGGCTCAGCCGTATCGCCTCTTGCCGGCTGTCCTTGATAACATCTCTGACGCGATTGGAGAAATTGCCTTCCATGTTATAAAACGAGACTACGCGGCAAAGCTGGACCCGCACCCGCAGGTTTGCGTCGCATTAGGGTTTTCGAACGTGAACCCCCGTGCATTCAAGCCATCATGGTAATCCACCGTTGTACCCATAAGATACAATCCATGACGCTTATCCATGTACACGGTGACGCCGTTTATCACAAAACTCGTGTCGTACTCGCGCATTTTATCGAAACCGAGGATATAGCTCATACCGGAGCAACCGCCTCCTCGAACACCCACACGCAGGTTAAACCCTTCAGGGATGTCCTTGGTGGACATAATCTTGCGGATCTCTCCTGCAGCACGCTCGCTGAGTGCGATGGGTGCAGACTGCATTGTGGTATGGGTGTTGGTCCCGTCGGCCGGCATGATCCGGAGGCGTTTTCGTAACCTGAACGAAGCGTGTAAGAAAGAGCAGCCTCTCATGGGGTGAACGACGGGCTGTGGGGGCGGTTCCATGTGCAGGCACGACATCAATATCGGTGTGCAAGTACGATGGGCGCCTTGAGCACATCCATGACATTGTTCCGGGCGTCGTAGGCCTCGACAAAAGCAATGTATATACCGGTCTGCAGGCGGCGATCTGCATCATCCCGACCGTTCCACAATAACTCGACGGATTCCGCAACGAGCCGGGATGCGACCAATTGCCGCACCTGGTTTCCTGCCAGATCGAACACAAGGGCCCGGATTCTGGATATGTCGGAGGAGAAGGTACACCTGATTCGAACGATATCGTCTACACCGTCCCGGTCCGGGGAAAAAGGATTCGGTGCAACATGTATCCCCTTTTCCGATAACAGGGTTTTATCGGCAATACGTATCGAATTGGGCAGCCCCGGCGTTCCGCCGCCCGGTCCCACCGAACTGGTCCAGTTTTGAGGCTTATCGCCAGGTGCATCCACGTCGATCCGCTCCAGCGTAATACCCCTGGTTTCCAGAATATCCGGATGATGCCACGAAGGATCGTACCGTACGTCGTCAAGCACCTCGCCGTCTTCCCGGTGCATACGAATGCGGTCGCCTTCGTTCAGCAGGGTAAGCCCCTTGCCGGTAACCACGGAAGCGTTTGCGTTCTCCATACTTGCGGCGGCAAAAAGCAGATATTCTCCGGGATCCAGCCCGATAAACCGCTCTCGAACATGGACCGTGTCGGCGTCTCCATATTCGTCGGGGTCACGAGTCCGATATACCCCGTCGAGATAAATGCGACGAGCAGATCGGTTCACGAGCTCAACAAATTCCGCCTGGTTTGCAAGCCCGTCGTAATCGTCTGTAAGCGGTTCGTACAAAATTTCGTTCACAACGATATCCCGTGGAGCAGGCCGATAGAAAATCGGCGCCGATACTTTTTCCGAAACATTCCCGCGCAGATCGGATACCTGCTCGACCGCCACCGATGCACCCGTTACGGAACCCGCGAAAAACACGCGTAGCCAGTCCGGGCCCAACGTTTGCACCTCCTGGGCCACAAGGTTTTCCATTCGGATAGAGGCAGGAGAAATAGTCCCGGTCCGTACGGGTTCATTGAAATAAAGATCGAGCCGGGTATCGTCGAAAACTTTGGCGAAAGACAATGCCGGACCGGATGCATCCGGTGCGTAGAGGCTGTTTTCCGCCCCCGGCGTGGCTCCGGAAGTATCGATAGATACGGCGAAATTATACGGATCCGACGGAGCGCCCGGATCGATGCGTTCCAGGGACCGGCCTGCTTCCACCGTGCTCCCGGCGTAAAAAAGCGAATCGATAACTACCCCGCCGGATTCGAGAATCACGGCGTCGCCCCCATTATTCAGGCTTGCCCAGCGAGCCGGCGCGATATATGGAACTCCGACAAAACGATCGGAAAAAGCGATTTCGTCCGCAACGAGCACCGTGTACGTTCCAGGAAGAAATGCCGATGCTTCTCCGGAAAGTGGAAACGGGAGGGACGAGGCATCGCGGATCGTCAAGTTGCGGAGATCGAATGTGTGCACGCTGCGGTTGAACAGTTCGACAAACTCCGAACCCGAAGAAAAGGGGCGGGGATATACCTCATTGATAACAATGTCTCCAGGTTGCGGAGGCGCCGGGGCGCCGATATCGATGTAGCCCGCGGCGGCGGACCTGCCTTGAAGGGACTGAGCATGGATGGGCAAGACGTACAGGCATATTGCCAAGCCGAAAGGAACAAGAATAAAGAAAAGGGCTCGCATGGGACCGCGGGGATGGAATCGGCCCCTTAAGACACAGCGAGTTCCAAAACGTAACCTTGTAACCTTCCGGGAAGCTTCTTCAGCCCGTGAAATCAACCGGCTCCCTGCTCCGGATGGGTCCGGAGTACATGGGCCATTAGCGTTGCGGTGGGGGCCATAGCGCCCTCGTCGATATCGAAGCGATCGCTGTGCAGAGGATACGCACTCTCCGGGCCAGAACGGGTACCTGTCCTGAGAAGCATTCCGGGTATTTTCGCCAGATAGTGTCCGAAATCTTCCGACCCCATGCTGGGAAGAGGGATATGAAAGACGGCTTCCTCTCCGCAGAAGGACCGGATAACGGAGGCTACATGCTTCGTTAGTCGAGAATCATTGTTCACGGCAGGCGCCCCTGCCTCTATGTCGATGTGCGCCTCGACCCCGTACAAACGGGCAAGTTCGTTTGCGGTACGTTCCAGGCGCTGGTTTATAGCCGTGCGCTCCTTCGCATCCGTGGTGCGGATCGTGCCCCCCAATTCTGCCTCGTCAGGGATCACGTTGTACGCATCCCCGGCATGAAACCGGCAAATCGTCAGAACGGATGATTGGCGCGCATCCGTAAAACGCCCAACAAGATGATAAAGCGCGTTCGCGATCCGATTGGCCACCCAGATGGTATCCACGACTTCATGGGGACGCGCCGAATGACCGGTGCTTGATGCCTTTACACATATGCGAAACCGGTCTTTGGACGACGTAATAGGGCCGCTCAGCACGCCATACCTGCCCGTCTCCAGCGAGGGATCGACGTGGATTGCATAAATACTCCGCACGCCGTCAAGAACTCCATCCCGGATCATATTCACCGCGCCTCCCGGCGTACCTTCCTCGTTCGGCTGAAACAGTACGCGGACCGTGCCGCGGAGATGCTCCCTGTTTCGATGCAGGATGAGCGCTACGCCGATCGCAACCGCCGTATGCGCATCATGGCCGCATAGATGGGCCACTCCCGGATTGCGAGATGCATACTCCACGGATTTTGCATCGGCGGTGGGCAATGCGTCCATATCCGCCCGGTACGCAATGACAGGCCCGTCGTGTGCTCCCTCGATATCCGTATATAAGCCGGTACCGGCCAGGGGGCCTGTTACAACCAACCCGTGCTGCTCGAGAATGCTGCGAACGAATTCGCTGGTGCAATACTCCTCAAAGCCCAGTTCGGGATGCTGATGAATATACCGCCGTATGTCGCGCAGGAACGCCGCGAATGCAACCGGCTCCGGGCCTGTTTCGGCAAGGTCCGCAACATCCATGGAAGGAATGTCCGCTATGACGCTCATCTTCTTCAAACCATCCCGTTCCGTTTGCGGAAAAACCATTCCGCGGCAAGAAGCGCAATAATGAGTAGCAAAAGAACAGGCTGTTTACGCAAATCCTCTTCCGTCGTTTGGGATATCGTATCGGATGCTCCTTCCAGATAGGCCGATAGGACCTCAATAAATGACTCAGGGCGGTTTTGGTCCAGCAAAACACCCCCTGAGCGCTGAGCGACTTGCCGCATCAATGTAGCGTCTGCTCCCGGTTCCCGATATTCCAGGGTCAACGATCCAACCACAAACTCTCCGCGATCCGAACCGAGAACTTTTTCCCCTCTGTGCGCTTCTGCTGTCCAGGCATAGGCGCCTTCGGGCAACGCTCCCGCATCGAAAGTGTACCGCCCGCTCCCTATCGCGCGCATAAAATAGGGAAACTCTACGCCATCCGGCGAAACCAACCTGATCTCCACGGACGCATCCGGGACGGGATTCAGACTTTCGTCGTACACCTGACCGGAAAATTGAACCGATTCTCCACCCCCGAAAACATCCCGGACAGGATAGATACGTACAGGTCGGTCGTCTTCCAGAGCGGTAAGCCACTGGATAATGTTCGCAAAAAGTTCTGCCGGGAGTTGCTCGAAACGGGACAGGTCTTCAGGAAGATTTTGCCATCTCCATGTACCGGCGCCAAGTAAGGCGGCGACACGGTGTTGCGCACGCCGTCGAACGACGAGCAGCGGTTCGGGGAGGTCAATTCCTCGCACCGACACGGTGGCAAGCACCTGGGCATCAGGAGTAAGCGTCCATTGAGTGCGGCTGTATTCCAGCGGGGGAAGAGCACTCCATGCCTCCGAATCTCCACCGGAAATATGCATGACCGGGTGATTATTTCCTGCCGGCGTAGTTCGGAACGTCGCCTCCATGAAATCTCCCCGAACACGTTCTGCCTCAACAGGGAGTACGTCCTCGGAAATTATACCCAACCGGGGAATAGAGGTAGCTGAAGTAAGTAGAAAAAGCACAGGAATCCCCTGGCGGGCCGCCTCGCCGATGCGCCGCAATACGGTTTCGTCACTGGCTCGTCCGGGATAACCGGCCAACACCATGACATCGAAGTCCGCAAGCGAGCCTGGGAACGCGCCTTCGTAAAAAGCGCCCGCGCTTTTTTGCACGAACGGAAACACTTCGAATGCCGCATCCTGCTCAAGCAATCTCCGGATTGCGGCGACATCCGGGCCGGGGGCCGCTGCAACGAGAAGGATGCGCCGTTTGGAAGAAAGCACACGAACCGTCAGGGATTCCCGGTTATTGCGGTGCGTCACTTCATCGGGAAACTCCGTTACAGCCACCGTATAGCGCCGGAGCCCTTCCGCTTCGGGCGTCACGGACAAATCGACGACGATTTCGGCATTCCCCGGGGGAATTTCAAGGTTTTGCGAGGTTATCGTTTCTCCGTCGGCAGCCAGCGATACCGTAACCCGGCGGCCGCCCATACCTTCTGCACGGATGCCGACCTCAATAGGGAGTTCGGCGCCCACGTAGGCCACTTCGTTTGTGAGCACACGTTGCACTCGAATATCCTGCCGGCCCAACGTGTCGCCTACAACCGCCGTAAAAACAGGCACCGGATACCGTTCGGATACATAGAGCGGGTTACGACCCGTATTGTACCGCCCATCGGAAACAAGCAGTACGGCGCGCAAATTATCATCCCGCAAGCGCTCCTCGGTGGAAGCAAGCGCCTGGGCAATGTTGGTTCTGAATGCGTTCAGCCCCAATGAATCCGGTTCGAAACGGGGAAGCTCGCCGGCATTGAGATCCGAACCAAAACGGATGTACCGCACATCGGCGCCCTGCGCAGCTACCGGGACATGCTGGAGAATATCCCGGATACGGGCTTGTGCTACCGCAAAAGAAGTATCCGCACCGGACGCCAGACGAAGACTGGCGCTGTCGTCGAGGAGTACCGCTACGACCGGCTCTTTTTCGTCATGCTGGACAAGGCGTAAAACGGGTTCGAGCAGAAGCAGCAGAATGAAAAAAAGCGCGCAAAATCGCAGTGCGCCGAGCACGATCTTCTTGCTCCGCGGCAATACGGGCATCGTGTGACGATACAACCATACGGCCCCGGCGCCGGCTGCAAGCAAGGATACCGCCAACAGCCATGGACTCATGCCAAAAGAAAAAGACATTCGACGAAGGAGAAAGGGTGCTCGTTAAGGATACTCCGATTAAGTCCGCGAAGCGCTGATCGAAGCGGTTTTGATCAGAGTATCCTTAAAGATACGGCAGGATCAGATAGACAAGGTAAGCCAGGAAACCTGTCAGGAGAAACGCTCCCTCCATACGACCGATCCTGGTGCGGAACCACACAATAGGGAGGAGCACCGCCCCGAACGCAAGCATGACCGGAAAATGTACGGCAAGCACATCCGCTTCCACGTGTAAGGGACGAAACAGAGAAATCGGCCCCACCACGAACAACACATTCAGGATGTTGCTTCCGAGTACGTTGCCCACCGAAAGTTCTGCCTGACCCTTCAGGGCGCCTACGAGGGAAGTGGCCAGTTCGGGAAGGCTGGTGCCGATAGCCACGACTGTCAGGCCGATTATCACAGGAGAAACGCCAAGCATGGTAGCGATATTCACGGCGGATTTCATCATGAGCCAGGCGCCGCCGGCAAGTAGCAAGGCGCCACCCACAAGCAGCAAGGGGCCTCCCCAAATGAGCAGCCATTTCCAACGTACCGGCGCCGGAGCCTTTGCAACTTCCGGGGGAACGCCATCCAATGTCTGTCTTTCACCGCCATACGCGCTTCCCCGCACGAGAAGAAATACAAAAACGATCAGTAGGGCAACCAGTACCATGCCGTCGATCCGCGTAATCGTTCCATCCAGCGCCACCAGATAGAAAACGATCAGCGCAAGCATCATGGAAGGGTACCCTTTCGTAAGGACATCGCGCGATGCCAGAAGGGGAAGAACCAGCCCGCTTGCTCCGAGAACCAGAGCAATGTTGCAAATGTTCGAACCGACGATATTCCCCAGCGCGAGACCGTCTTCATCCGAAAAGGCCGCAAACAGGTTAAACACAAATTCGGGCATGGACGTACCGAGCGCCACCACGGTACCGCCGACAATCAAGGGACTTACGCTATACCGATGCACCAGCCCTGTGGCGCCCTTCAGGAGCCATTCAGCGCCGAAATATACCAGAGCAAGCCCCAGGGCAAAAAGAAATAATTGAAAAGGCATAATATGTTTTACTCTTTGTTAAACAAGGAATTACATGATTATAATCTTGTTATTCTTTCAGTTATGATAGCCAAATTGTCCGATCTTGTATTCTCTGAAAACAAAGAAAAGGGGACGGAGAATCATTTCGGAATGCAATCCTCATGGAAGTATGAAACGGGCAGGCGGATTTTCAGGAAAATGCCATGCCGGATTTTTTCTTAATTTTAGCAGGTTGCGTGCGACATGATCCTGTATCACAGAATATTAACGACGCGGCTTTGGGCCGGGATGGCGGAACGGTAGACGCAACGGACTTAAAATCCGTTGGAGCCAATGCTCCGTGCGGGTTCGAATCCCGCTCCCGGTACAAAACCAGGCCCGCCTCCCTCATCGGAAGCGGGCTTTTTTCATAAATTTCCGCTGAAAAATAATCATCCCTCGCTGGTGCTGTGGGCCGGTAACAACGAGATTGATGCTTTCTACACGTTCGCCAAGCCGGCATGCGACCCGAACGTTGACGATCAAATATCGCGGGACGTATTGGCGTCTGCCTGCAGACGATTAGATCCGGGCCGCGATTATCTGCCCAGCTCGCCTTATTTCGCCCCCAGGCTCTGGAGTATGGGAGCCCCTCATAAAGCGAAACCGGAAGATCATTTATGGGGACCGCGAAACGATTTTAAAGGCTCTTATTACACGTCGTCCAACGCGCACTTTGTCAGCGAGATAGGATACCACGGCTGTCCTGCACGTTCGTCTCTGGAAAAGATGATGACGCCCAAAAATCTCTGGCCGTGGCAGGACAATGAGGAGTGGCTCGTGCATGCTGTCCGCCCGCAGCCTCGGGGCACAGCATACAATTATCGAATTGCGCTCATGACGCATCAGATCAGCGTACTTTTCGGCGAGGTCCCGGATACCCTGGATGATTTTGTTTTCGCCTCCCAGGTTTCTCAGGCCGAGGCCTTGAAGTTTTTAATCGAGCGTTTTCGTATCGGTAAAGGACGGCGTAGTGGAATTCTCTGGTGGAACGTGCGCGACGGCTGGCCCCAGATATCCGATGCAATCGTCGATTACTATGGGGCGCGTAAGTTGGCGTATAACGTAGTTAAACGTGTCCAGCAGGATATTTGTGTGATGCTCGACGAGCCGAAGGGCAGTAACCACGAGGTCGTGGCGATGAACGATACGCTTCGTCCTGTAGCCATTGAGATCACGATTCATTGTAGTGCAGATAGCTTGCTCAGCGAAAGCATTGTGATTCCAGCCAATGGAAAGATCAGCGTCGGCACGGTGCCGACTTCTGAGGCGCCGGCGCTGTATCAAATCGAATGGCGCGGCGCGGGCGCCATTTCCCACAACCACTACTTGGCCGGACCACGACCCTTTGACGTAACGGCATGCCGCAAATGGTATGAGGCAATAGAATCGCGAAAGCCATACCAGATGAAGAAGAGTGTGCCCATCACGTCATCGGTTCGCTAATGATGCTTGTTTCGTTCCGTTTGGCAGCCGGCCTGTTTTTGAGGACTGTTCCGTGCCGCGCAGCATTTTGTCCAGGACTTAAGGATACTCTGAGCTTTGCGGACTTAATCAGAGTATCCTTTATTTCCAATCCGTGTGCGAGTAGCACCCGGTCTTTCCGAACAATGATTGCGATGCGCCGTGAGATGTACGATCTTGTTGCCCCCACTTTTTGACAACAACCGGCGCCATGACCAAGCGTATCGTCGTCAAAATAGGAACAAGCGTGCTTACCGCTGGAACGCGGCGGCTCAACCATGCCCGGATGCTTGAAATCGTCCGGCAGTGCTCCGCGCTCCACAAGGAAGGATACGAACTCATCGTATGCACCTCCGGGGCCATTGCTGCCGGAAGCGAACGGCTCCGTATTGCCCGGCAGCCCGACTCGTTGGCCGAAAAGCAAATGCTGGCGGCCGTCGGCCAAAGCAGGCTCATGGAAATCTGGGAGCAACTTTTCACGCAGTTCGATATCCATGTCGGCCAGATGCTCCTTACCCGGGCGGATGTGGAGGACCGCCACCGATTTCTGAATGCTCGTGATACGTTGCGCACCCTGCTCGAACATCGGATTGTGCCGGTCATCAACGAGAACGATGCCGTAGCTACGGCCGAGATCCGGGTAGGAGACAACGATAACCTGTCCGCACTGTGCGTCCTTCTTGCCGAGGCTGACCTGCTGATTCTCCTCAGCGATCAGCAGGGCCTGTTCACTGCAGATCCCCGGACAAATCCGGAGGCGGAACTCATTGCGGAAGTGGAAGATATCGACGCCGACCTGCATGCGGCAGCAGGGGAAAGCAAATCCGGCCTGGGCATCGGCGGCATGAAAACGAAACTGGACGCTGCCGACATGGCTCGCCGCGCCGGGGCACATGTGGTCATTGCAGCGGGCGACGCCCCTGACGTGATTCTCCGCATCGGGGGAGGGGAGCAGATCGGCACCCGTTTCCCGGCGTTCGATACCCCGATCGGAAACCGCAAACGATGGATTCTCGGAGGCGCCGGCGCATCCGGCACCGTTGTGATCGACAAAGGGGCCGCGACGGCACTGTCCAACGGAGGCGGCAGCCTCCTTCCAGCAGGAATCATTCACGTGCACGGCTCGTTCGAGCGTGGGGATGTGGTGCGGATTACGGGCCCCGACCAAACCAACCTTGGCCGGGGCGTCGTTCGGTATGACAGTACGGATGTAAGCCGTATCAAGGGACTACAATCCGATTCCATCCGCGAGACACTTGGATACGCATACGGCCCCGTCGTCATCCACCGCGACGATCTGATTCTTATGTAACGGATACCCTGCGGCCGGCAGCAGGCCCGTGCGTACCCGGACGTACACCCAACATTCCATAACACCTTCATGCTTGTCGAAGAAATGATCTCCGTGCACAAAATGGGAGAAAGGGCGAAGGCTGCGAGCCGTTTGCTGGCCATCTTGGGCACAGAGGCAAAAAACGCGGCGCTGGCCGCCATCGCGGACGAACTGGAAAGCGCCTCCGCTGCAATTCTCCAGGAAAATGCACTGGATATACAAGACGGGCGGGAGGCCGGGTTGTCCGAGGCTATTCTCGACCGTCTGCTCCTCGATGAAAAACGGCTCGGCGATCTGGCAAGCGATGTCCGTTCCGTGATCGACCTGCCGGATCCTGTCGGCGTCGAGTTCGAAAGCCGCGTGCTTCCGAACGGGATGCGACTCGTCAAACGCCGGATACCCCTCGGTGTGGTGGGCGTGATCTATGAAGCTCGTCCGAACGTAACCATCGACATCGCATCTCTATGCCTTAAAACAAGCAATGCCGTGATCCTTCGCGGAGGCAAGGAAACCCTGCGAAGCAATCTTGCCCTTGTCGCAGCCATCCGGAGAGCGCTGGAAAAAACAGGAGTACCCCCTGACGCCGTACAATACATTGGCGATCCCGACCGGGCCCTTGTTGAAGAATTGCTGCGACTGGACGCCCACGTCGATATGATCATTCCCCGCGGCGGCGCCGGGTTGCACAGGCTATGCCTGGAAAAAAGCACCATCCCGGTCATTACGGGGGGGATGGGGGTGTGTCACATTTTTGTAGACGACTCGGCCGACCTGGAGAGGGCGGAGGCCATCGTGGAAAACGCAAAGGTGCAGCGCCCGAGCGTATGCAACGCCCTGGACACACTCCTCATACACAGGAAAGTAGCCAATACCTTTTTACCGCCTCTGGCGAAGCGTCTCCACGCACAGGGCGTAACGTTCCGTGCAGAGCCGGAAGCGCTGAGCATTCTCGAACAGACAGGGGGCATTGCGTGTCAGGCCGCCCAACCCGGCGATTTCGACCGGGAATGGATGGCGCTGATACTGAACGTCCGTATCGTGGACAGCGTAGACGACGCCATCGAGCACATACAGAACCACGGGACGGCCCACTCGGATAGCATTCTGACCAACGATTGGAAACGCGCCAATACGTTCGTCGACCGCATCGACTCGGCGGCGGTATTCGTGAATGCCAGCACGCGATTCTCGGACGGTGGCCAATTCGGCCTAGGGGCCGAAGTAGCCGTCAGCACGCAAAAACTGCACGCCCGCGGCCCGATGGGACTGAAAGAACTAACGAGCTACAAGTGGATCGGTATCGGAAATGGACATATCCGGGCTTAACCCGCCTGGAGCGTCGCGGCCAGCGTGATGTTCGTCCCCTGAAACAACTTCGAGACCGGGCAATTGGATTTTACTCCCTCGGCCAGCTCCTGAAAAGTCGATTCGTCGATGCCCGGAACGTCGGCCTCGATCGTCAGATCGATCTGCGAAATGGCGATACCTCCTTCCACTTTTACCAGATGGACCCCCGCAACCGTATGTACCCGGTTTGGCGTATATCCTGCTTTCGCCAGTTCGTTTGAAAGCGCCATCGAGACACATCCTGCGTGGCCTGCGGCAAGGAGTTCTTCCGGATTTGTTCCGGCGCTATCTTCAAAACGGGAAGCAAAGGAATACGGTACGTGCTCGTCCAGAACCGTCACTTTACCTTCTCCATTTAGCAAGTCGCCTTGCCAAACGGCTTCGGCTGTACGTACAGGCATGATCATCGTGGAATGTTTAATGGAATCACGTTCGGAATGCGTTAAGGATACTCTGATTAATTCTGCAAAGTTCAGAGGCTTCGAGAAGCGCGCTGGCAAGGAATGACGAAGCAATGTGGCAGGCCCCACATAATGAGGAATG
>LXNJ01000082.1_pt1 | contig 62259 bp, 56 predicted proteins | sample 809081 | NCBI WGS metagenome assembly LXNJ01 (sample SAMN04870510, study PRJNA318959) | sponge metagenome | biome: sponge; feature: marine sponge reef; material: water | host: Petrosia ficiformis | place: Greece: Milos, Mediterranean Sea | collected 2013-05-29 | depth 5-7 m
CCACCCAGTTGGTGTAGCGGGTGCGCATGACCTCCGGCACCCAGGTCAGCTCGACGCCTCGGTCCAGCAGTTCCTTCCGCAGCGGCATGTCGCGCCCGCCGTTGCGCAGGTACCACTGGCGGGTGGTGATGATCTCCAGCGGCCGGTCGCCCTTCTCGAAGAACTTCACGGCGTGGCTGGTGGGTGTCGGCGGGGCGACGAGCGCGCCGGACTGTTCGAGGAGTTCGACGATGCGGCGGCGTGCCCCGTTGGTGGCGAGCCCGGCGATCTCGGCGTACGCCGCCCGGGCGCCGGCGCTCGCCAGAGCCGCGGGCGGGTCGGCCAGCAGCCGCCCGTCGGGACCCATGATGGGGCGAACCGGCAGTTCCAGCTCGCGCCACCAGGTGACGTCGACGGTGTCGCCGAAGGTGCAGACCATGGCGATGCCGGTGCCCTTGCCGGGCTCGGCGAGGGCGTGCGCCAGCACCGGCACCTCGGTGTCGAACAGCGGCACGCGCACCGTCGAGCCGAACAGCGGCCGGTAGCGCTCGTCGTCGGGGTGCGCCACGAGCGCCACGCAGGCCGCCACCATCTCCGGGCGGGTGGTGTCGATGAGCACGTCCCCGCCGCCGCCGACCCGGGCGAAGGCCAGCCGACAGAAGGCTCCCTGGCGCTCGCGGTCCTCCAGCTCGGCCTGCGCCACAGCGGTGCGGAAGGTCACGTCCCACAGGCAGGGGGCCTCGGCCTGGTAGGCCTCGCCGCGGGCCAGGTTGCGTAGGAAGGCCCGCTGCGACACGCGCCGGCAGCGCTCGCCGATGGTCGTGTACGTCAGGTTCCAGTCCACCGACACGCCGAGGCGCCGGTACAGGTCCTCGAAGGCCGCCTCGTCGGTCTCGGTGAGTTGCAGGCACAGGTCGATGAAGTTCCGCCGCCCCACGGGCATCGGCTCACCGGAGCTGTCCGCCGGTGGCTCGAAGTTCTCGTCGTGGGGCACCGACGGGTCGCAGCGCACCCCGAAGTAGTTCTGCACCCGGCGCTCGGTGGGCAGGCCGTTGTCGTCCCAGCCCATGGGGTAGAAGATCTCCCGCCCCCGCATCCGCTGGTAGCGGGCGACGAGGTCCGTGTGCGTGTAGCTGAACACGTGCCCCACGTGCAGCGACCCGCTCACCGTCGGCGGCGGCGTGTCGATCGAGAAGACCTCCGACCGCTCCCGGCTCCGATCGAACCGGTAGACCTCCTCAGCCTCCCACCAGGCACCCCAACGAGCCTCCAACCCATCCAGAGTCGGCCGCTCGGGCACACGCCCAGCAGCAGGCTGATCCATCCGAAGCACGCTACCGGCCCTACTCACGGCGACGGCGGAAGACTACGGCTCGAGGCTGGAGCCCGGCGCGCTGGGCCGCGACGACTCCGGACGGGTTGGGGGAGCAAAGCCGCACCGGAGGGCGCGATATGAGGTTGGGGCCAACCGCCACCGACCAGCTATGACCAACTCTGGTGCCGAGCAATGCGCCCGGCCACCGACTTACAGGATCTGCTCCATGAAGCGCTTGGTTCGCTCCTCGGTGGGGTCGGTGAAGAAGTGCTCGGGTGCGCCGACCTCCACGATCTCGCCCTCGTCCATGAACACCACCCGGCTGGCGACCTCCCGGGCGAAGCCCATCTCGTGGGTCACGCAGATCATGGTCATGCCGGTGCCGGCCAGTTCCTGCATGACGTCCAGGACCTCCTTGATCATCTCGGGGTCCAAGGCCGAGGTGGGCTCGTCGAACATCATCACCTTGGGCTCGGTGGCCAGCGAGCGGGCGATGGCGACGCGCTGCTGCTGGCCGCCGGAGAGCTGGCCCGGGTACTTGCGGGCCTGCTCGGGGATCTTCACCCGCTCGAGCAGCTCCATGGCCAGATCCTCGGCCTCGTGGCGGGGCATGCGCCGCACCTGGCGGGGGGCCAGGGTGATGTTGTCCAGCACGGTGAGGTGGGGGAACAGGTTGAACTGCTGGAACACCATCCCGGTGAGGCGCCGCACCTGGCGGATGGTCTTCACGTCGTTGCTCAGCTCGATGCCGTCCACCGCGATCCGCCCGCGGTCGTGGCGCTCCAGGCGGTTCACGCAGCGGATCAGCGTGGACTTCCCCGAGCCCGAGGGTCCCAGCACCACCACGACCTCCTGCCGGCCTACGGACAGGTGGATGTCGCGCAGCGCCTGGAAGCTGCCGAAGTACTTGTCGACGCCCTCCAGGGTGACCATGGGCTGGTCCTGGGAGGTCGCCGCGGCGTCCGTGTCTGTCATCTCTCTCCCACCCCCAGTCGGCGTTCAAGCCGCTGGCTCTCTCGTGACATCGTGAAGGCGAGCGCCCAGAACGCGAAGGCGACGAACACCAGCGTCTCGGCGATGCCCACGATGAGAAATTCCCGCTGCCCGTGGATGCTCTCGCGGATCCGCAGGATCTCGGTGAGAGCGATGATCGACAGCAGTGTGCTGTCCTTGAACAGGTTGATGAATTGCCCTACGAGGGCGGGGATGACCGCCCGCAGGGCTTGGGGCAGCACGATCATCCCCAACACGCGGGGGGCGCTGAGGCCGATGGCCTGGGCCGCCTCCACCTGCCCCCGGGGCACGGCCTGCAGGCCGCCGCGCACGATCTCGGCGAGATAGGCGCCGGTGAAGAGGGTCATCACGGCGATCGCCCGCGTGACCTTCGACAGGGGATCCTCGGTCGGCAGGAAGAACCCCAGGAACAGGTCGCCCATGAACAGCAGGGTGATGAGCGGCACGCCGCGGATCAGTTCGATGTAGCCCACCGACAGCCAGCGCACGGCGGGCAGCTTCGAGCGCCGCCCGACGGCCGCCGCCAGCCCGACGGGGAAGGCCAGCACGATCGAGGCGGCCGCGGCCACGAGGTTCAGCTGGAAGCCCGACCAGTCGTCCCAGCCCACGCCCCCGAAGTCGAGCCGGCTGTAGACCGCCCAGACGACGGCGACAGAGCCGGCCACGAGGGCAAGGCGCGCCGCGGGTTGCCAGTTGGCGTCGGTGCGCACGTTGCGGGTGAGCCGCAGCGCCGCCGCGGCGGTGAGAGCGGCTCCCCACCACCAGGCGATGCCGCCGGTGCCCGAGAGGATCTGCCAGCCGGCGAGGGCGCAGACGCCGGCACCGAACCAGGCGCCGCGGCGCCCCGCTTCGGGCAGCGCCTCCATGAGCCGGCGGGCCGCCACTCCCAGCGCCAGCGCCGAGGCCACGAACGCCAGGGGCAGCCAGGTGCGGGTCATGCCGAGCAGCACCGCCAGCAGCACGAAGACGGGCCACCAGCGGCGCACGCCGTCGCGCAGGCGGGCGCGGCTGAACGGCACGCCGGCGTCGCGGGCGCGGTCGCGCGACGACGCCGTCAGGCCGCCCCAGAGCAGCCCGACGGAGGCGCAGAGCAGGTACACCTGCACCACGATCCGCCATTGCTCGGAGCGCGGGAAGGTGCCCATCATCAGGAGGGTGAGGTTGGTGCGGACCGGCTCCCACTGGCCGGTGACGAACAGGAAGCGGGCGCCGTAGATCGTCAGGACCACCAGGCCCGCTCCGATGAGCACGGTCAGCACCGAGTTGTGCCTGTTGTTGAAGAGGTTCTCCCGCGCCCAGGCCTGCGCCGTGGGCCGCGGCGGGGCGTCGCGGCCGGCGCCGGTGGCGTGGTTCTCGGGGGGCGGGACGCTGTCGGTCATCGTTCGCGGAGCTGCACGGAGCGGTTGTAGATGTTCAGCAGCAGCGAGATCACGAGCGAGAACACCAGGTACACGCCCATCAGCACGGCGATGGACTGCGGTGCGGGGTTGGCGTTGCCGATGGACGTGCGGGTGAGGTTGGTGACATCCGCGTAGCCCACGACCGTGCCCAGCGACGTGTTCTTGACGAGGTTGAGGTACTGGTTGATGGTGGGCGGCACGGCGATGCGCAGCCCCTGGGGCAGGACCACGTGGCGGTAGCGCTGGAACGGCGACAGCGCCAGCGCCCCGGCCGCCTCGCTCTGACCCTTGGGCACCGCCAGGATGGAGGCCCGTACCACCTCGGCGATGTGGCTGGCCGTGTACAGCGCCAGCGCCAGGGTCAGCGACAGGTAGGCGGCGCTCGTGCCGAAGCCCGAGATGAGCCGCCGCCCGTTCTCCGAGCGTGCCGGCAACGACCAGGCGTAGGGGCCGCCGAGCGCCACGAAGGCCACCAGTACCACGAGCCCTAAGGTGCCGAGCGCCCACAGCACCCGGTGGTGAGGCTCCCCGGTGCGGACGTGGCGGCGGCTGCGCCGGATCCACACGCCGGCGGCCGCCACGACCCCGCAGACCACGATCAGCCAGAACAGCCCGATGTGCCGCTCCGCCGACAGGCTCGGGATGCCGATGCGGCTCTTGGACAGCACCAGCCAGTTGCTGCCCGAGCCCGGCAGTTTCAGGTCCAACGCCTCGGGGAAGACCGGCAGCGGGCCGAAGCTGAACACCGCGAAGCTGAAGAACACGATGACCACCAGCGGCGGCGTGTTGCGGAACCCCTCCACGAAGACCTGCGCCATCCGGGCCACCAGCCAGTTGCTGGACAGCCGGGCGACGCCCACGATCAGCCCCACGATGGAGGCCAGCAGCACCCCGACCAGCCCGGCCAGGAACGTGTTCTGCACGCCGATGAGCACCATCCGCCAGATGGGTAGGTCCGGGTCGAAGCCGAAGTTCTCCGGGATGGCGAACCCGGTGGGCTGGGTCAGGAAGTCGAAGTCGGTGGGGATGCGGGTCCGCGTCAGATTCTCGACGAGGTTGCCGTACAGCCACCACCCGGCGAGGCAGACCCCCGCCACCAGCGCCGCCTGCCAGATAGCGGACAGGAACCCGGTCCGGCGCCACCAACTGCTGACGACCGGCACCGAAGGTTCACCGGCCACCGGCGAAGGGGCATTCCGGCTGCTCAGCGCCATCGGACCGGCAAGTTAGTACAGCGTTCCCGGTGAACTCGCCGAGGAGCGGGCATCCCGGTACGGCCAGCCCGCGAGGGCGGGGATGCCGGGGGCCAGCGCAGGCGTGCCATTTTCAGAGGCCGCCGGAGCGCCACCGGCAGCCCCGCCCGGACACCCACCGCGCGCGAGGGCCCCTCCCGGTCACTGCCGCACGACGCGGAACGCCCGCCCGGGCTCTCCAGCGGAGAACCGCACGGGCGGGCGCTCAGTTGTGCGGGCCGTCGACGGGCCCGGAGTGGTTCCTACCGGTAGGGCGGCACGTACATCAGGCCGCCGTTGGTCCACAGGTCGTTGACCGAGCCGTCCAGCGGCAGGCCGAGGGGCTCGAGGTGGCGCCGGTAGATCTCCTCGTAGTTGCCGACCTGGCTGACCGCCTGCACGGCGAAGTCGCTGGGCAGGCCGAGGCCCGGATCGAAGCCTTCCTCGCCCAGGAACCGCCCGAGCGCCGGGTTGGTGCCCGTCGCCGAGGCGATGTTGCCGGAGTCCAGGCCGAACTCCCACGCCTGGATGGTGGCCATGACGGCCCACTGCACGACCTGCGCCCACTCGGTGTCGCCGTCGAGGACGGCCGGGCCGAGGGGCTCCTTGGAGATGGTCTCGGGCAGGATGAACTGCTCGTCGCCGCCGCCGTCCTCGATCTCGAACTTGAAGACCGCCAGGGACGACTTGTCGCTGGTGAAGGCCTCGCACTGCCCGGCGGTGTAGCCCACGCGGGCCTCGGAGGACTCCCCGAAGGTGACCGGGTTGAACGGGATGCCCCGCGACCGCATCACGTCGGTGAGGTTCAACTCGGTGGTGGTGCCCTGCGCCACGCAGATGTTGGCGTCGGCAAGCTCCTCGAGGCTGGTGATGCCCGTCGCCGCCGGCACGACTACGCCCTGGCCGTCGTACAGCGTGGTGTAGGTGAAGTTGGCGGCCTCCTTGCCGTCGCGGCTGGCGGTGAAGGTGGTGTTGCGCACCAACACGTCGATCTCGCCGGACTGCAGCGCCGTGAAGCGGTCGGAGGTGGCGAGGTCCACGAAGTCCACCGCACCGGCGTCGCCCAACACGGCGGCGGCGATGACCCGGCAGAAGTCCGAGTCGAAGCCCTCGTGCTCGCCGTCGGGGGTCAGGAAGTTGAACCCGGGCAGGGCGTCGCGCACGCCGCAGCGGACCGAGCCGCGGTCCAGCACCTCGGCGAGGCGGCCGCCGGCCTGCGACAGGTCCACGGCGTCCTCGTCGGGAGCCGCGGTGTCGGCGGGTGCCGCCGGTGCCTCGGTGGCCGGCGGTGGTGCCGGTGCCTCGGTGGCCGGCGGTGGTGTCGGCGCTTCAGTGGCGGGCGGTGTCGCTGGGGCGGTCGTCTCCCCGTCGTCTCCCCCGCAGGCCGCAGCCAGTAGAGCCACAGCCACAGCCGCCGCCAAGAGAACGGTCTTTCGAATGATCATGTCTTCCTCCCGCTCGACACGCGCGCGTGTCGGTGCTTTTCTTTACCTTTCGCGGATGAATGAAGTGCCCTTGAGGCTATCGAAGGAACGCATCGTGTGCTCAGAATTCGGACGACCAGGCAATTGCCCAGATAACTAGTGTGCGACATTAGCGGGCGACGTGTGCCGCCCCAGCGCGGCTCGGGGGTGATCGGGTCGCTGCTGGAGAGCGCGCATTCTCCCTGCGCACGGTGCGGGCGCGGGCGCTGCTCCTGAATTACCGCCCACGAGTAGATTGTGGGGATCGCACGGGGCCGCCGCGGCCGGCCCGGAGGAGGTGACGCCGTGTTCTCGTACCACGAGCCACTGATCGGCGAGCCCGAATTCGACTCGCTCGAGGAGTTGCGCCTGTTCCGCAAGCGGCGTGTGGCTCTGGGCTACCGGGTGTTCGCCGCTCTGGGCTGGGGCCAGATGAGCGACGGTCACATCACCGCCCGCGACCCCGAGCGGCCGGACCACTTCTGGATGCTGGGCCACGGGGTGCCGTTCGGCGCCGCGACCGTCGACAAGATGGTCCTGCTGGGCCCCGATGGTGCCGCCACCGACGGCTACACCGAGTTCGGCTACATGCCTGCCGCTCACGCAATCCATGCCCCCATCCACGAGGCCCGCCCCGACGTGGTGTCGGCGGCCCACACCCACACCCAGTACGGAACACCGTTCTCGGCGCTCAACGAGCCGTTCCGGCCCATCTGCCAGGAGGCCTGCCAGTTCTTCGAGCGCCACGGGGTCTTCGAGGGCACCGAGCTGTCGGTGGAGAGCATCGACATCGGCAAGCGCATCGCCGTTGCGCTCGGCGAGCACCGGGCCGTGATCCTGCGCAGCCACGGCCTGCTGACCGTGGGCGCCTCGGTGGACGAGGCCGTGGGTTGGTTCGTGATGGCCGAACGGACCGCCGAGGCGCACATCAAGGCCCCCGCCGCCGAGCCGATTCCCGACGACGCGGCTCGTTACACCCGCGACGATCTGGGGCCCGCCGACGGTTGGAAACGATTCCAGTGGCTGGTGAACACTCTGATTCCCGACCCCTCGGTGGTCGGCTGAGCGCTCACGCGACCGACCCGTTCGCGACCGACCCGTTCGCGAACGCCGGAGGCGGACCCGGTCACAGACCCGGCCGCGCCCCGCCGCGAACCGTTCGCCGGGGTTGCGTGCCGTCTGCGCCTAGGCCACTTCGGCCCGCCGCCAGCCCCAGGCGGCGAGCAGCAGGCCGGCGGCTCCCACCGCCAGCGGCACGGCAATCGACGCCGCGAACGACCGGCCCACCGGCGTCCCCACGTCCCAGCCCGGCTCCACCAGCAGGCTGGCGGCGTAGGAGCGGATCGTGAGCCGCGCCGTGGCGGAGCTGAGCGAGCCGATGACGTTCTCCCACACCAGCAGCACGAGCAGCCCCATCAGCAGCGGTCGCGACAGGATCATCCCGAAGGCCAGGAACACGCCCGTATAGGCCACGGCTGCCAGCAACGCCCCGGCCGCCACGTCCACGTCCAGGATGAGCCCCGCCACGATCAAGGGGATCACCAGCAGCACAACAACGACCGTCAGGGCTGCGCCGGCGGCTCCGGCAGTGGCCGACCACGCACGCATGGGTCGGAGCCACAGGTAGACCAGCGTGCGCTCGTCTCGCAGGTCGCCGAACGCCTCCGAAGCGATCAGGAGCGCCCCGAACGGCAGGATGATCGAGAGGCCGAACCAGACGAGGAACGCCGCCCCGTCCTCGGGCAGGGTCGCCTCGGCACTGTTGCGGAGAACGACGGCGATGACGATCGCCAGGGCTGCCAGCACGACCAGCACGACGATCCGGCCCCAGCCGCGCAGCAGCTTCTGGAGCATGAAGCGGAACACCAGCGCGGCGTGGCTCACGAGCCCTCCACCAGGTAGCGGAAGACCGACTCCAGGTCGGCGTCGAGGGGCCGCAGCTCGCGCAGGCTCGCCCGGCGGTCACGGGCCAACGGGGCTATGGCAGCGGCGAAACGGCCGGCGCTGGCGGTTGCGACCGTCAGCGCGCTCGGTTCGTGGATCTCCACACCGACGGCGAGTCCCTCGGCGATGAGTCCCGCTGCCAGCGCCCGGGGGGCATCGGTGGCGATGCGGAAGCGGCTGGGCCGGTCGTCCATGAGGTCGCGGATGCGGCGGAAGTCGCCCTCGGCAAGTAGGCGTCCCTTGCCCATGACCAGCACGTCGGTCCCCAGGCGCTGCACCTCGTCGAGCACGTGGCTGGACACCAGCACGCAGCGGCCGCTGGCGCCGATGCGGTGGAACAGGTCGATCATCAAGTTGCGCTGGGTCGGGTCGAGGCCGGTCAGCGGCTCGTCCAGGAAGAGCAGATCGGGAGCGCACACGATGGCGTACGCCAGCTTCGCCCGCTGGCGCATTCCCTTGGAGTAGGTGTTCAGGCGGCGCTTGTCGGCTGGATCCAGACCCACCGTGCCGATCGCCTGCTCGGTCGCGGTGGCGGGGTTCGGGGTGCCGGACAGGTCCGCGGCCAGCCGCACGAACTCGCGCAGCCGCATGTGCTCGAACAGCGACTCCTGCTGGGGCACCAGGCCGATCCGCCGCCGCAACCCGAGGTCGTGGCGGGGATTGCTCCCGAGGACGCGCACCGTGCCCTCGCTGGGCGCGGCGAGTCCGGAGAGCATGCGCAGCATCGTCGACTTGCCGGCACCGTTGGGTCCCAGCAGGGCCGTCACACCCGCACCCAGCCGGAACGACACGTCGGAGACCGCCACCAGATCGCCGAAACGCTTGGACACGCGCTCGACTTCGATCATGGCGTGGCGGGTCTCTGTGTCGCTCACCGTTCCACCTCCAGGCGTCGGTAGCGCCAGTGGGCGACGCCGCCCAGCAGCGCCGCCCAGGCCACGTTGGCGAGCACCACGAGCCATGTGGCCATGCCGTCGAGCGTCCCGCGTACGTCGCTCAGCGGCAGGGCCTGGGAACGCTCGGCGAGCGACTGCGACAGGTGCATCGGATCCAGGACGGCGATCTCGACCGCGACCCCGGCCTCGGCGATCAGCAGCCCGGTGATCCCTGCGGGGATCAGCAGGCACAGCGCGGTCACCACGATGGCCAGACCGGCTCGCCGAACGAGACTGCAGACGGCCACGGCGAGCGCCGTGGGCACCAGCGCCAGCGAGACGGCCCCCGCCACGCTGCGCAGGCAGAAGATGACGAAGTCACCGGCATGGCCCGGCCCCGACCCCACCGCGGTGTAGACGATGCCGAGTGCCAGCAGGGGTACGAGCGCCATGGCGAACAGCAGCGTGAACACCGCCGACGCCTGGGCGTTCAGGTAGCGGCGGCGGCTGAGGGGCGACGCCAGGTACAGGCTCAGCAGCCCGCTGGAGCGGTCGGTGTTCAACAGCATGGGTGTGGCCAGGACCGTGAAGAGCACGAGGCCGGCCTGCGGGTAGTACTCGCGCACGGTGTCGAAGTCGAGGTCGCCGAGTTCGGAGAACAGCGTCGCCAGGAAGATCAGCACGACGGCGCGGATCCAGGCGACGAAGAACGACGCCAGGCCGATCAGCTTGCTGCGGAACCGGCGCTTGCGGCCGAGGATCCTGCCGAGCGAGTAGGTGTAGAGCGAGCGGAACGACTGCTGCGGCGGCAGCCGTGGACCGGTGTAGGGGCGGAAGCCGCCCTCGAAGATCTGCGCCTGCTGCCCGCCGGCCCGGTCGCTCACGTTGCGCCGCCTGGGGGATCGCCGGGCTCGCCGGGCTCGCCTTGCGAGTCGCTGAAGACCTCGGCCAGGGACCTGTGCTCGGGGAGGACTGATCGCAGTCGCAGTTCGAGGTCGGCCACCGCGTCGCGCACGGCATCGGCGCACGCGGACTCGCTGTCCGGGCCTGGGCTCGCCGCCGCCACGCGCACGACCTCGTCGCCTTCGGCGCGAGCCGTGAGTCCCGCCGCCTCCAATGCGGTGGCAAGGTCGGCGGCACGCTCGTAGACCTCGACCACCAGACCGGCTTCGGTCGCCGTGAGTTCGCTGACCCGCCCGGCGCGAGCCACCCGCCCGGCGTCCAGCATCACGACGCTCGTGCAGACTCGCTCGACCTCCTGCAGGTGATGCGAGCTGATGAGCACGTTGATGCCGTGCTGGGCGGCCAGCCGGCTGATGAGCGCCAGCATGTCGGTGCGCTGCATGGGGTCGAGGCCGTCGGTGGGCTCGTCGAGGATGACCAGCTCGGGGTGGTGCGCCACCGCCTGGGCCAGCTTGACGCGCTGGCGTTGACCCGTGGACATGGTGCCGATGGGGCGGAAGCGCTCCTCGCCCAGGCCCACCTCCCAGAGCGTGTCGCTGGCCCGCTGGGTGGCGCGGACATGCGGCAGCCCGTGCAGGCGGGCGATATGTGCCACCAGGTCGGCGGCGGTCATGTCGCCCGGCAGATGGTGGTGCTCGGGGGCGAACCCAAGCCGCTGCCGTACCTCGGGACCTGCGACGTCGGGATCGACGCCCAGCACGCTCAAGCTGCCGGCGTCGCGCTCTCGCAATCCCAGGACCAGCGTCAACAGCGTCGTCTTGCCGGCCCCGTTGGCGCCGAGCAGGCCGGTCACGCCCTCGCCGATGCTGACGTCCACCCCGGAGAGGGCCACGGTGGAGCCGAACCGCTTCACCACGCCCGCCGACTCCACGATCACCACGTCCAGCAGCCTAACGGTGGTCTCTCCGCAGCCAGAGTTCGGTGGGTCGTCCGGTTGGGGGCCCCCGGCGTCCCCCGCCCTCGGTTGTCTGCGGTCAGGTTCCGATGCCCATGTGGGCCAACAGGTCGGCGATCTGGTTGCCGATGACCTCCATCGACAGGTGTTCTTCGACGACGCGGCGGTTGTGTGCGAGCAGTTCGTTGTCGCCCGAGGCGAGGTGGGCGCGGAGCGGGTCGAGGTCGTCGGGGTCGAACCATCTGAAGCCGAGGGCGCGCAGTTCGTCGGCCACGGGGTAGTGGCTGACGATTGCGGGGCGACCGTGGACCGCGGCCTCCACCGGCGGGTTGCCGAATCCCTCCCAGATCGACGTGAACACCACCGCGTCGGCGGCTGCGTAGATGTCGGCGACGCTCGGTGCGGGGTGCCGCAGGACGCGGCAGCGTGCCCCGGACAGCAGGCGTCTCAGGGTCGGCTCGTAGCCCTCCTCGGTGGGGCCGGTGAGCCAGTAGGTGGCGCCGAGGTCTTCGCAGACTTGCAGGGCGCGGGGGATGTCCTTGCGGGCGATGGCTCGCACCGGGTGGGCGATGAGCAGTTCGCCGGCGGCGACGCCGAGCAGGCGGCGGGTTCCGGCCCGGTCGCCGGGGGGCGCGTCGACCTCGAAGGGGTTGTGGATGGTCGTGGCGCTGATCCCGCGCTCGGCCATCTGGGCTTCGGTGAGGCGGTTGATGGTGACGTGGCGCCAGGCACCGTCGTCGGGGGGCAGTTCGGTGATGTGGGCGAAGCGCTCCCGTTGCCAGGGCGGGTCGTGGTGGTGCAGCACGGCGGGCTGTCCGGCCAGCGCCGCTGCGGTGACGCGGGCGGCCGGCAGGTTCAGCGGGATCGTGCAGAGGTTCTCGACGATCACGAGGTCGGCGTCGGCGAGGGCGGCGGACACCTCGCCGCGGTCCGGGGGCTGCGGTGCGTCGATCTCCAGGCCCTCGACCCGCCGGTCGACAGGTCCTTCACCGGCGACGGTCACCACCCTGTGGCCCAGCCGCTGGAGGATCACTCCCCAGCGAGCGGCCACCACCGAGACCCCGTCGGCCAGCCCCAGGCGGAACGACACGATCGCAACGGTCGGCACCCCGGCGACGCTACCGCCGACACCCGCGGCGGGCGGCCCGGCCGCACAGGGAGGTTGCCCGCCCGTTGTCTCGGCGGCGACCCGGAGTCATGGGCGCCGGGAGATCACTCCAGGCGCACCTCGGCGCAGCGGCTGGGGGCGGCGGCGGGATCGAACCGCCGTGGCTGTTCGACGAACCCGCTGCCAGGCCGATCGGTGTTGAGGTAGTCCTCGATGGCGTTGGCGGTGGCCACCGCGGCGATGTCGATGTACTCGTCGGTGGCGAACAAGTCAGCCTCCGAGACGTTCGACAGGTAGCCGTACTCCACGAGGACCGCCGGGGTCGCCGGGCGACTGATCATGCCGTAGGCGTCGCCTCCTTGGGGGGCGAGCACGCGCAGCACGCCCGGGTTGGCGAGGCGGCTCCAGCGGACGTCGGCGAACGTCCTCAGGGCGGTGGTGATCTCCTCGTAGAGGAGCCCGCCGAGACGCTGCGAGACGGTCCGGGGCGTCTCGTCGTCGGTCGACTGGATGTAGACCTCGGTACCCGGTGAGTCCCCCAGTATCCACGTGGGGGCGTTGTGATGGATCGATATCAGCGCGTCGGCCCCCAGGGCGTCCGCGAAGGCGGCACGTACCGACAGCAGCGTCCCGTAGTCACCGGTGCGTGTTGTGGCGGCGGCGATGCCTCTGGTCTCGAGTTCGGCGAGGATGGCGCGGCTGAGCGTCAGGTTCAGTGCCTTCTCGGTGAGACCGTTGGGTCCGACGGCGCCGGGCTCCCGCGGGCCGCCGTGGCCGGGGTCCAGCACGACCCGTGCGCTCTCTATCGGCTCGCCGGTGGCGATCTGGGCGGCGTTGCCGCACGGTGTCCGCACGAGATAGCCGCTGCCGGCCCGCCCGATCACAGTGACCGGAATCCCGGTCGGCGTGATCAGGGCTCGAGGGAGGTCCTGCTCAGGGTTCTGGTCGAGGTCCTGGGGGATGTCGCTCTCGCCGGAGGTCGAGAGCACGGCTCCGGCGGGCGGTTCCGGCTCGAACAGTGGCGAGCTCGTCACCCAGCGCCCGACGGCGGCGCCGGCGGGGATGAACCGCAGGGCGGGCAGCACCCGTTCGCCCCACGTGCCGTTGGCACGGCGCTGCTGCAGTGCCACCTCGACGCGCCCGTCGCCGTGGCGGCGCGCCGCGATGCGCAGTTCCTGCACGCCACCGGCGGTGCCGACCGTCACGGAAGAACTCGCCAGCCAGCGCCGGGTCGGGGCGTTGGCGGCCACGAACCGCTGCTGAGGCAGGAGCCGGGCGCTCCATACACCGTCGCCCGGGCGTTGCTGCAGTGCCACTTCGGTCTGCCCGTCCGCGTGGCGCTGCGCCGCGATGCGCAATTGCTGCTCCGCGATGCGCAATTGCTGCTCCGTCTGACCGGCGGCGGTCGCGGCCACCGTGGCGACGATGCTGACGGTCAACGCGGCCAGGGCCGGCACTAGCCACTTCAGGCCGTGACGCGCCGGCGCGTTCATCGTGTCTCGCAACTTCTCGATGCCACGCTCGTGCCTTCCGCACGGCCCGTCCGATGAGCCGGCGTTTCGGCGCACGACCCACGCGACCTTGCGGCGCCGAACTCTACAAGTCCACCTCCGCTGCTGCGACGCGGTGGTCGGCGGATGGGAGATCGGCGGCCTGCGATCCGGCGAGCAGCGGGGCACCGATGACGCCGGGGTGCCGAGCTACGACGGCCGGCACCGTCGCGCCGGGCGATAATGCGCCGGTGGAGTTGCGTGAGCGGGTGCTCGCCGTTCTGCGGCGGCACTGGGTGGACATCCCGCCCGGCGGGGGCTACACGGCGCCCAACCGGGCGCGCTACCCGTGGCAGTGGCTGTGGGACTCGTGTTTCCATGCGCTCATCTGGGCCGAGCTGGGCGACGACCGCGGGCTCGACGAGTTGGCGCAGGTGCTGGGCGCCGCCGATACCGCCGGCTGCGTGCCGCACATGACCTACCAGCTCGACCCCCGCCACCACGAGGACTTCTGGGGCCGGCAGGGGACCTCCAGCATCACCGGGCCGCCCATGTACGGCCACGCCCTCGCCGAGTTGCAGCGCCGCGGCGCCCACGTTCCCGAGAGCCTCACCGCCGCGGCGGCCGAGGGTCTGGAATTCCTGCTGCATCGCCGGGAACGCCACCTCGAATCGGGCCTCGTGCTGTTGTGCCACCCGTGGGAGTCGGGCGCCGACAACGACCCCCGCTGGGACGACTTCTGCGAGGGGGGATTCGACGAGAGCCGCTGGTTCGAGGGCAAGGGCGAGCTGCTGGGCGGCATCGAGCGCAGCGCTGGTGGCTCCCCGCTGCACAACCCGAAGTTCACGGCGGCCTCGGCGGGGTTCTCGGCGCTCGTGGCGTTCAACGCCCTCGAGCTGGCCGAGGCCACCGGCGCCCTGGAGCCCGCCGCAGCCCGCCGGCTCGCCGACGCCGTGCGGGATTGCTGGGACGGCGACCTGTGCAGCTACAGCGACGCCGGCGAAGCAGAGGTGGGCTCGGGCAGGGTCCGCACGGCCTACGGGTTGCTGGGTCTCCTGATCGAGACCGACGCCGAGCGCACCGCTGCGATCGCGTCCGAACTCGGTGATCCCCGTGCCTACGGCGGCGCCTTCGGCCCGACAGGCGTGCATCGCGGTGAGCCGGCGTTCGAGCCTCGGGGCTACTGGCGGGGTCCCTCCTGGCCGCAACTGGACTACCTGCTGTGGCTCGGCCTGCGCCGCGCCGGCCGGCACGACGCCGCCACGACGCTGGCCCAGGCAACGACCGCGGGTGCCGAGCAGTCCGGCCTGGCCGAGTACTGGGACAGCGACGACGGCACCGGGCTCGGCGCCATCCCCCAGAGCTGGGCCGGCCTGGCCCTGCTCATGGCCTGAGCCGCCGGAGCTAGAAGGGGCTGAGGCCCATCCGGTTGCGGATCGAGACCAACTCGCCGAGGTGGTTGAAGCCGTGGCCAACGGCGCTCCATTGCAGGAACCACGCGGCCGGCTTGCCGTCCCACATCGAGTACAGCCAGTCGAACCGGTCCACCGGTGTGCCGATGGCTTCCAGCGCGGCGGCGGTGTCGGGCCGCTCGTCCATCGTCGGCAGGCCTTGCTCCTCGAGCCAACCCGCGGTGTGCTCCATGACAGCCAGCGTGTAGCCGCCGACCGCCTCGGGGTCCAGCACGTCCACGAGGTTGGCGTCCTCACCCTCGGCCAGCCCCCGCCAGAGGTCCTCGCCGATGCCGAGGCGGTCAACCCAGCCGTCCACAACCGCGTCGACGCCCCGCAGTACCCCGTTCACCGCCACGTCCTGGTGCCGGGCCAGGTGCCAGAGCACATACACCGGCGCGATCCCACCCCCATCAACCCGCTCCCGCAGCCGCTCGGCAGGAATCAGCCCCAGCACCCCACCGGCCAATTTCCCGTGCAGCGACCGCAAGTCACCAACGATCCAGTCCCGCAACTCCACCCCCGACACTCTAGGAGGGCACCGAGCTGCGATTGCCAAGAAACGAGGGAGGGGGTCGGGGGGCCGGGCTGCGACGCCTTGCGCCCGCGCCGAAGGAGCAGAGCGGTACCCCGCCCCCCTCCCGGTCAGCCGATTCGCGCGGGCGGGGACGAGCACGGTCGGCGAGGCGCACTAGGGTCTGCGTCGCTCGCCTCCGCGCGGCGGCGGGTGAAGCCGGTGACCTGCTCCCAGATGGAGCAGGTCCGCAGGCACTGGCGCAGGGAAAGACGCTTTGGGCGGCTTCCGACCTTGGGGCTCGGGCAGCCGCCCCACGACGAAAGGAACATCAACATGAGACCGAGAAAGACATGGCGCATCCTTCTGGCGGCGGTCGCAGCCGTCGCACTGCTCGCGACATCCTGCGGGGAGGACGAGCCCGAGACCCTGCAGGTGCAGATGGCCTCCGACGGGTTCATGCTCGCATCAGAGGCCTGGATCGCCAAGGACCGCGGCTTCTTCGCCGAGGAGAACCTCGAGGTTGAAATCTCTGCCTTCGGCACCGGCATCGAGGCCATCCAGGCGGTCATCGCCCAGCAGGCCCAGATCGGACCGGCTCTGGACTTCGCCGTGCTGAACCTGGCCGGAGCGGCCGAGGAGAATATGCGCGTGGTTGCCGCTATCGCCGCTCCCGATCCGGGATGGCACAGCCTGGCGGTCCGCAACGACATCAACGGCCCCGAGGACTTGAGGGGTAAGAGGATTGGCTATGTGCAGGGCACCTCTGAGCACTTCGTGACTCTCCAGCACCTGCAGCAGAACGGCATCAGCGTCGACGAGGTCGAGCTGGTCCCGCTGCCCGGGCTGTTCGAGTTGGTCGGGGCGCTGCGCACCGACGACATCCAGGCGTCGTGGGTCTGGCTCAACGGCACGCAGGAGGCCGAGGCGGATCCGAACCTGCAGGTGCTCGGCGACGACTCCAACGTTCTGGACACTTCGGCGATCTACCTCGTGTCCGCCACCGATTGGGCCGACGAGAACCAGGAGATCATCGAGCGGATCATCCGTGCCTACGCCAAGTCCGGCGAGGTCATCCGGAACGAGACCCAGGCGGCGGCTCAGATCGTGGCCGACGCGGTGTCGGGTGACGCCGACCTGTTCGCCAGCCTCATGCCGTCGCAGAACAACAAGATCGAGTTCAACCAGACGATGCTCGACTCCTTCGACGACATCGCCCAGTTCTTGATCGACACCGGCAAGCTGCCGGCTGACTTCGACATCCGGGAGTTCATCGACTTCCGAGCCATGGAGAAGGCCGTACCGGGATCGGTCACCGCTGACCTGTAGTCCCGGAGCCTGACAGGCGACCACCAGTCATGACGATGAACGGAGCGGCCGGCGCGCGCCCCGGCGGCGCACGCGGCCGCTCCGTGTCGTTCAACGGCGTGGAGTTGCGCTACACCAAGAACTCCCCGCCCGTTGTCACCGACCTGTCGCTGGAGATCGCCGCGGGTGAATTCTTCGTGATCGTTGGGCCCTCCGGCTGCGGCAAGTCCACGCTGCTGCGGCTGGTGGCGGGCTTCCTGGCGCCGAACGCGGGCACCGTCACCGCTGGCGGCGCGGCGATCGCCGGCCCCGGCCGCGACCGTGCCATGGTGTTCCAGAGCGTCGACGGGCCGCTGCTGGACTGGCTGACGGTGCGCCAGAACGTGGCGTTCGGGCTCAAGCTTCAGGCCAAGCACAACGAGGAGGAGTTCGATCCCGCGGTCGTGGACCACTGGCTGCAGCTCGTGGGTCTCACCAGCGCCGCCGACAAGCTGCCCCACGAGCTCTCCGGCGGCATGAAGCAGCGCGTGCAGATCGCCCGGATCCTGGCGGTGAAACCCGACATCGTGCTGATGGACGAGCCGTTCGCCTCGCTTGACGCCCAGACCCGGCGCATCCTGCAGCGCCAGGTCACCGAGTTGTGGCAGACCGAGGGGGGCACCGTCGTGTACGTCACCCACGACATCCGCGAGGCGGTGCTGCTGGGTCAGCGCATCGGCGTGATGCGGGCCGGTCCGCACTCCGACTTCCGCTCCATGCACAACGTGGACATCGATTACCCGCGGGACGAGTTCTCCCCGGAGTTCTCCGAGGTGGCCCGCACCGTGGAGGCCGAGATCGTCGAGGAGGTGACCCGGGTTTGGCAGAACTGACCGACGTACCGGCCGGCGGGGCTCCGGGCGCGACACCGGTTCCCGAGCGCACCGGAGCCCTGCGCGCCGGCCTGAGTGGTCGGCGGGGACAGATGCTGATCTCGCTGCTGGCCGTGGTGATCACCATCGGGGCCTGGCAGATCGCCTCGGGGAGCTACAACCCGCAGCTGCTGCCGGCGCCGGGCAAGGTCGTGCAGGGAGCCAACGAGCTCTCCGACTCGGGCCTGTTGTGGGATTCGATCGCCATCAGCCTGCAGCGGGTCTTCATCGGCTGGTTGCTGGGCTGTGGCATCGCCATCCCGCTGGGGCTGCTGGCGGGCGTCTCCCGCTACGCCCGGTCGGCCCTGGACCCGTTCATCCACTTCTTCCGGTTCATCCCGGCCCTGGCGCTCACCTCGCTGTTCATCCTGTGGTTCGGCATCGACGAGCCCTCGAAGGTGAACCTGGTCGCCTACGCGGCCCTGTTCGAGGTGCTGATCCTGACGGCCACCGGTGCCTCCTCGGTGAATCCCGACAAGGTCAACAGCGCCCAGATGCTCGGTGCGGGCCGCGGTGACATCTTCTTCCGGGTTGCACTGCCGGCCACGTTCCCCTCCATCTTCGTGGGGATGCGGCTGGCGATGGCCAACGCCTTCCTGGTGATCGTCGCAGCGGAGGCCATCGCCGCGCAGTCGGGCATCGGCTTCCTGATCTGGAACTCCCGCACCTTCTTCCGCACCGACTTCATGTTCGTGGGCATCTTCTGCTTCGGGATTCTGGGCTTCATCTGCGACCGGCTCTGGAAGCTGCTGGGCAACACCGTGCTGCGCCGCTACCTCACCGGGGTCGGCAGCTACTGAGCCCCCGTCGCCGGCGCCCGCCGCCCGAGCAGCCCGCCAGTCCCCGACCGCCCGACGATCCGCCACGGAGGCCCACCCCATGACCGCACCGCAGGACGCCGCCGCCCCGTTCCCGGGACGCCTGGGACGCACCCACCGCGACAGCGAACCCTGGTATCCCGAGCCGGAGGTGCCCGGCGGCCCCAACGTGGTGGTCGTGCTGTTCGACGATCTGGGCTTCGCCGACCTGGGCTGCTACGGCTCCGAGGTGCGCACCCCCCATCTCGACGCCCTCGCCGCCGGCGGGCACCTCTACAACAACTTCCACACCACCACGCTGTGCTCGCCGTCGCGTGCCTGCCTGCTGACCGGCCGCAACCACCACGCCGTGGGGATGCGCATGCTCTCCAACGTGGACTCCGGGTGGCCCAGCGGGCGGGGCCGCATCAGCCGCCGGGCCGCCCTGCTGTCGGAGGTGCTGGGGTCCGCCGGCTACAACAGCTTCGCCGTGGGCAAGTGGCACGTGGCCCCTATGCGGCAGGTCACCGGGGCGGGCCCCTACGGGGAGTGGCCGCTGGGGCGGGGCTTCAACCAGTTCTACGGCTTCATGAACGGAGCCACCGACCACTACTACCCCGAGTTGTTCCGGGACAACCACGCCATCGACCCGCCCGGCAGGCCCACCGACGGGTACCACCTCACCGACGACCTCATGGACCGGGCCATCGGCTACATCGCCGACCACATCGCCCACCGCCCGGCCGGCCCGTTCTTCTGCTACGTGCCGCTGGGCGCCGCCCACTTCCCGCACCACGCGCCGGCGGAGTTCATGGAGGCGGTGCGCGGCCGCTACGACGCCGGCTGGGAGGCCGTCCGTCGCGATCGCTACGAGCGCCAGCTGGCCTCCGGCGTCATCCCCGCCGGCACCAAGCTCCCGCCGGGCAACCCCGACGTGCCGCCGTGGGACTCCCTGGATCCCGGCGAGCAGCGCGTGGCGGCGCGCCTCGCCGAGGCCTACGCCGCCTTCGTGGAGCACACCGACGCCGCCCTGGGCCGGCTGTTCGATTTCCTGCGCACCACCGGCCGCTGGGAGGACACGCTGGTGGTGGTGACCTCCGACAACGGCGCCGCCATGGAGGGCGGCCGCCTGGGGTTGTTCAGCGCCATCCGCTTCTTCAACGACATGCCCGAAGACTTCGAGCGCACCCTCGGCGCCCTCGACGACATCGGCGGACCCCTGGCCGACAGCCACTATGCAACAGGGTGGGCGCAGGCCTCCAACACCCCGCTGCGCTGGTACAAGTACCACACCCACGGCGGCGGGGTGCGCGACCCGCTGATCGTCTCGTGGCCCGGCCGCCTGGGGTGCCCCGGGGGGATCCTGCCGCAGTTCGGCCACATCATCGACATCGCCCCGACGATCTACGAGGTGGCCGGCGTCACGCCGCCGGAGAGCTACCGGGGCGTGCCGCAGATGCCGATCCACGGCCGCAGCCTGGCCTACACCTTCGCCGACCCCGAGGCGGCGGCGCCGAGCCGCACCCAGTACTTCGAGATGTTCGGCAACCGCGGCCTGTGGGCCGACGGCTGGAAGGTGGTCACCCACCACGACCCCGGCAGCGACTACAGCGAGCGCGAGTGGGAGCTGTACCACCTCGACGAGGACTTCTCCGAGTCCTGTGACCTGGCCGCCATTCACCCCGGGAAGCTGAGCGAGCTGACCGAGCTGTGGTGGATGGAGGCGGGCCGCTACGACGTGCTGCCCCTGGACGACCGCTCGGTGGAGCTGTTCCGGACCCCGCCCCCACCCGGCACCCCCCAGACCCGCGCCGTCTTCGAGTACTACCCGCCGGTCTCGCACGTCGAGCCCAGCGCGGCACCGCCGGTGGGCCACTCGGACCACCGCATCACCGCCGAGATGTCGGGCCACAAGAGCGGCGTCATCGTGAGCTTCGGCAACGTGCAGTCGGGCTTCGTCCTCTGGGCCGCCGACGGCGCGCTCCACTACGAGTACAACGCCGCCGGCGACGTCACGCACGCCTCGCTGCCGCTGCCCGAGGTCGACGAGGTCACCGCCACCTTCGAGATGCGCCTGAACGCCGACCGGTCGGCCCGCGCCCGCCTCGGCGCCGACGGCCACCACGGCGGCTGGTTCGAGATCCCGCGCGCGCTGGCGTTCCTGGCCCTCAGCGGCATGGACGTGGGCCGCAACTCCCTCAGCCCCGTCTCGGCCAACTACGAGCCGCCGTTCCCCTTCAGCGGCCAACTGCACAAGGTCACCATCGAACTCGACAAGCCCGAGATCCCCCTCGATCTCCCCCTCGACGACTGAGGACGCGACGAAACGCCCCGCGCAGCCGCGAACAAGCGAGGGAGGGGGTCGGGGGGCCGATTTGCGACGCCTTGCGCCTGCGCCGAAGGAGCAAACGGCACCCCGGCCCCCGACCGGATGGCCTCGAATCCCCGGACAGCCGCCGGAGGCCGCGAGACGGGTCGGCCTCAGAAGCCGCTGAAGCGCATCGAGCCGAGCAGGCGGCCGCCCCGCCAGGCCTCGACGAAGCACGTGACCTCGCGGTGGCGCCCGATGGGGTCCGACCAGGTCTCCTCCGTGGGTTGCAGGATGCCGATGTCCAGCTCCGAGAGTTCGTACTCCTGACCCACGAACCCGGCGAACTGCTCGTAGCAGTGATCCTGCGCCCAGTCCTCCATCTGCTCGATGCCGGGGTACGGCTCGCCGACCTCCGCCGGGTGGAAGATCTGGAAGTACACCTCGCCGTCGTGCGCCCCGGCGCAGTCCACGACCGTGGTCAGTTCCTGGAACTCGTTGTCGCCGAGCACCGTGAGGTAGCTGTTGAAGCATTGGCCGACGTCCAGGTCGTAGGGGTTCACGATGAGTCCCTCGAGGCGGTCGGTCTCGTCCACGACCGGCAGGCCGCCGCGACGTTGCACTTCCTCGGTGGCCTCGGTCTCGGGATCGGGGCGCAGGATCCGCACCGGGCCCGCCTCGCCGGGGTCGGACTGGTCCTCCTGTGCGCCGCAACCGGCAGGCAGGGCCAGCACGGCGGCCAGCAGCACGGCGGTCCGGCGCAGCCGGCGCGCGCCGCCGGGGCGCCGGGCGGGGAGTTGCCGGCGGTGCCGCATCAGTAGGCGGGCAGAGCCCGGTCGATGTAGCTGAACATCACGTAGAGAACCACCAGGAACGGCACGGCTGCGACGGTATACCGCAATGCCCGGCGACCCGACCGCCCGAATCTCCAGCCGAGCCCCCAGACGGCCGCCGCCGCCAGCCCCCACAGCACCGCCGGCAGGATGGCACCGGGGTCACCGCTGAGACCCTGGCCGAACCCGACCTCGGTCACCGCGCTCGCCCGCACCGGACTCTCGGCTTCGGCCGCGGCGTCGGGCCGGGTGCCCGGGGATCCGGCGGGTTCGGACGGTGCGGCCGGCTCGGCATCGCCGGTGGATTCCGCGGCACCGCCGCCGCCCACGGCGTCGGGCTCGGCGACCGTGCCGGCGCCGGCGTCGGGCGTCTCCTGCCGGTCGGTGCGCCCGGCCGCCGCCGGGGCCGGGTCGGCGGGGCGCTCGGCATCGTCGGCAGCGTCCGGCGGATCGTCCGGGGCCGCCAGCTGCACGTATTCGGCGCCGATGGGCTCGCCGGGTCGGGGAAGGCGCACCACGGGATCGCCAACGAGGGCGGCATGCACGATGAGCCGCTTCTTGGAGCTGTACTTGGGATGGCAGGTCGTGAGCGTGAGGCGGTTGTCGCCCACGTCGTCGAGCACCTCGAGGGCGGTCGGGGCGACGATCCGGAACCCCAGGGCGTGGCCGGCCATGCCCGGTTGGCCGGGCAGCACCCGGTAGGTGAACCGACCCTGCAGGGTCTCGACGATGATCGTGTCGCCGGCGTTCAACTCGTTCAGCTGTCCGAAAGGCGCCCCGTAGGTGGTGCGGTGACCGGCGATGGCGGCGTTGCCGGGCTGGCCCGGCAGCGGCGTGGTGCTGTAGTGGCCGGGTCCCCTGCGGAGGTCGTCGATCTCGACGCCCGCCACGACGATGGTGTCGACGTCGATGGACGGGATGGTGATGCGGGCGATCGCCTCGCCGGCCTCCGGGTACACCAGCGGCAACAGCTCCTCCACCTCGGGGTCCAGCAGGCGGGCGACGGCGCGCGCCGCGGCCGGCTCGGAGATGTGGCTGACCACCGAGGGGAGGCTCGGCAATGCGGGGAGCGTCGCCGGCGAGGTGTCCGGGGCGACCGTCTCTGCCGGCGCGCCGGCGGTCGTGCCGTCGCCGGGACTCTCCGGCGGGGCAGAAGGGTCGGGTGACGGCTCAGTGGCGGCTGGGACGCCCTCGCCGGCGGCCGGTGGGTCGGCTCCGTCCGGCGGCGCGCTGCCGGGATCGGCCTGGTCCGACCCGGTCTCCACTGCCGTCGCGCCCACCGCGGCGGCCGGATCGGTGCTCTCGCCGATCTCCGGCGACGCGGCGTCCTGCGGCGCCTCACCGACGATCCGGCCGGCGGCCTGGCCGGCCTCCCGGAAACGCTCGGCGAAGTCGTCTTCGAGGTTGCTCTGAGCCTGTGCCTGCTGCAGCCCCGTGCCCCAGAGTTGGAACACCACGAACAGGAGCATCACGGCGCCGAGGACCGCCAGCGTCCGCCCGAGGGTGCTGAGGATCCGCGGCAGCGTCACAGCCCGATCGTACCGAGGCCCCTCGCGGCGCCCGCGACGGGGCTGGGGCGTCGCCGGCGACGGGGCTGGCTCCGGCCCGGACCGGTAGCCTGCATTGTTCTTCGAAGGGGTCGTCGTGGAATCTGCTGTCTGGCTTCGTGATGCCGTCTGCTGCCGGGGAGGGTTCCCGGCTCTGGCCGGCGTCGACCTCGACGTGGCGGAGGGCGAGATCCTGCTCCTGCGCGGCCCCAACGGGGCGGGCAAGACCACGCTGCTGCGCCTGCTCGCCGGCCTGGCGAGCCTCGACGATGGCCGGGGCACGGTGCTGGGCTGCGACCTGCGGAGCGACAGGCGGGCGTTGCGCCCGCAGGTGGGGCTGCTCGGCCACGACCTGATGCTGTACGAGGATCTCACCGTGGTGGAGAACCTGCGGTTCTTCGCCGCCCTGGCGGGCGCATCCGAGGCGGAGTCGCGGGCCGCGCTCGACCGGCTGGAGGTGGCGCCGCGCCTCGGTGACGTCTCGTTGCGTCGCCTCTCGGCCGGTCAGCGCAAGCGGGTCGCCGCGGCCGCTTTGGCGGTGCGCCGCCCCCGCCTCTGGCTGCTCGACGAACCGCACGCCGGGCTCGACGAGTCCGGGCGCGGCGCGGTGAACCGGCTGGTGCGCGACGCCGCCGGGAGCGGTGCCACGGTGGTGCTCGCCAGCCACGAGGCCCCGGCGGCGGCCGAGGTGGCGACGCGCACCGTCCACCTGGTCGGCGGGATCATCTCGAGGCCCACCGGTGCGGCGGCACCACCGCCGGTAGAGGTGCGCGATGCGTGAGGTGCTGCTGGTCGCTGCCAAGGATCTGCGCATCGAGTTGCGCTCGCGGGTGCTGCTGTTCCAGGTGGCGCCGTTCGCCGTGGCGACGCTGGTGCTGCTGGGTTTCGCTCTCGACGCCGACCGGTCGGCGCTGCGGAACTTCAGCCCCGGCCTGTTCTGGGTGGCGGTGCTGCTGACGGCTCTGCTCGCCGCCCAGCGCTCGGTGGCCGTCGAGCACGCCGGTCGTGCCGCCGACGCCCTGCTGCTGAGCGCCACGAGCCCGGCCCGCATCTTCGCCGGCAAGGCGCTGGCGCTGGCGGCGCAACTGGCCGTCCTGGAAGCGCTGCTGGGCGTCGCCATGGTGGTGCTGTACGACGCCCGCGTCGAGCACTTCGGGCTGGCGGTGGCCGCCGCGGCGGCGGCGACGGTCGGCATCGCGGCCGCCGGTACCCTCTACGGCGTGCTTGCCGCCCCCATGGGAGTCCGTGAGACGCTGCTGCCGGTGCTGCTGCTGCCGGTGTTCGCGCCGGTGCTCATCGGCGCCACCCGGGCCTTCGGCGACGCCCTGGGAACCGCGGCAGTGAACGGCTGGGCCTGGTTCGGGCTGCTGGGCCTGTTCGCCCTGGTCTACGCCGTCTTCGGCGCGCTGGCCTACGGCCCGCTGCTGGAGGCCGAGGCGTGACGGCGACATGAGCATCCTGCTGGGCCGGTCCCCCGACCGCCCGTCGCCGGAGGCCGCGGCCGCCCACACCGGTTCCCGCACGACGCGGATTCTCGGCGCGCTCACCCTCGCGGGGCTGGTCGGCCTGGGTCTGTGCGCGTTCATCTTCAGCCCGCCGGACTCCCGCCCCGGCCCCGAAGCGGGCACCCGCATCGGCCAGTTCGACGCCGTGCGGCTCATGTACGTGCACGTTCCCGCCGCCATCTGGACCTACGTGGCGCTGGGAACCTGTGCGATGGCCAGCGCCGTGTACCTGTGGCGTCGCAGCGCCTGGTGGGATCGTCTGGCCCACGCCTGCGCCGAGATCGGCGTGGTGCTGTGCGCGATCACGCTCCTCACGGGAATGATCTGGGGGCGCCCGGTGTGGGGCACCTGGTGGGAGTGGGGCGACGTGCGCCAGGTGACCGCCCTGGTGCTGTTCCTGGCGTACGCGGGGTACCTGGCGCTGCGCTCGGTGCCCGCCGCGCCGCAGGCCCGCGCCCGGCGGGCCGCGATCGTGGGTCTGGGCGGCGCGGTGCTGATCCCCATCGTGAACCGGTCGGTGGAATGGTGGGAGAACCGCACGCTGCACCAGCAGTCCACGCTCGAAGAGTTGCGCATCGAGGACCTCACCCTGTTCACGCTGGTCCTGGGGATCTTCGTCATGGGCCTGCTGGTGCTGTGGCTGGTGGTGCACCGCTTCCGGCTGGCCTGGCTGGAGGCGGAGGCGGAGAGCGCCGGGCTGCAGGCCGCCCTCGCCGAGCGGCGCGCCGAGGCAGCAGAGCCGGTCGCCGCCGGCGCCGGCGAGGACGGCGCGGGCGAGGGGAGTGCAGGGCCGTGACGCACGCCGGGTACATCGCAGCCGGGTGGTCGATCAGCACCGCCCTGCTGGTGTCCTATGCGGTGATGATCCTGCTGCGCGGCCGCCGGCTCAGCGGCAGGGTGCCGGCGCGCCGGCGCCGCTGGATGACCGCCGAGGACTGACCAGCGGTGCCCGAGACCCCCGGCGATCCGGCGCTGCCGCCGGCGGGCGCCACCGAAGGCGAGGCGGCGGCGGGCCTGGATCTGACGCCGCGCCGTACCGAGGGTCGCCACGGCCGCCGGCCGCCGACGGTGCGACGGATCGTCTCGCTGCTGGTGGTGGCGGGGGCAGTGGCCGGCATCACGTTCGCCCTCGTGCGCCTGGTGACCGACGCCTCGCTGTTCTTCCTGAACGCCGACGAGGCGGTGGAGCGCCGCGACGAGTTGGCGGGTCAGCGGTTCCGCATGCAGGGCACACCGGTGGCCCACAGCGTCACTGCGACGCAACTGGACTTCGAGCAGGCCGTGGCCTTCAGTGTGTCCTTCGAGGGCGTCGCCGCCGACGTGGTGCACGTCGGCAGCCCGCCGGACCTGTTCACGCCGGGGGTGCCGGTGGTGCTGGAGGGGCGCTGGGTGCAGGGCCGTCCCCCCGACCTGGCGGCGTTCGCCTGCGGTGTCAACGACGGGTACTACTTCGCCAGCGACCACATGCTGGTGAAGCACGACAACGAGTACCGCGACACCTATCCCGATCGTCTCGAGGCGGCGGGCGCCGGCGGCACCGCAGCAGGCTGCTGAGTCCGGGTAGTTGAGGTTGGGACCGGCCCGACGGTGAGCAACCTCATACTCGGCGACCTGGGCATCGCGATCGCGGTCGCCTCCGCCCTCGCCGCGCTGGTGGCGTTCGGGCTGGGCCTGTGGCGGCGCGACCGCATCTTCCTGGCGCTCGGGCGCGGCCTGCTCTGGCTGATCCTGGTGGGCGCCGCCCTGGCTTTCGCGGCCATGGAGCGGGCGCTCGTCAACCGCGACTTCACCGTGGCCTACGTGGCCGACAACGGCAGTTCGACCACCGCCGCGCTGTTCAACGTCGCCACCGCCTGGGCGGCGCTGGAGGGCTCGATCCTGCTGTGGGGGCTGGTGCTGGCGGGTTTCGTGGTGGCGATGTCACTGCGCTTCCGGCGGCGCGGCAACGACCCGCTGGTGGTCACCGCCCTGATGTGCTCGCTGCTGGTCGTGCTGTTCTTCTTCGGCCTGATGGTCGGGCCCGCCGACCCGTTCGTGGCGTTCGACCCTCCGCCCGGCTACGACGGGCCCGGCCCCAACCCGCTGCTGCAGGACAACCCGCTCATGGCGGTGCACCCGCCGATGCTGTACCTGGGCTATGTGGGCTTCACGGTGCCGTTCGCCTTCGCCATGGCCTCCCTGCTGCTCGGTCGCACCGACGAGAACTGGCTGGCCGAGACGCGCCGCTGGTCGCTGTTCGCCTGGGGGTTCCTCACCGCCGGCATCGTGTTGGGCGCCTGGTGGTCCTACGACACCTTGGGCTGGGGCGGCTACTGGGCCTGGGACCCGGTGGAGAACGCCTCGCTACTGCCCTGGCTGACCGCCACGGCGTACCTGCACTCGGCCATGGTGCAGGAGCGGCGGGGCATGCTGCGGGTCTGGAATCTGTCGCTGGTGTGCGCCACGTTCTGCCTCACGATCCTCGGCACGTTCATCACCCGCTCGGGGGTTCTGGACTCGGTGCACTCCTTCACGGCCTCGGGCATCGGCCCGGCGATCCTGGGCTTCTTCGGGGTGGTGGCCGGCGCCTGCGTGCTGCTGATCGGGTGGCGGGGCGACCGGCTGCGCGCCCCCGGGCGGTTCGACTCGTTCTTCAGCCGCGAGGGCACCTTCCTGGCGAACAACCTGCTGTTCGCTCTGTTCGCGGCGGTGGTGCTGCTGGGCACGGTCTTCCCGCTGGTGGCTGAGGCCGTCTCCGGCGAGCGGCTCAGCGTCGGGGCGCCGTACTTCCAGCGGATGACCATGCCGCTGGGCATGCTGCTGCTGTTCCTGATGGCGGCCGCACCGGTGCTGCCGTGGCGCAAGGCCTCGACGGAGTTGCTGGGGCGGCGCCTGTTCTGGCCCGCCTGGTGCGGGGTTGCCACCTTGGCGGTTGCGGTGGGGCTGGGCGCCCGGGGGCCGGCGCCGCTGGTGGCGTTCGCGCTGGGGGGTTTCGCCGGCGGGGCGGCGGCCCGCCAGCTGGTCCTGGCGTCCCGCCGCCAGGGTTGGCGGGGCCTGCTGGGGCGCACCAACGGCGGGATGGTCACCCATATCGGGGTGGTCGTCCTGGCGGTCGCCCTGGCCGCCAGCGGGTCGTACCTGCAGCAGGCCGAGTTGGCCATGAACGAGGGTGAGACGCTGAGCTTCGCCGGCCAGGAGTTCACCTTCGTGGGCGTGCGCGAGGTCACCCATCCCGAGCGCCTGGAGGTGCGCGCCGAGATCGCCGTCGACGGTGTGTGCTGCGCGGCGCCCGCCATCAGCCGCTACACCCTTCGGGGCCAGGTGGTGGGCCATCCGGCCACCTTGACCTCGGCGCGCCGCGACGTGCAGCTGTCGGTGGTGCGCCTCCCGTCGGAGACCGGCGGGAACCTGGTGCTGCGGATCACGGTGCAGCCGCTCATTGTGTGGCTCTGGGTGGGCGGCGCGGTGATGCTGGTGGGCATCGTGCTGGCGGCCTTCCCGGGCAGGCGACGCCGTCCCACCGCGCCCACCTCGGCGCTCGACGATTCGGCACCGGTCGAGGCTCCTGCCGGCGTCGCGGCGGGTTCTCCCAGCCCCGAAGCGCGGGGAGGGGGGTCGCCGTGAGCGGCGAGCCGGTCGCCGAGACCGGCCGGTCCCGGCGCCCTAGAGCGCGGTCGGTGGCGCTCGTGGCGCTGGCGGTAGCCGCGGTCACGGCGATTCTCGTGGTGGTGCTGGCGGCCGGGGATCCCCAGCGGGGCACGCTCATCGGGCGCTCCGCGGTCGGCAAGCCCGCGCCACCGATCAGCGGCACGACGCTCGGCGGCGACTTCTTCGACCTCGACGACCAGCGCGGCCGCTGGGTGGTGGTCAACTTCTTCGCCACCTGGTGCACCGGCTGCCTCATCGAGCACCCCGAGTTGGTCGCCTTCAGCGAGCGCCACGCCGCCGGCGACGCCATCGTGGTCACGGTGGCCTTCGACGACTCGCCCGAGGCGGTGCGCGGCTTCTTCGACCGCGCCGGCGGCAACTGGCCGGTGCTGGCCGGCGACGTCGGCTCGGTGCCCGTGGACTACGGCGTGACCGCCGTGCCCGAGACGTATCTGGTGTCACCGGCCGGCTACGTGGTGGAGAAGCTCGTCGGCGCCACCGGGGTGACCGCCGACCAGCTAGACAATCGCATCGCCGCGCTTGAGGCCCTCGCCGATCCCGCCGGGGTGGCGCCGTGAGCTCTGCCGAATCCTCCACCCACGCAGCCGGGGCCGCCGCTCGGGTGGCCGGAGCCGTGCCCGGGGGAGCGCCACCGGAGCAGGCCTCGCCCACGCCCGCCGCCCGGAACCGGGGGCAGCCGTCATTCCGGCGGGGTCCGGAATCCCGCAACGGGCACCGGCGGGCTCGGTCGCGCCGCCTGGGCTGGGGGCTGGCACTGGCGGCGCTGGCGGTGCTGCTGACCTTCGGGTCGCTCGACGACCGCGCCATGCCGAGCGATGCCGAGCGGGCCGCCACCATCGCCCGCAGCCTGCGCTGCCCGCAGTGCGCCGGCGAGTCCGTGGCGGAGTCCAACGTGTCGGTGGCGCGGGAGATCCGCGCCGACATCGCCCGGCGCGTCGACGCCGGTCAGAGCGACGACGAGATCAGGGCCGCCTACGCCACCCTCTACGGGGAGTCGATCCTGCTGACGCCCCCGTCCACCGGATTCGGAAGCCTGGTCTGGATCATCCCCGCCATCGTCGGCCTCGTCGCCGCGGCGGGACTGGGATTCGCCTTCCGGCGCTGGCGCTGACATGGACCGTTTCGAGGAGGATCAGCTGCCGCCGGAGTGGGATTCGCCTTCCGGCGATGGAGATGATGCCGTGAACCACGAAGCGAACGACGACGCACCCGACGGTGTGCCCCACGACGACCCGCCCCACGACGACGCGAACCGGCCATCGCCCGAGGGTGTCTCCGAGTCGTCCCCGACGCAGCAGGACCTGGCGGCCGGATCGTCGGGCGCCTCGAGCGCCGGCCACGACGCCGACCGGGAAGAGCTCGAGTTCCTGGAACGGTCGCTGGACGACCTGGACGCCGAGCGATCCGCCGGCGACATCAGCGAGCCGGACTACCGCTCGCTCAGCACGCTCTACGCCGGGCGCGAAGCCGCCGTACGCCGCCGGACCGCGAACCCCACCGGCGGGGGAGGCCGGCCCGGCCGGCGGTCGCGGAGTTGGCGCCGATCGGTGGCTGTGCTGGTGATCGTGGCGATGGTCGGGACCGGGCTGGGGGTGGGTCTGGCGTCGGCGCTGGGTAGTCGCTCGTCGCTCGACACCGCCACCGGCGACATCCGCCAGAGCACCCGTGGCCAGCTCTTCGAGGCCCAGGAGCACATGGCCGCCGGACGCTTCGCCGAGGCCGAGCAGATCTACGCCGAGGTGGTGGCCACCCAACCCTCCAGCGCCGAGGCGCTGGCCTGGTGGGGCTGGCTTGACTTCCTGCGGGGCGACCTGCCCTCCGCCGCCGAGCGCCTCGAGACGGCGGTGGTGACCGATCCGCGGTATCCCGACGCCCGGGTCTTCGGCGCCGTCGTGGCGATCCGCCTGGGCCGGTTGGAGGCGGCCGCCGCCCACCTCGACGTCTTCGACGGCCTCGACCCGGCGCCCATCATGGTGGAGCTGGTGGCGTCCTACGAGCTGCGCGAGCGGATCCTGGCGGGCCGCCTCGCCGCCGCCGAGGAGGCCGGCGACGCCGGCGCCATCGAGGCGTTGCTGGCCGGCGCCACGGGCGACGAGATGGCCACCGCCGCCCGCCTGCTGGCCGACGGCGGGCAGGTGGTGCTGGCGGCGCGGCTGTTCGGCACCGCCCTGGCGGCCGACCCCGCCAACGTGTCGGCGCTGGTGGGCCGCGGCGCCCTGCTCACCGCGCCGGAATTCGCCGCCTTCGAGGATCTGCTCACCGAGGGGTTGCGCGCCCTGGACCGCGCCGTCGAACTGGCCCCCGACGATCCCGAAGCCCGCTTCTGGCGGGCGCTGGCCGCCGCCCGCCTGGGCCTCTTCGACGAGGCCCTGGCCGACCTGGACCACCTGGCGACGCTCGACGTGCCGCCCGGCCTGCTGGCCGAGGCGGCCCGCCTCGGCGACGAGGTCCGCGCCGCCGCCGAGGGCCAGTAGCCGGTTCCCCGCCGGGCCCGGGGGAGCGACGCCGCGATCCGGAAACTCGCCGGCGCGGCCTGCTAGTTTCAGCAGGGAGTATTTCGTCGAAACAGACGGTTGGCGCTGCTTCGTGTTGTGGCGATCGCCCGCTGCCGGAAGGCTTCACGAACCGACGATCGCCGGCTCTCCCGGTTCGCTGACGGAGGCCCGCAGGAAGCAGTCGCCATGATCCGGAATCCGCCTCCGAGACTCCGGCGGGTGGCCCTTGCGGCAGCCGCCGTGGCCCTCGTGGCGATGGCCTGCGGTGGTGATCCGGCTGCCGAGCCGCCGCCGCCCGCCGAGCCGGCCGCGCCCGCACCGGAGCTGGCGAGTTCCCCACCCGAGCCGCCGACGGAGACCGCTGCCCCCTCGCCGCCGCCCGAGAACCCCCCGGAGCCGCCGCCCGAGCCGCCGCCGGAGCCGCCGACGGAGACCGCTGCCCCCTCGCCGCCGCCCGAGAGCCCCCCGGAGCCGCCGCCCGAGAGCCCTCCGGAGCCGCCGACGGAGACCGCTGCCCCCTCGCCGCCGCCCGAGAGCCCTCCGGAGCCGCCGCCGGAGCCGGAGAGCCTTCCTGCGGAGCCGCTGGAGATCCTGGTCGACGCCGACACCGTCTGGCGGGACGTCTTCGACGCTCTCGGCGCCGCTGAGCGGTCCTGCATCCGGAGCGAGGTGGGTGACGACGTGCTGGATTCGCTCCTGGAACGGCCACTCGCCTCCGAGACTGACAGCGAGGAATGGGAGGTGTCGATCTTCACGTGTCTCACGCCGGACAACGCCCGGTCGCTGTTCCTGGCCGGCATGATCGCGGGACTGCAGGAAGGGATGGACATGGGGGAGTTGGGCGACGAGGAGATGTCCTGCCTGCGCGATCTGGTGGCGGAACTCGATGTCGCCACCCTGGTGGCCGAGGAGTACGCCGGTGACGATTCCACGCTCCTGGAGGTCGGGACGGTCGTGATCGGTTGCGTTCCGGATCTGTTCCTCGGTCCGATGCTCGCCGACATGGGCGTGGACGTGGCGGACTTGAGGGAGGATGAGGTGGACTGCCTGCGGGACTGGATGTCCTCCGTGGACTGGGCCGCGGTGGGGAGCGCAGAGAGTGACGCCGAGTCCTTCAGCGCGCTCGAGGCCAACCTGCTGGATCTGTTCAACTGCCTACCGGAGGGATTCGGTGAGCCGGGTTCGCAGGACGGCGGCGCGGGCGACCACGCCGACCGGACCGACGAGGCCACGGCGCTGCCCGTCGGCGAGCCGGTGCAGGGCGCGCTGGACCATTTCGGCGATCTGGACTTCTACACCTTCGAGGCGGTGGAGGGCGAGGCCTACCTGGTGGAGGTGACGCTGGAGTCGCTGGAGGACTCGGTGCTGTCCCTGTACGCCGCCGACGGGACGGCGTTGGCGTTCAACGATGACCGCGACGAGGAGTCCTTCGGATCACTCATCTCCTGGACGGCGCCCGAATCGGGGAGCTACTACGTGGAGGTCGGGAGCTACGACGGCTCCGGCCTGGGCTCGTACACGCTGTCCGTCACCACGGAGTAGCGCGACCGGGCTTCGGGCGGCCTCGCGGCGGGCCGCCTAGCGGGCGACGCTGTGCGGCTTGCGCGGCGTCTTGGCGTAGGCGGCGGAAACCAGCCTGCCGCCGTCGCTGGCGATGGTCCACACCGAGCCCTTGGCGTTGCCCCGCCGGCCGTTTATGGCCGTCCCCGTGAGTTCCAGCAGCCGGATGACGCCGGGGATGATGTCGCCGTGGCTGCACAGCACCGCCTCGGTGCCGGCCAGCGTGTGCATCAGGGCAAGCGCCGCCCGCTCGTCGGCGCCCTCGGCCAGGGCGTCGTGCGACTCCACCGCCACCCCGATCCGGTTGGCCAGCGGCTCCACCGTCTGGCGACACCGCGGGTAGGGGCTGGAGAGCACGCGGGTCACGCCGGCATCACCCAGGCGCTCGGCGATGCGGGCGGCCTGGCGCCAACCGTCCTCGCTGAGTTCGCGCAGGTGATCGACGGGCGAGTACGGGTTGCGACTACCGGCGTCCGCGTGCCGGACGAGATACAGGGTCACTCGGCGGATCTCCGAAGAAGGGGCTCAGCGGCCCCGCAATCCTACGAGCGACCACCTGCGCGCACTACCGCAATCCACACGGTCCTGCGCGGACTCGTCCACCCGGACGACCACTGACGACCGAGGGCGGGGACCGGGGGCCGGGCTGCGACGCCTTTGGCCCGCCATGAAGGAGCAGAGCGGCACCGCGGCCCCCGCCCGGGCTGCCACGGACCACCGGGGGTGGGGGTGCCGGGGGCGAGCGCAGGCGTGTCATTTTCGGAGGCCGCCGGAGCGCCACCGGCGCGCCCGCCGGAGAACCACCGCGGCGGGGACGCGGGCGGCCACCTGTAGCCTGCGTTCACCGGTGTCGACGGCGCCGGCGGCGACGTTGGAGGTTCCCCGTGCCCGCCACCAAGGTGCCCACGAACGAGCAGGTTCTCGAGGCCCTCGACGGGGTCGACGACCCCGAACTGCACCGCAGCATCGTCGAGTTGGACATGGTCAACAGCGTGCGCATCTCGCCGCGCGGGGTCGTGGAGGTGGAGGTCGCCCTCACCATCGAGGGCTGCCCGATGCGCTCGGAGATCACGAACCGGGTCTCGGCCGCGGTCAACGCCCTGCCCGGGGTCCGCGATGTCCGCGTGGAGTTGGGCGTGATGACCGACGCCCAGCGCACCGCCCTGCGCGAGCGCCTCATCGGCGATCCCTCCGCCACGGCCGGCTCGAGCCCCGCCCATGGCCACGCCGAGGGCCGCGCCATCCCCTTCGCCGATCCCGCCTGCCGCACCCGCTGCCTGCTGGTGGCCTCGGGCAAGGGAGGCGTCGGCAAGTCCTCGGTCACCACCAACCTGGCGGTGGCCCTGGCGACGCGCGGCCGCAACGTGGCGGTCGTGGACGCCGACGTATGGGGCTTCTCGATCCCCCGGATGCTCGGCATCGACCGTGCGCCGGTGGTCATCGACGAGATGCTCGTGCCGCCGGAGGCCCACGGGGTGCGCTGCATCTCCATGGGTTTCTTCGCCGCGGAGGACCAGCCGGTCATCTGGCGCGGGCCCATGCTGCACAAGGCGTTGGAGCAGTTCCTCACCGACGTCTGGTGGGACGATCCCGACTACCTGCTCGTGGACCTGCCGCCGGGCACGGGCGACATCTCCATCTCGCTGGCGCAGTACCTGCCGCGCAGCGAGGTCTACATCGTCACGACTCCCCAGGCGGCGGCGCTGAGCGTGGCTCAGCGGGCGGGATTCATGGCCAAGCGAGTGCAGCTGACCGTCAGGGGCGTCATCGAGAACATGTCCTGGTTCACCGGTGACGACGGGAAGCGCTACGAGCTGTTCGGCGCCGGTGGCGGCGCCGAACTGGCACGGCGGCTGGAGGTACCCCTTCTGGGGCAGGTGCCCCTGGTGGTGGAATTGCGATCGGGCGGCGACTCGGGCAGCCCGGTTGCGGCGATCGATCCCGACGGCGAGGCGGGGCGGGCCTTCGCTGCCATCGCCGAGGAGGTCGACGTGGAGTTGGCGCCGACGCGCCGCTACAACCCCGGCCTCAAGCTGATCGACTGAGCGCGGGGCGGACCGGGCTCAGTCGTGCTGAGGCCCGCTCAGGGCCGGCTACGGCGTCGCAGCCGGTGTCGCTCGTCCTCGGTCGTGCCGCCCCACACGCCGGAGTCCTGGCGGGTGTTGATGGCGAAGGCCAGGCACGGCTCGCGGGCCGGGCACTGCCGGCACACGGCCTTGGCGCTGCGGATCTGCTCGACCGCGGGGCCGGTCGTGCCGATCGGGAAGAAAAGCGCAGGGTCGCTGTTGCGGCACGCGGCGAGCAGGCGCCAGTCGGTGCCGTCCGGCGACGCTACGGGCAAGGTGAGTGCCAACAGGCCCTCCCGGTGGCGCTGGTGAGTACGGTTTGGCGCGAGCGTTGTCGGTCGCGCCGGAAGGTCAGGCCGAAAACGATACCGATCGACTGTGGAAAGTTCAAGATCGCCTGTGGGAAGATTGGGTACAACCTGTCGGCGACCGCGGCATGCACGGCCGCAAGGAGGGTTGTGAGAGCGGCGGGCACGAGCAACGAGTGGCGGCGCCGGCGCCGCGCCGGCCCGTGACGCTGGTGGTCGCGCACCGGGGGGCCTCGGTGGGCGCACGGCAGAACACCGCCGAGGCGTTCCGCCGCGCCCGCGACCTCGGCGCCGACTGGGTTGAACTCGACGTGCGGCGCACGGTCGACGATGTCCTCGTCGCCCACCACGACGCCCACCTGCCCGACGGCCGGCTCGTGGCGCGGACGCCGCTCGACGAGCTGCCCCCGTGGATCCCGCCGCTGGCGGAGGCGCTGGAGGCCTGCGAGGGCATGGGCGTCGTGGTGGAGATCAAGAACGATCCCGCCGAGGTCGGCTACGACGGCGACAACGCCATCTCCGTCGCCGTGGCCGGGTTGGTGTCGGCCTACCGCCCCTACGACGAGGTCATGATCTCGTCGTTCAATGCCGCCACGATCCAGCGGATCCGCCACGTCGACTCGCGCCTGCCGACCGCCCTCATTATGTTCGACCCCGTCGTCGTGGCGCAGAGCGTGGACCGCGCCGCCGCCGCCGGGCACGCGGCGATCCACCCGTACCACACCGCCGTCGACGCCTCCCTGCTGCGCCGGGCGCACCGGGCGTCGGTGGCCGTGTGGGCCTGGACGGTCAACGATCCCGGCGACATCGAGGCGCTGGTTCGCCTCGGCACCGACGGCATCATCACCGACGACTGCCCGGCGGCGCGTGCGATCACCGAGCGGGTCGCCGCCGACGGTTGACGGGCCGTCAGTAGCCGAAGGGCAGCACCAGCCGCAACGCCTCGGGCCGGTGGTGCAGGCGCAGGTTCATCAGCCTGCCGGCGAAGTCGCCGTCCACCTGCACGGGCACCGGCCGGTGGCCGATGACGCGCAGTTCGGTGAGCCCCTCGGCATAGTCCACCTCCCCGCCCGCTGCCACGCCGCCGTCGGTGCGCAGCGCCTGCAGCGCCAGCCGGCCGAGGCCCTTGGCGGTGAAGTCGCGCACCGACAGCAGCGCCAGGGGCTCCCCCAGCGAGGCGCGCGGTGCCAGATTCAGCGGCTTCGTGCCCAGGTAGGTGTAGGGGTTGGTGTTGAGGCACACGGCGAAGTAGCCGTCGTCGATCCGGCGGCCGTCGGGCAACTCCAGAGCGAAGTACGGCGAACCGTGGTCGATGTGCCGCAGCCAGGTGACCACCGTGGAGTACACGAACAGGGCGTGGTTCAGGGTGCGTTTCAGGTCGCTGCGACGCTCCACGCGTTCCACGACGGCGGCGTCGAAGCCGATCCCCACGTGGAACAGGAAGTAGCGCTGGTTGACCGCCCCCAGGCCCACGCGCTCGATCCCGCCGCCGTCCAGCGCCCCCAGCACGGCCTCGGCCGCGTCGATGGGCTCGTCGGGCAGCCCGAGGGTGCGGGCGAACACGTTGGTGGAGCCGCCGGGCAGGATCCCCAGCGCCACGTCGGTGCCCACGAGGCCGTTGGCGGCCTCGTTCAGCGTCCCGTCGCCGCCCAGCACCACCACCGCCTCGGCGCCCCGGTCGGCTCCCCGGCGGGCGAGCGCGGTGGCGTGGTGACGCCGCGTCGTGATCGCCACCGACACGTCGTGGCGCGCCGAGAGGATGCGGTTCACGACGACCCGGGTCCGGGGCGACACCGAGGACGCGGAGGGGTTGACGATCAGAAGCAGCTTCAGGTTCGGCTCCTCTCGAGAGCCCGTGCCCGTCCCGCGACGCTAGTGCCAGGGTCCCGCCGGACCACAATCGCTTGTGGGCGGCTGTGCGGGCGGTGATCCGGGGTGCCGCTCTGCTCCTTCGGCGCGGGCGCAAGGCGTCGCAGCCCGGCCCCCCGGCTCCCCGCTCTCGCTTGTGGGCGGCTGTGCGGGCGGTGATCCGGGGTGCCGCTCTGCTCCTTCGGCGCGGGCGCAAGGCGTCGCAGCCCGGCCCCCCGGCTCCCCGTCCTCGCTTGTCTTTCGGCCGGGGCGAGAGACGGACTCGGCGCCGGCGGCGCCCACCCGGGCCGGGGCCGTCGGGCGCGTTGTAATCGGGTTGGCCGAGCAGCAGACTCTGACGGTGCGAATTGCCGTTTGCGTGAAGCAGATCCCCGATCCGGCCAATCCCGGCAAGCTGGATCCGGACACGAGGACCCTGGTCCGTGACGAGAAGCTCATCCTCGACGAGTCCGACTCCTACGGCGTCGAGATGGCCTTGCAGATGGCCGAGGCAACCGGCGGTGAGGTGGTGGCGGTGTCCATGGCGCCCAACGAGGAGTTCGGCGGCCTGCGCACCGCATTGGCCATGGGTGCCGACCGGGCCATCCTCATCAGCGATGAGGCCCTCGCCGGCAGCGACGCCCTCGGCACGGCGAAGGTCTTGGCCGCGGCGATGCGCCGCGCCGAGCCCGACCTGATCCTGGCGGCGACCGAGTCCACCGACGGCTACACGGGCACGGTGCCCGCCCAGATCGCCGAGTTGCTCGGCCTGCCGTCGGTCACGTTCGCCAAGTCGGTCGACCTCGGCGACGGCGAGGTGACCGTGCAGCGCCAGACAGAGGCCGGTTACGACGAGGTGGTGTGCCCCCTCCCGGCGGTGCTGTCGGTGACCGCCGGTGTGGTGGAGCCGCGCTACCCCTCCTTCAAGGGGATCATGGCGGCCAAGTCGAAGCCGGCCGACCGGCTCGGCATCGCCGATCTCGGGATCGAAGCGGGCGACGTCGGCTGGGCCGGCGCCCGCCAGGAGATCGTCGAGGTGGCGCCCGTGCCGGCCCGCGAGGCCGGCGAGATCGTCACCGACGCCGGCGACGGCCACGAGCGCATCGTCGCCTTCCTCGAAGAACTCAAGATCCTCTAGGGAGGCCGTCATGGGTGTCGGGACCGTCTGGGTGCACGTCGAGCCCGCCGACGGCGGCGTGGCGTCCATCTCGCTGGAACTGCTGGCGGCGGCGCGTCGCTTCGGTGAGCGCGTCGAGGCCGTCTGCGCGGGAGGCGACCCCGAAGCGGTGAGCGCCGCGGTGGGCGAGCACGGGGCGGCGCTGCTGCGCCACGTGGCGTGCCCCGGCGAGGCGCTGGTCGGGCCGGTACTGGCCGCCTCGCTGGCCGCGGCCGCCGGCGACGAGGCGCCCGCGGCGATCCTTGCGGCGACCACCTACGACGGGCGTGACGTGGCGGGACGTCTCTCGGCCCGTCTGGACACCCCGGTCATCACCAACGTCACCGAACTGGCGGTCAGCGACGGTGCCCTCGTCGGCATCGAGCCGATCTTCGGCGGCACCGTCAACGTCCACACCCGCTTCGGCGCGCCGGCCGGACCGCATGTCTTCCTGATCCGCCCCAAATCGTTCCCGGCCGAGCCCGTGGACGGGTCGCCGGCGCAGGTGGTCGACCTGCCGGCCGTCGAGGTCGGCGCCGCGGGTGCCGCCCGCGTGGTCGGGCGCCACACCGAGACCGCCACGGGGCCCAAACTCGACGAGGCCGCCGTGGTGGTGTCGGGCGGCCGCGGCCTCGGCGAGGCCGGCAAGTACGAGATGATCGAGCAACTGGCGGGCCTCCTCGGCGGCGCCGCCGGCGCCTCCCGGGCGATCGTCGACGCCGGCTGGGTGCCGTACTCCCAGCAGGTCGGCCAGACCGGCAAGGTCGTCAAGCCGGACGTCTACATCGCCTGCGGCATCTCCGGAGCCACGCAGCATCTCGTCGGGATGAAGAACTCCCGCAACATCGTGGCCATCAACAAGGACCCGGACGCTCCCATCTTCGGCGTGGCCGACCTGGGCATCGTCGGCGACGTCCACACGGTGCTGCCCAACCTCATCGAGACCCTGCAGGCACGCGACTAACGGTTCGCCCGGGCCTCCTTTCTTCTGTCCGGGCGGTTGCCGCCGGCCCCTTCGAGGGTAATCGTGGCGTCACAAGGGGCAAGCAGAGGCGATGAGGGGACTGCTAACGTCCGCTCGCGATCCGCGACCGCCACCGTTACCGGCGCGGAATCCAACCGATCGTCCGGCAGCAGGGAGGGAGCGCTGTGATCGACGTCTCAACCCAGTTCATCCTCAACTCCTTCGCATTCCTCATCTGGGGGGTGCTGGTGATGTGGATGGCAGCCGGTTTCGCCATGCTCGAGGCGGGCTCGGTGCGCACCAAGAACGCATCGATGATCTGCCTGAAGAACATCGGCGTCTTCTCCATCGCCGGCATCGCCTACTACCTCATCGGCTACAACATCATGTACGTCGACGTGGGTGACGCCGTCGGCTCCTTCAGGTTCCTGTACGAGTCATCGGCAAGCGAGGTGGCTCTGCTCGGCGGCGACGAGGGGGCGCTCGCGGAGGTGGTCGAGAACGGCTACTCGGTGATGTCCGACTGGTACTTCCAGATGGTGTTCGTGGCGGCCGCCGCCTCCATCGTGTCCGGCGCCATTGCCGAGCGCATCAAGATGTGGTCCTTCTTCGCGTTCACGCTCATCCTCACCGCCTTCATCTACCCGATCGTCGGCTCCTGGACCTGGGGCGGCGGTTGGCTGGACGAGCGGGGGTTCGTGGACTTCGCCGGCTCCACCATCGTCCACAGCACCGGCGGCTGGGCGGCGCTGGCGGGCGTGATGATCATCGGGCCGAGGCTCGGCAAGTTCCGCCCCGACGGCACCGCCCGGCCCACGCCGCCCTCGAACGTGCTGATCGTCACGCTCGGGGTGTTCATCCTCTGGATGGGGTGGTTCGCCTTCAACGGCGGATCGGTGCTGGCGCTCGGCAGCGCGGCCGACGCCGTGAGCATGAGCGTCGTGCTGGTCAACACCAACCTGGCGGCCGCCGCCGGCGTCGTGTCGGCGCTCGCCGTCTCCAAGAGGCTGCTGGGACGCATGGACCTCATCGCCGGCCTCAACGGCGCCATCGCCGGCCTGGTCTCCATCACCGCCGCGCCCTACATCACAGAGCACTGGTGGGCGCTCGTCATCGGCGCTGTCGGCGGCGTCCTCTGCACGGCCGGCATCAAGGCGCTCGAGATGCGCAAGCTGGACGACGTGGTCGGGGCCATCCCCGCCCACCTCGTCTGCGGCATCTGGGGAACCATCGCAGCCGGCATCGCCGGAGGCGCCAGCTTCGGCACGCAGCTGCTGGGCATCGTGACCATCGGCGCGTTCTCGTTCGTCGCCTCTTTCATCGTGTGGAAGCTGATCGACATGACGATCGGCCTGCGGGTCGCCAGGAAGGTCGAGGAGCTCGGCCAGGACGTCGGCGAGCTCGGCATCGAGGCCTACCCCGAGTTCGTGGTCGTCCCCGACGAGGTCCTGGGCGACGACGAGTAGTCCGTAAGCCGCAAGCCGGGAGGGTCCCCCGCACCGGGGCCCTCCGCTGCACCCGCCGGACGGCAGGATCCGAGGCGCTAGGCGTCGAGCAGTCGCTTGGCGACCTCGCGGGCGCCGTCGAGGTCCTCCACGATGTGGTCCTCGGGGATGTGCCGCAGCACGTTCAGTGAGTTCAGTGTGGTCGCCGGTAAACCCACCAGGCCCATCACGACGCACTCGGTGTCCTCGGCTCGGGCCACGTCGATCATCTGCTCCACCACCAGGGCGGCGCTGTCGTCCATGTAGAGGGTCTCGGTGAAGTCCAGGATCACCACCTCGTGCTCGCCGATGTCCTGGCTGAGCGCCTTTATCAGCCTCCGGGAGGAGGCCACGGTGAAGTTGCCCTTGAGACCCACGATGCCGGTGCGCGCTGCGAACATGTCTACGTCGTCGTCGAGGTCACCGATGTCGACGTCCGCGTACAGGAAGGTCTGATCCAGCATCGGCACCGAGACCACGCGGTCCATCTGGAACAGCTCGAAACGGCGCGCCCCGACCATCCCGGCCACCACCAGCCCGACCGCCACCGCGGTCAGCAGGTCCACGAACACCGTCAGCGCCAGGGTGACCACCATGACCGCGAGGTGCTCCCGCTGGATCAGCTTGAGGCGTGTCAGGAAGCGCCAGTCGATGATGTCCCAGCTGATCTTCATCAGGATGGCGGCGAGGGCGGCGTGCGGGATCACCTCCAGGAACCGTCCGAGCCCCAGGAGGATGGCCAACAGGATGGCTGCGCACAGCACGCCCGAGACTCGCGTCCGGGCGCCGGCCCGGATGTTCGCTCCGGTGAGCACGGTGATCCCGGCACTCGGCATGCCGGCGATGAATCCCGTGGCCAAGTTGCCGATGCCCTGGCCGATGAGTTCGCGGTCCGAGTCGTGCTGGGTACGGGTCATCGAGTCCGCCATCAGCGAGGTGAGCAGCGTGTTGATGGAGCCGAGCAGCGCCAGGGTGATGGCCGGCTGCACGGCCCGGCCCAGCAGGTCCACCGAGAACGGCGGCAGCGCGATCGCGGGGAAGCCCTGCGGCACGTCGCCAATGGTGGGCGTGTTGCTCGACCAGGCGACGCTCAGCAGCGTGCCGGCGATCAGCGCCGCCAGGGTGGCGGGCAGGAACCGCCGCAGGCGCTTCGGCCAGAAGATGGCCAAGCCCAGGGTCACGGCGCCGATCACGACCGAGTGGTGGTGGAGGTTGCCGAGGAGGTCCGGCCAGGCGCGGATCGCCCCCAGCGGCCCGCCCTCGACGACGGCCTGCCCGCCGAACGGCAGCGTCTGGGAGAGGATGATGATCACCCCGACGCCGGACATGAACCCCGAGATCACCGAGTACGGCGTGTAGGCGATGAAGCGGCCGATCCGCAGGGCGCCGAGCAGGATTTGCAGCAAGCCGGCCATGATGGCGATGGCGAACACCTCGGTGATGCTCTCCACCTGCGTCGCCACGATGACCGACACGGCCACGGTCATCGGCGCGGTGGGGCCGGAGACGAGGGTCTGCGTGCCGCCGAAGAGGGCCGCGAACAGGCCCATGGAGACCGCTGCGTAGAGCCCGGCGACCGCCCCCAGCCCCGATCCCTCGCCGAAGGCCAGTGCCAGCGGCAGCCCCACCACGCCGGCGGTGATGCCGCCGAAGACGTCGCTGCGAAGGTCCTCCCTGCTGTAGCGGAGTTTCCCCTTCATGAGCCGCATGCGACGCCTCCGAGCCGGGCACGAGACCCCCACGGCGCGAGCCACAGAGGATTACGGCCCCTTCTGGTCCCCTTGGTCTACACCACGGGCCAGGGCCAGCGCCGACCCGACGGGTCGGTGGGGAAGCGGCCGTCGGTCAGCAGCGTCTCGGCGCGCAGCGCCAGGGCGGCGCCTTCGGCCGGGTCGAGGAGGTTGGCCAGCGTCTCCGGAGGCCCGCCGGTGCACAGCAGGCGCAGGCCGTCGCTCACGTCGGGGGGCAGCGGCTCACCGCTGAAGTCCCACACCACCGTGCGGAGCTTGAAGACGGCGTGGAAGCAGAGGCCGTTGTCGATGGCCCACACGTGGTCGTCGCCCTCCAGCAGGACGTGGCCGCCCTTGCGGTCGGTGGCGTTTGCGACGACGTCGAAGGCGCAGAGCCGGCGCAGGGCGGGGTGCAGTTCGGGCCGTTCGCGCAGCGTGAAGTAGTGCTGCTCGAAGTCGGCCAGCACGAACAGCTGCAGCGATCCCGACCCCAGCGGACCGTCGCGCACGACGGTGGGCGGTACCAGGTCCCATCCCAGGGCCGCAGAGAGTTCGTAGGCCGCCGCCTCCCGGCGATGCAGCCCCGGCGGGAAGTCGTGCAGCGGCCGCTCACCCCGCGCGGGCTTGTAGACGGCCTGCAGGACGGGCTCGGCGTCCGGCTCGTCCGCAGGCGCCACGTCCACGAGGAACGTGGCATTGGAACTCCAGGGCAGGCGGCCCAGGACGCGCAACTCGCCCGTCCGCAGCACCTCCAGGGCGTCACCGTCGGCGATGGGCGCTCTCGCCCGGATGGGGGATTCGCCCACGGCGCCGCCGGGTCAGTTCCAGCAGGGGCAGAAGCCGTCGTCGTGGTTCAGGGGCGCCCCGCAGTAGGGGCACGGCGGCCGGCCTGCGGCCACGATCTCGTTGGCCTGGCGGACGAATCCGGCGACCTGTCCCGGCCGCAGGGCGATACGCGCCGAGGCGGCCTCGTCTTCCTCGTCCCCGGTTAGTTCCTCGATCCACAGGATGATCCGACTGTTGGTTTCCTCGTAGGCGGCTCCGATGGTGCCCACGATCCAGTCGGGGCCTTCGGGCGCCTGGAAGTCGGCCTCTTCGGGGATGTCCGGCAGCGGGGCGGCGGCGCGCTTGCGCCCGATGTCCGAGAGCATCTCGTCGAGGAACTTGGCCAGCGCCGCAACCTGCTGTTTCTCCATCTTCAGCGAGGCCTGGACATCACCCTCACGGACCTGCAGGAAGAAAACCCGCTGACCCTTCGGGCCGACGGTCCCGCAGGTGAAACCGTCCACGTCGGAGAAGTCGTAGGAAGAGGGCATGGCGGCTCGGGGAATCCGTTCAACTGGGGCGAAGGGTTCGCAGGTCGTCGCCGGTGGAGTTTACGGCCAGCACGAGGGGGCCGTGGCTGCTGTAGGCGATGACCGTGATGGAGCACGGCGAGATGACAAGGCGCTGGAACAGGTCCAGATGGGTGCCGACGGCCTGGGCGACGGCCGCCTTGATGGGGTCGGCGTGGGAGACCGCCACGATGGCGCCGCCCCGGTGACGGGCGGTGAGTTCGCCGAGCGTGCCGCAGATGCGGGTCTGCATCTCGGCGAAGGACTCGCCGCCGGGGAAGCGGAAGCCGCTGGGGGTGCCCTGGACCTGCCGCCAGGCGGCGAGGCGCCGCAGGTCGGCCAGCTTGCGCCCGGTCCAGTCGCCGAAGTCGCACTCGTTCAACCCGTCGACGCGACGGACCCGCCGGCCGGTGGCGCGGGCGATGGGGGCGGCGGTCTCCTGGGCTCTCTCCAGCGGCGAGGCGTACACGGCGCGCACGTCGGCGAGGGCACCGATCCGCGCCGCGGTTGCCTCGGCCTGCGCACGCCCCGCCTCCGCCAGGTGCAGCCCCGGCGCCCGACCCGGCAGCACCTCGCCGGTGGTCGCCGTCGTGCCGTGACGCACCAGGAGGACTGTGACAGGACGCCGGGCAGCAGCCATCGCCCGCTCAACCTAGCGTTCGGCTGTGAACGGTTCCGAGAACCCCGCAGCCGGCAGGTCGGCGCTGCCGGCCGGCCGCCTGGATGCGCTGCAGGCCGAGGTGGTCGCCTGCCGGGCGTGCCCGCGGTTGGTGGCGTGGCGGGAGGAGGTGGCGCGGACCAAGCGGGCCGCCTATGCGGGCGAGGACTACTGGGGTCGGCCGGTGCCGGGTTTCGGCGACCCCGAGGCTCGGCTGCTGGTGGTGGGCCTGGCCCCGGCCGCCCACGGCGCCAACCGCACCGGGCGCATGTTCACCGGCGACCGGTCGGGCGAGTGGCTCTACCGGGCGCTGTGGCGGGCCGGCTTCGCCAATCAGCCCACCGCCGTCCACGCCGGCGACGGGCTGCGCCTGACCGGCGCCTGGATCACCTCGCCGGTCAAGTGCGCCCCGCCCGCCAACAAGCCCACCGGCGAGGAGTTCGCAGCCTGCCGCGGCTTCTTCGAGGCCGAGCTGGCGGTGCTGGCGCAGGTGCGGGTGGTGGTGGCGCTGGGCGGCCTGGCCTGCGGGGCGGTGGCGCGGCACTGGAAGCTGCGACCCCGGCCCCGCTTCGCCCACGGCCTGGAGGTGCCGCTGGAGGGTGGCCGCACCCTGCTGTGCTGCTACCACGTGAGCCAGCAGAACACCTTCACCGGCCGGCTCACCGAGGAGATGCTGGACGCCGTCTTCGACCGGGCCCGCTGCCTCGCCGGGTAGCCTGCGCCGGTCATGGGTGATTCGCCTCGAAGCCGCCGCGGAACTCGGTTTCTGCTGCTCGCGGCCTGTGCCGCCGTGGTGCTGCTGGTGTCCGCCTGCACCGACGAGGGCGACCCGACCTCCTACGACGCCACCGTGGAGGAGAACTTCCTGCGGGGCTGCGAGGTGGCGGCTGAGGCGGACCCCGCCATCAGACCGGTGGCGCCGAGGTACTGCGGCTGCGCCTGGAACCGCCTGATTGCCGAGATCGACTTCGAGGAATTCAAGAAGCTCGACGACGACGTCAAGGACGACCCCAACAAGATCCGCACCGACGAGGAGGACTCCACCGGCGCCCAGCTGACGGAAATCTTCGCCGACTGCAGAGCCCAGCACGGCCGCGGCTGACCCTCGCCCCCCGCCACCGGCGGTCAGCCGCGCGAAGGCAACCGCAGGCGGGCCTCGGGGGCGGCCCAGTCGGGCCAGCGTTGGCGGCTCTTGGCCGAGAGTTTGTGCATGAGCGCGATGGCACCGGGATCGGCGTCGCCGGGGCGCCCCTCGATCACACCCTCCTGCAGCATCCGCACGATGATCTCCCGCCCCAGCGGCGTGCGGACCACGGTGAGGGTCCAATCGCTCACGTCGCCGATGCCGCCGGTGGAGATGTCGGCGTGCTCGGCGGCGAAGTCGGGGCAGTGCAGGCAGCCCTCCCGGGTCCAGGCGTGGCACTCCTTCAGGCTGATCTCGTGGTAGTCGCCGTTGTGCATCCACACCTGGAAGACGCCCTTGATGTTCATCTTCTTGATGTCTTCCTTGTGCAGCCCGTACTTGATCCAGAACAGCTCGTCGAAGAGTGAGTCGTCGAAGCTCTTGGAGCACAGCAGCCCGATGTTCAGCTTGATGGGCCGGCCGACCTTGCCCACCTTGCGGTGCCACATGACCGGTCCGATGGAGGTCTGGCAACTCATGCCCACGAGGGCCAGCTGCTTCAGTCCCCGCTCCATGGCCTCGGGATAGGCCATGGTGTTGGCCGAGTAGGTGTAGCGGCTGCCGGCCCCTGCCAGCACCTCGGCACGGTTCGTGGCGACGCCCGGTACCGCCTTCCAGCCGGCCGCCTCGCCCTCGAGGTGCGAGACCAGGGCGCCGTCGATGATGCCGTTCTCGAGGCACCAGATGAGGATGGCCGACACCAGCCCGCCGTCCTGGCCGATCTCGTAGACGAAGTCGTCGCTGGCGCGGGTCAGGATGATGTCCTTGTAGACGCCGGAGGGCTCGTCGTCCTCGCGGCGCCGACCGAAGAGGTGTTCGTCGGCCTCGGGCTCCCAGGCGCGGAAGCGTGGGCAGGCCCGGGTGCAGGACGTGCAGCCCTTCACGCCGTGCACGCAGTCGTCCAGCCCCAGCTCCTCCTCCAGGTGGAACGGGTAGTACTGGCCCGGCTCGTGGCGGTAGCCGATCACGTCGTGCGGGCAGGCGATGACGCAGCCGGCGCAGCCGGTGCACAGCCCGCTGGTGATGACCTCCTCGTAGAGCTCCTTCCACTGGAAGGTCCAGCGGGGGGCCTTGGCGGCGGGCGCTGCGGCCGGCGGCGGGGCGGCGGTTGTGTCGCTCACGGTGCCGATGGTACCGCCGGGGCGGTCACAGGCCGGTGCGGCCCGCCTCGCGCATCATCGGCATCGGCTCGGAGTACGGGGCATCCTCGGCCTTGGAGCCGGTGGTCACGCCGGCGTCGGTGGTGAGACAGTGGCCGTTTGTGTAGCCCGATTCGTCGCCGGCCAGCCACAGGGCGGCATTGGCCACGTCGGCGGCCAGTCCCGGGCGCCCCGCGATCGGCGACCTCTCGGCCAACTCGGCCAGCACGCCGTCGATGTCGTCGGGATCGTTGAGGTGTGCCATCGCCACCATCGGCGTGGCCATGGAGTGCGGGGCGATGCAGTTGACGCGGATCCCGAAGCGGCACAACTCGGCGCCCACGTTCTTGGTGAGCCCCACCACGGCGTGCTTGGCGGCGGCGTAGGCGTGCGGTCCCAGCCCGCCGATGACACCTGCCGTGGAGGCCATGCTGATGATCGACCCCGTGCGGCGCGGCTTCATGACCCGGGCGGCGTGCTTCATGCCGTAGAACGTGCCATGGAGCAGCACGTCGATGGTGAACTGCCACTCGGCATCGGGGAGCTGGTCGATCGGTCCCCGGGCGCCGACGATGCCGGCGTTGTTGTACATCACGTCGAGCTGCCCGAAGCTGTCGACGGCCAGGTCCACGAGGGCGGCCACGTGCTCCTCGCGGCTCACGTCGCATTCGACGAAGCGGGCCGCGTGGCCGAGTTCGGCTGTGATCCCCCGCCCCCGGTCCACCTGGATGTCGCCGAGCGCGACCGCTGCCCCTTCGGCCACGAAGAGCCGGGCCGCAGCCTCGCCGAAGCCGCTGGCGCTCCCGGTGATGGCGGCAACCTTGCCGGCGAGTCGTCCTGTCATGGTCGGTCCTTTCGTCCGTTGCCCCTGGGCCGGTGCTGTGGCCACCCTCGGTTTGTTGCAGTCGCCCGGGCGGGTGCCGCCGGTGTCCGTCGGCGGATCGTCTGGCGAAATCGATCCGGCGCCGGCCCCCGGCGTCCCCCACCCTCGGTTTGTTTCTGTGGCCACCCTCGGTTTGTTGCTGTGGCCCGGGCGGGTGCCGCCGGTGTCCGTCGGCGGATCGTCTGGCGAAATCGATCCGGCGCCGGCCCCCGGTGTCCCCCACCCTCGTCTGTTTGCGGCGGCCCCGTCGGGGCCGCCGGTGCGGAACGCACCACCGCCGCGCCCCCGGCAGGATTCGAACCTGCGCGCACGGCTCCGGAGGCCGCTGCTCTATCCCCTGAGCTACGAGGGCCGGACTCGCAGGCTAACGCCGCAGGTGCCCTCACCGGTACGCTGCCGCATGATTCGCACGCGTCTGATCGACGCCCTGCGCGCCGCGCTCGCCGAGTCCGGTGTGGAGCCTCTGCCGGCCACGATCGAGATCGGGCGCCCGGCCCGCGCCGAGCACGGCGACTGGTCCTCCAACGTGGCACTGGTGTGCGCCAAGGCTGCGAGCCGCCGCCCCCGCGACTTGGCGCAGGACCTGGTCGAGCGCATCACAGCCCGCCCTCCCGCGCACGTCCGCCGGGTGGAGGTGGCGGGGCCGGGGTTCGTGAACTTCCACCTCGACGACGGCTGGCTGCACGACGTGCTGCGCCAGGTGATCGCCGAGGGCGTCGCTGGCTACGCCCGGCACGACTTCGGTGCCGGGACGGCGGTGAACGTGGAGTTCGTGAGCGCCAACCCCACCGGGCCGCTGCACGTGGGTGGCGGGCGCTGGGCCGCCTACGGCGACACGCTGTGCAACATCCTGGCCCGCTGCGGCTACGCCCCGCACCGCGAGTACTACCTCAACGACCGCGGACGGCAGATGGATGCCTTCGCCGAGTCGCTGATCGCCCGCAGGGAGGGCGTCGAGCCGCCCGACGACGGCTACCACGGCGACTACATCGGCGAGTGGGCCGCCGAGATGCCCGGCGATGCCGACGCCGGGGAGTGGGGCTACGCCCGCGCCCGCCGCGACGTGGCCGAGAGCCTGGCGCGACTCGGCGTGCGCTTCGACACCTGGTCCAGCGAGCGGGAACTGGTCCGCTCCGGGGCGGTCGACGCCGCGCTGGCGACCCTGCGGGACCGCGATGCGGCCTATGACGCCGACGGCGCGGTCTGGCTGCGCAGCGCCGACGGGGGCGACGACAAGGACCGGGTGCTGGTGCGCTCCGACGGCGAGCCCACCTACCTGCTGCCCGACATCGCCTACCACGCCGACAAGCTGGCCCGCGGCTCCCACCTGCTGATCGACGTGTGGGGCGCCGATCATCACGGCTACGTGGAGCGCCTGACGGCCGGTTTCTGCGCCCTCGGTAACCGCCGCGAGCAGCTGGAGATCGTGCTGGGGCAACTCGTCACGGTGATGCGCGGCGCTACCGAGGCCAAGATCTCCAAGCGGGCCGGCAACCTGGTGCTGCTGGACGACCTGGTGGACCTGGTCGGGGCCGACGCCGCCCGCATGACCTTCCTGCTGCAGTCCCTCGCCAGCCGGCAGACCATCGACCTGGACGTGGTGGCGGCGCAGTCCATGGAGAACCCGGTGTTCTACGTGCAGTACGCGCACGCCCGGGTCTGCTCGCTGGCGGCGACCGCCGCCGAGCGGGGCATCGAGCGCCCGCCGCTGGCGGAGGTGCCCCTCGGAGCCCTCGATCAGGCGCGGGAGTTGGCGGTTCTGCGGACCCTGCACGCCCTCGGCGACGTGGTCGGCGAGGCGGCGAGGGAGCGGGCCCCCCACAAGCTCACGACCTGGGTCCGCGAGCTGGCCGGCGCCTTCCACGGCTTCTACCACGACTGCCCGGTGCTGCGCAGCGACGTCGCGCCACCATTGCGCGCCGCCCGCCTGTGGCTAACCGAGGCGACGCGCATCGGCCTGGTCATCGCCCTGGAACTGCTCGGCGTCAGCGCCCCCGAGCGCATGGACACGCTCACGCCCGACGATGCAGAGGAGGCTGTCGAGTAGTGCGCGCCGCTCTCTCGATCGTTGTTCCGACCTCCCCGATCGTCGTTCCGGCGCCGGCCGGAATCCAGCGCGCCGCGCACCGATCCGCCCCGCGGACGGCTCACTGGGCAATTCTCTAGGACGAGCCATGGCTGGTCCTCTGCCCCCGCACCTGCTGCCCGACGGCGCCACGTCCGACGCCGGCGGCCGCCTCTCGGTGGCCGGCTGCGACCTCGTGGACCTCGCCGGTGAGTTCGGCACGCCGCTGGTCGTCTACGACGAGGACCACCTGCGGGCGCGCTGCGGCGAGGCGCGGGCGGTCTTCGGCGAGGGCGGCGTCGCCTATGCGGCCAAGGCGTTCCTCTGCCGCGCCATGGTGCAGTTGGTGCAGCAGGAGGGCCTGCACCTCGACGTGTCCACCGCCGGCGAGTTGCACGTGGCCCTGGCCGCCGGCTTCCCGCCCCAGCGGCTGGTGCTGCACGGCAACAACAAGTCGCCGGAGGAGTTGGCCTCCGCCGTCGACGCCGGCGTGGGACGCATCGTGGTGGACAGTTTCGACGAGTTGGACCGCCTCGACGCCCTTGCCGCCGAGCGCGGCTGCCGCCCGGCGGTGCTGCTGCGGGTCACGCCGGGCGTGGAGGCGCACACGCACGTCTACCTCACGACGGGCCGCGACGACTCCAAGTTCGGCTTCACGGTGTCCACCGGCGCGGCCGCCGAGGCGGTGGAACGCGCCCGCGCCGCCGGCTCGGTGGAGTTGCTGGGCATTCACGCCCACATCGGCAGCCAGGTGTTCCGCCTGGACTCGTTCGCCCAGGCGGTGTCCACGGTGGCCGCTTTCGCCAACCCGCTGGGACTGGCGGAGCTGTCGGTGGGCGGCGGCCTCGGCGTGGCCTACGTGACCGGCGAGGAGGCACCGTCGATCACCGCCTGGGGCGAGGCGGTCCTCGAGGCGGCCGCCGCGGCCGGCGTGACCGCCCGCTTGAGCGTCGAGCCCGGCCGCGCCATCACCGCCGCGGCCGCCATCGCCCTCTATGAGGTCGGCACCGTCAAGGACCTGCCCGGCATCCGCACCTACGTGGCCGTCGACGGCGGCATGAGCGACAACCCCCGCCCGGTGCTGTACGGCAGCGGCTACGAGGTGTTCCTGCCCCGTGCCGCAACCGCCGAGCGGCCCCGCGCCGTGAGGGTCGTCGGCAAGCATTGCGAGTCGGGGGACGTCCTGGTGTCCGACGGCTGGGTGCCGCCGGACCTCGCCGTCGGCGACGTCCTCGGTGTGCCGGTGGCGGGCGCCTACGGCTACGCCATGGCCTCCAACTACAACAAGGTGCCGCGGCCGGCCGTCCTGTTCCTCCGCAACGGCGAGGTCCGCCCGGTCATCCGCCGCGAGACCTACGAGGATCTCCTACGGCTCGACCTGTAGCTGAGCGGTTTCCGGCGCGCACCGCGTCGCGGATCGCCGTCCGTTCACTGCTTCTTGGTGGCTATTCTGACCGCGCATGGCCACTGCCCACGTCAATCCAGCGGTGCTGCGGTGGGCAGCGACAAGGGCCGATCTCGAGCCGGACGACCTGAGCAAGTCCATGCGGCAGTCGATCAGCACGATCGAGGGTTGGCTGAACGGGTCGTCCGCGCCGACGTTTAGGCAGGCCCAAGACCTAGCGAAACGGCTGCGCGTACCGTTCGGTTACCTGTTCCTCGCCGGTCCTCCAGCAGACGAGTTGCCGCTTCCTGACTTCCGTCGTCGAAGCAGCGGAAGGCCTCGGAAGGCGTCGGTGGATCTGCTCGACGTGATTGCGGACGCGTTGCGGCACCAGGACTGGTACCGGGACTTCAGGCTTGATGCCGATGAGCCCGCGCTGCCGTTCGTTGGTCGATTCTCCACGCGGTCGGCTGTTACCGATGTGGCTACAGACATCATCAGGAGCCTCGACTTCGAATCTGAGGTTCGTCGGGAATCCCAAAGGGACCGGTTTCTGAGAGCCTTCGTTCGTCAGGCCGAGTCGTTGGGAGTCCTCGTCATGAGGAACGGAATCGTCCGCCAGGCTACGAATCGCGCCTTGGATGTCGAGGAATTCCGCGGCTTCTCGATCGCTGACCCCATGGCTCCGCTGATCTTCATCAACAACGCGGATAGTCAGGCGGCCCAAATCTTCACCTTGGCCCATGAACTGGCACATATCTGGATCGGTGAGGGCGGCATTTCCGATGCAGACCCGACCATCGCGGGCAGCGCGTCTGCCCACGTCGAGGCGTACTGCAACGAGGTCGCGGGCGAAGTCCTGCTGCCGTGGGATCGGGTTGCCGACCGCTGGAGAAGCCGGACCTCGCCGGAGAGAGAGTGGCTCAGGAGGATCTCCGGCGAGTTTCGGGTCTCCACCGTCATGGTCGCTAGACAACTCTGGGCCCACGACGCGATCAGCCGCGAGAGATTCTTCGAACTCTATGAGGCCGAGCGTGCGCAGTGGGCAGCGCAGCGCGATTCGACGTCCTCCGGGGGGGACTACTACAAGAGTGTTCCAATTCGGAATGGTCGCCTTCTTACCGAGGCTGTCCTCGAGAGCGTTGCTGCCTCCGAGACTTTGATTCGTGATGCGTCCCGGCTCCTAGGTGTTAAACCCGCCAACCTTCCCAAGCTCCGAGAATCGATGGGCTTCGCATAGTGCTTCGCCTATTGGACGCCAATGTGTTCATCGCGGCGAAGAACACGTACTACGACTTCGATCTGGTCCCGGCTTTCTGGACATGGTTGGAGCATCAGGCTGATGTTGGGACGCTCGCTTCGACCGACCTCATCTACCGAGAACTCAGGGCGGGAGGCGATGACCTGGCTAACTGGATCGGTAGCCGGCGTGACGCCATGTTCCACGTCAGTTCCGCCTCGCCCGAGGTCGCGAGACATGTTGCCTCTCTCGATGCGTGGGCCCGTGGAGAGGGATACCGCGACCACGTCGTCGAGGATTTCATGAGTTGCGCAGACCCGTTCCTCGTTGGTGTCGCGGCAGAGTCCGGATCAACGATTGTCACTCTGGAACGACCGGCCGGAGCGAGTAAGAGGAAGGTGAAGATTCCAGATGCTTGCGATCATCTCGGTGTCTCGACAGAAGACACGTTCGAGATGATGCGCATCTTGGGCGCTCGTTTCGAGTAGTCGCCGGACTGATCGCGATGGCATGCCCGAACTGTGAGGAGTTGATCGGTTCCCTACTGTCCAATGGACGGCAATGGTGAGGGTCGGCGACGGTGTGCCGGAGCTGAACCAGGAGAAGTCGCTGTGGCCGGATCGGCTTGCCCGTCGACGTGATCGCCACTAGGTAGCCCCGCATGAGGACCGAGAGGAGGACGCGATGAGAGCTGCGGTGGTCTACGAGTTCGGGACGCCAATCAGGGTCGTCGACGCCACCCCGGCCATGTCGGCGCGAACGATGTGCGGGTGCAGGTGAAGGCCAGCGGGCTGTGCCACTCCGATGTGGCGGTGCAGACTGGCGAGTTGCCGTTCCCGCTGCCGATGGTGCTGGGCCACGAGGGTGCCGGCGTGGTGGTCGAGGCCGGCGAGGACGTCACCACCTGCAAGGTCGGCGACCACGTGGTGCTGTCGGCGCTGATCCACTGCGGCACCTGCACCAACTGCCTCAAGGGTCGCCCCAACCTGTGCCTGTGGGGTCTGGAGACCATCTTCGCCGGCATCAACGCCCATGACCGGGGGCTGCGGGCCAGTGATCCCGACGGCAACGGCCTCTACCAGTTCGCCTCCATCGGCACGCTGGCCACCGAGCTGGTGTGCAGCGAGAAGCATGCCGTGCCGATACCTCACGACGTACCGTTCGAGGCCGCCGCCCTCACCGGCTGCGGCGTGCTCACCGGCGTCTCCGCGGTCTTCAACCGGGTCAGGGTGCAGCCCGGCTCGTCGGTGGCGGTCATCGGCTGCGGCGGCGTCGGTCTCAACGTCATCCAGGCGGTGGCCATGGCCAGCGCCGGGACGGTCATCGGCGTCGACCTGCACGACGGGAAGCTGGCGCTGGCCCGCCAGTTCGGCGCCACCCACACCATCCGCAACGACGACCCTGCCGCCACTGTGGCCGAGGTGTTCGCGCTCTCCGGGGGCGAGGGCGCCGACTACGTGTTCGAGGTGGTCGGGGTGCCCACCCTGGTCCGTCTGGGCTGGGATTGCCTGCGGCTCGACGGGACCCTCGTGGCCATCGGCGTGCGCCCGGCCGGCTCGACGGTCGAGCTGCTCGCCGATCAGTTCGCCACCAGCGAGAAGACCCTTATGAGCTGCCTCTACGGCACGTCGCGCCCCACCAAGGACATCCCCATGCTGGTGGAGATGTTCCGTGGGGGCAGGCTCCGGCTCGACGAGTTGGTCACCCATCACTTCGCTCTCGAGGACATCAACGAGGCCGTGGCGAAGATGTCCAATGGCCGTGACGCCCGCGGGGTCGTGCTCTTCGACTGATCTCCGCACGACCTGGTTGACAGTGGTCCGGCGGCTCCGGTGCCCGCCGGGCGATGCGGGGCGGCTGCGCCGGTAGCGTGAGCGGGATGGATTCTTCCCACTCTCCCGTGCCCGGTGCCGCGCCCGCGCCCGCGCCGCAGCGGATCGGCGTCGGTATCCTGGGTGGCGGCACGGTGGGTGCCGCGCTGGTCGGGCTGCTGGCGGAGCGCCGGGCCGACATCGCGGCGCGCTGCGGCGTGGAACTCCGACCGGTCGCCGTGGCGGTCCGCAGCCCCGAGCGCGCCCGACCGGGCGTGCCGGCGGACCTGCTCACCGGCGACGCGGCCGCCGTCGTGGCGGATCCCGACGTCGACGTGGTGGTGGAGCTCATCGGCGGTCATGAACCGGCGAGGCAACTCCTGCTGGCGGCAATGGCGGCCGGCAAGCCGGTCGTCACCGCCAACAAGGAGGTCATCGCCACGCACGGTGCCGAACTGTCGGCCGCGGCCCGCGCCGGCGGCGTGGACCTGCTGTTCGAGGCGGCGGTGGGCGGTGCCATCCCCATCGTCCGGGCACTGCGGGAGTCCCTGGCCGGCGAGTCGGTGCGGCGCATCATGGGCATCGTCAACGGCACCACCAACTACATCCTCAGCCGCATGACCACCGGCGGGTCCACCTACCTCGACGCCCTGGCCGAGGCGCAGGCCCTGGGCTACGCCGAGGCCGACCCGCGGGCCGACGTGGAGGGCCACGACGCCGCCGCCAAGGCCGCCATCATGGCCGGCATCGTCTTCGGCGCCGAGGTGACCGCGGCCGACGTGCACTGCGAGGGCATCAGCACCCTCAGCCCCAACGACGTCGCCTTCGCCCGCCGCCTGGGCCACGTCATCAAGCTCCTGGCCATCGCCGAGCGCATCGAGGACGCACCCGCTGATGACCGAGCCGTCGGCGCAGCAGACGGAGGGGGAGGGGCCGGGGGGCCGGGCTGCGACGACTCTTCGCCTGCGTCAAAGGAGCAGAGCGGCACCCCGGGCAGCACCCTGGGTCCGACGATCGCCGTGCGGGTGCATCCGGCGATGGTGCCCGCGGACCATCCGCTGGCGTCGGTGCGCGACAGCTTCAACGCCGTGTTTGTGGAGGGCGACGCCTCCGGCGAGCTGATGCTCTACGGGCGCGGCGCCGGCGGGCGGCCGACCGCCTCGGCCGTCCTCGGCGACCTCATCGACGCGGCCGTCAACCGGCGCCGGGGCGCCGCCTGCGGGCCGCCTCCCACGGCGCCGGCCCGCATCCACCCCATCGGAGAGTTGCGCACGGCCTATTACCTGGCGCTGGAGGTGATCGACCGGCCCGGCGTGCTCGCCGCGGTCGCGGGAGTGTTCGGCCACCACGGCGTGTCCATCCGCTCCATGACCCAGGAGGGTCTCGGCGATCAGGCCCGCATCATCTTCATCACGCACGTGGCCTGCGAGGGGGACATGCGGGCCACGCTCGACGACCTGCGGCACCTCGAAGCCGTCCGCCAGGTGGGCAGCGTGCTGCGGGTGATCGCCGACGAATGAGCCTCCGCTACGTCTCCACCCGCGGCCAGGCCCCCGAACTGGCCTTCGCCGACGTCCTACTGGCGGGCCTGGCAACAGACGGTGGCCTCTACGTCCCCGACGAGTGGCCGGCTCTCGCTGCTGCGAATGAATCGAGGGCGGGGGCCGGGCGGCCGGGCTGCGACGACTCTTCGCCAGCGTCGGAGGAGCAGAGCGGCACCCCGACCCCCGCCCGATCCCCCTCGGGACCGCCTGGACAAGACTCGTACGCCGCTACCGCCGTCGAGGTCATGTGGCCGTTCGTGGCAGGTCAGATCGACCGGGAGGCGTTCGAGACTCTCACCGCCGATGCCTACACCACCTTCGACCATCCCGACGTGGCGCCCCTCGTCCCGCTCGACGAGGACGAGGACCTCTGGCTCATGGAGCTGTTCCACGGTCCCACGCTGGCGTTCAAGGACATCGCCCTGCAGCTCGTGGGGCGGCTGTTCGATCATGAGCTGGCCCGGCGCGGCGAGCGGGTGACGATCGTGGGGGCCACCTCGGGCGACACCGGGTCGGCGGCCATCGAGGCGTGCCGCGACCGCGACGCCCTCGACATCTTCGTGCTGCACCCGCACGGCCGGGTCAGCGAGGTGCAGCGCCGCCAGATGACGACGGTGCCGTCGGCGAACGTCCACAACATCGCCATCGAGGGCAGCTTCGACGACTGCCAGGACCTCGTGAAGGCCATGTTCGCCGACGAGGCGTTCCGCCACCGTCACCGGTTGGCGGCGGTGAACTCCATCAATTTCGCCCGGGTGATGGCGCAGATCGTGTACTACGTGGTGGCGGCGCGAGCCGTCGCCGATGTGTCGGGCAGTGGCGGACCGGTGTCCTTCGCTGTGCCGACCGGCAATTTCGGCAACGTGTACGCCGGCTACGCGGCGCAGAGAATGGGCCTGGAGTTGTCGCAGCTCGTCGTGGGCAGCAACACCAACGACATCCTCACGCGGTTCCTCGCCAGTTCCCGCCTGGAGATCCGCGAGGTGGTCCCCACGATGTCACCCAGCATGGACATCCAGGTGTCGTCCAATCTGGAGCGCCTGCTTTTCGAGCTGTACGACCGGCAGGGCGCCGCCATCGCCACCCTGCTGAAGTGGCTGCGTGCCACCGGCGAAGCCGATCTTGCGCCGGAGGCGGCGGCCGGTCTGGCGCCCCTGTGGTCGGGGGCGCGCGTCGACGAGGTGCAGACGCTGTCGGTCATCGGCGACGTGCATCGCCGGAGCGGGCTGATGATCGATCCGCACACCGCCGTCGGCGTGGGCGCGGCCGCGACCGCCCGGCGGGACCCGGACACGCCGCTGGTGGTGCTCGCCACCGCGCATCCCGCCAAGTTTCCCGAAGCAGTGGAGCGGGGCTGCGGGCGGCGCCCCCTGCTGCCCGATCATCTGGCGGATCTGCACGATCGCCCGGAGCGTTGCAGCGTTCTGGGCAACGACCTCGCTGCGGTCCAGCGGTTCGTGGCGGACCGCACCCGTACCCGTGGCGAGGGCTGAGGCCGTTGCCATGGGTGTGGCGGAGCGGTGTCCCGACCGTCGCGGGCGCGCCATGATGTGCGCCATGCACGCCATGCGCCGCACGGGGGTGCCGGCGGTGAGCAGGGAGCGACCGTGAAGTACGTGGTCTGCATACCCGACGGCTGTGCCGACGAGCCGGTTCCCGCTCTCGACGGCCGCACGCCGCTGGAGGTGGCGCACATGCCGACGCTGCGGCGCCTCGCCGCCCGTGCCCGGCTGGGGCGCGCCCGGGTGATTCCCGAAGGCCTGCCGCCGGGCAGCGACGTCGGCAACATGTCCATCCTCGGCTACGACCCGGCGCGGTATCACAACGGTCGGGCATCGATCGAGGCCGCGGCCATGGGGCTGTATCTCGCCGGCGACCAGGTGGCGTATCGCTGCAACCTCGCCACCGTGGCCGCCGACGGCACAATGGAGGACTTTGCCGGCGGGCACCCGTCGACCGAGCAGGCCGCCACGATGATCAGCGCCCTGCAGGCGGAACTGGGTGGCGAGGTGTCGTTCCACACCGGCGTCCAGTACCGCCACATCATGGTGGCTCCGGCCGCCTGGGCCGACGCCTGCTGCGTCCCGCCCCACGACCTGACCGGGCAGCCGGCGGTGCTGCCGACCGGGCCGGCCGCGCCGCACTTGCAGAAGCTCATGGACGCCTCCCGCGACGTGCTCGCCCGCTTCGACGTGGCCGCCAACCAGATCTGGCTGTGGGGGCAGGGTCGGTTCCCGGAGATGCCCGCCTTCGCCGATCGCTACGGCCGCTCGGCGGGCCTCGTCAGCGCGGTCGACCTGGTGCGGGGGCTGGGTGTGCTGACGGGCATGGACGTCGTCACCGTGGCGGGCGCCACCGCCTGGTATGACACCAACTACGAGGGCAAGCGCGATGCCGCCCTGGCGGGGCTGGAGGCCGGCGCCGACCTGTTCGTGATCCACGTGGAGGCCAGCGACGAGGCCGGCCACGCCGGCGACGTCGACGAGAAGGTGCACAGCCTGGAGAACTGGGACCGGCGGATCCTCGCCGACCTGGTGGTCGGGCTGGACGCGCTCGGCCCCTGGCGGCTGCTGCTGCTGCCCGATCACGCCACGCCGCTGGTGCTGCGGACCCACACCTCCGACCCTGTGCCGTACCTGCTGGTGGATTCGCACAGCGACGGCCCGGGGGGCGCCTATACGGAGCCCGCCACGGCCGACGCCCCAGTCGTGGCGGGGCACAGCCTCATGGGCGAGCTGCTGCGCGCCTGAGACAGCGGGCGGCCGCGAAGGTTGTGGCGGCGATGGCCTGCGGTTACGCTGGGCTGCGCCTTCAGCGCGCAATCGCATTCCGAGGGCTGGTGTGTACCCCAAAATGCTTCGTGAGTGCACCCGCACGCACCGCAAGCAGCCGTCGCCAAGGCTGTGCCGGGGTTCCCCGTCGCCAGGTTTGAGCTGGGCGAACAGACAGGCCGGTCGCTGAGCCGGCCTGTGGAAGTGAGGTTGAGGTGAGTACCGAGACCGTTGATGCGCAACGCAGCCTGTTCGAGGCAAAGAGTCGCGCCGAATTGATCGATATCGCCAAGGCGATGGGCGGCCAGCCCTCGTCGCGGAGTCGCAAGACCGAATTGGTGGATCTGATCGTGGAGTTGGCCGGGTTCGGCGCCGCCGGGTCGGAGCCCGCGGGCACCGACGGCGCCGGCGACGCCGGCGGGCAGGCGGCAGCCCTCGTTGCCGACGACGGCGCTGGCTCCGCTGACACCGTCGTCGCGCCGCCCGAAGTCTCCAATGGCTCCGAGGCCGGCGCGGACGTCGCCGAGCCCCAGCCCGCGGAGCTCGAGGAGCGCCCGCAGCGGGCCGCCGCGCGCCCCGACGCCCCCGAGCGGCGCGGCGGGCAGCAGCGCCGCGAGCGGGGATCCGACGGCGAGGGCCAGCAGCGCCGCGAGCGGGGATCCGACAGCGAGGGCCAGCAGCGCCGCGAGCGGGGATCCGACGGCGAGGGCCGCGCCGCCACGGCGACGGAGGAGCGAACCGATCGCCCCGAGCGCCGGGACGGCGACCGTGGCCGCTGGGAGGAGGGCGGCACGGACTACGCCAACCGCCGCCGCCGCCGGGGCCGCGGCCGCGTCGAGGAGGAGCCCTGGGAGGGCGATCCGGTGGACGTGTCCGGCTACCTGGACCTGCGCGAGGAGGGCTACGGGTTCCTGCGACTCAACGGCCACCTGCCCAGCCGCGAGGACGTGTACGTGTCGGTCAAGCAGGTGCGCCAGCACGGGCTCCGCAAGGGCGACCACATCGCCGGCGGCTCCCGGCCGGCCAACCGCAGCGAGAAGAACCCTGCGCTGCTGCGCCTCGACACCATCAACGGCAAGCCCCCCGAGGAGTCCCGCAAGCGCCCCCACTTCGAGGATCTCACCCCCCTGTTCCCCGACCAGAAGCTGGGCCTCGAGCGCGCCGGCGACCGGGGCAACATGACCACCCGCATCATCGACCTCGTCTCCCCGATCGGCAAGGGCCAGCGGGGCCTCATCGTCTCGCCCCCGAAGGCCGGCAAGACCACGATCATGAAGGAGATCGCCCGCTCCATCGAGATCAACAACCCCGAGGTCCGCCTGATCGTGCTGCTCGTGGACGAGCGTCCCGAAGAGGTCACCGACATGCGGCGCTGGCTGATGCGGGGCGAGGTGGCGGCCTCCACGTTCGACCGGCCCGCCGAGGAGCACACGCACGTCGCCGAGCTCACCATCGAGCGCGCCAAGCGCATGACCGAGTCCGGCGAGGACGTGGTGATCATGCTCGACGGCATCACCCGCCTGGCCCGCGCCTACAACCTGGCGGCGCCCGCCACCGGCCGCATCATGTCCGGCGGCGTGGACTCCGGGGCGCTGTACCCGCCGAAGAAGTTCTTCGGCGCGGCGCGCAACATGGAGGAGGGCGGCTCGCTCACCATCCTGGCCACGGCGCTGGTGGAGACCGGCTCCAAGATGGACGAGGTCATCTTCGAGGAGTTCAAGGGCACCGGCAACATGGAGTTGCGCCTCGACCGGCGCACCGCCGAGCGGCGCATCTATCCCGCCATCGACGTGGACGCCAGCTCCACCCGCCACGAGGAGTTGCTGTTCGAGCGCAAGCAACTGCAGCAGGTGTGGAAGCTGCGCCGGGTGCTCTCGGGCCTTGCCAGCGATCACGGCAACGGGGCCGCCGGGCTGGAACTGCTGATCGACCGACTGAAGACCTTCCCCGACAACGACGCCTTCCTGGAGGAAGTGGCGCGCGGGCCGATGGGCGGCTGAGCCGACCGCCCGCAGAGAGGAGCCGAGCGATGAAACCCGACATCCATCCCGAATACCGGACGGTCGTGTTCCAGGACACGTCCTCGGGTGAGATGTTCCTGACCCGGTCCACCATCGGCACCACCGAGACCGTGGAGTGGAGCGACGGCAACACCTACCCCCTGGCCAAGGTGGAGATCTCCAGCGCCAGCCACCCGTTCTTCACCGGCACGATGACCATCGTCGACACTGCCGGGCGGGTCGAGCGCTTCGAACGGCGGTACGGCAGGCGCGACCGGAACTAGGGGAGTGCCGGGGAACCTCCTTCACGCCCGGATCGCCGCTTCCCCGTCATTCCGGCGGAGGCCGGAATCCAGCGCCGTCGGTTCGGTGGCTCTGCCCCACCGTCATTCCGGCGATTGCCGGAATCCAGTGATCTGCGACGGGACGGTACGCCGATGAGTGTCGACCCCTACTCCGAGCGTTTCGAGGCGCTGGCCGCAGAGCAGGCCGAGATCGAGGCCCGCCTCGCCGGCGGTGACCTGGCGCGTGACCGGGAGGCATTCAAGAAGGCCACCCGGCGCTACAAGGAACTCACCGAGATCATGAGCCGCGTCGACGACCTGCGCGGCGCCGTCGAGGATCGGGAGGCCGCCGACGAGTTGCTGGCCGAGGCCACGCCCACCGAGGCCGAGGGTTTGCGGGCCGAGGCGGACGAGGCCGAGCGGCGCATGGCCGCGCTCGGCGAGGAGTTGGCCCTGCTGCTGGCCCCACGAGACCCCAACGACGGCAAGGACGTCATCGTCGAGATCCGGGGCGCCGAGGGTGGCGAGGAGGCTAACCTGTTCGCCCGCGAGCTCCTCGAGATGTACCTCGCCTACGCCGAGCGGCAGGACTGGCAGGTGGACGTCCTGGGCTCGCAGACCTCCGACCTCGGCGGCATCACCCACGTGGCGTTCAGCGTCGCCGGCGACGACGTGTGGCAGCGGCTGCGCTTCGAGGGCGGCCCGCACCGCGTGCAGCGCGTGCCCGAGACCGAGTCGCAGGGGCGCATCCACACCTCCTCGGCCACGGTCTCGGTGCTGCCGGAGGCCGACGAGGTGGAGGTGCAGATCGACGAGGCCGACCTGCAGGTCAGCGTGTTCCGCTCCTCGGGGCCCGGCGGCCAGTCGGTGAACACCACCGACTCGGCGGTGCGCGTCACCCATCGCCCCACCGGCCTGGTGGTGAGCATGCAGGACGAGAAGAGCCAGCTGCAGAACCGCAACAAGGCGCTGCAGGTGCTGCGGGCGCGGCTGCTGCGCATGGAGCAGGAGCGGGCCGCTGCCGACGCCTCCAACCAGCGGCGCAGCCAGATCGGCCGGGGCGGGCGCTCGGAGAAGATCCGCACCTACAACTACAAGGAGAACCGGATCACCGACCACCGGATCGGGCTGACGCTGTACAAGCTCGACCGCGTGCTGGCGGGCGACCTCGACGAGATCATCGGCGCCCTGGCCCGCCACGACCGGGAGCAGGTGCTGGCCGGCACCGCCCCCTGAGGCCACCGCCGACAATGCCGCGGCCCAGCCAACCCGTCATTCCGGCGCAGGCCGGAATCCACGCTGCGGCGGAGCGGTCTGCGGGCGCCACCGACGACACGGGGGTCTCCGAGGTGGCCTCGTCGTGAGTGGCGGTGCCGTGCTGTGGCGGGAGCTGCTCGGCGAGGCCACCGAGCGGCTGGCCGCGGCCGGCGTGGAGTCAGCCGACGTCGAGGCGCGGCGGATCGTGGTGGCTGCCGCCGGATGCGACGACAGCGCCTGGCACAGCGAGTTGGATCGGCCGGCAACCCGCCGCGGCGTGGCGGCGTTCGACCGCATGCTGGGCAGGCGGGCCGCCGGCGAGCCGCTGCAGTACGTCGTGGGAAGCTGGGGGTTCCGCACGCTCGACCTGTTTGTGGACCCCCGGGTGCTGATCCCCCGACCCGAGACCGAGATCGTCGCCGGCTGCGCCCTCGACGAACTCCAACGCCGCGCGGACGCGTTGCAGTCCACGGGTCGTGGTGGGCCCGGGGGCGGGGGCGCGGAGCCGCTCTGCTCCTCCACGCAGGCGAAAGTCTCCGCGGCCCGGCCCCCCGCCCCGGACGCGTCGTCTGGGGCGGGGGGGGGGGCCGGGGGG